>SDBV01007104.1_pt1 | contig 15370 bp, 13 predicted proteins | sample 2277081 | NCBI WGS metagenome assembly SDBV01 (sample SAMN10402039, study PRJNA504765) | marine sediment metagenome | isolation source: marine sediment core GS10_PC15, 223 cmbsf | place: Arctic Ocean: Southern Knipovich Ridge | collected 2010
AGATGGCAAATAAGATGATTATTCATTTGCGCGCTCTTATAGTCTCAGCTAACCAAGTACTTATCCCGGTTATTGCAGATTTAAAGGAAAGAACTCCTAAAAAGATACAATCAATTTATCTGACTTCCTATCAATTAATTTTTTATCTCGCTTTACCTTTATATTCTCTGATTATTGTATCCATGCCAATCGTATCTGAGTTATGGATAGGTCATTATGAGAGAATCTTTGTGCTTTTTGGAACATTGCTTGGAATAGGTTTGTTTTTAAGTACATTAAGGGTTCCTGCTTATATTGCAAACCTAGGTGCTGGAGAACTTCGCTGGAATGTCGTGAGCCATATTGCAATAGGATTACTAAATTTTGGACTAGGATTTCTGTTAGGCATATTTTATGGGGGGATAGGAGTAGTCATTGCTTGGGTGATTTCATTAGCATTAGGAAGTAGCATAATCTATTTATCCTATCATATTAAACATAAAATTCCTTTGATTGAATTGTTACCAAAAGCAAGCAAATTAATTATAGTAGCATGCTTGATTGGTATTATGCCTACTCTTATAATGCAAAATAAACTCAATCATAGCCCTAATGGATTCGAACTAAATTGCATAATTATCTTTTCATTTTCAATAATTATATTTATCCCTTTTTGGCTTCATCCAATGCGAAAGCGTCTGATGGGGTGGGTTACAAATGAATTGTTAAATAAGAAATCGCTTGCACAATAAATAAAAAGTTATCCAAGCCGATATCTTTAAATGAAAGAATTATTAAATATAAAACACTGGGACAAAATTTGGCAATCACAGCATCTTCTAATTTTTAAGTCATATTGTGGAGATATTAATATCCATCGATTCCTTAAAAAATTTATTAATAGGCCAAATATGTCTTGTTTAGAAGTTGGTTGTGCCCCAGGCGGTTACCTTGCTTACTTTGCTAAAGAATTTGATTGTCAAATATTTGGTTTTGATTATTCTAATATTGGTATAGCTATAACAAAAAAAAACTTAGATATCCAGGGAATAAAAGGAAAATTATATTGGAAGGATATTTTGGATAATTCGATGCCTTTTGGTCAACAACAATTTGATATCGTCTGCTCTTTTGGTCTTGTTGAACATTTCGAAAATTGGCCTGTAGTGATTAAAAAAATCTCAGAATTTGTAAAACCCTCTGGTCTAATGATTACAACTATTCCTAATTTGTTTGGTATCAATGGGTTTATTTCTAAAATATTTAGGCCTAAAATATATTATGGACATAAAAAAATTTCTCCTGCCGATTTAAAATCTAAACAAAAAATGTTAAATATGAATCTTATAAGCTGTAATTATTCTGGGCATTGGTTTATTTCGCCACCTCTCCAGATGAATAACTTTGTTGAAATATATCCAAATATTTCGAAAATAATTAACTTACCTTTTCAAGTTATCAACTATTTTCTAAAAAAAACCCAGCAGAAAATAGGCAATCTATGGCCATCAAAAATCTTTTCACCTTTAATAATATGTATTACATTTTATCTTACTTCAAAAAAATATGATTAATATTCGTAAATATAGATTTAACAAAATGAATTATTTATCCGCTATCAGTGCTGAAAAATGGGAACTTATGGTTAGGAAAGTTGAATTTAATAGTATTTTTGAAAAATATGGCCATAATAGTTTTAGAAATGCTTTAGAGCTTGGCTGTGGCAACGGAGCACATTCTTTTGTTTTAGGAAAATATTGTACCCATTTAACAGCGACTGAATTAAATAAGAATAGATTAGTTCAATCTAAGTATGTAGGAAATATTACATTTCTTATAGTTGATGCAGAGAATTTATCAAGATTTAAAAATTGCAATTTTGATCTAGTTTTTTCTAGTAATCTATTAGAACATTTACTAAATGCAAAAAACTGTTTGCAAGAATGTAAAAGAGTCATAAAAAAGAAGGGAGTAATTATTCATACGGTTCCGGCCGTAACGTGGAAATTAGCAAATATTCTTTTTTATTATCTGATGATATTAAAAATGTTTATAGAAAGATTTTTTACAAGTAAAAAAGCGGAATTAAATCGGTGTTATAAAAGTAATTTTAAACTGCCTGAAGAAAAACGATCTATTATAAAAACTCTCTTGCCATCCGTTCATGGGATATCTTCCTCTAATATAGAAGAATTATTATTATTTCAAGAAAGAAGATGGATAAGCTTATTTGAACAAGAAGGATTGAAAGTAACAGAAATTATTCGTTTGCCATTTTACATAGGATATAACAACAATTTCATTCCATTTATTAAATTAGGAAATAGTTTAAATTTACATTCTTGCACAGCTTTTGTTTTAAAAAAATGTTAATTGGTATTATTAAAGAAAAATATAAATCTTCTTGAGGAAATTATATCAAAAATTAAGAAAATATAAGATAAAAGATAAGATACTATAAACTTAGTAAAGAGGCAATTATTAAAGAGGAGCCTTTTGCCTAAGTTTTTCCTCAACAAGAAACAAATAATTACGCTGTTAAATATCTATAGATGTCAAGCAACATAGAGATGTTACGGTGGAAATAGTTAAGCAAGAATTTGGGGGTGAAATTCATGAGTAAATGCCGTAAAAGCAAATATTATGATGGAACTAGACATAGGTTTCTAAGTGAAACTGATGGATGTAAATATGAAGATTGGGAAGACAAATCAGATGACTTTTCATTTGCGATACATCCCAAAGGATTTAAAATATTTCTTTCCCCTTCCCAGTTAAAAAAGAGCGATGAGTATTCAGAGGATGATCCATATACCGTTGAACAAAATATTAATAGCAAATTTCATAAGCGACGGATTGATTCGACTATATACCTATTGAATCTGGCATTAGATGAAAGCATGCCCAATCCGAAAATATTGGATGTAGGTTGCGGAGAGGGACATATCACCGCCGAGATCCAAAAGAACTTTTTATGTGCTGAGATTTCCGGTTTCGATTATTCAATATCGGCAATTAGTTATGCTGTCGATAAATTTCCAGGCATTGATTTTTGTGTTGCTGATGCCCATAACCCGCCATACTATGATAATTATTTTGATGTTGTGGTCTGTAATAACCTGTGGGAGCATATTCCTGATCCATTGCTATTACTTAATGATGTAAGGCGGATTTTGAAAGACAAAGGCTATTTGATCTTGTCAACTCCCAGCCGTTATCGTCTTTCTAATATCTTAAATGTGTTAAGGGGAAAACCAGCAGTCCTTATATCAACTTATCACGCAACTGAATATTCGGTTGGACAGGTCATTGAACAGTTGAAATGGGGAGTGTTTGAGGTTAAAAAGATTTATAGCAAGCCTATTCCTAACCAATTAAAGGGAATAAAGTCTATAGTAGCTTCAAAATTAATACTGCCCTTTATGAAGATTTATCTGAGAATAATAAATTCACACCACAGCCTTGAAAGTACGGTTTTCTTCTTGGCAGAAAAAAGGAAACATACTAGTAAATAATATATGGCTATGCAACTTGCGATTCACAATAGAAGTGTTAAAAAGGGAAATAGAACAGGGAGAAAGCGATGTTAGTAGGAATTCACAAAGATCAATATGGGAAATTTTGTCCATTTATTCAAAAATATGAAAAAATTCTGGATCATAATAATATCAAACACATCAGATTAGATGCGAGTGAACCCGATTTTTGGGAAAAAGTCAGGACATTGGATTTGTTCATTTTTAGATGGGGGGTTTCTGATTCAAGTCATCAAATTGCAGGTAGCATTATACCCATTATAGAAAAAGAATTAAGAATAAAATGTCTTCCCGATTATATAACTTCTTGGCCTTACGAAAACAAAATCAAAGAATATTATCTATTAAAACAACATGGATTTCCTATAGTTGATACTTATATATTTTGGGATAAAATAGTTGCATTGGCTTGGTTAGAAACGGCCAAATTCCCGATGGTTTTTAAACTCAAAGGTGGAGCTGGATCTATTAATGTTATTTTAGTAAGAAACAAAAGACAAGCAGTAAAATTTGTGAATAAGATGTTTGGAAAGGGGTTAATCCCGCGGACTATTGATAGAAATAAAATTAATATTAAAAGGGAAATCAGGCATTTGGGTGGAAATCTATTAAGAAAAATAAAAGGTAAAGACATTTTAAAACTTTGGCAATTACAGAAGAATTACGTTTTGTTTCAGAAATATTTACCTGATAATAAATATGACACGAGGATAACCGTAATTGGCAATAGAGCATTTGGCTTTAGAAGGTTTAATAGAAAATGTGATTTTCGAGCGTCAGGAAGTGGGAAAATAGACTATGATGTAGAAAAAGTGGATAAGAGATGCATTGAAATTGCCTTTTCGGTTTCGAAAAAGATGCATTTTCAAACCATGGCTTATGATTTTTTATTTACCCTTGATGATGAACCGCAATTTAGCGAAATAAGTTATACCTATCTTGATACTGCTATATACAATTGTCCGGGTTATTGGGATTCTAATCTAAACTGGCATGACGGTCATTTCTGGCCTCAGTATTGTCAATTAGTGGACGCCCTAAGCTTGCCCTATTTAAAACAACCCAATTTAGCGTTTTAAATATCCTAATGTCAGATTCCTATTTTTCCCCATATATATCGGCGCCACAAAACAGCTTTTTACTTTAGCTTTTCATTTAATAATCGATAGAAAATATACATCAATGTTAGAGAAAAAGATCAGTTCCAATCAAGCTATTCGTATACTACTATGGTCACCTAAAGGTGCTGGGCTCCATTATGGTGGCCCTGGGATGTCTGCATATCGCATGTATAATAAGGCTGAGTCTAATAAGCTAGAGATAAGTCTTGTGCATGGCAACATTGATCAGGAAAGATACGACATTTTTAAAGAACAATACAAACTTACAGGTGGCTATAAAGGTATTATGGAGCAATTATTTTTTCTTTTTTCTGCACAACGTTGGCTCAAAAAAAATGCACATAGATTTGATATCTTTCATGGCCTAATGAGTTATCATTCAACCATTAGCCCTGCCCTGCTTGCCCAGAAAATGGGTTTACCAGCTTTGGTTAGAGTTGCTGCAAACCAAGCCGATTTAGCCGATAAGCAAGGGTGGCGATCTTTCTTTGGACTACCCCAGCGACGCCGTGAAATGGTTAAAAGGCTGGCTGGTGTTATTGCAATAAGTCAGGCAATTGTTAACGAACTAATCCAATACGGAATTCCAGAATCCAAAATTGTTTATATACCTAATGGCGTAGATACCGATCAGTTTTATCCTCCTAACAATCAAAATGAGAAACAGAGACTTCGTCAGAAGTTCGGGCTGTTAGATCTACCGACGTTTCTTTTTTCCGGTGGTATTAATCAGCGTAAAAGGCCCCATATAATGGTTGAAGCCATAGGTATTTTGCACAAAAAGGGCATTGACACTCAGCTCGTTCTAGCTGGCCCTGAAGATGACCCTGCTTTAATTGCCCAAATGAAGCAACGTTGCAAGGAACTTAACATTGAGTCCAAAGTTGTATGGTTTGGCTTTACCAAAGATATTGCTCCTATTTATCGCGCCACGGACATTTTTGGTTTGCTATCATCCTGTGAAGGAATGCCAAATGCCTTATTAGAAGCTATGGCTAGTGGTTTACCCTCCATAGTAACCAACATCTCTGGATGTTCTGATCTGATTAATGATGGGGTTAACGGTTTTATAGTAGAGGCTAACGCTGAACAAGTTGCCGAAAGATTATCAGAGTATGTGAAAGATACTGAATTACGGAATAACCATGGTCATGTTGCTAGGAAAAATATAATGAATAAATATTCTATATCGTCAACGCTTGCTAATTATGAACAACTTTTTAAAAGAATAGTTTCTGGTGGTCCTGTTGCAGAGCAATCTCTTGGAAAATAAACCATAAAAAATATCGTATAATAGAAAATTACAAACGAAAAAAGTTTTTTATTTTTATGATACAAATTTTTGGATTGATTTTTGCTAGTTTTGTAGGACTATGCATTTTGTACTTTTTGTTTCGTAAGCCCGAAATTACTTTTGCTCTTTTCCTCTTCTCTTATGTTATTGAGGGCGGGGATCTGATTCCGGGCTTGCTCGATTTGACTCCTATTTTCCTTTTTATTAGTCTTGTAGGATTTCTTCTTCCTGTTATAAAGGGTAAATCGATTTGGTATTCTCCTAAATCAAGCGATATCTGGCTCTTGATTTTCTTGTTCGTGCTATTTGGAGGATCTTATTTTGCACCCGATTTACAAAGCGGATTAAAAAAAGCCATTCTCTTTGCCATAGCAGTAGCCCTTCCTTACATGATAGCTCGGCTCTTTTTCAAAACATACAAACAAATTAAAGTTTTTCTTATTACTATACTTGGTCTTGCAACTGGAATTGCCGTTATTCTCATCTTTATGTCTTTCTCGCCCATTTATTATGGTGGAAGATTACAGCTTTTTGAAGCTAATCCTATTCCTACTGCGAGCCTGCTTGCAGTGGGATTAATCATTGCAGTGACTGGACTGACCAGTACTCTATTGGGCAAAAACAGGCAGATCAAAGCTATCTGTATCGCCATTATCCCACTTTGTTTATATGGTATATTTCTATCGGGGGCTCGTGGCCCTTTGATTTCAACTGTTGTGGGGTTGGCGTTCTATTTGTTAATTCTGTCTATACAGCGACCGAGAGTGTTGATAAGCATGGTGGGGATCGCTTTCTTTTTGCTAGCAACTTTAAATATATGGTATCCTTACATCTCTAGGAGAGTGCCTAACATTAGGGCTTACAGTCCGCAAGCCATTATACAAGGACCTTCCACTCAGCAGAGATTGGAGCGGTATCAAGTAGCTAGAAGGCTTTTTGCTCAAAGGCCCCTGTTGGGAGGGGGAACTGATGGTTTTGCACAACGTACAGGATTGGGTTATCCGCATAATATTTTTCTCGAGATTATCTCCGAAAATGGACTGATAGGGTTGCTTGTGTTTGCATGCTTTCTGGGCTCGATCATCCGGTCTGGGTTTCGTTATCTTGCAATACAGCACATCAGATTCGATTCCCATGAAAGGGCTATAGGGCTCGTAGTTTTGGTGGTTAGCCTGATATTGCTCGTTGAGAAGCAGTTTAGCTTTAACCTTACCATGCACAAAGACCTATTTGCTTTTTTGGGTATAACAGTTAATTTGTGCTTTTTAGCTTCTAGATTGAAATTTAAAGAGAAAAAACTTTGTAATAAGTTAACGGGAGCTATTAATCGAATATAATTTTTTAGGAGGAGATGAGAGGAAGATAAAAGAAATGGTTAATCGGAAAACTAAATGGAAGATCATTTTTATTGCTCCGGCCACGAGTCAACCTCGCTACCACAAACGTGTGGTACAGCTTTTAAAATTTTGTGACGTAGAAATTTTTGCCTTCACTCGTGATTTATATGAAGAAAATACTTTTCCTCCAGAAATTCCCCTAACTTTATTAGGGAAGGTAAGTCCTCGCAAGTATTTTCGAAGAATTTTCAAATTGATTCCAGCTATCTTCAAGATAAGAAAGCATTTAAAAGGCAAAGAGAATTATCTCTTTTATGCCCTAAGTTTTGACTGCATGTTATTAGCCAAGCTTGGGGGCATCAAGCATGGCTTTTATGAAATCTCTGATCTACGTCAGACTGAAGGTTTTGGAAAAGTTGCTCCTATATTTGAGAAATTTATGTTTAGAGATATTTTTGGTCTAGTTTTGACTTCACGCTTTTTTTATGAGGACTTTTATAAAAAAAAGAGATTCATTCCCACCGAGAAAGTTTTCATAATTGAAAACAAAGTGAACCCTATCTTAGTAAATAAACGTCCAAATTCTAAAAATTTTTCACAGAAACGAATCAAAATAGGTTTGATTGGCTTTATAATGTACAAAAAATCAACTGAGCTCCTTTTAAACTTCGTCCAGAAAAGGCCAAAATCTTATGTTATTGAATGTTTTGGAGATGGTCCTCTTCGTTGGCTAATTGAATCATATGTTTGTGAAAATATTCGCTACCATGGTAGCTTTAAAAATCCTGAGGAGTTACCCAATATTTATTCCCAAATAGACTTGAATTATGTCGTTTATGATAACCGCTTCTTGAATGTTCGCCTATTAACCCCTAACAAACTTTACGAATCTGCTTATTTTGGCGTACCTATTGTTTGTTGCGCTGGAACATCGGTAGGCAAAAAGATTGTCAAATGGAATATTGGAAAGATGATAAGAATACAAAATCCTGAACTTTTCGAAAAAGATTTGAGTTCTATAAACAAAAATTGGTTACAGCAACGCTCTGAAGATTGTTTTAAATTGCCAAGTACGGATCTCCTCGATGATGGCGAAAAGATAATTAAGACCATGCTCAAAGATTTCATTCGTGTGAATTTATCGATTAGAAGCAATAAAGAATAATATTTTAGGGACAGAAAATGTATTAAATGTAGCGATTGTTGCTACAGAAAGGCCGAATTTGTTTCTTTAATAGACAAAGTAGTCAATGATTTCTGAGAAGGTAATGAGGTAATAATGAATATATTGATAGTTACTTCCCTTTTTCATCCTGAGATTGCGGCCACTTCCAAGAGAATGACCCACCTAGCAGAGGGGCTTAAGGAAAAAAAGCATGATGTTAATATAATTACTGCCTTTCCCTATTACTCAACTAGCAAGAATTTGGGAAGATATAAAGGTAAATGGATAGTAAAGGACCAATATAAAGGAATCCCGCTTATAAGGACTTATACCTATTCCCATAGGGAATATGGAAACATTTTTAAACGGCTTTTGTCCTTTTTGTCCTTTATGATTTCTTCCATCTACGGTTCTTTTAAGGTGAAAGGGAAAGTAGATGTGGTAATTACTATATCGCCGCCTTTCTTTAGCCTTTTTTCTGGTTATGTAATTAGCTGGATAAAGAAGGCTTCTTTGATACTAGATATCCAAGATATTTATCCTGAGACCGTGATTGCTCTGGGATTTTTGAAAAATACGATTGCTATCAGTTTGCTGGAATGGCTAGAGGGACTCTTTTACAGAAAGGCTTGCGGTATGGTTGCGATTTCAGATGGGTTTAGACAAGATTTCATAAGTAAAGGAGCTAATTCTCAGCGGGTGGAGGTGGTACATAACTGGGTGGATATTGAGCTTTTCAAATCAAGGGATGGCAAAGATTTAAGGAGAGAATATAACCTTGATAGCAAATTTGTAGTTATGTTTCTGGGAACACTAGGATTTGCACAGGGATTAGAAAACGTAATTGAGGCAGCCAGACTATTAACAGACTATCGGAATGAGATAGAAATTGTCTTCTTGGGAGAAGGGGTGAAAAGGGAAAGGCTGAAAACGATAATAAAGAAATATGGACTTTATAACTTCACCTTTATATCCCCTAAGCCAAACTTTGAGATTCCTAAGTTTTTATCTTTAGCAGATTCCTATTTAGTTTATCTCAGGAAGAATAATCTTTTTAAGATTACTATTCCTTCTAAGATCTATGAATATATGGCTATGGGAAAACCTATTATTTTGGGCGTTAAGGGCGAAGCACTGAGGCTGATCGAGGAAGGAAAATGTGGTATAGGTGTTGAGCCAGAATCTCCTGAAGATTTAGCCCGAGCTATCTTAGAGCTATTTAAGAATAAGGAGATTGCTACGAGAATGGGAGAAAATGGTAGAGAATTTGTAGTAACTAATTTTAGCAAGGGAAAAATGGTCTCTAAATATATAGACTTTATTGAAAGATATGGGCTATTTAGCTGAAACTTTTGACGAGCTTAATATGAAAATTAAGTTAATGAAAAATCTTTTTGAAAAGATGTTTTGAGCTTGTAAATTCACTATTAGGGGAAAATAAATGAAAATATTAATTACCGGTGCATTGGGAACAGTGGGGAGAGTATTAACGGAGGAGTTGTGTAAAAGGGAATATGATGTTTGGATGTGCGATCTTTTCCATTATCATGATCCTCAATATATGCGCTGTGATGTGGGGAAATATCGACAGCTCGAGAGGATCTTTGAAAATAATAATTTTGATTACGTTTACCATTTGGCCGCAGAATTTGGTCGATGGAATGGGGAGGATTATTACGATACGCTTTGGGTCACTAATTGTGTGGGGACTAAGAATTTGATTAGGATGCAAGAAAAGTTAAAGTTCAAAATGATTTTCTTTAGTAGTTCTGAGGTATATGGAGATTGGGAAGGCATGATGAGCGAGGATGTCATGGATAAATATGAGATTAAGCAACTTAATGACTATGCCATGACAAAATGGATAGGTGAGATGCAAATATTAAACTCAGCGACTATGTTTGGTACGGAAACGGTGAGGGTGAGATTATTTAATACCTATGGCCCAGGTGAATATTATAGCCCTTACAGGAGTGCTATCTGCATTTTTATCTATAAAGCCTTACATAACATGCCTTATACGGTCTATCTAGGACACCGTCGCACCTCCACTTATGTTGATGATACAGTTCATACCTTAGGCAATATAATAGAAAATTTCAAGCTTGGAGAAGTATATAACATCGGAGGGAATCAAGAGCATGATATGAAATATGTATCTGATATTATCTTGGATTATTTAGGCCAGGATGATTCTATGGTTGATTATAAGGAAGGTGAGCCTTTCACTACTAAAAATAAAAAATTGGATATTTCTAAGGCTATAAAAGATTGGGGACATAACCCTAAGGTTACATTAGAAGAAGGCATCCCTAAGACTATTGAGTGGATGAGAAAGGTTTATAAGAAATGAGGATCCTAATTGTTGTAGGAGCAAGGCCAAATTTTATGAAGATTGCACCAATCGTTGATGTTATAAAAAATTACAACAGGACTAAGGATGAAGGACAACCGGCCATTGATTATTTGTTAGTTCACACCGGTCAACACTACGATTACGAAATGTCTAAGTCTTTTTTTAATGACCTCAGACTGCCTGAGCCTGATATCTATCTCGGAGTTGGTTCAGGAACGCACGCGGAGCAAACAGGAAAAATAATAATTAAATTCGAAAAAGTTTGTTTTCGAGAAAAACCAGATTTAGTCATTGTAGTTGGAGATATCAATTCCACAATCGCCGTTTCTCTCGCGGCAGTTAAACTTAATATTCCTATAGCTCATATTGAAGCAGGCCTGAGGAGCTTTGATAGAACAATGCCTGAAGAGATAAATCGTATACTTACTGATCAAATATCTGATTATTTATTTACCACCTGTGAAGATGCAAATATGAATTTAAGAAAGGAAGGAATAGCCGAAAATAAAATATTTTTTGTAGGAAATGTAATGATAGATACTTTGCTGAGTCACATTGAGATAGCAAAAAACTCAAATATTATGGAAAAGCTGGGATTAAAAAAAAATAACAATGTAAAAAAATATGCAGTATTGACTCTTCATCGTCCTTCAAATGTCGACAATCTAGTTATATTGAAAGGAATTTTTGATATCTTGAATAATATTTCACAAATAGTTCCTATAATTTTCCCCGCTCATCCCAGAACTATCAAACAAATTAAAAACTTTAAGCTTGAAAAGATGATAAGTCATGTAAAGCATACATTGTCAAATGAATTAGATAAAACAAATCAAAATATATTGGCAATATCACCGTTGGGTTATCTTGATTTTCTCTGTTTAATGTCCAATGCTAAATTAGTGCTAACAGATTCAGGGGGAATTCAAGAGGAAACTACAATTTTGGGAATTCCTTGTTTGACACTTCGTAATAATACCGAAAGGCCCATTACTGTCAGAGAAGGAACCAATATTCTTGTTGGAAATAATCCTGATAAAATAATCAAAACAGCATTTAGCGTATTTAAAAATGGAATTCAGAGAAAAAAAATTCCTAAATACTGGGATGGAAAAGCTGCAAAACGCATAGTTAATATTTTGATTAAAAAACTTTAGTCACTCATCAATTTCTTTCTAATTCCTTTTAATCTTAGACTTTATCCCGAAGTCGCATAATAAAAAAGATGCATTTCGTATTATATGAAGCAATAAAATTGATAAATGATTAAATACCTTCTTTTCTTTCTTGCCTCCGTCGCTATATCTCTAATTATTACTCCCATAATTAGATTAGTAGCTAAAAAATTAAATATTATTGATTTGCCTTCTAAGAGGAAAACTCATAAGAAACCAACGCCTCTTCTCGGCGGGATTCCAATATTCATTGCTTTTAATTTAACTATTTTTTTGGGAATTCTATTTAATTTCGAATATCTTGAGAAATTTTATACTTCGAAATGGATGTCGATTTTTATTGCACAGCTTATTATCCTTGGAATTGGAATTTATGATGACATTAAAAAGACCAAACCTTGGATCAAATTTCTTTTTCAAATTCTTGCAGGTTCTCTTTTAATTGTTTTTGGCTTTGGAATAACCCTAATGACCAATCCTTTTACTGGTAATTCAGTGCATTTAGGTTTTTTATCTATTCCAATTACAATTCTATGGGTGGTAGGAATAACCAATGCATTAAACCTAATTGATGGACTAGACGGACTCGCTACTGGAGCATCATTTATCGCCTGCATCACTATTTTCGGCATTGCCTATACTTATCAAAATATTGGGATAGCTCTTGTTTCTTTAATTCTAGCTGGAAGCATTTTGGGTTTTCTTAGATATAATTTTTACCCTGCAAAGATTTTCCTCGGGGATTCAGGAAGTCTTTTACTTGGATTTCTGCTGGCAGTACTTTCTCTCCAAGGATCTCACAAAGGTGCAGTTATGGTAGCAATTTTAGCCCCAATCTTGGTTTTAGGCCTTCCAATTATGGATACTCTGATTACGATGATTCGCAGATTTTTAAAACCTATTCATCCAGTTAATTATCAAAATGAAAATGGAAAATTAAAAAATCTACTTTCAAAAGGATTATCAATTTTCGAAGCTGATAAGGATCACATTCATCATCGCCTTTTAAAAATCGGCTTTTCTCAAAAAAAAGTTGTACTTATTCTTTACGGAATATGCGTTGTCCTTTGTGCTCTAGCCTTAGTCACCATCGCGTGGAAAAATATCAACATTACCTTATTCTTGGTAGCCATAATTATAGCCTCATTTATAGGAATTAAAAGCTTAAAATACAAGGAATTTAGAATTCTTGAAAATGGATTGCTCCTTCCTTTATTCGATATCCCCCTAATTAATAAAAGAATCTTTAAAGGCTTTATTGATTTGCTTTTTATTTCTTTATCTTATTATTTTAGTTTCCTCTTGGTCGCCGGCAGATTTGATATTCAAGCTAAAACTTTATTTATTCAAACTCTTCCCATGGTTCTTGCTATAAAAATCATTATTTTTTATCTTTCGGGCTTATACAAGGGGATATGGAAATATTCAAATATTGAGGATTTAATAAAGATAGGCAAAACTTTGATTTTCTCCTCAATTTGTTCTTCTCTGTTATTAATTTTAATGTTTGGATCTAAATCTTTTGGAGGCCTTATTTTCTTTATATTGGATTTCTATCTACTTTCCTCCTTAGTCGGTGGCTCAAGAATTTCTTATCGAGTAATAAATCATCGTTATAATAAGAAAGATTCAACGGAATTGAAGAGAAACATAGATTTAGATAGATATGGAAAAGATAATGAAGACCCTAACGAAAAAGCGGATCTTGGCCAAAGAAAAACTAATCTATCTATGGCTAGATCGTCTGAAGAAGTCAAAAAGGAGGCCAGAAAGCAATGAGCTTTTTCAAATCTTGGGCATTTTGGTTTCTTTTCGGCTGTTTTGTTGGTGTTATTATCGGATTTTTTGTGGCAGCTCTTTGTTCCATAAGCGCACGAGAAAGCAGGCGTGAAGAGGAGCTAGAACAATCATTGATGAAAGAGGAAGACAATAGCCGAAGCTAATTTAGCTAGGATGATGCGGTCATGACGGCTTCTCTAAGGACCCTGCCTGGGAGCAAATCTTGAATTTGCCTTCAAAACAAGAATGGTGAGATGCTATTGAAGGGACTCTATTTTGGCAAGGGAAAAACCTTCTGGACTTCTCTCTTGCCCTTATTCCTAGCTCTTTATCTGCTGTTCTCTATGGTGTCAATCAGCCTGAGCCAGATATTCCTCTCTTTCGCTCTCATCTGTTGGATTGTCATCCTAATCCGGAAAAAACAAAAGTTCATCTTTCCCTCTTTTTTTTGGCCTTTGATCGTCTATGTTGGTTTATCCCTTATCTCATCCTTCCTATCTGTCAATCCAGAAGCTAGCTTAAAAGACAGCAAAGAACTCCTTCTCTTTCTAATTGTTCCCATAGTCTACACAGGTTTCTCTGAGGAAAATATACTCAAAAAAGCCAACTTGGCTCTTTTGGCATCAGCCTATCTGAGTTGTCTTTATTCTATCTTTTATTTCTTTTTCAAAGCCCGACCATGGGCGAGAATAGAAGGATTCATGGGTCAGGTCATGACCCAAGCTGGACTCCTCCTTCTTTTTAGCTGTATGGCCTTAAGCATCTTTATCTTTTCCCGTATGAGAATAAGATATCTCTGGGGTCTGGGATTTCTTCTTTCGCTTGTTGCGCTTATCCTGACTCAAACCCGAAGTGCTTGGATAGGATTGGTCATCGCTACGGCCCTCATCCTTTTCCTTTATAAACCTAGAGCCTTAATTATTATACCGTTTGCGGTCGGCCTCTTTTATATTGCAAGCCCTCATCCTATAAAAAAGAGAGCGCTCAGTAGCTTCAGCTTGAAAGGCTCCAATAAACTAAGGATTGAATACATAAGAGCCGGGATAAAAATCATCAAGGATTATCCTCTCTTTGGAACAGGTTCGGATACTGTGGATATGGTTTTCCAAAACCCAAAATACGAACTCTCCGAAGGAGCCAAAAGGTTTCCTCATCTACATAATAACATCCTACAGACAGGAGCGGAAAGAGGAATTCCAACCCTACTCGCCTGGCTCACCTTCATGGTCTGGGCTTTTATCTCTCTTATTAAGCTTCTCAAGAACAAGGACCCTACGCTCTATCCACTCACCGTAGCCGCACTGGCTGCACTTTTGGCTCTCTTTACTGCAGGCCTCTTTGAGTACAATTTCGCTGATTCTGAAATCACAATGCTTTTTCTTTACATTATAACAATTCCTTTCTCCTTGGCTCGAATCCAGAGAAAGGAAGCCATAGAGGAAAAAAATGCCACAAGCTTATGATAAATATCCGGATCCGATTTCCCCGAGAAGACTGTGTCGCAGAATGGATATTATGTAAACTTGCTAAGCTTTTAAAAAAATAAGGAGGACAAAATGAAAAAACTACTCATGATTATTCCTTGGTATAAATTGGACAAGAAATAACTGTTATTAAAAGGGATGTGA
>SDBV01007105.1_pt1 | contig 15367 bp, 16 predicted proteins | sample 2277081 | NCBI WGS metagenome assembly SDBV01 (sample SAMN10402039, study PRJNA504765) | marine sediment metagenome | isolation source: marine sediment core GS10_PC15, 223 cmbsf | place: Arctic Ocean: Southern Knipovich Ridge | collected 2010
AGTTTGAAAAATAGGTCGCTCTCCTGAGATTCACCGGGTTCACGATTACTGAAAACAAAAGCTATCTCAGCTTTAATTTCGCTTCGCTTAATGCTGCTCAGCACCGCTTGCAAGAGGTCTCTGGCAGCTTTATCTCTACCTGTAGAAAACCAACCAAGCTGATACATCACCTATCATCTATTCAAGATTCTTTTTAGCCTTGCCCAAAGGCTGGCAAAATGAATTATGGGATTTGTCCTGTGTCCAAAAACCTTACCCTTGGCTAAAGCCTGAAGAAAGTCATCCCTGCCTTTGAATTCGGGCATTTCTACATAGGCATTACCTATTTCATAAGGAGTATGGGCATCACTGCCGGCACTCTTGGGGATACCATACTTCTGGGCAAAGGCGAGAGTCTTGGCGGAACTCCGGGGGAGAGGGGTTCTTGAATTAAATGCCTCTATAACATCAATTTGCTCTGCCAGCTCTTCCATTATCTTGCTCTCCAGAGCAGAGTGGCGCAATATTTCAAAAGGGTGTGGTATACATACCAGGGCACCTTGAGCCTTGATGCGAGATATCGTCTGCTCAACGGACAGACCGCTGGGTATACCTTCTTTGAGAAACATACCCATAATTTCGCCATGCGGGGTTAAGATTTCCTCGGCTATAATTATAGTGAAGGGGGCTATTTCTTGCATCTTTAGCGCCCCCTCAATAGTGCCATGGTCAGCTATGGCAACGCAGTTTATCCCCTTCTCTAGGCAGCGCTCAATAATCTTACCTAGAGGGGTATTACAATCCATTGAATATTTGGTATGAATATGGAAGTCGGCTTTCAGCAATTATTTTAACTAACCCTTTCTAGATAATTGGCGGTGCGAGTGTCAACCTTAATAATGTTCCCATTATTAATGAACAGGGGAACCTGAATAGTAATGCCAGTCTCCAGTTTGGCTGGTTTATTACCGGCAGTTGCCGTATTTCCCTTAAAACCGGGGTCGGTTTCAATTACCTCAAGCTCAACGGCAGTAGGTAGTTCTACACCCATCACCTCGCCTTTATAGCTCAATACCGCCAGTGACATGCCTTCTTTTAAGTAGTTAACGGCATCGCCTAACTGAGTGACACTGAGTGGCATCTGCTCAAAATTCTCCTCATCCATAAAGTAATATAAATCGCCATCATTATAAAGGTACTGCATACTACGGTAGTCAAGACGTGCTCTAATAAACTTCTCATTGGACTGAAAGGTGCGCTCAATAGTGTGCCCTGCCCGAATGTTACGCAGCTTGAGCCGGTTTAAAGCGGTTTTTTTCATCTTGATGTGCTGATAGTCAAGAACCTGATACAGCTCTCCATCTAGCTCAATAGTAATTCCTTTTCTTAGCTCACCACTACTTATCATGTCAGACCTTCCTTGTTTTTGTAATCACTCTGATTTTACCACTTTCCATTACTACTATATCCTCAATCCTCACCCCTCCCCAACCGGTAAGATAAATACCAGGCTCAATAGTAAATACCATGCCTGAAGTAAGCAACTCGGCTGAATTCTGACCAAGGCGTGGCTGCTCATGAGGGGCCAGCCCAATACCATGACCTAAGCCATGACCAAAGGCTTCACCATAGCCAGCCTCTTCAATAACTACCCTTGCCAAGCTGTCAGCCTGGGCGCCAGTCATACCTTCGGTAATCATAGCCAGTGCCGCTAGCTGAGCGCCAAGAACAACATCGTAGACCTTCTTGAAGGTATCATCAGGGGTACCAAGGCAAATGGTACGGCTTAGGTCACTGGAGTAGCCTTCAAATCTAGCACCAATATCAATTATAATCGGCTCTCCAGCGCGAATAGCATGCTGAGAAGGCTTACTATGGGGTAGGGCAGAATTATCGCTGGAGGCAACAATAATCTCAAAGGGCATGCTCTGGCTGCCCTTTTCACGCAGGAATTTCTCTATCTCCCAGGATACTTCTTTTTCACTCATACCAATGCGAATCACACCCTGGATGTATTCAAAGGCATCATCAGTTAGCTCCACAGCTTTAGTAATAAGTTCAATTTCCTCAGGTTCTTTTATAGCTCGAAGGGATTCTACCAGTCCGTTTACAGGGAGAAGCTTGAGATGAGACTGTGCTCTATTTAATGTCTCGGTTAACTGTCGGTACAGGGCAAAGGTAACATGTCCGGCTTCAAATCCCAACCTCCTTAAGCTTAACTCAGTTACCAACTCTGGAAACCAGCCTGCTATATCATTGGTTATTTGAAAAATCTCATAGTTATGGGCTTGTATCTTAGCTTGCTCTATATAGCGAAAGTCAGTGGCTAAAATTGCACTTTGTGGCGTAATCAATAAAAAACCTGCCGAACCATCAAAGCCGGAAAGGTAGTATCTATTTTCTGGTTGAGAGATAAAAATAGCATCAATCTCCTTTTCAGCTAAGGCTTGGCGCAACTTTTGTAGCCTGTTATTTATTTTCAAGCTCATTACCTTTTACCTGTGCCATTGGGTGAGCCGAGAGGTATACCTTTTTAGCCTGACTCTTGGTTACATGAGTATAAATCTGAGTGGAGGATAGATTAGCATGACCCAGAAGCTCTTGAACTACTCTTAAATCAGCTCCCCCGTCAAGGAGATGAGTGGCAAAGGTATGACGCAACACATGGGGGTAAACCCGTTTTTTTATACCAGCCTGCTTAGCATATTTTCCTAACCTTCTCTGGACACCTCGTTGTAAAAGGCGCCCCCCATCGCGGTTAAGGAACAAGGCACTGGTGCTTTTTTTGCCTCGAAGCTCGGGCCTGCCCTGGATAAGATAAGTATTCAAGGCTCTGGCTGCTGGCTCACCCATCAGCACTATTCGCTCCTTAGAGCCCTTACCCCAGACGCGGATTTCATTCGTGTCGAAGTCGATATGATCCAGGTTTATCTGTGCCAGTTCACTCACCCGGAGACCGGAGGCATAAAGTAGTTCTATTAGAGCACGGTCGCGCTGCCCCATGGGGCTGGATAAATCAGGAGCCTCCAGAAGTCGTCCCATCTCTTCTATGGTAAGAAACGAGGGTAAACGCCTGTCTAATTTTGGTGAAGAAGTGGTTGCTACCGGGCTGGTGGATATCATTCCCTCCCGCAGCAAGTAACGATAGAAGGAACGAATAGCTGATAGCTTACGGGCGATGCTTGCCTTGACAAAGCCCTGCTCCATAAGGTGCGACAAGTAATCACGCAGGGTATGCCTATCCACTTCCTTCAGCGAACTAACCCTTTTATCGCTAAGAAACTGAAAGAAGTCTAACAAATCAGTAGTGTAATTGCGCACCGTATAGGGTGAAGCATTACGCTCCACCTCAAGGTAGGAAATGTATTTATCAAAGATTTCTTGCATCGAGTTAGTCCTGCTGTAGTTTTCCTCTATAGCTGCATTTGGTGCATTTTGCCCACTTTTGTCGATAAAGGGTGAGGAGTTCGCCGCACTTGGGGCAGGGCTGAGGAAGGGGTTTGAAGTTAGTGGCAAACTGGCAATCAGGATAGTTGCTACAGCCATAAAAGGTGCGCTTCTTTTTGTTTAGCCTCTCTATTAGCTCACTGCCACACTCAGGGCAACTAACACCAATCTTAACCTGAAAGGATTTTGTATGTTTGCACTCGGGGTAACCACTACAGGCTAGGAATTTTCCATAGCGCCCGTGTTTAACTACCAAGGTCTTGCCACATTTAGGGCAAATTTCCTCGGTTAGCTCATCGGCTAACTTGACCTTTTCCATAAGCTGGGAGGCATTTTGCAGGCTTTTTTCAAAAGGCGTGTAAAAATCTTGAACAACATGCACCCAATCTCTATTCTTCTGAGCTATTTCATCTAGTTCATTTTCCATACGAGCGGTAAACTCAATATCAACGATGTCGGGGAAGTATTGACATAGCAAGTCATTGACGACCATACCTAATTCCGTGGGCTGAAGGCTTCCGTTAGTTTTGGCAACATAGCCTCTCTCCTGAATGGTGGACAGGATTGGGGCATAGGTGCTGGGACGACCAATACCCCATTGCTCCAGCATCTTAACCAGCGTAGCCTCAGTAAAATGGGGTGGTGGCTGGGTAAAGTGCTGTTCAGGAAAAAGCTCTAGCAGCTCAAGCTCGTCGCCTTTTTCTAATTGGGGTAGTGAGGGGCTTTTCTTTTCGTCTTCATCGTCTTTACCCTCAGTATAGAGAATCACAAACCCGGGAAAAGTAATAATAGAGCTGGAAGCTCTTAGTAGATAATCAGTTTTAGAATCCGGACACTTGGCTTCAATATCAACTGCAGTATTATCAAACAATGCTGCTGACATCTGGCTTGCCACCATGCGTTTCCAAATGAGCGTATAGAGCTTAAACTGGGTCGCAGTAAGGTATGGTTTAATCAGAGACGGCTCTCGCTTAACCTTAGTGGGACGAATAGCCTCATGGGCCTCTTGTGCCCCTTTCACCACTCGGGTGAAGGCACGAGCATGAGGTGGAATAAATTGAGAGCCATACTTACTGCTGATAAATTCTCTAGTTTCAACTATAGCTGAATGAGCTACCCGGGTGGAGTCAGTACGCATATAGGTAATAAGTCCCACATTTCCCTCATCACCTATAGGCAGACCCTCATAAAGTTGCTGGGCAACAGCCATAGTCTGTTTAGCACTGAAGTGGAGCTTGCGCCACGCTTCCTGCTGTAAGGTGCTGGTTATAAACGGTGGCGCTGGCTGGCGAGTCACCTTTTTAGTCTTTACTTTAATAACATTGTAGCTGGCTTGCTTAAGCTCATCTTCAATTTCAGCTGCTTCCTTCTGGCTAGGGATATCCAGCTTTGTGCCGTCTATAAGACCAACCAACATAGCTCGAAAAGCGGTTACCTCAACACTGGATATTTTCTTGGCTAGTTCAGCCTCAATAGTCCAATATTCTACCGAGATAAACTTCTGAATTTCTCGCTCGCGGTCAACGATAATTCTTAGTGCTACTGACTGAACTCTGCCGGCAGAGAGACCTCTTCTTACCTTCCGCCACAGTAGTGGGCTAATCTTATAGCCTACCAATCTATCCAGAATGCGCCGTGCTTGCTGGGCATTGACCAGTTGCATATCTATGGAGCGAGGATGCTTGAAGGCACGCTCAATAGCTTCCTTGGTAATTTCATGGAAGATTACACGGCGGTAAGGTATCCGGTCTGATTTTGTTACCTCAGCCAGGTGCCAGGAGATTGCTTCCCCCTCGCGGTCTGGGTCGGTAGCCAGATATACGGCAGATGCAGTTTTAGCTGCTTGCTTGAGCTCAAGTACAATTTTCTTTCGCTCTCTAGACACTACATATTTAGGCGCAAAGTCATTTTCTATATCTACCCCTAATTGGCTCTTGGGCAGGTCTCTCACATGACCCATCGAAGCTTTAAGATTATAACCGTTACCTAAAATTCTGCCTAGCGTCCTCGCCTTGGCTGGTGATTCAACTATAACTAACTTTTTCTTCATAGCACCTAGTCTACTTTTGCCTTATATTCTATTCTCGCTTCCCGAGCCAGAACATAATTCATAGTTCCTACCTGCTTTACCAAACCCTTAAGCTCCATCATAGCTAGAGTACTACTGACCGTTGATATAGGTAGTCCACTGCTGCGACAGACCTCATCAATATGAGTCGGCTCGGCACTGAGTTTTTTCAGCAACAAAGACTCAGTATCGGAGGATGGTATGACCTCTTTCAATTCTATCTGGCGAGCTACTGCCGTCAAATTCAATTCCTCTAAAATATCAGTATAGTCACGAATTAGCTTGGCCCCCTCCTGGATAAGGTGGTTGGTGCCTCTGCTCGCTGGCGACAGAATACTACCAGGAATAGCAAAAACCTCTCTATTCTGCTCTAATGCCAGGTGAGCGGTAATCATCGCCCCACTAGACTCTCCAGCTTCAATGATTAGAACTCCCAGACTGAGGCCGCTCATGATACGATTACGCCGGGGGAAGTTCTCTGCCCTGGGTCGGGTACCTAAAGGATACTCACTTATCAGAGCCCCTTGCTGAATAATGCTACGAGCTAGATTAGCATTCTCGCCAGGATAAACAATATCAAGCCCACAGGCAAATACGGCAATACTCCTGCCACCTGCCTCTAAGGCACTATGATGGGCTATTGAATCAATTCCTTTAGCTAAGCCACTGACAATAGTGATTCTGCTCCGAGCCAGGTCAGCTACTATTTCCTCGGTTACCTGTCTGCCATAAACAGTAGCCCGGCGGGTCCCCACCACTGCCAAGCACCATTCATCCTCAGGAAGTAGGGAACCCCTGATATAGAGCACTGGCGGATAATCGTATATCTCCCTGAGCCGGGATGGATAATCCGAATCATGCCAGGTAAGCGCTTTCACCCCGTAGCGGTCAAGCTTTTCCATCTCGGCTTCCAGAGAAATCTTAGGTCGCCACGAAGTGATGGCACGTATTGAACCGCTATCCAGCCCTGACTGCTTTAAGTCAGCCGAAGTAGCCTTCCAGGCATCATCCAGATTAGCAAAGTAGTTCTCAAGCTGGGCTAGTCTGACGCGACCAATGCCTGGTATAAGGCTGAAGCCTACCCAATATTTAATATCTTTATCGCTCATTTCCGAAGCAATGTTATTCTAACATAGAGGCAACCTACTGACAATTAGCAGGTTGCCTACCTTATCCTCTTAATCTCTCTTTCGAAGAGGCAAAGTGTGAAGGGGCTAATTAGCAGGAGTGGAACAACAGTCGATAAATTTCTTACAAAGGCTTAAATGCCAAGAAAGTTCTGAGATTTTCTCCTTCGCCGCGATGTAAGAATTTCACCGTAAGCGGGGTGCCAATTTTTATCGCTTCAGGTTTAGTTCCATCAACCTCCTCAATGCGAGCATCAACCTTTACGCCTTCCTCTAATTCTACCACTCCTGAGATGTAAGGATTCTTTCTGTCATAGCCCTCTGCTATCATAAAGGGAAGACCTACAGCTATGCAGGTAAAAGCGGTAAGGTTCCCCCTCCCTTTCATCTTAACCCAACGCATCTCCGCACCATGGCATTTTGTGCAGATGGGGCGAGGAGGCGTATAAAGAGCACCGCAGCTCTGGCACTTTGAGCCCATGAGTTTTCCTTCATTGAGAAATTGCTGGTAAGAAATATCGCTAAAGGGTCTTTCCTCCATTTCTCTACCTCCTCTCCAGAATAGTGAGCGTGCAAGTACCGCCGGTACCCCCCAGGTTATGGGCGGCTCCAATTCGCAAGTTCTTATTTGGAATTTGCCTTGCTCCTGCCTCACCTCTTAGCTGTTTCCAAATTTCGTACAGTTGTCCTATACCGGTTGCGCCTACCGGGTGCCCTTTGCATTTAAGGCCTCCCGAAGTATTGATTGGCTTCGGGCCATCTAATTTAGTGAGGCCTTCTTCTACGGCTTTATACCCTTGGCCCGGCTTAAAAAAGCCGAGGTCTTCTATATGAATAAGCTCAGCGATGGAGAAGCAGTCGTGCACCTCAGCAAATTGAATGTCTTCAGGCTTAAGCCCCGCCATTTCGTAGGCTTCTTTTGCCGCGTAACGGGTGGCTTCAAAGTAAGTAAGGTCATCTGACGCATGAAAACCTCGGCCACTCCCCTGCCCGATGCCGGCAACATATAAAGGGTTGTCAGTGAAATTTCTGGCTAATTCCTCGGCCACCAGGAGCATGCCGCTTGCGCCATCACTTATCGGGCAACAGTCGTAAAGGTGCATCGGCCAGGCAACCACCGGATTAGCTACTGGGTCACGGAGGAACTCTTTTTCGTTCTCCCATGTTGGCACTGGTTCCCCCCTATTCTTGGCACGTTCGATTCTAGAATTCAGGAGGTCGCGGATGGAAACATTGAACTGCGCCTTCGGGTTTAACGGGGCGTTATTGTGGCTTTTTATGGTAACATTCATGAGATGCTCTCGTGTCGCTCCGTATTTATCAAAATAAGCGGTAGCTATGGCACCAAAAACGCCGGGAAAGGTAAACCCGACTTCCATTTCATAGGGGACTGATGCCAGTGACAAACCTTCGGTAACTTCCTGCGTCGTCCGTTTTGACATATCCTCCACCCCGCTTACCAGCACTATATCGTAAAACCCGGAAGCTATAGCGAAAACGCCTTCCCTGAAAGCGAGTGCGCTGGAAGCACAGGCACCCTCTGTCCTTGTCGCTGGCTTTGGGACGTGCCCAATCAAATCAGATATTAGCGGTCCCCAGTGTCCTTGATGCACGAAGAAATCATTGGTGAAATTTCCCAGGTAAATAGCCTCGATATCATTGGGGTCAATCCCTTTGTCCACTGAGGAAAGCATCTCATTGAAAGCTTCAACATATACATCTTTCGAGTTTTTATCTTTAAACATACCAAACTTTGACATCCCGGCACCGACCACAGCTACTCCCCTGGCAAGCTTTCTTTTCCTCTGCATTTCAGGCCTCCTAAATGTATAAATCCAGGTATCATTAACACCCGGCAACCCAGATTCCAGTTAGCTTCCTGCCGGTCTATCATACTCGTTTGAGGTGTGAATAAAAGAGCGGAGAGGGTGGGATTCGAACCCACGGTAGCCAAAGGCTACACGCGCTCTCCAGGCGCGCCTGATAGACCACTCCAGCACCTCTCCCTTATTAAGCCTCGTGGCGGAGAGGGTGGGATTCGAACCCACGCTCCGCAAATACGGAGACCGCTTTTCGAGAGCGGCACCATGAACCACTCGGACACCTCTCCACGGCCTTAATATTATATCACTTTTTCCTTAGTATGACGGTCAGGCTAGGCTGAAATTGAAGTAAGCCCCGATAAAGAATAATAATATCAGAGCAAGATTAAACCAGCTTAGCCTGAGGAATCTTCTCGGTCTGAAGCGCAGCCCAGCAACAAATATTACCGTCATCAGCATAACCACAGAGGCAGTGAGGAGATGGCTCTCTGAGACTGATGCTAGGATAGGCCCATGCCGATAAAAGAGGTCATCTATGGGGATAATAATCATATTAAATAGATTGCTGCCTAGCACATTGGCAACGGCCAAGTCTATCGCTCCTATTCTCAGCGCAGCGAAGGAAACGGTGATTTCAGGTAAGGCGGTGGTGAAAGCGAGGAGAGAACTTCCCACAAGGCTTTCTCCCCACCCGGTGACCCCTGCCACTTCCTCTCCAATTATTGCCAGCCAGGTTCCAGCACCTATGATAAAAGCAGCCGATATCGCAAAATAAAGGTAGGTCTTCCTGAGAGATATGTCTCCATAATCTGGCTCAGCTCTTTGGTCGACTGCTTGGGAAGAGGACTCACGCTGCTCAGAGCGAAAGAGTGTCCTTACAAAAATAAAGTATAAAAGAATGATAATAGGCGTATACCATCCTATCCAGCCTATGCCCATGTCTGAAAACCGGCTGCTGATAAGGATAGAAACGGCAGCAACTAAGACCAATACCAAACTAAACCATCCCGTCAATCTGTGACCCGGGCTAACTATCCTCAGAAGAGAACCATTACGGTAAGCAATATCAAGAATAGCCAAGTTCAGAAGGTTAAAAGCATTGGCCCCAAAGAGGTTCCCAATGGTCAAATCAGGGGCACCCACTAAGGTAACAGCGCTTATTCCAGTGAAGAGTTCGGGCAAGGAGGTAACTATAGCGAGGAGAATAAGCCCTATCCATACCCCACCCAAGCCAGTTTTGCGAGCAATAATGTCTCCATACCTTGCCACCTTCCTTCCCGAGAAGAAAATGATTAAGAAGGATAAGATAAACTTTGCCCAAACCAAGATATATTCCTCTTTCTTTATACAGGGCGTTCCTGTTATAATAACATAGTTTTTTATTTTTGGCCGTAGATTAACTGTTAGTGTTTTGACTCTTACTTAAGATTCTAATAATGGTGATACTAAGCCAAATCCTTGCCATCACTATCTTCATTGTGATGTTCATTGCCATCATAGCTGGCACGGTGCATCGCTTCATTCCAGCCATTGTTGGTGCCGCCCTTACCATAATAATCGTCTTTCTTATTACCTTACAAAGTACAGACGCGGTTGTTATTGTTTTGAACCTTGAACAACTTGGGCAACTCAGGTTCTGGATACCGGGGCAGGAGCACATAGAATCCCAGGGGGTAAACTGGCAGACCATCATCTTTATCGGTGGCATGATGGTCATGGTGGAGGGGCTGAGTGAAGTCGGCTTTTTCCGCTGGCTATCTCTGTCTTTGGCCAAGTTAGTCAATTACCGGGTTGTTCCTATCTTGATTGTCTTTATGCTGCTCTCTGGCTTTCTGGCAATGTTTATTGATAGTATCACTGTATTGTTATTCATGGCTGCGGTAATTATCGATCTGGCTCGCTTGCTAAAATTTGACCCGGTGCCGATGATAATTGCTGTGATTTTTGCCGCCAACACCGGTGGTGCAGCCACCATGTCTGGGGACCCACCTAATATAATTATTGGAACCGCTCTTGGTTACACCTTTACTGACTTTCTTATTAACACTGGTCCCATTGCCTGGGTAGGGATGCTTCTGACCGTGGGCTACTTCTATCTCGTCTTCCGCAAAACTCTCACTTCTTCTCAAAATGAGGCAGATACCCCTCTTAATCAATACCCTGAGCCGGGAGAAGCTATTAAAAACTCTCGCTTGTTTAGGATAAACACAGCTATCTTCATCTTTATAATAATTTTAATAGTTACCCATGCTGAGACCGGGCTGTCCCTGGCTTTAATCGCTGTCATTGCTGCCTTTCTTACCCTGCTCGCTTCTACCAGGATGGCTTTACATTTAATTAAAGGGGTAGATTGGCGCACTCTACTCTTCTTTATTGGCTTATTTATTGTCATCGGAGGGCTGGAGGAAACCGGGGTACTTAAAATACTGGCTGATTATATCGGAGATGTATCTGGAGGAAATCTCGTAGTGGTGATACCTATTATCTTATGGGTCTCTGCCTTTGCTTCGGCCATAGTAGATAATATTCCCTTTGCCGCCACTATGGTGCCGGTAATTAGGAACCTCTCGCAGACGTATGGCTTGAGCCTGCCGACATTAGCCTGGACTTTAGCCTTGGGTACAGACATTGGTGGCAATGCCACTCCTATCGGAGCCTCAGCTAATGTGGTGGGAACAGCCATTGCTGAGAGGGAAGGCTATCCTATTAGCTGGGGGAGATTCCTTAAATATGCTCTCCCGGCCATGATTATGGTAATCGCTTTAAACTGGCTATTGCTAATTGTAAGATATACTTAATCAAGAATAATGACAGGCAGGTGATGGCGGGCATTACTCGACTAAAGTTCTGTTATTTATTGGTTATAATATTAAAGGGCTATTGCCTTGGGTAGGAGCAGGAAAATGTATGAAAGAATTCTTGTCCCGCTGGACGGTTCAAATTTAGCTAAACAGGTTTTTCCTTATGTAACCGAGCTGGCCAGAGCTTTTGACTCTGAAGTAGTTTTAGTGGGGGTTTGTGAGCCTGAAGAAAGAGAACATGGACAAGCATGTCGACTTTACATAAATAGTGAGGCTGAGCAGTTGAGAAGCAGTTTAGCGGGTTCAGCAGTTAAGCTCAGGCCGGTAGTCTTGATTGGGAAACCAGCTCAGCAAATCCTTGATTATGCCGAGAAGAATGACATTAGCCTTATTATTATCTCGTCACACGGTCGTTCTGGCATAATGCCCTGGTCGTTGGGTAGCACTGCTAGCAAAGTGCTTCACAGAGTAGGTGTTCCATTAATCATTGTTAGAGCCAAAGATACCCCCGAAGAGTCAGACAAGGTCGGGTTGTTTAACCGAATTCTGGTACCGTTAGACGGCTCGGAAAGAGGTGAGGCGGCATTGCCTTATGTGGTTGAACTAACGAGGCAGTTGGCGTCTGAAATTATTCTTTTCCGAGTAGTTGAGCCCGGCAGGCAGGTTCATTCTGCTCGCGGATTGGAATACATTGCTTTCAAAGACCTGAATATGGATTCTATGAAGATAAAGGCCCAGGAGTATCTGGATGGGGTAAGTTCTGAACTGGCTGGTACAAAAGCTGCTGTCAGGTGTGAAGTTAGAGTTGGTAATTGTGCCCAGGAAATAATCAAATTCGCCGATGAAGCGGGCTGTCGCCTAATCGTCATGTCAAGTCACGGACACTCTGCCATTGAGGCCTGGATTCATGGCAGTGTTACCTACAAGATTCTGCAGGCGAGTAATCAGTCGGTTATGCTCGTACCGTCACCAGGGGTGCATAGCTAGTATTTTATTGTTTAATTACGGGCTATCTTGTATCATAGATACGGGTCCCTGTAGCTCAGTTGGATAGAGCACCAGCCTCCGGAGCTGGGTGCGAGCGTTCGAGTCGCTCCAGGGGCGTTTTTTAATCAGGAATAGGGAGTTAGGGTGATAGATACAACCAAGCTTATTGAGATTAGATGGCATGGTCGTGGCGGTCAAGGGGCAGTTACCTCTGCTGAGTTGGTGGCGCAAGCAGCTATAGATGAAGGTAAATTTGCTCAAGCCTTTCCTAGCTTTGGCCCGGAACGGAGGGGGGCTCCGGTATTAGCCTTTGTCCGAATTAGTGATAAGCAGATCAGAATAAGAGCTGGAATTACTGAACCTGATGTAGTAGTAGTACTTGACCCTAGCCTGCTTCGCATTGTAAATGTCGATTCAGGCCTTAAAGATGGGGGCGCATTGGTGATTAACACCAGAAAGTCAGCCGAGCAAATCAGGTCTGAATTTGGCTTCAAATGGCGACTGGCAACGATTGATGCTACCAAGGTGGCCCGAGAATTATTGGGGGTTTCCATTACTAATACCACTATGGTTGGTGCCTTGATAAAGGCTACCGATGCCGTTGAATTGGAATTTGTGGTTGAGCCATTGAGGAAACGGTTTGGTCGATTGGCGGAAAGAAACATTAACGCTATGAAAAGGGCCTATGAGGAAACTGTAGTAAAGGAGCAGTAGTAATTGACTAAACCAGAAGGTGAGTTAACCTGGAAGGATATAGAAATTGGTGCCATAGTAACCGAACCGGGTAGTGCTAGGCGATATAGAACTGGTGACTGGCGGTCTCAAAGGCCAACTTATGATTTTAAGAAGTGCATAAAATGTGGCATCTGCCAGATCTTTTGCCCTGAGGGATGCATTAACCAGAATGCCTTTAGTTATTTTGAGGCAGATCTATATTACTGTAAGGGGTGTGGTATTTGCGCTAAAGAGTGCCCGACAAGAGTGATAACTATGGTTGAGGAGGAGGAATAGTGGCAAAGAGAGTGGGAATGGAGGTATCGATAGCTATTGGTGAGGTGGTCAAGTTAACCAATACTGATGTTATCGCTGCCTATCCTATTACCCCGCAGACACACATTGTTGAGCATCTGGCTGAGTTAGTAGCCAATGGTGAGTTAGATGCGGAGTATATTCCGGTTGAATCTGAGCATTCGGTAATGAGTGCCTGCCTTGGGTCAGCCGCCGTCGGCGCCCGAACTTTTACCGCTACCGCTGGTCAGGGACTGGAGTTAATGCATGAGGTGTTGTATATTGCCTCATCAATGCGGTTTCCAATAGTGATGGCGGTGGCTAACCGAGCTTTATCAGCGCCGTTGAGTGTCTGGGGTGACCACTCTGATGCTATGGCAGTTCGTGATACCGGCTGGATGCAAATATTTACGGAAAATGGGCAGGAGGTTGTGGACAATGTCCTGTGCGCCTTCCGTATTGCTGAAGACCAGAGGGTTTTACTCCCGATAATGATTCACCTGGATGGGTTTAACCTGTCGCATATGATTGAGCCGATACTTTTACCTGAGCAGAGTGAGGTTGACCAGTTTCTGCCGCCTAATCAGTATCCCTTACCTCTGGACCCTAATAAACCGGTGACTATGGGGGATTTTGGGCCACCGATTATCTATACCGAGACGAAGTGGGCGCAGGAAGTAAATCTGAGGGCGGCCAAAGAGGTAATTCTTCAGGTCTGGAAAGAATTTGGGGATACCTTCGGGCGGTATTATTCTCCGGTGGAATCTTACCGCAGTGAAGGTAGCCGAGTACTTTTACTCACTATGGGAAGTTTTAGTGAGACGGCGATGAACGCTATTGATAACTTGATAAATGAGGGCAAGGATGTCGGTCTGGTAAGGCTACGCCTGTGGCGTCCCTTCCCCTTTGATGAAATCCGCAACGCGGTCAAAGATGCCGAGGTTCTCATCATACTTGACCGAGCCCTTTCCTTTGGCGGACCGGGAGGTCCGGTTTGCTCTGAGATTAAAGCCGCCTTATATCAAATGGACAGGAGGCCAAAGATAGTCAGTTTTGTTGGCGGTCTCGGCGGCAGGGATATCACCGTTGCCGGCTTCGAGGAGATAGTTAATCGGGGTATGAAAATCTCGCAGACCGGAAGCACTCAGGAATTTGAGATATTCGGGGTAAGGGAGTAATGGAGAAGCAAACGGTTTATATTCCCAGGTTATTAAGTAAGAAGGAGAGATTTGCCCCGGGACACCGGGCTTGCATCGGTTGTGGTGAAGCTCTGGCGGTGAGGCATGTCTGTAAAGCATTGGGGGATAATGTAATAATTGCTAATGCTACCGGTTGTATGGAGATAGTTTCGTCACAGCTACCTTATACCTCGTGGAGCGTGCCCTGGATTCATACCCTGTTTGAGAATACTGCCGCTGTGGCTTCCGGTATAGAGGCCGCTCTAAAAGTTATGAATAGGAAAGGCACGCGGACGTTACCGGATGTTAAGGTAGTAGCTATGGCTGGTGATGGTGGTACCAGTGATATCGGGCTTCAGGCGCTATCTGGAGCCCTGGAGAGGGGGCATAATTTCCTTTATATCTGCTTTGATAACGAAGCCTATATGAATACCGGAGTTCAAAGATCGTCGTCTACTCCCTATGGCGCTTCTACCACTACCTCACCCGCTGGTAAGATGAGCATCGGACAGTTTAGCTGGAAGAAGAATATGCCAGCCATTGTTGCCGCGCACAATATACCTTATGTGGCTACCGCTAGTCCTAGCTATTTCGAGGATTTGATGACTAAAGTGAGAAAGGGGGTAGCGACTAAAGGTCCGGCTTATATTCATATCTTGTCGGTTTGTCCCATAGGTTGGCGATCTCCTCCCGAGTTAAGTGTCAGGATGGGTCGCTTGGCAGTTGAGACAGGGATGTTCCCACTTTATGAAATCGAGAATGGCAAATATAAGCTAAGCCTTGATTTGCCTGAACTCAGGCCGGTTGCTGACTACCTGAAGCTACAAGGAAGGTTCCGGCATCTATCTGAGGATACCATAAATGTAATTCAGCAACGGGTAAATGCCGACTATGCCAAGCTGAAGGAGAAGGCAGCATGAAGGTCAGGGAAAGCCAAATACGGCAGGGG
>SDBV01007106.1_pt1 | contig 15367 bp, 14 predicted proteins | sample 2277081 | NCBI WGS metagenome assembly SDBV01 (sample SAMN10402039, study PRJNA504765) | marine sediment metagenome | isolation source: marine sediment core GS10_PC15, 223 cmbsf | place: Arctic Ocean: Southern Knipovich Ridge | collected 2010
CGGCGATTCAGTTTTACGGCCATGGTCGTCGTCGGTGACGGCCAGGGGAAAGTGGGCTGGGGCTACGGCAAGGCCAACGAGGTCCCGCCCGCCGTGGAGAAGGCCGTCAAAGACGGGTCCCGAAGCATGGAACCCGTCGCCTTGGAGGGAACTACCATCCCCCATACGGTCAATGGACACTACGGCGCCGCCCGAGTGATCCTCGTGCCCGCCGGTCCCGGTACCGGCGTGATTGCGGGGGCCGCCGTGCGAGCGGTTTGCGAAGCCTGCGGGATTCGCGATATCCTCACCAAGAGTTTTGGAACCAACAATCCCATCAACCTCGTCAAAGCCACCATCGAAGCCCTGGGGCAACTCCGCTCCCGGGGCGAGGTGGAGCGGCTGCGGGGAGTTTCGCTCTCATGAATCTCGACGACGTCCATCGCGGAATTAACAAATTCAAGAAGCGGAAGCGCCTGGGACGCGGACCCGGCTCCGGACACGGCAAGACGTGTGGCCGCGGGCACAAGGGACAGCGCTCCCGGGCAGGGTACTCGGTGCATCCGACGTTCGAAGGCGGACAGATGCCCCTGGTCCGGCGGATCCCCAAGCGAGGTTTCAACAACCGTTGGGCCCAAACCGTGGCCATCGTCAACCTGGGCGACCTGCAGCAACGGTTCGACGACGGCGCCGAAGTAACCCCCGAGACGCTCAAAAAGAAGAACCTCGCCAAGGGACGCTACGACGTGCTGAAAGTGCTGGCCGAAGGCCCGTTGACCAAGAAGCTGAAGGTTTCGGCCCACCGCTTCAGCCGCCAGGCCGTCGAAAAGATCCAGCAGGCCGGGGGCGAAGTGGTCGTTCTGCCGGGCAAGGCGCCCGTGCCGAAGAACAAGCAGAGAACCAAGTAGTCGCGGTGCGGTCCCTCTTCGAGGAGGGAGGCCTACCGGACTATGCACAGCGGACCCAGCCATGTGGGAAAAAATACGGGTCGTCCTGACGATCCCCGAATTGCGCCAGAAGATCCTGCTGACGCTGATGTTCCTGGCCATCTACCGGATCGGCTGGCAGATTCCGTTGCCGGTGGTCGATACGGCCAAGATGACCGCCTTCTTCGAGGAAGGCGGGGCCGGCGGTTTCGGCGACCTGGTCGAACAGGTCGCCGTGTTCAGCGCCAGCCAGCTCAGCCAGGCCACCATCTTCGGCCTGGGCATCATGCCCTATATCTCCGCGTCGATTATCTTCCAACTGCTGGGCAGCGTGTGGGGACCGCTGGAACGGCTGCAAAAGGAGGGCGAAAGCGGGCGGAAAAAAATCAACGAGTACACGCGATACGCGACCGTCGTGCTCTGTCTCGGCCAAAGCTGGGCCTACGTGACGTTCCTCGCCGGCAACCGGTTGGTTCACACCGGTTTCCTCTCCGACCCCACGGATCCCGGCAGCGGGCTGGGGCTGAGTTGGCAATTGACCGCCGTGTTGACGATGACCGCCGGGACCGTCTTCCTGATGTGGCTGGGCGAACAGATCGACGAATACGGCATCGGCAACGGCATCAGCCTGCTGATCATGGCCGGCATCCTCGCCCGAATGCCCAACGCCGGACTGAAGCTGCTCAGACCGATGATCGACCAAGGGGGCATCGAACTCGGCGGCGGCAAGGGACAAGTCGGCGTAGAAACGCTGTTGGTGCTGGCGGTGTTGTTCGTCGGCGTGGTGGTCGGCGTGGTGTTTATCACCCAAGGACAGCGCCGCATCCCCACCCAAAGCGCCAAACACGTCCGCGGACGCAAGGTCTACGGCGGCACACGGCAGTACTTGCCCCTGCGGGTCAACCAGGCCGGCGTGATGCCGATCATCTTCGCCAGCAGCCTGCTGCTGTTCCCGTCGGTCGTGTTCCGACTGTTGAAAAATGTCCAGTGGATCCAGAATCTTCCTTGGCTCAGTACGACGGTGCACAATCTCAGCGAGGCCTTCACCCGAGGCGAGTCGTTCATTTATAACATCTGCTACGTGGCGTTGATCTACTTCTTCTGCTACTTCTGGACGGCCATCACCTTCAACCCTAAGGACATGGCCGACAACCTGAAGAACTACGGGACGTTCATCCCCGGCTACCGGCCGGGCAAACGGACGGCCGACTACCTGGAGAAGGTCATGGTGCGGATCACGTACGTGGGGGCCGGATTCCTGGCCCTGGTCGCCATCATCCCCACGATCGTCGCTTCCGTGATGGGTATTGACTGGACCGTGGCCAGCTTCTACGGCGGAACCGGACTGCTGATTGCCGTCAGCGTGGCCTTCGACCTGGTGCAGAAGATCGACAGCCACTTGGTGATGCGCAACTATCGCGGCCTGTTGGAATAATCCTAGCGGCTCGGCCCGCCTCCCCTCTGCCGGCTACGCGGCGCGCCGCGGACCGACATCAAAGGACGAGTATCATGCGGATGGTTTTCATTGGCCCCCCGGGCGCCGGCAAGGGGACTCAGGCCCAGCGGTTGGTCGAAACGTACCGCCTGACTCACCTTTCCACCGGTGATATGCTCCGTGCGGCGCGCGACGCCAAAACGGAAGTCGGCGTCAAGGCCCAGCAGTACATGTCCGCCGGGCAGTTGGTGCCCGATGAAATCATCGTGGCGATCATCGCCGAGCGGCTGGGCCAACCGGACTGCCAAGACGGATACCTCCTGGACGGTTTTCCCCGCACCATCGCCCAGGCCGAAGCGCTCGACGCGATGCTCGCCGAGCAGGCAACCCCGTTGGACGTGGTCCTCGAGTTGCAGGTCCCCGAGGAGGAGCTGTTTCGCCGGCTCGCCGGCCGCGGCCGCGCCGACGACACCCCCGAGGTGATCCGCCAGCGACTGGTGACCTATCGGCGACAGACCGAGCCGCTGTTGCAGTACTACGGCCGGGGTGATTTGCTCAAGGGCATCGACGGATCGGGTACGGTGGACGAGATCTTTCACCGCATCCAGACCGTCTTGGAACCGATGGTGGCGTGAGGGAGGCGACCGGCGGACGTGAGGAGATTGGCGGTGGAGATTCTGCGGTCTGCCCGAGAAATCGACCAGATGCGCAAGGCGGGACTGTTGGTGTGGCAAGCCCATCAGGTGGCTGCCTCGATGCTCCGTCCCGGCGCGACCACGGCCGAAGTCGACGCCGCCGTGGAGCAGTTCTTCCGGCAGCATGATGCCACGCCGCTGTTCAAAGGGGTTCCCGGCCACGTCCCCTTTCCGGCGGTGACCTGCATCTCGATCAACGAGGAGGTCGTCCACGGAATCCCCAGCGGTCGGCAACTGGTCGAAGGCGACATTGTCAGCATCGACACCGGCTGCAAGCTCAACGGCTGGTGCGGCGACGCCGCGGCGACGTACCCGGTCGGCCGCGTCGAGGGGGACGTCCGCCGGCTGTTGGACGTGACCCGAGGGGTCCTCGAACTGGCCATCGACCTGATGGACAAGCGAACTCGGTGGAGCCAGGTGGCGGCCGAGATGGAGGCCTACGTCAAGGACAACAAGTTTACGGTCGTGGAGGCCTTCGTTGGCCATGGCATCGGCCGCCAGATGCACGAAGATCCCCAAGTGCCCAACTTCGTCAGCACTCAGCTCCGCCGCGGCGGAGACTTCCGCCTGGTGCCCGGGCTGGTGATCGCGGTGGAGCCGATGGTGAACATGGGGACCAAGCGCGTACGGACGCAAGCCGACCATTGGACCCAGTCGACAGTCGACCGCCGGCCGAGCGCCCATTTCGAACACACGATCGCAATCACCGAGTCGGGGCCCTACGTGTTGACGGCCGGACCCAATGGGGAGGGGTGGTAGCGCCCTCGGAGAATGGTCTTGTGGGAGGCGGCTGCGACGGCCATGGCAAGGGATCATGGATTCCCGCAGGACCTTGCCCCTCGGATGCATAACAACATACAACCATAACTACGAGCACGAAACTGCGTAATCTGGCAAAACAGGGCAGATTGCGTCAATCCGGGAAACAGCAGAGACCGCTATTTTTGTACCAACCAGCACTCTCGGCGGGCAAAAACAAAAAAAATTCTCCGGAGGGCCTTGTCGGATGGTGGCCTCGGCGATTATACTGATGCGCTTTGCCCTTTGGAAGAATAGCGGTACGTAGTCAGCCATGAAAGTTCGCGCCAGCGTCAAGCGAATTTGTGAGAATTGCAAGATCGTCCGTCGCCGGGGCGTGGTTTACGTGGTCTGCACCAATCCCCGCCATAAACAGCGACAGGGTTGAATCGGACAAGTTGGATCGGGGACAATGACCAGTGGGAGTGCTTTAGGATGCCGCGTTTGATGGGTGTGGATATACCGAACGATCGCCCGACCGTAGTGGCGCTGACGTATCTGTTCGGCGTGGGCGAGAAGACCTCGCGGGTCTTGTGCCACAAGGCGGGGATTAACCCTCACGTGCGAGCCCGCGAACTGCGGGAGGACGAGTTGGCCCGACTGACCGCCCTGCTGGACAAGGATTACGTGGTGGAAGGGCAATTGCGGCGGCAGCGGAACCAGAACATCATTCGATTGCGCGACATCGGTTGCTACCGCGGTTTGCGGCATCGGCGCGGGCTGCCGGTCCGCGGCCAACGGACCCGAACCAACGCCCGCACCCGCAAAGGTCCCAAGAAAACCGTGGCCGGCAAGAAGGGCGTGAAGGACCTCCGCTAGGAGTTTCTCCGTCCGGCGTAGAATTCCCACCCGACCAATCCTTCCCATTTGCTGGAGTCAATACCGGTGGCCAAATCGAAGCGACGCAAGATTCGTCGAAACGTGGCGGTGGGTGTTGCCCACATCAAAGCGACGTTCAACAATACCACGATCACGATCACCGACACCAAGGGCGCCACGCTCTGCTGGTCCAGCGCCGGCACGACCGGATTCAAGGGGAGCCGCAAAAGCACCCCCTTCGCCGGTCAGTTGGCGGCCCAGCAAGTCGCGGAAAAGGCGGCCAAGTTTGGGATGAAGGAGGTGGACGTGAAAGTGAAAGGACCGGGCAGCGGCCGCGAAAGCGCGATCACGGCGCTGCAATCGGCCGGGTTGAAGATCAAGTCGATCGAAGACGTCACGCCGCTGCCGCACAACGGATGTCGTCCCAAGAAGCGCCGACGCGTCTGATCCGCACCGCGGATCAGCCGTCACCCCCGATCCTCAATACCTCTTTACCGACTGCGAATTCGAGACTTGGAGTTGAATCAGGCATGGCTCGTCAGACTTCACCCGTTTGCCGGATGTGCCGCCGCGAGGGCGCGAAGTTGTTCCTCAAGGCGACGCGTTGCGACACGCCCAAGTGCGCCTTTGAGCGCCGCGAGTCGGCGCCGGGAATGAGCACCTTTCGGCGCGGCAAACCGACCGACTACGGCATCCATTTGCGCGAGAAGCAAAAGGTCAAGCGTTACTACGGCGTCCTGGAACGGCAGTTCCGCAAGTACTTCAAGATGGCCGAGCGCTCCAAGGGGAACACCGGCGAGGCGCTGATGAGTCTGCTGGAACGGCGGCTGGACAACGTGGTCTGCCGCCTGGGATTCGGCCAGTCGCGGGCCCAGGCCCGGCTGATCGTCAACCACGGCCACGTGACGGTCAACGGCCGGCGGGTGGACGTGGCCAGTTATCTGACGCGGCCGGGGGACGTGATCCGCGTGAAGGATCGCCCCAAGAGCCTGCAGATGGTCGGCGCCAACCTGGAAGAATCGGTTCGCGACGTGCCGGAATTCCTGACGCGGGTGGACGGGCCGCAGCCGGAGGGGCACGTCGTCCGGCTGCCGGAAGCCGAAGACGTATCGATTCCCGTTCAGACCCAATTGATCGTGGAGCTTTGTTCCAAGTAGCCGGTTAAAGGCCACCGCTACCCCAGCCGTTAGTTACAGGATCGGAGGCTTCCTATGCGAATTCGATGGCGCGGACTCGAGTTGCCCAGTCAAGTTACCTGCGATAGAAACAGGTTGACCGGCACCTATGGCAAGTTCACCGCCGAGCCGTTCGAGCGCGGATTCGGCGTGACGATCGGCAATAGTCTGCGCCGCATCATGCTCAGCAGCCTGGAAGGCAGCGCGGTCACCCAACTGAAGTTACACGGCGCCCAGCACGAGTTCAGCACGATACCGGGCGTGGTCGAGGACGTGACGGACATCGTCTTGAACGTGAAGTCGCTGGTGGTCAAGAACCGCAGCGAGCAGACCCGGGTGGTGCGGATCGAAAAGGACAAGGCCGGCGTGATCACCGGCGCCGACGTGCTGGTGGACGACCAGGTCAGCGTGATCAACAAGGAGCACGTGATCGCCACCTTGACCGACGACGTGCTGTTCCAGTTGGAGATGGTGGTGGAGAACGGCCGGGGCTACGTGCCGGCCGGCGAGCACACGCCCCAGGCCCAGGAGATCGGCATCATCCCCATCGATGCCGCCTTCAGCCCGGCGGTCCGGGTACGCTACGAGGTCGAGGAAACCCGGGTGGGGCAAAAAACCAACTTCGACAAGCTCACCATCGAGATCTGGACCAACGGCTCGATCACGCCCGAGATGGCCCTGGTCGAATCCGCCAAAGTCCTCCGCAAACACCTCAACCCGTTCGTGCAGTACAACGAGCTGGGGCCCATGGTGCACAGCGACACACGGGCCTTGGGACGCCTCGGGATGGACCAGGCCACCGAGGTCAAGCTGTCGATGAGCCTGGCCGAATTGGATCTCTCGGTGCGGGCGACCAACTGCCTGGAGTCGGAGAACATCAACACCGTCCGCGATCTGGTCGGCCACAGCGAAGATCAACTGTTGGAGGTCCGCAACTTCGGCGAGACCACGCTGACCGAGGTGCGGGAGAAGCTCTCCGACATCGGGCTTCGCCTGGGAATGCGGTTGCCGCCGGCTCCCGCCAGCCCGCTGTAATCGCACACCCGGCACCCCCGACACGAAACAAGACCATCATGCGACATCGAAGACGAGGCCGAAAACTCGGCCGCAATCCGAAACATCAGCGGGCGCTGCTGCGAAACCTGGCTAGCGCGTTGTTCCTCACCGAGCGCGACGCGGAGTCTGACGACAACGCCCCCAAGGTAAAGGGGCGGATCGTCACCACGCTGTCGAAGGCCAAGGAGGTCCGGCCGTTGGTCGAGCGATGCATCACCATCGCCCGGCGGGCCTTGGCCCATCAGGAAGCCGCCGATCAACTCGAACCCGACGCGGATCGCAATAGCCCCGAGTGGCGCCAGTGGCGCCAAGGCGAGCAGTGGCGCCAATGGAACCAGACCATTGCCCCGGTGGTGGCCGCCCGACGCCGGACGCTGAGACTGTTGGGCGACAAGCAAGCGGTAAAGATTCTGTTCGATGAAATCGCCCCACGCTTCGAGGACCGGCCCGGCGGATACACCCGCGTGCTGAAACTGGCCAAGCCGCGACTGGGCGACGCCGGCGTCCAGGCGATCCTGGAGTTGGTCGGCACCCACGATCGCACGCGGGCGGCGGCGCCTCGGCCTACCTTCGAGGACGAGACCGAAGCCCAGCCCGAACACCAGGAGACGGCCACGGAGATTGACGAGTCCGCAGCGGAATCGGAGTCCGCGGCTCAGTCGAAGGGCGAATCCCAGACGGACGATCCTAAGTAAGCGAGGGTGTCCGGGAGTTTCGCCGGCGGAGATCGCGATCCATGGAGGGGATCACGGATGAGCTTGGCTGGGCAGGAGGAATTGCCTTGCGGCGGGCCGTTGCCTGCCGGCTTCGATTTCACCCTGCATATGCGCCGCGTGTGCGTCGACATGGTCGCCCGGCTGGACCGGCTCGGCCATATCGACATGTCGCGGGTGGCGATCAGCTTTTCCCAGGCCCGCAAGGCCTGCCGCTGGGGGATGTACGCCTCGCTGACGCCGATGCGATTTGCCGAGGGACGCCGGCACGCGATCCGCAGCGGGCGGAAGTGGTGTGTGCAGCGGCTCAACGGCCCCGGCGGTCTGGAAATGCTCTACATCCTCAACTTTTACCTGCCCCGATTTCTGAATCTGCCGTTCCGCGAGAAGCTCACCACGGTGATGCACGAGTTGTGGCACATCGGGCCGCGGTTCGACGGCGACGTGCGGCGCTTCGGCGGACGCTGCTTCGCCCACGGCTCCTCGCAGAGGCAGTACGACGCGTTGGTGGAAACGCTGGTCGATCGCTGGCTGGCCGCCCGGCCGCCGGAGCCGGTCTGCGAGTTCCTCCGGTGGGAGTTCCGCGAGCTGGTCGCCCGTCATGGCCGGGTCTACGGTCGCAAGATTCCCACCCCGAAGTTATTGCCGGCGCCCTAGCCTGCATTTCTCATCAGGAAGATCACCACGGAGGCACGGAGAACACGGAGAAGATCATTTGAGTGAGATGTTGATAATCTACATCGCAGAACAAAGTGTTTTCAGTGCCGTTGTTGGAAATCCTTATCTTTAAGTAATCTCCGTGTTCTCCGTGCCTCCGTGGTGAGAAATGCGGACTAGCCCCTGTCGGCTTCGCAGGCGGAGTCTCGAATCTCCATTGACACGCCACCCGGCCACGACTAGTGTGTACGCCTCCCGTCTGGTGCCCCTTTTCTCTTCCGGATCGTTGTTCATCGCATGCCGTCGTTGCCGGTCCCAGTGGCGTTGCTCTTTTCGGCTGTCTTGGTGATGGCTGGCTGCGCGACCCCCGATTCCGGGGAGGAGGTATCGCTGCTGAGGCCCGCCCGAATGCCGACGGACAGTTGTGTGCTGGAGGTCTTTTTCATCCGCTGCCCGTTTGGCGATCCGCAACTCAACCAGCGGTTGTGGCAAGAGGTCGACGAGCAGCACCTCCCGGCGGATCTGAGGCGGCGGCTGGGTCAGAACGGGTTCCGCGTCGGGTTGGTCGGCGGCCAGATACCGATGGCGCTCTCGGAACTGATGGAGCTCGAAGATAAACCGCCACCTACGGGGGTCGCCAATCAGATCAACGTGGCTGATCTCGATACCGATCCCCGGGTGACGCGAGCCCACCTCTCGATCCGCACCGGGCAACGAAAAGAGGTCCTTACCTCGTCGGTGTACGACCGGGTGACGGTGCTGATTCGCGAATCGGACCAGCTCAACGGCAGTACCTACACCCAGGCCCAGGCACTGCTGGCCGTAAAGACTTTTGCCCAAAGCGACGGCCGGGTCCGCCTGGAGCTGGTTCCCGAGTTGCACCATGGCGAGTCGCGACGACGCTTTGTCGGCAATCAAGGGATGTTCCGGTTTGAGCCGGGCCGCCCCCGCCGGGTGTTCGACCGGATGGCCATTTCCGCCACGCTTTCGCCCGGCTCGATGCTGTTGCTCAGCAGTCGGCCGGAATTGCCGGGCAGCCTCGGACATCACTTCTTCACGACCGAAGACAACGGCCACCGGCAGCAGAAGCTGCTGGTGTTGCGGCTGGCCCAAACCCAACACGACGGGCTGTTCACCCCGCCGCAAGTGCTGCCGTTAGAAGAGCAGCACCCCGAGGAGCCGCTGGCGGCTTCGCCACCGCAATAGCCCGCCTAGGTTCCGGCGGCCAGCGTCTTTTCAGCGGTCAACGTCTCGCGAACCGCCTCCAACTGTCCGGCGGATCCCAGCTTGCCGTTCTTATGAGCGATGTAGTCGGCATACGCGGACATGAAGAGCTTGCCGGGCGGCCTGAGGTCGAAGTTCTCCGGCGTATCGCGGAACGACTCGCGGTGGATGGCACACCACACCAGCCGCCCGTCGGTGTCGATGTTCACTTTGCAGACGCCCATCCGGGCCGCCGGCAGATATTGATCCTCGCTCACGCCGCTGGTGCTGGGCATCTTCCCGCCGGCGTTGTTGATCCGATCCACCCACTCCTTGGGAACGCTGCTGGAGCCGTGCATCACCAGCGGGAACGCCTCGGGCAACACCTTCTGAAGCTTCTCGAGCACGTCGAAGTGCAGGCCCTGCTGGCCGCTGAACTTGTAGGCCCCGTGCGAGGTGCCGATGGCCACGGCCAGCGAATCGCAGCCGCTTTTTTCGACGAATTCGATCGCCTCGTCCGGCTTCGTCAGGCAGACGCTGCCGACGATGTCCTCTTCCACACCGCCGAGCTGTCCCAGCTCGGCCTCGACCACGATCCCCTTTTCATGGGCCCGATCCACCACCCGTCGGGTGATCTCGATGTTCTCAGCCAGTTCGTGATGTGAGGCGTCGATCATCACCGAGCTATAGAAGCCGCTGTCGATGCAGTCATAACAGGCTTCTTCGGTGCCATGGTCCAAGTGTACGGCGAAGATCACCTCGCCGAAGACCTGGTCGGCCGTGCGGATCATCGCTTCCAGGAAGCGTTTGTCGCTGTATCCCCGGGCGCCACGCGAGATCTGGAGGATGAACGGGGCGCTGACGCCCGGATCGGCCGGGTCGTCGTTCGACTTCGATTTGCCCAAATTCCCCCGGAACAGCCCGACGGTCTGCTCGAGGTTGTTGATGTTGTAGGCCCCCACGGCGTAATTACCGTAGGCGTGTTCGAACAATTCATTCGTGGTTACGATCATGAGTATCTCTCCCTTCTCCGGCCCGATGGCGGCAAGTCGTATTGGCCACAGACCCTACTGTGCCGGTTGACGACCTGCCGGAAACACACAATTCTACCGCACGGAAAGCCGACGTGCCAGTCCGTTCCATAAGGGGGAGTGATTGCCACACGATCAGGTTGGTTTACGGCGAAATGTGGTTCATCCGAGATTTGCGTACGTGGAAGGCACGCACCAGAAGTACCGGCGCCTCTTCTCTGCTGCCACCGCGGTCGTAAGTCCAACAAAGCCAAGGGCTTCGGCGCGTCGATGAACAGAGAAGAGGCACCGGTACTCCCCTGGGGAGAGCCCGAAGTACGCTTCCGCCGGATGAACCAGAAATGTTTACATTGCCGCCGCTGAGCTTCCACGCTACAATTGCCCGTCCGTGCTAAATACATGTGCACACCCGTGCCAGATGCGTGTGCCCAACCGTATTATATGTCTGCATGTGCCCTACCGTGTAGAATGCATGGAAGTTGCATAGGGAATGCATCGCCACTGCTATAGTGGACTGTCAAACCTGGAAAGACACGTTGAGCGGAGCCCCAGGGTCTACGGACTGGGGCTTCGCTGCGCTCAGCCGCCAGCCACCCGTTAAATCAATGTTGACGGATCACTAGGGCGATTTTCGTCAAGGACGACGAGCCGATGAGCATGGAAGCCGCCGCGCCGGCCGGGAGCAGTCCCTTCGAACAGCTCCGCTACGGCCGCCAAATCATTCAAGCCGAGAGCCGCTGCCTGGACCGCGTGGCCCGCCGGCTGGACAGCGGATTCTGCCGGGCCGTGGATTATCTCCACGGGTGTCGCGGGAGCGTGATTATCTCGGGCATGGGCAAGGCGGGTCTGGTGGGTCGGAAGATCATGGCCACGATGGCCAGCACCGGCACCCGCAGCCATTTTCTCCATCCGGCCGAAGCGGTCCACGGCGACCTGGGTCGCGTACACGCCGACGACGTAATGCTGATCCTTTCGCAAAGCGGTGAGACGGAAGAGGTGGTCCGGCTGCTGCCGTCGCTGGCCGAGTTGCCGGTGCCGGTGCTGGCGATCACCGCCCGGGCCGACAGCACGCTGGGCCGGGCGGCCACGGCCGCCATCGAGCTGGGCCCGATCGAAGAGGCCGGCTGCCTGGGCCTGGCCCCCAGCGCCAGCACCACGGCGATGCTGGCGGTGGGCGACGCCTTGGCGCTGGTGACCAGCCGGATGCGGAATTTCGGCCGCGAGGATTTTGCCCGTTTTCATCCCGCCGGCAGCCTGGGACGAAAACTCAGCAGGGTCGAACACCACATGCGGCCGCTCTCGGAGTGCCGCCTGGCCGGGGAGCAACAAACGGTCCGCGAGGTGCTCGTCGCTGCGAGGGTTCCGGGCCGGCGGACGGGGGCCACGATGCTGACCGACGAGCACGGCCGGCTCTCGGGGATCTTTACCGACAGCGACCTGGCCCGGCTGTTCGAACACCGCCGCGACGCCGCCCTGGACGGCCCGATCCGCGACGTGATGACGGCCGATCCGCTGAGCGTCCGGCTCGGTTCGATGATGACCGACGCGGTGGACGTGATGGCCGGCCGCAAGATCAGCGAGTTGCCGGTGGTCGGCGCCCAAGGCGAGCCGGTCGGGCTGATCGACGTGACCGACGTGGTCGGATTGCTTCCCAAGCAGACGGTTGCCGGTGAAGAAGCCCAAGCTGCGGCTGCGGCCGGTTGGCTGCCGCCGCCGACGGAAACGTGTCGCGTTTTTCCCGAACCCGAGGAGGGGGCGGCAACGTAACGGTAGGAGGCGGCTGTTATGGGGCCCGTGTCGAGAACGGCCCGTTGGAGACAAGGGGGGATTCCCGTGGGTGGCTAGGGCAAGGCTTGGGACAACCTCCGGCCGCAATGAGTATTGAAAATTGAGCATTGCAAATTGAAAATCTCAAATTGAAGATCGCAAATCGTCTGATGTCAAGCAGCGATTTGACCCGCCCGGCAACGGAGAATCCGGCAACAGAAAAGAGGCTCATCTGACTGAAGCGTACGTGGCTATCGGATGCAGGGAAGTACGGGTTCCTCTTCTCTGTGGCCACCGCGGGTCAAGTCACCGGAAAACGCCGTCCCTTGCCGGAAACCCGTGAACAGAGAAGAGGAACCCGTACTTCTGCCGTTGGGGCGCGTACGCGAATCCCGGATGAAGCAGAAAAGAGCAACCCCGACTTCCCTAGACCAGGTCGCACATATGCTTCCGTCGGACGAGCCGGAAATCAATTTGCAATTTGCATTTTTCAATTTTCAATGTTGACCATGCCGTCACCCCAAAAGTCTGCCAAAAAGAGACAAACTGCTGCGCGTTTGCAATGCAGCGGTGCCCCAGAGAATACGGTCTGGGGCTTCGCAAGCTCAGCCACCAGCCACCCCTGACCCTTGTACCCCTGGACCCTGAACCCTGGACCCCCGCGGAACGCAGTCCGCGGGCGTTTCATGCGAAGTTGAAAACGCTGATCCCTGACCCCTGACCCCTGACCCCCGCCATGAACCTCGACGAGCGTTGTCAACCGATCGAACTGATCCTTTCCGACGTGGACGGCGTGCTGACCGACGGCAAGATCGTGTTGGACAACCAGGGGATCGAGACGAAGCAGTTCTTCATTCGCGACGGGATGGGTGTGCGGTTGTGGCAGAAGGTGGGATACCGATTCGGCCTAATTACGCTGCGAAGTTCACACATTGTGAAGATCCGGGCGGGTGAGCTGGGCATTAAGATCCTCCGGCAAGGGACCGATGACAAACTGTCGGCCCTGAAGGAGATCCTCGACGAACTGCACCTCGCGCCCGAGCAAACCTGCTACCTGGGCGACGATCTGCCCGACTTGCCGGTGATCCGTGCGGTGGGGCTGGGAGTGGGGGTGGCCGATGCGTGTGCCGAAGTTCGTCAGGCCGCCCAGTACGTAACCACCGCGGCCGGCGGATCGGGAGCGGTCCGCGAAACGGTCGAGATGATCCTCAAGGCCCAGCGCCGCTGGGACGACGCGATCCAGGCGTATTTATGAATCTATAGAAGGCACCCGCCACCATGCCCCGCATCTTCCGCATCGCCGGCAGCCTTGCGATCGTGTTGGTCGTCTATTGGGTGTACGCGCTGGTGGCCGTGCCGTGGATCGAACCGCCGGCCGTGCTGCCGCAGAACGAGGAGATTACCGACAAGGAACGGGCCACGGCGGGCTTACCGGCCGACGGTCGGCTGGGGCCATGGAAAGACCTCTTCGCCTCCGACGCCTGGGAGTTGAAGGCCCCCAAGATCCTCGAAAGCGACGACATCATGCTGCTGATGCAGGATTACCGGAACCTGGGCAAGGGCCGCGTGGAGATCCGCCCCTGCACGATGATCTTCATGCCCACCGATCCGCTTCAAAGCCAAGCTCAACGCCTCCGCCAGGCCGTGATCCTCGAAGCGCCGGACGGGGCCCTGTTGCAGTTCGACGGGCCGTTGGATCTGCGGCGGATGAAGATCGGCCGGCTGAAGTCGGGCAAACTCAGCGGGCGGATCACCATCCGCAGCCAAGGCAAGAAGCCGGGCCCCGAAGACGACCTGATGATCGTCACCCGAGACGTGGAACTGACCGAACGTCACGTCTGGACGCCCCATTCGGTCGACTTCCGCATGGGACCCAACTACGGCCGCGGACGGAAAATGCACATCGAGCTGGTCGACGCCGACAAGCACAAGCGGAGCGATTCCCGCGGGCCGAGCATCAAATCGTTCACACTCAAACACCTTGACCGGGTTCACTTGGAGTTGCCCAAATCGACTTCCATCGCCGACAGAGTCGGCTCCCACAAGCCGATTTCAGAGAGACCCACCACCCGCGAACCGCTGGAAGCCGCCTCGGATCTGCCGGTGGAAATCTCCTGCCGCGGGCCGTTCCGTTTCGACAACATCAAGAAGGTGGCCACCTTCGAGGACCAGGTGGACGTGATGCGGATCAATCCCACCGGGCCCAGCGATCAACTGAACTGCGAGTTGTTGTCGATCTTCTTCACGCAGCGGCCGGCGGCAAAGCCCGGCGGCCGGCCCGGGGCCCACGCCCCGAGCAAGCCGCCTGCCGGTTCCATGGACCTGAAGCCGCAACGGATCGTCGCCGACGGCCGTCCCGTCGTGGTCTCGATCCCCAGCGAAGACCCGCCCATCTCCGCCCGGGGCCAGCGGCTGGAGTATGACTTGCAAGCCAAACGGATCGTGCTCGACGGCGGGGACGCGGCCATGCTGCAACAGGGCCAGAACGAGGTCCACGCCCGCAGCCTGTTGTACAAATCGGCCGGGCCGGGGCGGCTGGGGCGGATCCTGGCGGCGGGTCCCGGACACCTCCGCGGCGAACTGAGCCAGCGCCCCGGCGAACATCTCGAGGCCCATTGGAACGATCAGCTGCACGTGCGTCCGGACGAGAAGAACCAACTGATATCGCTCACCGGCGAGGCTTGGCTGGAGTTTTCCGCTTTCGGCCGCATGGATGCCGAGGAGATCCATTTCTGGCTGCTTGAATCTCCGGCCCAGGGCCCGTCCGAGAAGCTGCGGCTACAGCCCGACCGGATGCTCGCGCTGCGAAACGTCCGCCTCGATTCCTCGCAGTTCTCCGGCAACGTCGATCAGTTGGAGGTTTGGTTCGAGCAAACCACCGCCGGGACCCGGGTGAAGAGCGTGTCGAAGACGCCGACGGGAAGGCAACCATTGCCGCGGTCGGACCGGACCGGCCTGATCCCCACCGACTACCGCTCCGACGAAAAAGGGGACGGGGCGCTTTTTCGCTCAAGGCCGCAATCAAGCGCTGTGCCGGTGAGTGCGAAACAGCCCCCCGTCCCCTTTTTCGCCGACGCGTCGAACGTCTACCGCCTTCCGCCCGCCCGGCCCTT
>SDBV01007107.1_pt1 | contig 15367 bp, 13 predicted proteins | sample 2277081 | NCBI WGS metagenome assembly SDBV01 (sample SAMN10402039, study PRJNA504765) | marine sediment metagenome | isolation source: marine sediment core GS10_PC15, 223 cmbsf | place: Arctic Ocean: Southern Knipovich Ridge | collected 2010
GCTTATAATACTGCAAAAGAATTTCAGTCGGTAATTGATTTTATCCGCTCTAAACTGGGTGAAAAGTCCTTGAAAAATTTTCACATGCATATATCCGGAATAGAGTATGGTGCAAAAGGAGAAAAAAAACATTTGAATTTTGCTGAATCTGATTTTAATTATCAGGAACTTCTGCATGTGCTCAAGGATAACGATGTGTGCGGATTCGTAGTATGCGAAAGCCCTTCTCTGGAAGACGATGCAATTATTTTAAAGGATTATTATGAAAAGATTTGAGAGCGGTAAATTCTGTATACAGCTTTCTTCTCTTTATTTTTAAATATACTGCTGAAAAATTGCTGACCTCTAAAGAATCCTTTAATTATCAAACATTTTGAACTCAACAAAGTTTAAAGTTATTTAGAAAGTTTTTATGGCATATTTTCCCGAAAACAGTGAAGATTGGAAAAAGATAGCTTCAATTATTGAAGACTCTGAGACAGTTTATATCTCGAGCCATATAAATCCCGATGGGGATGCGATAGGGAGCGAAATGGCCCTCGCCCATTATCTTAGCAATATGAAAAAAAATTGCCGCGTTATAAACCATTCCGTTACACCGGATACATATAGGTTTATGGACCCGGATAGCATTATCGAATCGTTAGTGGCGCATGGTCCTCCGAAAAATGGACCCCGAAAAAATGATCTTGTCATAATTCTTGACCTGACAAATTACAAAAGGCTGGGCGGAGTTGCCGATTTTCTTGTAAAAAACGAGGCTAAAATAATCATCATAGACCACCATGTACCGGAACATCTCGATGCCGATATAGTTGTTGCAAATACAAATGCTTCATCGACCGGCGCGCTTTTATATGACTTTTTTTGCAGCATCGATGTGTCTTTTATTGACAAAAATGTTGCAGTATCCATATTAACCACTATTGTTACGGACACGGGTTTTTTCAGTTACAGCAATACAACTCAGACCACTCATCTCATCGCTTCCGCGCTTTATCAGCATGGTGTTACAACAATGGAGGTTAGTAAGAAAATTAAAACCACAAAGCCGTTATGCCGTCAAAAACTGATGGGCTTGACTTTAGCCCGGACAGAAGTTAGCGATTGCGGGAGAATCGGATATTCATATATTACTAAATCCATGTTTGAGGAAGCAGGTGCAAACCGTGACCATACTGAGAATATTATTAATCATATAAGGATTATCAAGGATATTAAACTTGCCATACTTTTTATCGAGGAAAAAAATAACAGGATAAAAATTAGTTTGCGTTCCTCGGGCGAAACAACTGTTCATAAAATTGCCAAAAGATTCGGCGGCGGAGGACATATAAAAGCTGCCGGGGCTCACATAGAGGGCACGATGGATGAAGTTATCTCAAGTGTGCTGCAAACTACATCGGAAATGCTCGATATAAACAGGGAGTAAAATAAAAATTTATGCCTATTTTGGTGATATTTATAACATTATGGGTAGTAATATAATACGGAAATAACATTATGTAACAACTTGAGATATTTCAACAAAAGAAAACATGTGAATATTGTTTGCTGAATTACGGTTATATAATTACTTTGGCAGAGAAATACGGAGTTTAAAATATGGTAAAACCCGATACATGGATTCGCGAGATGGCTCGCTTGTATGGTATGATCGATCCTTTTGCAGAGGGTGTTTCAAGGCCGGGGACAATTTCTTACGGGCTTTCCGCATATGGTTATGACATGCGGATATCGAATAATTTTATGGTTTTTTCCGGAAAAGAAGTGATAGATCCCAAAAAACAGGTTTCAGGCATGTACACTGAAATAACGACAGATATACTTGAACTTCCGGCGCATGCGACCGCTCTTGCCCAATCGGTTGAATATTTCAGGATCCCCCGTGAAATCATCACTGTTACATTCGGAAAATCTACTTATGCGCGATGCGGGGTGCTTGTCAATGTTACACCGTTTGAACCTGAATGGGAGGGATATGTAACTATTTCACTCAATAACTTGAACAATTATCCTGTTCGCCTTTATGGTGGAGAAGGAATTGCACAGGTTCTTTTTTTAAGTGGTGACGGTGTCTGTGAAAAATCTTATGCCGATAAAAAAGGGAAATATCATACACAAAAAAATATAACGATTTCAAAAGTTGATAAAGCAAAATAAAAACAAAAAATAATTTTTTGCTTGACTGGAATTATTAAAAAAGTTATAAATCTATATCTAAATAACAGGTTAATTCTCAAAACAGGTTAAAAACAGTTATGGCGATTGCTATTGGAATTGATATTGGCGCTGTAAGTATAAAGGTTGCCGTTATCGGTAAAAATGAGGATGAAACAGTATTAAATAATTTATCCGGGCAAAAAGATTTTTTCCGTTTAAATTCACTATCGCAAGATAACGGGCACATTATTGTTCTGTCGAATTACCGCCGTATTAAAGGACGTCCGCTTGATGCTGTTGAAGATATTTTGTCTTACGTAACCGGAGTTCTGTCTGAAAAAGATGTATATCTTGCTGTGACCGGTTCAGGAGGAAAACTGGCGGGCAAACGTTATGATGCGCCTGTTATAAATGAATTCTCCGCAGTAACTGAGGCTGTTAACCTCTGCCATCCGGAAGTGCGGACTGTGTTCGAGATGGGCGGAGAAACTTCGAAGTATATTCTTCTCGACCTAATTTCAAAAAACAAAAAACTTTCCATTATTGATTACGGTACAAATGGCGATTGCGCAGCAGGAACCGGCGCATTCATGGATCAGCAGGCATCACGGCTTAATTATCGAATTGAGGATGTAGGTGATATAGTCGTGAAAGCTAAAAAAACAGCACAGATTGCCGGGCGGTGCTCTGTTTTTGCGAAATCGGATATGATTCATGCACAGCAGCGCGGATATCAGCCCGACGAGGTTCTCAAGGGTTTGTGCAATGCGGTCGCACGTAATTTTAAAGGCGTAATCAGCCGTGGCAAGAAGATAATCCCGCCTGTAATCTTTATTGGCGGTGTTTCACTGAATGACGGAATGCTTCAGGCAATGACCGATATTTTTAATCTGGATGACAGGGAAATTTCCGTTCCTGATACAATGTGCTGGCTCGGTGCCATCGGATCTGCCGCTAAGGTATTGCAGGACGAATCACAGAGTATCAAAGACGAAAAAATCACATTATTACCGGGAATGGAAACTTTTCCATATTCTGAAAAGTTATCCATGGATAATGTTGTTTTGCTCCGGGAGAAAGTTACACCGTTTAATTTTCCGGATTCTCAGGAAAAGGTTCATGCGTATCTCGGTATTGATATCGGTTCGGTAAGTACAAATCTTGTCGTTATCGATACAGAGGGCAGGGTAATTAAGGAGATATATACAAGAACAAAAGCACGTCCCATCGAGGTAGTCAGTGAAGGTTTAAAAGAGATCGAACGTGAAATCGGCAATAAAATCGAGATAAAAGGTGTAAGCACAACCGGCTCCGGCAGGGAACTTATAGGTATTCTCATAGGAGCCGACAGTATTAACGACGAAATTACATCACACAAAACCGGGGCTCTTCATATAAGCAGGAAAATGCTGGGAACGGAAGTCGACACAATTTTCGAAATAGGCGGGCAGGATTCAAAATTCATCTCGATAGAGGACGGTATCGTTATCGACTTTACCATGAACGACGCCTGTGCTGCCGGAACCGGATCTTTCCTCGAAGAACAGGCGGAAGATCTCGCAGTAAACATCAAAAATGAATTTGCAGAAATCGCACTTTCTTCGGAACATCCAATACTGATGGGTGAAAGGTGCACTGTATTCATGGGAAGAGATGTGAACTCGTATCTGCAGCGTGGGGCGCAAAAACAGGATGTTATCGCGGGACTTGCATATTCCGTTGTGCACAATTACATGAACCGTATTGTTCGCGACCGCCAGATAGGGGATACAATTTTTTTCCAGGGAGGCACCGCATATAATGATTCTGTTGCGGCGGCATTTGCAAAAATAACAGGCAAGAAGATTATTATTCCACCCTATAATGGTGTAATTGGCGCCATCGGCGTTGCTCTTCTTTCAAAACGTAAAATGGAATCGTCCGGAGCAAAAACAAAATTTAAAGGATTCGACAGTTCAAAAATAAAATATGAATTAAAAGAATTTACCTGTAAAGGCTGCAGTAACTTCTGTACTGTTCAGGAATTTACTGTTGATGGAGAAAAAACCTACTGGGGTGACAAGTGCTCCGAAAGGTACCGTAAAAGGAAAAAAATTGATAAGACTACGGTAATTAGCGATCTATACAAGGTTCAGGAAAAATTGTTACGAAAAACATATGTTGAAAATGGAAAATCGGGACCCGTTGTCGGCATACCGTTGTCAATGTATTCATACGATAAGCTGCCTTTTTTCAATGTTTATCTGACTGAATGCGGGCTATGTACCCTCATTTCAGATCCGACAAATACTTCGATTGCGAATATGGGAATTGAAAGTATCGTTTCAGAACCCTGCTACCCGATAACACTCGCGCATGGGCATATAAAAAGTCTCATGGATAAAGGTGTTGAATATATATGGGTTCCCAATATAATAAACGAAGAGACTGAAATACTCCATAACGAGTCTTATGTATGCGCATGGGGATCGACTTTACCCTTTGTCGCTGAGCATTCTCCGGCATTTCATCCTCACAGAAAAAAAATCCTTAAGCCGATTATTCATTTCCGCGACGGTGAAAAAATTGTGAAGAATGAACTTTACGAATGTATTTGCAAGCTCGGGGTATCGCGTAAAGTTTCCGATAATGCTGTAGAAAAGGCATTCAAAGCACAACGTGAATACAAATTCAACCTTCTGAATGAAGGCAAGAAGGCATTGGAAGTTTTGAAAAAAACCGGCGAAAAGGCAATTGTGCTTTTCGGAAGGCCATATAATATTTATGACAGGGCGCTGAATTTGTCGGTTGCATCGAAACTTGTGGGAATTTACGGGATAAATGTAGTACCGATAGATTTTTTCGATATGGAAGGAATAAATATTAACGAAGTAAACGATAATATGTTCTGGAATTACGGGAAGAAAATATTGCAGACAGCGGTTAAACTGTCTGATTCACCGCAATTCGATATTATCTATATAACCAATTTTAAATGCGGCCCGGATTCATTTATAAAGCAGTTTGTACGGGATGCGCTCGGCCGGCCGTTCTTAGTACTGCAGTTCGACGGTCATGCCAATGATGCGGGAATGATGACCCGATGCGAGGCATATCTGGATTCAAAAGGTTTCTTAGGTAAATAAAGGTGTCCGAAAATTGAGCAATTCTTTAATCCTATTGCCTACGGTATCCCCCATGTTTGGGGTGAATAAAAGGGGAGTATTCTGCCTTAAAGAGGTAAACAAAAATTGACAAATAACGGCAACAAAGAGTTAAAAGGCAGGAAGTTGTATATACACCCGATGACAGGATCGGGAGCGTTACTATTAGCTGCGACATTCCGTTCGATAGACATAGACGCCCGAGTATTACCGCCATCGGATACAAGGACGCTGGAGCTTGGAAATATGTATTCTTCCGGTGAAGAATGTCTGCCTGAAAAGATTACACTTGGAGATTATCTGAAGATAACGGAGATAGAAGGTTTTGAACCGGAAAAGACAGCGTTTTTGATGCCCTCCTCGGACGGTCCATGCAGATTCGGTCAGTATATATATTTGATGCTCAATGTGTTGAAGAAAAAAGGATTGGATGAAGTTATGGTAATTTCGCCATCCTCTAAAAACGGATACAGCGATATCGGGGGAGAAAACATCAACTTTTTCCGGACAGCATTCGTATCGATGCTGACCGCCGACATACTTCGTAAAATGCTTCTCAAGACACGCCCATACGAAAAAGTTAAAGGTTCTACTGACAGTATCTATGAAAAAGGATTAAAGAGCGCCGAAAAGGTATTCGAAATGAAAGATTTAAGTTTCAAAAAAAGACTCGAAAAGCTCAAGGTCGAGCTTATAGCGACAAGGAATGAATACCGTGCAGTGGATGCGGATTATGTAAAAGAAAAACCGCTTATCGGTATAATCGGTGAGATATTTTGCCGTCATAACAAGTTTGCCAACGAAAACATAATATTGAAACTCGAGGAGTTCGGCGCTGAAACCTGGATAGCCGATATAGGCGAGTGGGTATTTTATACCGAGTGGAGCCGTACCGATAATATGATACGAACGGGGAAGAAATTTTCAATTGGTATGGGTCTGGCTAAAATAAAAAAACATATAATGAAAAATGACGAGCATTTTTTACTTGAGCCGTTTCATGATGATTTTATAGGTTATGAGGAACCTTCGGATATCGAAGAAATTGTCAATTATAGCGAGCCGTATCTACCGGCTCGCGGCGCACTTGGAGAGATGGCGTTAAATCTTGGTAGGGCTGGATACCTGTATGCAAAAGGCATAGATGGTATAGTTGATATAAGCCCGTTTTCGTGCATGAACGGTATTGTAAGCGAGGCGGTTTATCCTTCTTTTTCCAGAGACCACAATGATTTGCCCTGCAGAGTGTTTTTTTATGATGGTACAAACCTCGACCTCGACCGTGATGTTGGAATTTTTATGGAACTTATCAAGGTATATATGAGTCGTAAGTTTATAGAGAGAAATTATCCAAGAGTTTTCAAAGACCCTTGTGTTTCCGGATAAATTTAAGCATGGATTATTTCCAATTATCTTTCTGTTTTTGTTATTATGATTTTATTTCTCATCATCGTTTAATTTCTAAAAAGGGATTTTAATGCCGCAGGAAAATAAAGATGAGCGTTGTGAATGGATTTTTTGCCGTGATATTAGTGGTAAATGTTCGGGATTAAATTCTAAAACCAAGGTTTTAGAAAAGCATCATAAAAAGATAAAAGTTCACGGTAAAGATGTTAAGGGATGGATAGTTAAAATTATTCAGGAAAAAGGTGAAGGTCATTTAAACCTTGACTTATCAAAACAATCTGATGAGTAGTTTATTTCAAATAATGACTGACGAAGATTGTAAATCGTAAAATCAAATTGTAAGGTGCTTCAAACAATTACTTCGTGATTATAAATTACAAAAATATTCCTCCTGATAAATTCCATAAAATGGAACGACTTAATAATGAAATTTATCGCCTTCTGGATGCTAATATAAATCGTGCGGTGGAGGGTATCCGAGTCCTTGAGGAGACTGCACGGATGCTTTTTAATGACTCCGGTCTGACAAAGCAGCTTAAGGAAATCCGTCATTCTCTTGTTTATATAATCAGCGAAGAAAAAGATCTAAGCAGATTGATGCTTTTTGCAAGGGATTCGGAAAATGATGTTCTCCGCAGCGGGAAAACGGCATCTGAAATAGCTAGAGCAGACCTTGTTTCTATTGTCAGGGCAAATTCTTCACGTTCACAGGAAGCAGTCCGGGTACTGGAGGAATATATAAAATTATCTTTTCCCTCTTTATCGGAAAAATTCAAAAAAATCAGATTTGAACTGTATGATATTGAAAAGTCATTAACTGCAATTATTCACCTTCGAAATCTTGTTAATGAAAGAAGATTGAGACTTTATGTTGTAATTGATAAAGACAGGACACATAAAAGAAATATATATGAAATAACCGAAGCCTGCCTTGACGGTGGGGCAGGAACTGTTTCGTATCGGGATAAGTCATCAAATAACACAAATTTCATAAATAATGCCGAACTCATGCTGTCTGCATGCTCAGGCCGTGAAGTAACTTCTATAATCGAAAACAGACTTGACAGCGCAATGATTATCCATGCTGATGGAGTGTGCATGGAGTATGGCGATATACCGGCAAAAGAGTGCAGATATATAGCAGGACAGGGTTTTGTGATTGTTTCATTAGTACATTCAGATACCGATGCTCCTGTCCGGGCCGATAAAAAAGCCGATTATTATATTTTCGGCCCCGTATTTAGTAAAAATGAGACTGATAGGAACGGAAATTTGAAAGCCCTGAGTGATTTTGTTTCACTTTCAAATGTTCCTGTGCTCGCTTTTGGATGTATTACGCAGGATAAAATTAAATCGGTACTTGATTGCGGCGCTGCTGGTATTTCTTTAAGCCCTGATTTTTCACAATCGATGAAAATAAGTCAAGAGTTGCAAAAATTCAATAGAATAATCGAAGCATATAAAACAGATGTCACAAGCCCTTGAAGATACTTAATATACCTTATATTATATAAACGCATGCAGAAAAAATTTATTGATTAAATGAGAGTTATTTTTTATTTTTAAATTGTTTCGTAATTTTATTTCATCTATTTTGAATTGTCAAATATGTCTATACCAATTGTGCGGGCTAATACAGTATTTATTTGTCTGAAAAATGTTTAAAAACATTTGTATCGATTTATACTTATGCTTCAAGACGCGCAATTTTTTTTATTAATGCTTTTTATTAATTCTTTCGTTAGTATAATCATATAATTTTATTGGAGTAAAAACACATGAAAAGCACTGAAACTTTTAATGTAGCAATTACCTGCAGACATGAAGAATTTGGAGATGGTTTCAAAGAATCCATAAAAAATCAGCTTCAGAAACTTTCAAAATTCCACTCAAATATAATTGATTCAACTGTAACATTAGACAGGCAAAATTCAAGTTTTAAGGTAGAGATATTATTACATGTCCCGGGCTCTGTAATTACATCCAGCGATGTGGATTTTAAATATGAAAAAGCCTTTGATTTGGCCATCGAAAAAGTGAAAACACAGTTAAAAAAATTGAAAAGTAAAGTTTTGGATCATAGAAAACCGATTCCTCCACAAGTCATTGAATCGGAAGAATCAGAGGATATGGAAGAATCAGAGGATATGGAAGAATCAGAGGAATTTGAAGATTTTAGTGGATGAGGTTCGGATGTGTGTTTTGAAAGTCGGTGATTTTTTTAACGAAAATAAAGACAAACTAAGTCTTGAACTGATTGCAGGACAAAAATGTCTTAATAATGTTATAATTTCACATGAATTAAATCGGCCGGGGATGGCTTTAGCCGGTTTTGTTGATTTGTTTACTTATAGCCGTGTCCAGATAATCGGAAACACAGAATTACTTTACCTCAATATGCTCCCGGAAAATGAACAAATAGAAGCTTTTGAAATTATCTGCCAATTCGACATCCCATGTATAATTTTTACAAACGGTAAATATCCGCTGCCGGAGATGATAAATCTTTGTGAAGAAAAAAGCATTCCTCTTTTCGTTACTGCTCTGAGCACAACTCAATTTGTACACTTATTTAGTTACTATCTCGAGGATATTTTTGCAAACTCTTCTACGATTCATGGCACGCTTGTTGATGTTTACGGAATTGGGATGCTTTTCACAGGAAGACCGGGCATTGGAAAAAGCGAGGTATCTCTTGACCTGGTCGAAAGAGGCCACAGACTGGTTGCAGATGATATTATTCATGTTGTCAGAAAATATCGCGGCATTATCGTAGGGACTTCAAATGAATTAACCCGGTCCTTATTGGAAATACGCGGTGTTGGAATTGTGGATGTTAAACTGATGTTTGGCGTCCGGGCGGTTCGTCTGCAGAAACGAATTGAAATTGAGGTTCATCTTGTCGACTGGGATGACAAGAAACAGCTTGACCGTACCGGATTAGATGAAATTGTTACTACAATACTCGATATCGATATTTCCTGTGTGGAAGTACCAATTTATCCCGGGAAATATATCGCCGTTATTGTCGAAAGCATAGCCCTTAATCATCTTTTAAAAACCGCAGGGTACAACGCTGCAAAAGAACTTGCCAAACGTCAGCTCATGAAAATTCAATCGAATAAAAAAATTTTCTAACAGAAAAGCCAAAAAGTGATTAATGGACTGATTATAGGGCATAAAGATATAAGCCGTGCTATTCTGGAGGCGCTTGAGTCGATAATCGGAACCTGTAAGAATTTGATATCCATATCAAACGAAGGACTTTCCACCACAGAGATAGTAGATAAGATCAAACAAGCATATAACGGGAGCACAGAAGAAGAGGTAATAATATTTATCGATGTTTTCGGAGGTTCGTGCTGGCGGGCGGCAAAGATGGCACAGTTGCCGAAAAGCCATATAGTTACCGGCCTGAATCTTCCAATGCTGCTTTCGTTTGTCAATAAACGGGAAAAAATATCTTTTGATGACCTTTATGTTATTCTGGAAACTGATGGAAAGCGCGGAATAAAATCAGAATAAGAATTTTAGATTATGATATAAAAATACATGTTTAAATATTAAATACTCAACTTTCGGAGTAGCTATAAATAACGTATCTATAATGTAATATACAATATAACAGGTATTGAATCTATAAATTTTGCCACAGAGAACACAGAGAACATCGAAATATATAAATATATATAATTATCTGATAATACTATATTTATAATAATTCAGGCGGATAAAAAAACGTTATTATATTCCTTTTTATCTCCGTGACCTCCGTGTACTCTGTGGCTATTATATTATTTTTAAAATAGTTACAACAAGTCCGAAAGCTGATTTAAAATAGTAATTCTGAAATTATAAAATTATATAGTGTGAAATGTCAATAATATTAGCAAGAATCGATGACAGGCTCATCCACGGTCAGGTAACCGAAGGATGGGGGAGGTATATAAAACCGGAATATATCCTGGTAGTTTCCGATGAAGTTGCCCTGTCGGATTGGCAAAAAGAGCTTTGTCTTGCTGCCTTGCCTGATTTCATGGAAGGAATTGTAGTTACTGTCGATAGTGCGCCGGAGATAATAAACGAACTCGATCAAGATTCCCGCCCGGTTTATGTACTTTTTGAATCTCCGCATGATGCTTATAAAGTTGTGGAAAAAGGAGCGAAAATTCACTCGCTTAATGTTGGAGGAATGCATTCGGAAAAAGGAAAACGCGAGATACTGGATTACATTTATGTTGATGATGAGGATACCAAATATTTAAAGGCGCTCGGCAATGCCGGATTAAAAATGGATTTCAGAGATCTGCCCGGTCATGAAAACGTTGATGTACTCTCGAAGCTTTAATTTGCATTATCTTTTAGAAGGTGAGTGAGATGGGGACTTCTGACTTTACAAAATTAAAAGTAGGACTTACTACCCTGATTGCCTTTGTGGTTCTTTTCGGGGGGATACTCTGGGTAAAAGATTACAATCCTGCTACAAAGAAATTACGATTTACCGTTGAATTTATCGATGGAAGCGGCATTGCTCCGGGCGATCCTGTTGAAATATCGGGCATAAAAGTAGGCATAGTTAACAAAGTGTACCTCAGTGAGAATAATCAGGCTCTGGTGAGTTTTTATATAAATTATGTAAGATTACCACGGGATTGCTCTTTCACAATAAAAGATGTAGGTCTTATGGGTGATAAGGCGCTTGTTATAACTCCCGGTAAAGAAACAGTGGAAATCGATCCTGATATTATACAAAAAGGCACAGGAGCGTACGGTATCGGCAGTCTCATGTCAGATGCCGGAGAAATTTTAGAGAAATTGAATAAAATAAGTGAAAAAATCGACAATGATTTTGATATTTCAAAACTTTCAAACGATTTTGAACGCACGCTCGATAAGTTTCAAAATGCAATTGATATTTACAAAGAACTTGCGATAGAAAATAAAGAGCCATTAACAAATTCAATAAAAAACCTCGAGGCTTCAACTGCTGAGATGAAAAATTTTATCGAGTCCAATGATAATAAATTTGGAAAAGCCGTCGTGAGCCTTCAAAAGACATCCGATAAGATGTACTCTTTCATAGATGACATGCACAACATTTCAACTGTCATCGATACAATTGCAGTATATATGGGTTCTGGAAAAGGAACCGTTGCGCGTCTTTTCAAGTATGATGAACTGTATGAAGAATTACGTCATACAAATGCAAATATTGATTCGTTCATAACTGATTTTAAGCGTAATCCCGGTAAATACACAAAAGATATGAAATTCAAGGTAAGACTTTTTTAATGAAAAACTAATGAAAAACTAATGAAAAATTCTGATGGAAAAAAATGATGGAAAAAAATAATCACGCCACATACGAAAATCCTCTGGTTACCCGCTATGCATCTCCCGAGATAAACAGGGTATTTTCGCCCGAAACAAAATTCACATTCTGGCGTAAGCTATGGTGTGAGCTTGCAAGGGCGCAGATGGCTCTCGGACTGCCCATAACACAACGGCAGGTAGATGAACTTGAGTCGCATATATATGATCTGAATCTTGAAAAAGCTGCTGAATATGAGAAACGTTTCAGGCATGATGTTATGGCGCATATACATGCTTTCGGCGACCAGTGCCCAAATGCTAAACCCATAATACATCTCGGTGCAACATCTGCCTATGTAGGTGATAATACAGATCTTATTCAAATCAGGGACGGTTTGGGTGTAGTACGCATGAAGCTGGTTAATGTCATCCGCAGCCTCAAGGATTTTGCGCTCGAACAAAAAAATCTTCCCACTCTCGGTTTTACACACTTTCAGCCGGCACAGCTTACAACTGTCGGGAAAAGGGCTGCGCTCTGGCTGCATGATTTCGTTATCGATTACAACGACCTCGACTACCTGATTTCGACCCTGCGTTTCAGAGGCGTAAAAGGCACAACCGGAACACAGGCCTCTTTCCTGAGGCTTTTCGACGGTGATACTGAAAAAGTAAAAAAACTGGACGAGATGGTAACGAGTGCATTTGACTTTTCAGACAGGTACATTGTGACAGGGCAGACCTATACGCGAAAATTAGATTCGCGGGTATCATCGGTACTTTCGGGGATATGCCAGTCCGCCTCAAAGATGGCGAATGACATAAGGCTTCTTTCGCACCTCAAGGAGATGGAGGAACCTTTCGAAACTTCTCAGGTAGGTTCCTCGGCGATGCCTTACAAAAGAAATCCCATGCGTTCGGAGCGTGTGAATTCAATTGCGCGGTATGTTATATCTCTCGAGTCAAGTCCCGCTTTCACAGTGGCGACACAGTGGTTTGAGCGAACTCTGGATGATTCGGCGAACAAACGGCTCTCAGTTCCCCAGATGTTTCTTGGTACTGATGCCGTTCTGAGAATTGTGATAAATATTTCTTCGGGACTTGTCGTATATCCTGCTGTTATCAGAAAACACATTAATGATGAACTGCCTTTCATCGCTTCTGAAAATATCATCATGGAAGCGGTTAAAAAGGGTGGCGACCGCCAGGTGCTCCATGAGGAAATAAGGAAAATGTCCCGGGAAGCCGCAGGGAAGATTAAATCCGAGGGGGCGGAAAACGATTTAATCGCCCGGATTAAAGACTCGGCTTTATTCGACCTCGAGGAAAAAGAGCTTGAAAACCTCATGGAACCGGAACTTTATATCGGCAGGTCATCGGAACAGGTCGAGGAATTCATTGATGCCGAAGTTGATCCGATACTCGAAAAAGAGAAAGATTCTCCCGATGAAGATGTTAAACTTGATGTTTAATCCAGTTGCCCACATAACTAACCGCATTATTTAACCTTATAATGAATAATTAATAATTAGATTAATGTACAACCCAATACATAATGGAAATTTGCTTATATGAATTTGAAAGAAACAGCCCGTACAATATTCATGGATGCTGTAAAAGCTGCCGATCCATACCGGTGTATTCAAAATAATGTTGCAATCGATGGAGATGTTATCCGAATCGGCACTAAGAGTTACCCTGCGGGTATTTACAGTAAAATATATGTTGTCGGCGGCGGAAAAGCTTCTCCACGGATGGGACAGGCCATCGAAGACATTTTACAGGATCGTATTACAACCGGATGGATTAATACAAAGGATGGCCATTCAGTTTCATTAAAACATATCGAGGTTCATGAATGCAGCCATCCCGTGCCTGACAAACGTGGTGTTTACGGCGCCGGAAAGATTATAAATATGCTCTCTGAAGCCGATGAACATACACTTGTGATATGCCTGCTTTCAGGCGGTGGTTCCGCTCTTATGCCGGCACCGGCTGATGGTATAACCCTGGCACATAAACAGAAAGTAACGAAACGGTTACTTGAAGTCGGCGCCAATATCGGTGAATTGAACACAATACGCAAGCACCTGTCGATTCTGAAAGGCGGCGGAATGGCAAGGCTTGCATTTCCCGCCAGACTGCATGTTTTGATATTGTCGGATGTGGTTGGCGATAAACTCGATACAATTGCTTCGGGTCCCGCGACAAGTGACAGCGGTACTTTTTCAGACTGTCTTGAAATCTGCAAACGTTACGGTATCACCGATTCACTGCCGGAACGTGTACGTGAAAGATTCCGAAAAGGAATAAATGGCGAGATTTCAGAAACTGCAAAACCTCAGGATGTTTTTCTCACTTCAGCAGAGAATACGCTCATAGGGAACAACCGAATGTCGGTCGATGCCGCTCAAAAAAAAGCTCGCGATATGGGTTATAATACGCTCGTTTTATCTACTTTTCTGGAAGGCGAGGCATCTGAAGCCGGAACTTTTTTTGCAGCGATAGCCTCGGAAATTCTGGCATCGGGAAATCCTCTCGATATGCCCGCATGTATAATCGGAGGCGGCGAGACAACTGTTACAGTCCGCGGTAAGGGCAAGGGCGGCCGTACTCAGGAGATGGCGCTTTCGGCATCACGATATCTCGATGGCATGAAAAATGTTGTATTCCTCAGCGGAGGAACGGATGGAACCGATGGGCCGACAGATGCCGCAGGCGGAATTGTCGATGGTGAAACTGTAAGCGCTGGAAAAAGAAAAAAATTGTCTGTGGATGATTATCTCGGGAATAATGACTCGTATAACTACTTGAAACAGACCGGAAATCTGCTTGTAACCGGACCTACCGGGACAAATGTGATGGATATTCAACTGCTTCTTGCCGGAAAACCTTAACGATATGATAAAATTAAATAATAAATTTGCGAAGTTTGTTTTTTTTATATTACCGATTGTCGGGATAAACGCTGATATTTCCCCGGCATCTGAAAACTTCGCAGGGGATTTTCTTTCGCTTGGAGCCGGCGCCCGCGCACTCGGTATGGGAAGTTCATACGTTGTCGCAACAAACGGTGCAGAATCCTCATATCATAATCCGGCCGGATTGGCACGGTTAAAGGTTAAAGAAGTCAATTTCATGCATTCAGAGCAGTTCGCGGGTCTGATTAATTACAATACAATTTCTTTCGGGATGCCGTTATCGGAAGACTTATCCATGGGTTTGACCCTTCTGCACAGCGGAATCGGTAATATTAAATATACACGTCTATGGAATCCCTCGAAGCCGCTTGGCGAGGATAACCGTCCCGAGATTGCCTCGAAGGAGGACGCTACGGATTATAC
>SDBV01007109.1_pt1 | contig 15362 bp, 12 predicted proteins | sample 2277081 | NCBI WGS metagenome assembly SDBV01 (sample SAMN10402039, study PRJNA504765) | marine sediment metagenome | isolation source: marine sediment core GS10_PC15, 223 cmbsf | place: Arctic Ocean: Southern Knipovich Ridge | collected 2010
GCCGAGCGCCGCGCGTTGCCACTGCGCTTCGGTCGGCAGCGCTTTGCCGGCCCAGCGGGCGTACGCGCTGGCTTCCGCATGGCTGACGTACACCGGCCAGGCGAGCGGCAACTGGATCTCCTGGAACATGGTGCGCAGCATCCATTCACCGTCGCCGTCGCGTTGCGACCAGCCTGCCGGCTGGGTGATCCGCTCGCTTTCCTTCCAGGCCCAGTCCTTGTCTTTCCACCACGCGCGCTGCTGGTAGCCGCCGGCCAGCAGGAACTCGCGGTACGCGCCGTTTGTGACCATATAGCGGTCAATCTCAAAGGCAGGCACGTCTACGCGCAGTTCGCCGAATTCGTTGTCCCAGCCGAACCGCCCGCTATCGCGCGGCATGCCGAGTTGCGTCGGGCCGGCGGACACCTGAACCATCTCAGCGTAAGCGGGCCCGCTCGCTCGAATATCGTGCTCTGGCGCTGCGTCGTTGACGTGACGCCCAGCGTCGCCATTACCGCGTTGGTCCGGGGCACGCTTCTGCGCGAGCGGCAACTGATGCAGCATGTAAGCCAGCGTCTCGGCGTGCATCAGCCGATGCTCGATGGCGACGTGCAGCAACTGCGCAGCCGCGCCAACTTGCGCGTTCTCCGCATGCGGCTGTCCGTCGATGTTCAATGCCGCCAGTTCGCGATCGATCTGCGCGCGCGCCTGCTGGCCGTAACCGCGCACGACTTCGAGCGACGGCCAGTCGCCCGGCACATCGGTGGGCAGCTCGCCGTCGACGGGATCGATACCGAACGCGAACAACTGATCGAGTGGTGCATCGAAGGCGGGCAACGCGCACAGACGCTGATCGAACAGGTTGCGGTCGAATGCTTCGAGATGGCCGATGTAGAACACGATCCGGTGGCGCTCGCGGATCGGCCGTTCATACAGGTACTCGGGTTTGACGACGGAGAAGAGGGCGTCGGTGATGTGACGCGCGTCGATCAGGCGCTGAACCAGTGGATGATGTGGGGCAGGGTCGCGATTCATGTCGCCGGGTCTCCTGAAGGAGGACAGTTTGAAGACTGTACCCTACCTTCCCGCAGGACGCATGCCACGGCATGGCTGCGCCACGAAAGAGAGCGGCCCGCAGCAGCGCGGGCTAGCCGCGCTGTGTGAGGCTGCGTGGCTTACACGTGCCGCAGACCTTCAATGTCGACGATCCGGATGAACTTGCCTTGCGTGTCGATCAGGCCGCGTTTTTGAAATTTTGAAAGCGTGCGGCTTACCGTTTCGAGCGTGGTGCCGAGATAGCTGCCCATGTCTTCGCGCGTCATGCGCAGATTGAATTCCGCCGACGAATAGCCGCGTTTCGCGTTGCGTTCCGAGACATCGAGCAGGAACGTGGCGACGCGCTCTTCCGCCGAGAGGGAGCCGAGCACCATCATTTGCCCGCCCTCGCGGACGATCTGCTCGCCCATCAGTTTGTGCAACCGTTCCTGCATGGAGCCGACTTCGCGGCACAGGTTCTTGAGCGCCACGTAGGGGATGATGCAGACGGTGCTGTCTTCCAGTGCAATGGCGCTGCAGGCGTGCTTGTCGTCGCTGATGCCGTCCAGGCCCAGCGCTTCGCCCGCGAGGCGCAGGCCGGTGACCTGCTCTCGGCCGTCGCGGTGCGCCATGGTGGTTTTGAGCGAGCCCGAGCGCACGGCATACAGATGCTCGAAGGCGTCGCCTGCCCGGTAAAGCCTGTCGCCGCGCCGCACCGGGCGCGCGTTGCAGATCAGCGCTTCGAGCCTGGGCAGTTCGTCGGACGTCAGGCCTTGCGGCATGCACAGTTGGCGCATCGCACAGGTAGAGCAGTGCGCGGTGCTGCGCGAAACGGGGCGCAGGGGACGGGCGGAGCCGGTGCCGGCACGGCGGGCTGAGGGCGGGGTGACGACGATGGGCGTAAGCATGGTGTACGACCGTTTGTAAGGAAACAAACCCATTGTCCCACCATGGTTAATCGCCGTTTTGCGACAAAATGACGCGCGGGGGCGCTTCGCCTGTTTGAGTAAGGTCACACGGGGGCGAGGTTGCATCCGGCCCTGGGAACGCCGGGCCGGGAGCGTTGTTAAGGCACCCGGCCCGCGGGTTCATGCGTTTGCCTGAGCCGCCTGTTCCTGTCCGGCTGCCGATGGAATCAGCAGTACCGGCAACGCGGCCTGCCGGACGCAGCGTTCGGCGACGCTGCCAAGGAAGAGCCGCTGCACGCCACGGCGTCCGTGCGTGCCCATCACCAGAAGATCGGCATTGAATGCGGCCGCGGCTTTCAGCACGACCGTGGCGACGTCGTCGAGCGACGAAGCTTCTCCTACCGCCATGTCCCCCGCCACGCCTTGAGCACGCATGGCCTGGGTGAATTCGGCGCCGAGTTCCTTGCCCTGATCGACCAGCCGGTTGCGCAGGATGGACGGGTCGTAGCCCGGCGCTTCAAAATACATGGGCGTGTTTTCGACCACGTAGAACGGCTGGAGCACGGCGCCCGTCGAACTGGCCAGGCTCAGTGCGGATTCAAAGGCACGGCGGGAAGTGTGGCTGCCGTCGACCGCTACGAGGATACGTTTGTACATGGTTGGACTCCGGGTCGGAAGGGTTCGGTACCGGCTGCGCCGCCTGACGGTAGCTGATTCGGCGACTGATTCGGCAACTGCTGAGGCAATTGCCTTAGCGGCCAATTGCCGGCTCCAGCCCGAATGATGACTGAAGAATGCGCCTTTTCGTCAGGATGTAAATCAAACACTTGTCAAATTTCGAGATGTAGGGTCATATAGTCTCTGCGCCGTCCAGCCAGTACCGGCGGGCGTTTTTGAGGCCTTACGGCCGATTTTCACGCATGCGCGGCGCGTTGTTTGCCTTACAATCGTGGTCTATTCAGACAAGCCACCCATAGCGAAGATGAACGAGCGCAAATCAACGGGCTTGCCCGACAAGATCTACGGCGACATCCTCAATCAGATACTCGAAGGCGAGTACAAGGAAGGGGAGCGTTTGCCTACCGAGCACGCACTCGCCGAACGCTTTGAAACCTCGCGGCCTACCGTGCGCGAAGCGCTCGCGCGCCTGCGCGCGGACGGCATTATCGTGACGCGGCATGGCTCCGGCACCACGGTCGCGCGTCGGCCGGACCCGGACGTGCGCCGCTTCGCGCCGCTCGAGACGCTCTCCGATATCCGCCGCTGCTACGAATTTCGCATCGTCACCGAGGCCGGCGCCGCCGAACTCGCGGCGCAAAAAGCGGAGCCGGAAGACATCGCCGCCATCCAGCACGCGTGGGACGAACTGGAGCGTATCGTCGAAACCCAGGGGATCGGCGCGAAGGACGACTTCTCGTTTCACCTCGCTGTCGCACGGGCCTCGAAGAATCCGTTCTTCATTACCGTGATGTCCTTCATCGAAGAACAGATCGTCTTCAGCATGAACCTGTCGCGCAACCTCTCGCTGGTGAAGACGCTCGAGCGTCAGCGGCTCGTGCAGGCCGAGCATCTGGCGGTGCTCGAAGCGATCCGGCGCAAGGACGGCCCTGGCGCCGGGCATGCCATGCGTCAGCACCTCGAAAACGCGCTGGAGCGCATGTTCGGCTCCTGAGTTGTTCCCGTCTCTGCGGGCCGCGTGACACGCGGCCCGTTTTTTTAACCGGTCCGGCCTCGTGTCTGGCTTTTTCACGCGCTGTGCCGCGTCGTTCGAAGTGAACCTCCCCCGTCCCCTGCCTTTCCGCGACGCGCTGCTGGCAATGCTCGGCATCGCGCTCGTCAACATGCTGGTCGCGCTCGACCAGACCGTCGTCAGTACCGCCTTGCCTTCGATCGTTTCCGAACTGCGCGGCTTCGAGTTCTACGCGTGGATCGCGAGTGCCTATCTGCTGGCCTCTGTCGTGACAGTGCCGGTGTTCGGACGGCTCGGCGACTACTTTGGCCGCAAGCGCTTCGTGCTGGCGGCGGTGATCGTCTTCACGCTGGCCTCGCTGTTGTGCGGGGTGGCGCCCAGCATGCTGTTTCTGGTGCTGGCGCGAGGCCTGCAAGGCGTGGGCGGCGGGATGATGGTCGGCACTGCGTTCGCCTCGATCCCCGATCTGTTTCCCGACGCACGAGCACGGGTGCGCTGGCAGGTCATCATGGCGGCGGCCTACGGCATCGGCACGGCAGCGGGGCCGTCGCTCGGCGGCTGGCTGAGCCAGCAGTTCGGCTGGCGTTCCACCTTCCTCGTCAACCTGCCGGTCGGCGCGCTCGCGCTGTACTTCATCTGGGCGCATCTGCCCAATTACCGGCGCGCGGTGAGCGGCGAGGTGCGCATCGACTGGGGCGGCGCCGCGCTGGTGGCGCTGGTGCTGGGCGGCCTGCAGACGTTTATCGAAGCCGTGCCGAAGTCGGGGCTCACAACCGGCAATCTGCTGCTGGCGGCGCTGGTCGTGGTTGGCGCCGCGGCGCTGCTGGTATGCGAGCGCCGCGCGACGCATCCCATCATCCCGCTCGACCTGTTCCGCGACGGCCAACTCGTGACGTTGTTCACGCTGTCGCTGCTGTCGGGCTTCGTGATGTTCTCGCTGATCTTCTTCGCACCACTGTTGCTGCAGGGCGGCTTTGGCCTGACCCCGCAGCAGGCGGGGTTGCTCGCCACGCCGATTGCCGCCTGCATTGCGCTCGGCAGCGTCATCAACACGCGCATTGTGATTCACATGCCGAAGCCGACGCTGATTCTTTCGATTGGTTTCTCGCTGCTGGTGATCGCGTCGGTGGGCATTGCGCTGGCGACGCCGGCCACGCCGCATCTTTATCTCGAACTGGCGATGGCCGCGGTCGGCATTGGTCTCGGCTTCATTCTCAACAACCTGAACGTGTTCGGCCAGGAGATTGCCGGGCGCGAGCGCTTCGGTATTACGACGGCGCTGTTGCAGTCCACCCGGATGGTGGGCGGGATGCTCGGCACGAGTATCGTCGCAACCATCATCAACCGGCGCTACGAAGCAGGGGTGGCCGATGCCCTGCAGGTACTCGGCGAACCGGTGGCCTCCAGATGGCTGCCAAAGTTGTCTGACCCGCGGATTCTGATCGACCCGAGCCTGCGCGATGCGCTGCTCGGCGAGCTGGGACGGGCAGGCCTCGCCGGCACGGCGTTAGTGGAAGCGGCGCGCCATGTGCTGGTTCAGTCGATTCATATCGGCGTGATCCTGACGGGCGCTGCCGCGCTGGTGGCGGCTTTTATCGTGCGCAGAATCTCGCATATCACTTTCAAGCGCAGCGGCAATTAAACGGCGCTTTTTACCTCTTTAGCCGTGCTGCAATCTGATGGCCCGGCAATAATTTCTTGATTTTCCAGCTTAGAAAACACGCAAAAATCGCTATGCGTGTTGGGTCGAATTTGCACCTACCTACCTGGATAGGTGTGTGGTGGTTCAGGGTCGCTCAAAATCCAGACAAATAACACCCAATCCACCTGAGAGACTAAACATGGAATTACTCGAAAATCACTGGAAAGCACCCGTCACCATTCAAAACCGTGCGGTTGAGGCAGAGCAGGAGACGCCAGCTTCGGTTGACCGTCATCTGATCATTGCTTATCGCAAAATGAAGAAGGAAAGCCAGCGGCGTTTCTGGGCACGCTTTGGCGTGACGCAATCGCGCGGCAGCCGGTTCGAGTCGGGCGCGGAAATTCCGCCCCCGGTTTCAATCCTGCTGGGGCTTTACTTCCTGAAGACGATTTCCGATGGCGATTTGGGGCGTGCAGAACGGGTGATTTACAGCCGCGATGCCGCTGCTTTGCTTAACCCGGGTCAATAAGACCCATTTGAGCTGCAATCACGGCCGCCGCGCGCCGCGAATTCACCCCGAATTTCGCTCTGATATTCTTGACGTGGAAGTTCACCGCAGCTTCCGAGCAACTGAGAATATGTGAAATCTCCCAGGTGGATTTGCCGCGCGCGGTCCATTTCAGGCATTCGCGTTCACGCGGCGTCAATTGCGGCAGCAGGCTTTGCGCATGCGAGCGGAGATGCCGGCGGCTCGTATCGATCACCAGATCGCGCAGCAGGACCAGATTGGGCAGCACGCCGTCGATCTGCGTCCAGAACGCGTCGGTCGTGTTGAAGTTGTTGGCAAAACATAGCATGCCGGCTTCCTGATTCGGCCCGTGGATCGGCAGCGACACGCCCGAACGCATCCCGTGCAGGCAGGCCATTTCGTACAGTTCCCGCTGCGGGCGAGTGGTGAACAGCTCCGGCGACCAGATCAGCGGCGTAGCGCGCGTCAGGCAATGGCTCACCACCGGGTCGATATGCACGAAACCGTGCTCTTCGTAACTCCGCCGCCAGTTTTGCGAGTACGTGCTGCGCAGGTAGGCGTCTTCCAGGCGCATGCCGGGGCGCGGCATCATCGCGATCAGAACCCGATCGAAGCCCCAGGTGCTTGCAATGGCGGTGAGCGCGTTGAACCACGTCGCTTCGTCTGGGGCATCCACCAGTGGCGACATTTGCTCAGAAAAATGTAGCGACACTTTTGTTCTCTCAATCGCAGCTGACCGGCTGCGGGTTTCGCCGACGCGTACTCGCGACCGGCATGGTATTGGGCAGCAATTTATCACCGTTTATAACCAAGCGGCTCAAAACGCGAAATCTGATGCGCGTGGTTCCGTTAGCCAGATTCTCTTGCGTCGCGTAGCGACACCAAAAATATCGTCAACAGGCCAATCTTTGCCCAGTTGGGTGTTGCCTGGTCTCGTCCCGTGTGTCCACGGCCGGTGTTATTCAACAACTGTCAAATCGGCGTCACTGAAAGCCATCCTCATTCGATTTAACCCTTGATGGGACGGGCTTCTGCGCCTCTCGACGGACGCATGGGATGGTACGGGTGGCGCCTATAAACCCCTCCTTTCAATGAGGGCCAAATGATTCGTTGCCGGAACCGCACAGTCACTCAAAAACTTCGTCTCAAAATTAATCGGCGAGCCGGTTAGAGGCGGTATTTTAACTTGATAGAGGATTCATTCAAGAAGTTGAATTAACAATAACTCGCGTTCTGCCTGTTTGATTAATTCGATAATCGTTCTGCCTGGCCGATCGCAATACTGCCTTACCGTTCGATTTTCAGATATCGGATAGAAACCGCCGCTTTCATTTGCGGTGGAGTGGTTTTGATATGTTGTCATACGAAATTCGACCATTTCCGAGGCTGGAAAAAGATCCTTGCGCGTGTTGCTTCGAGCCGGGAAGCCGATGAATTCAAAGATTTCTTTCGCCTTGCGGGGTGCTTACGGCACAGTTCGCCTGAGCGAGCATCCCGCAAATGTTGTTTGACAACATTGCCGGACGGGTGCTACCTTGGCATCAATTCTTCGATACCGTCCTGAGGCGCCATGAAACTCTCCCCCATCCACGATAGCGAGTTCGCCGCCACCGTCATGGCTGTGCCGCCGCTGGCCCGCCGCGCCGACTACACGCTAGACGCGGTGGAAAACCAGAAACTGATCCGCCATATCGAGGCGGGTGGCGTGCGCACGTTGCTGTACGGCGGCAACGCGAACCTCTATCACGTGGCGGTGAGCGAGTACCGCGAACTGCTCGACATGCTGGCTGAAAGCGCTGGCCCGGATACCCGCGTGATCCCGGCGATCGGTCCGGACTACGGCAAGATGCTCGACCAGGCCCGCATCCTCGCGCAGACCTCGTATCGCACGGCGATGGTGCTGCCGCTCGGCGGCTTTACGACTTCCGAGGGCGTCGAGGCGGGGCTGACGCGCATCGTGGAGGCGGCCGGCATTCCGCTCACGCTCTATATCAAGAGCGAAAACTATGTGGACGTGGACACGCTGGCGCGTCTGGTGGACCGCGGCACCTTGCTGGCCGTGAAATACGCGATCGTGCGCGACAATCCGTCTGATGACGCGTATCTGCGCCGCCTGCTGCAAAGCGTTCCGGCCGCCAAGGTGGTCTCGGGCATGGGCGAGCGGCCGGCGCTGGTGCACGTGCGAGAGTTCGGCCTCGCTGCATGGACGACCGGCTCGGGCTGCATTGCGTCCCACGCGGTGACGGCCCTGCTGCATGCGGCCAAGTCGGGCAGTATGGACGAGGCGCAGCGCATCTATGACGAATTCATGCCGCTCGAAACCCTGCGTGACGACATCTCGCTGATCCGCGTGTTACACGACGCCGTGACGTTCTCGAAGATCGCCGACATGGGCCCGATGCTGCCACTGCTGAGTTCGAGCCCGCTGGAGCATCATGCGAGTATCGACCAGGCCAGCCAGGCGCTGCTCGCGTTCGAACAGCAGTTTGCTGGCGCCGCAGCAGCGCGTTAAAGGGAATCAAACAAGGAATCAGACAAGGAATCAGACGATGCAGATTACTGGCGAAATGTTGCTCGGCGCGTCCGCCGTGCGCGGAACCCAAGGCACGTTGCGCGCGTTCGATCCGGTGCGCAATACGGAAATCGAGCCGGCGTTCGGCGCCGGCGGCACAGCGGAAGTCGAGCGCGCCTGCGAACTGGCGGCACGGGCGTTTGACGCCTACCGCCACGCGCCGCTCGACACGCGCGCACGGTTTCTGGAGGCGATTGCCGAGAATATCGTTGCACTCGGCGATGCGCTGATCGAGCGGGCCCATGTCGAATCCGCGTTGCCGAAAGCGCGCCTGGAAGGCGGGCGCGGCCGCACGGTAGGGCAGCTCAAGCTGTTTGCCGCGCTGGTGCGCGAGGGACGCTGGCTTACCGCCACGCTCGATTCCGCGCTGCCGGAACGCAAGCCGCTGCCGCGCTCCGATTTGCGTCTGCAGAAGATTCCGGTCGGGCCGGTGGCCGTGTTCGGCGCCAGCAATTTCCCGCTGGCCTTTTCCGTGGCCGGCGGCGATACCGCCTCGGCGCTCGCGGCGGGCTGCCCGGTGGTCGTCAAGGCGCATCCGGCGCATCTCGGCACCTCGGAGCTGGTGGGGCGCGCAATCCAGAAGGCGGTGGCCGACAGCGGCTTGCCCGAAGGCGTGTTCTCGCTCGTCATCGGCGCGGGCAACGAAATCGGCGAAGCGCTGGTGAAGCATCCGGCCATCAAGTCGGTGGGCTTCACCGGTTCGCGGCGCGGCGGTGTTGCGCTGGTCGAGATTGCCGCAAAGCGCCGTGAACCGATTCCCGTGTTCGCCGAGATGAGCAGCGTCAATCCGTTCTTCGTGTTGCCCGGTGCGTTGGAAAAGCGCGCCCAGGCGCTCGCACAGGGTTTCGTGGATTCGGTCACGTTGGGCGTCGGCCAGTTCTGTACCAACCCGGGCCTCGTGCTGGTGCTCGAAGGGCCGCATACGCGCGGCTTTATCGATGCCGCCGCGCAGGCGCTCGCCGGCAAAGCTGCGCAGACCATGCTGACCGCCGGCATTGCGGCCGCCTATCAGGGTGGTGTCACGCAGCGCGCCGCGCTCAACGGTGTGCAAAGCGTGGCGCAGGGCACGCCCTCGGACGCGGCTTGTGCCGCCTTGCCGGTGCTGTTCGAAACCACGGCGGCGCAGTTTCTCGCTACGGCGCCGCTCGAAGACGAAATCTTCGGGCCGACTTCGCTGATCGTCACCTGTGTGGACATCGAAGAGATGCTCAAGGTCGCCGAGCATCTCGAAGGCCAGTTGACTGCGACTCTGCAGCTTGAAGCCGGGGACTATCCGCTGGCGCGGCAACTGTTGCCGACGCTCGAGCGCAAGGTGGGGCGGATTCTGGCGAACGGCTTCCCGACCGGTGTCGAGGTCTCTCATGCGATGGTGCATGGCGGTCCGTACCCGGCCACTTCCGACGCGCGCGCAACCTCGGTCGGTGCGACTGCAATCGAGCGCTTCCTGCGTCCGGTCTGCTACCAGGACTTGCCGGCCGAACTGCTGCCAGACGCGCTGCACGACGACAACCCGCTCGAGCTCTGGCGCTTGCGCGACGGTCAGCTCGTGAAGGGTTGAGCGGTGAGGTGGATCGATGCGGGTTGAGCGATGCGCGCTTGCCATGAGGCTAGGGTGAGTGGCAGGCTTAGGGGCCGGCATCCGTGCCCGTGGTGCGCAACGCACCGCGGGCCTCAACCCCACAGGCACCCGAAGGACAAGGCATGACCGACACCAACCGACGCTATCCCGACCCCGCCATCCGCATTCTCGATCCGCGCTTCAAGGCTTTGCGCCTTGCCTCGGCCTCGGTCGAATGCCTCTATCAGGGCGCGCGCTGGTCCGAAGGACCGGTGTGGTTCGGCGATGGCCGCTATCTGCTATGGAGCGATATCCCGAACAACCGCATTCTGCGCTGGGATGAACAGAGCGGAGCGGTCACGCCGTTTCGCCAGCCCTCGAACAACGCCAATGGTCACACACGCGATCGCGAAGGGCGGCTCGTGAGTTGCGAGCATCTGACGCGCCGTGTCACGCGCACCGAGTACGACGGCTCGATCACCGTGCTCGCGGACCGCTACCACGGCAAGCGTTTCAATTCGCCCAACGACGTGGTGGTGAAGTCGGACGGCTCGATCTGGTTTAGCGATCCACCCTTCGGCATCGACGGCTTTTACGAGGGCGAGCAGCAGGAGTCGGAATTGCCGGCCTGCGTGTATCGCGTGGATGGGCAGACCGGCGAGGTGTCGATGGTGATCGACGACGTGCTCGGACCCAATGGCCTCGCGTTCTCGCCGGATGAATCGATTCTGTACGTGGTGGAGTCACGCAGCGAGCCGCGCAAGATCCGCGCCTTCGATGTCAACGGCAATACGCTTTCGAACAGCCGCGTGCTGATCGACGCGGGGCCGGGCACGCCGGACGGCTTCCGCGTGGACATTCACGGCAACCTGTGGTGCGGCTGGGGCATGGGCACCGACGAGCTCGACGGCGTGCGTGTCTTCACGCCGCAAGGCGAGGCGATCGGCCATATTGCCTTGCCGGAGCGTTGCGCGAACGTCTGCTTCGGCGGCCGGCATCGCAACCGGCTTTTCATGGCGGCGAGCCACGGGCTGTACTCGCTGTATGTGAACACGCAGGGTGTGAAGGGTGGTTGATGCACGAGGTAGCGTCCGACGTTGCCTCCTCATCCGCCGACCTTGAGTTTGCTTGACATCGGTAGCAGCCGTTCGCTATGTTGCATTGAGACGCACCGACCGCCAGCCCCGCGATTCGACCGGCGGACTCCCATACCAAGAAGCGAGGAGACGTAATGACTTTTTCTGGCAGCTTGCCGGTCAGGTTAGCGGGTATCTGCGTGGCGGTAGGGGCCGCTTTGGTGGCGACATTGGCGTCGCCGGCGTACGCCGACCCGGTCACGCTCAACATCGTCGACGTGGCGGGCGATCTTCAGTTGACGCAAAAAGGCTTCGAAGCGTTCAGGGCGAAGTACCCGAACCTCGTGGCGAACATCACCTACACGAACGCGCCTGCACCGCAGTTGCCGGGCAAGATCAAGGCCATGCAGGCAGCCGGCCGCTCCGATATCGATCTGGTGCTGACCGGCACGGACGCGCTCGCCGCCGGCATTGAACAGAACCTGTGGACCAGACTGCTGCCGGATCAGGCGGCCGCTTTCCCCGGCGTGCTCGACAGCTACGCTGCGGGGCCGCGCAAGATGCAGGATCTGGCACAGGGCTATGGGCTCGAAGTGGCTTACATGCCGGCCGGGCCGCTGCTCGAATACAACCCCGCGAAGGTCAGCGATCCGCCCAAAACGCCGGACCAGTTGCTGCAATGGTGCAAGGCGCATCCGAACAAGCTGATCTATGCGCGTCCGGCCAACTCCGGCCCAGGTCGCACTTTCCTGATGGGCCTGCCGTATGTCCTCGGCGACAAGGACCCGCGCGATCCGATTCATGGCTGGGACAAGACATGGGCGTTCCTCAAGCAACTGAACGATTGCGTGCCGTATTACCCCGGCGGCACGTCGGCGGTGATGAAGGAACTGGGCGAGGGCACCCGCGACATGACGGTCACGGTGACCGGCTGGGACATCAATCCGCGTGCGCTTGGGATCGTGCCCGCTGAGTTCCGCGTGCAAGGTTTCGACAACATGACGTGGGTCAACGACGCGCACTATATGGTGATCCCGAAGGGTGTGCCGAAAGAAAAGCTTGATGTGCTCTACAAGCTGATGAATTTCATGCTGCAGCCGGCCCAGCAGGCGCTGACCTACGACGACGGTTATTTCTATCCGGGACCGGCTATCAAGGGCGTCACTGTCGATCAGGCGCCGGCGCATAGCCAGGACGTCCTGAAGAAGTACGGCCGTCCGGAGTACACGCAAATGCTGGTCGCGCATCCGCATGTGCTGCCACTGGACGCGGCTGCGATGGTTGCTGCGTTTCAGAAGTGGGATCGTGAGATCGGGGCGCAGAAGAGCCAGTAGCGGGAGGCCCTGCTAACGCGCTAACTGTGGCCCACAGGAACTCGCCATGAAGCCTTATTTTGAGCAGTTGCGTCTCGACTCGGTGAGCCGCAGTTTCACGAACGCCGAAGGCCATGCTGTGGCCGCCTTGCAGGGGCTCGATCTGGACATCCGGCGTGGCGAATTCATCGCGTTGCTCGGGCCGTCAGGCTGCGGCAAGACGACCGCGCTCAACTGCATTGCGGGCTTGCAGCCGCTCACCCGCGGCGGCATCTGGCTGGACGACACGCGTATCGATGTGCTGCCGCCTGAAAAGCGCGGCTTCGGCATGGTGTTCCAGAACTACGCGCTGTTTCCGCATATGAGCGTGCTCGACAACGTCGGCTTCGGCCTGAAGATGCGCGGCGTGGCGAGGAGCGAAGCGCTGCGCCGTGTCCGCGAGGCCCTGCAACTCGTGCAACTGGTGGGACATGAACGCAAGCTGCCGGGTCAGTTGTCCGGTGGCCAGCAGCAGCGCGTGGCAATTGCGCGAGCCATTGTGATCGAGCCGCCGCTCGTGCTGATGGATGAACCGTTATCGAATCTCGATACGAAGTTGCGCATCGAAATGCGCGCCGAGATTCGCCGCATCCATAGCCAGCTCGAACGCGCGACGATCTACGTCACCCACGACCAGGACGAAGCGTTGTCGATGGCCGATCGCATCGTCGTGATGAAAGAAGGTGTCGTGCAGCAGATAGCCACGCCAAAGGAAGTCTATGGGCGTCCCAAGAATCTGCACGTCGCACGTTTTATGGGTTATCGCAACGTGATCGAGTTCACGCTCGAGGGAATGCAGGGCGAAGCCGTGGTGGTCAGCGCAAACGGTGTGCGTCTGCTAGGCATGCCGATGCACGGCTTCGATAGCAAACGCGTGAGCGTCGCACTACGGCCGGAAGATCTGGAGCGCAGCACCCCGGGCGCGGAAAACGCATTTGCCGCTGAAGTGAGCACGGTCGAATACGGTGGACGTGATTCGCTGATTCGTGTGCGCTGCGGCTTCGGCGATCTGTGGGCGCGTGTGGCGGGCGATTTCGCGGAAGGCGAGCGCATTACGCTGCGCGTGCCGCCCTCGCGCACGCTGGTCTACAACGGTGACGCATCGTGAATACCGGCGCGCTGCCCGGCTTGCCGCCGCCAGTCGCCCCGCGCGACGCCAACGGCTGGCTGGTCGCGCCTGCGCTGATCTTTATCGTCGCGCTGTTCATCTACCCGTTTGCGTATGGGCTGGTGCTGTCGTTTCAACCGATGAACGGCGGTGGCCTATGGGCGAACTACGTGTCGTTTTTCACCGATACGTCGATGTGGCCGACCATCCTCGTCACGCTGAAGCTCGCGGTGCCGGCGACGCTCATCAACGTGGGCGTGTCGGTTCCGGTGGCCTTTGCCTTGCGCCATAACTCGCCGTATCAGAAGCTCGTCACCACGCTGCTGGTGATTCCGGTCACGCTGGGCACGGTGCTGATTGCCGACGGCATGCTCACGTATTTCGGGCCGAACGGCTGGTTTCCACAGGCTTTGCAGGGCTTGCAGCTGTACACCGGTGAAGTGCGGCTGACGCATAATTACTGGGGTGTCCTGATTTCGCTGATCGTCTCGGGCTTTCCGTTCGCGTTCCTGCTGACCTTGTCGTACGTGACCGGGATTGATCCGACGCTCGCCAGCGCCGCCGCCACGCTCGGCGCAAGCCCGTGGCAGCAGTTTCTGCGCATTTACCTGCCCTTGCTCGCGCCCGGTTTGACGATGGCGGCGTGCCTCTCGTTCGTGCAGGCCTTCTCGGTGTTTCCATCGGCGGTGCTGCTCGGCGCGCCTGCGGGGCCGACTCGGGTCATGTCGATTGCCGCGGCCGAGGCCGCGTTCGAAAACTACGACTACTCGCTCGCTTCGGCCATCGCCATGGTGATGGGCTTTGTGCAACTGCTGGTGGTGGCCGGCATGCTCGGCGCGCGCCGCTTCTTCTATGGCGGCCCGGTGACGGGGGGCAAGGGCTGATGACAAACGATCATCGCGCCACGCCGGCCTGGCCCGCGTCCGCCAAGCCGCATTCGCCACTGCAGCCGAGCGGGAGCGATGGCGACAGCGCGGGCCGCAATCGCGGCGTGCAGCCGGGCAATGCCGTCAAGCAGCGTACGCCGCTTGCCGAGCGCGTCTGGAAAATGCTGGTGTGGGGGGCGATGGTGTTTTTCCTGCTCAACGTCGTGCTGCTGATCGCCACGGTGGCAGTCAGCTCGGTGGGCACGCGCTGGTTCGGCACGCTGCTGCCGGAGGGCTTCACGCTGCATTGGTACGCGCAGGCGTGGAGCGATTTCCAGTTGGCGAGCGTGCTGTGGGTCACGGTGGAAGTAGTTGGCGCGGTGGTAATCCTCTCGGTGCTGCTTGGCGTGCCAGCCGCCTATGCGCTGGCCCGCGTGCAGTTCCCCGGAAAACGCTTCGCAGTGCTGGTGTTTCTGCTGCCGCTGATGGTGCCGCCGGTCACCTACGGCATTCCGATGGCAACCGTGATGTACAAGGTGGGACTCGCGGGCACGCTGCCCGGTGTGGTGCTCGCCAACCTCGTGCCCGCGCTGCCGTTCGTGATTCTGGTGATGACGCCGTTCATCGAACAGATCGATCCGAATCTCGAAGCCGCCGCGCGTATCTTCGGTGCGAATACGTTCCGTTATTTCCGCCATGTGCTGCTGCCGCTGCTCGTGCCCGGCATGCTGGCCGCGGCTTTGCTCGTGCTGGTGCGCACTATCGGCATGTTCGAGCTGACCTTCTTCACGGCCGGACCCGGCACGCAGACACTGGTGGTCGCGCCCAGCCAGGATCATGCGCGCCACGCGCGGGTCCAGCGGCAGACGGGCGACCTGCTTGCCCAGCGGCGTCAGCGCGTTCTCGTCGTCAACGGCGCCGAGTTCCTGCAAGAGCTGGTAGCCGTCGGCAATCGCGCGGCCCAGCGGCGGCTCGATAAAGGGGAACTGCTCGACATCGGTCAGCCGCAGCGCCTTCATGCGCAGGATGACCGCCGCCAGCGACGAC
>SDBV01007110.1_pt1 | contig 15360 bp, 34 predicted proteins | sample 2277081 | NCBI WGS metagenome assembly SDBV01 (sample SAMN10402039, study PRJNA504765) | marine sediment metagenome | isolation source: marine sediment core GS10_PC15, 223 cmbsf | place: Arctic Ocean: Southern Knipovich Ridge | collected 2010
GAACCTAAACTAACACTTATAAGAACAAACCTCAGAAGATATACATTTGAGTCTCCGAAGATTAAACAATGGGTTGAAGATAGAAGCGGCGGTAAAGTATTAAACTTATTCGCTGGTAAAACTAAGTTAAACCTGGATGAAGTTAGAAATGATATAGACGAAACAATGCTTGCCGATTATAACAAAGATGCTTTAGATTTTGTAAGGGGATGGGAAGGTGAGAAATTTGATACAATAATGTTGGACCCTCCTTATAGTTATAGAAAATCTATGGAGATGTATAAGGGAAATTTAAACAGCAGATTTAAATTAATAGCTGATGAAATCCCAAGGATATTAAATGAAGACGGTGTTGTTATATCATTCGGTTATCATTCAACATTTATGGGGAACACAAGGAAGTTTAGGCTGAAGGAGTTGTGTGTTTTTGCACATGGTGGCGCACAGCATTGTACTATTGGTATAATAGAGGAAAGGGATGTGTGATGTTATATATTCATAAAATAGAAGCAAGAGATTTACCAGATTTATGGTTTCAAGCAGTGTATGATATTCTTGATCACGGTAGAAGATTTACAATAGACAGAGGATCATATGCAGGCCAAACCCGCCTTGAATATGACTACTTCATGGGTCATGTTAAACACCCAGGAACACAACCTATATTACCTGATATGCCACCAGGTTGCGGTATTCCAGCACCTGTGGAAGAAGCTTATATATATGGTGGTGAGGGGTATGATAGGTCTTATATAGAATATCTCATGACTGCTAGAAGAGAGGAAGGCGAGTCTTATACTTACGGCCAGCGATTGACAAGAGCTCAGGTTTCTTTTCCGAAGCTATGGGAAAAAGAAGGAATTATCAATACTGAAATTTTTGATTGGCGTGAAATTGATGGTAAAGCTTTGTTTATAGAGAACAACATAGTTCAATTGAATCAAATCGAATGGGCAATCCAGACATATAAGAAACACGGTCATCGTAATAATCAAATGTGTTTGGCGATTGAACAACCGTCTGATATGATTTTGTTAGACCCACCGTGTTTGCGTCATATAGACACAAGAATACAAGACGATACACTACATTTCTTTGTGTATTTTAGGTCGTGGGACCTGTGGGGAGGATTGCCTGCTAATTTAGCAGCTATTCAAAACCTTAAAGAGTATATGGCTGGAGAAATCGGCGTGAAAGACGGCGAGATGATTGTGGAGAGTAAAGGTCTACATCTGTATGGGTACGCGGAAGACCTTGCTAAATTAAGATGTTTAAAGGAGTAAAAAATGGATTTAAAAATTGATGGAGAAAAAATTTGTCTTCTAACTGATGAGAACAAGAAAATGTTAAGTAAATTTGTTGAGGAAAGTGGTGATATTGATCTAGTGCAGTCGGTGTATGTAATAACCGTAACTGCATTTATGGCTGGCTTGAAGTATGCAAAGGAGAAGGACCATGAGTAGAAAATATTTAAACGACAAATGGTGCGTCCGTTGTGGTAGAAAAGAGGCCACGCCTTATCTTAGGAAAAACATTAAACTTTTTCCAGAGACAGGGCTTGTTTTAGACATTGGATGTGGTAATGGAAGGAACTCTATATTCATGGCAGATTTAGGTTATGGTGTCTATCCTATTGATATGGTGGATGACTTCGGTATAGAGATTACTCTTGGTGAGGACCCACTACCAGGTACACAATATGATATACTACTAGCCAATTACATCTTGATGTTCCTTGATGAGGATACCAGAACCAAAGTAATGGGCGAGATGAACGACCGGGCTAAAGAAGGTTCTATACTTATGATCGAGATGTACCCAGCAAAGGATGGCTATAGTTACAATTTTGATAGCATGGTAGACTATTTTTTATCCAGCGGATGGGATAAGGTAAGAAAATCTAAAGATAGGTGTATATTGAAAAAGGAGGCAATATGAGTAACGAAATGTATGCTTTAGAAATTGCTGTCGCTAAAAAAGAAGGATACTTAGGTGGTCCAGAGAATGAGAGGGAAGAGATGTCACCTGGGTTTGATCCTATAGCGGGGATTTTTTGTTGGGCCAGGCGACTGAGGGTCGCGCACCGTATGGTGTAGAGTTAATTTTAGATTTACATGATTGTGATGTGTCAACATTCAATCGAAGTTCTTTGAAAAACTATTTTGTGGAGTTATGTGAACTTATAGATATGCAAAGATGTGAATTACATTTTTGGGATGATCTACACACCCTTGAAGAAGAGAAACAAACTTCTCCACATACAACGGGCACTTCAGCAATACAATTTATTTTGACTAGTAATATAACTATTCATACGCTAGACATATTGAAGAAAGTATTTATCAATATATTTACCTGTAAAGATTTCTCCACCAGCGAGGCAGAAAAGTTTACAGTAGAGTGGTTTGGCGGAAAAGTAGTTAACAGTGTGGTAGTTAACAGATTGTAATGAATGTTGTGATGATTATTCCCACGGGAATAGGTGCAGAGATTGGAGGTCACGCTGGGGACGGCAACGCTGCCGCTCGTCTTTTGGCTTCAGTCAGTAATACTTTAGTTGTACATCCTAATGTTGTTAATGCGTCAGACATAAATGAAATGACTGGCAACATGTTATATGTGGAAGGAAGTATCTTAGACAGATTTTTATCTGGTGAGATTAACTTGAAACGAGTTAAATCAAATAAAGTTCTTGTTGCAACCAACACACCGTTGAAATGTGATTTAGTTAATTCTGTTTCAGCTGCGAGAGTGGTGTTAGGTTTAGAGGCGTCCATCGTTCTATTAGATGTTCCATTAAGGATGATAGCAACTAAAGCGGAAGATGGTTCTGCTGATGGTAAAGTTTGTGGTTGGAAAGAGTTGATTGATCAGGTGAGTCATTATGATTTTGATGCGTTGGCAATTGCTTCTTTAATAGAAGTGGAAAAAGAAGTAGCGTTTGACTATATGAGAAACGGCGGTGTAAACCCATGGGGAGGTGTAGAGGCTACAGCATCTAAACTTATAGCAAATGGGCTGAATAAACCAGTCGCGCATGCTCCAATAGATTCTGAGATGTTTAAGGATTTTAATGAGATAGTTGACCCAAGGTTGTCAGCTGAGACAGTGTCAGTGAGTTACATACACTGTGTCTTGAAAGGATTACACAGAGCACCCAGGATTGGCGGCAACTTTTCGATCAACGACATAGATTGTTTAGTTAGTCCAGATAGTTGTTATGGTTTTCCACACCAGGCGTGTGAACGAAACGGTGTCCCTGTTATAGTAGTGAGGGAAAATAAAACCTGTTTGAACAATAAGATGCCCGATCATTTCATATTTGTGGAAAATTATTTGGAAGCCGTGGGTGTAATAACTGCTATGAAGGCAGGGATAGGATTATTTTCTGTTAGGAGACCAATAAATCTTACAGAAATAACTTGACAAATCTAAAATCGTGCTTATATTTGGTATAAGGAGGATATAATGAAGTATTATATTTCAAAAGAATATTCTAATGGAGAAACCGAACTTGTGTTTGTTGAAGATTGTGATGAAATCGAAAATTATTTTAATGATAACAAACATAAATTTAAAGAAGTGGCGTTAAGTATGCGTAGAGAAACAGACGTGTTAAATGATGGTAATTGTATAGTAAGATTTAAGTCACGTGAGTCTGTAAATTTTTTCAACAGCGAATTTTGTAGGGGTGTTAATTAAATGAAGTACAAGATAATAAATTTAGAAAACAATTTAATAGATGAATTTGAAGTACAAGATGATGATGGGAATATTTATGTTCTTAATATTTTTGAAGAGGTTGAACATAGAAAATATGAAGTATTCGGGGGATCATCTGGAATAAAGCAGTTTAGAATTAAACATGTTTATACATCAACGGGATCTGTATTATTATCATCTGTTAATAGAATTGATGATAATAATTATGAAATATTTGAAGGCGCTGATAGTATAAAAGTTACTAGAATATAAAGCATTGAGGCAAAACGGTATTAGTAATTAAAAATAAAGATCTTAACAAAATCGTATTTTTGTAGTATAATATACATAGGGGCAACCCTAATACGGTTTTGAAGGGAAAAGGAACATGGTAAAGATACTTGATAACAAAGATAATGTAATAAGTTATGAGTGTGACTGTGGTGTGAGAGGGAAGTGTATGGTCAAACCACAGAAGAATGGGGCGGCTATAGTAGTGGATGTAAGATGCCCTGTATGTCTTTCTGTAGAAAGAATTGTATTACTGCAATACAAATCTGACGAAGAAAAATCTAAAATAAAGGATGGGGATTTGTCTTGGTCTTCAGTCAGTAATGAGATTGTTGAGTTTCTCTCTAAGGAGGAAGAAGATGATGAGGAATGATAAAAGGTATACAGATGAAGAAATGATAGAAGAAATTCGAGAATGTGTTGAGGAACTAGGTGGCTTTATGCAATATGTAAAAGGTCAGTTGGGGCAGGGCAGTGGTCTTCAATTGTATGTCAGTCCAGATTTGGTGGAACAAGCAAGTATTTTGGTAAATGATATAAGATTAAAATATGACCAGAAACAGAGGAAGATTAGAAACAACAACCCATTTGCAGGAGTTAAACAATTTTTAGGTTAAGGAGAAGGATATGAAAAAGGATAGATTGTATGTACAATGTCAGGCAGCAGCAGGAAGATTACTTGATACGGCGATGGAAGATGAGGATTTTGGTAACGTTCTTAACATAGTAAAAACAAGTTCAGTTATTAATTATACATTTAAAGAATGTTATGATGCAGTAAAAGAGAATTACCCTGACATTAAACCTGAGTTTGTAGTAGCTGTCTACATGCTACATAAAGGAGAAACCCCTAAAAAAATTGATCCTTATAGTATAACCGACGAACCAGTAAGTAGTTGGGATGAGTACTATTTTAATGTATGTAGACAAGCAGCAAGGAATTCCAAGTGTCTGTCAAGAAGGATAGGAGCTATCTTAGTTAATAAGAATAAAGGTATCTTTGCTACCGGATATAATGGACCACCTACTGGTATTGTGGGGTGTGACCAGAGAGATGACTTGGGTGATGGTCTGGAAGTAGGAGTTTGTCCTAGAAGAACGATGGGATTTAATTCAGGAGAAGGTTTGGAAATTTGTATAGCGGCACACGCTGAGGGTAATTGTATTAACATGTGTGCAAGAGACGGGCTTGTAGCTGAAGGTGCTATTATGTACATGGCATGTGGTATACCCTGTAGGATATGTATGATACAGATTATACAAGCCAAGATAAAGGAACTAGTAGTAACTTCCATGGACTCTTATGACGATGTAAGTGTGTGGTTGTTAAAAAATAGTAATATAAAAGTAAGATTATATGATTTTATTTAGGTTTTAGCTTAGCAAAGTTGATTTCTTGTAATATAATATAGTCACAAGGGCGAAAGCTCTTGCAAATTAATAAAAGAGGAGAACTAATTATGGCTGAGAATCAACAACAACATGAGTTTTATCAGATCCCGCACGTCGGAGTAGACGAACCCGATAGAGCCGCTTACACTAGGACTGATACTACTACTACAATTAGAAGAGCTCTCGACATGAGAATTTCTAATTTTGGTGCTCTTTGGGTAGGTAACAGGTTGTCTAATGACTACACAAGAGTGGATACAATGGCATTTATCGACAAAGGTATCATGGAAGGTGCTGCGGAATTCGGTCTGCATGATCTAGTTCAAGATGCTGAAAGAAATGAGAACCCACTGGTATGGGGCTCAACTGTCAAGTATACTTGGAATGACGAGATGTTCAAGATGGGTATGGACACAGATGGTGGTAAAGCGTTGAGAGACGGCGGAACTAAATCTGCATCTTTTCCAGTTGTGCTTCCGAAGTTTGATGTTATGGATACTAATCTAGTAGGTGCTGCTGGTCAGAATGCTGATCGTACGGCAACCTGGCAGAAGAACTGGCCTTCAGAAGGCTGGAGAACTTTTGGTGGTAAGTATGATTTCCATGAGGCGTATAGTGGTGGTGGATTTACCCACTAATAGGCAATAATTAATGAAAGACTTTTGTACTTGTGAGAATTATCTAACGTTGAAGGATAATAATAGAAAACTGTTTAGGTGGCATCCGCCATATGGGTGGGTGCTATCTTGGATTGAGCTTTCAGATGAGGAAGGCTATACGCAGGTACATAGATATGGCGTGTCAGTACATTATTGTCCTATGTGTGGTGGGAAGGTAAAACATGAGCGATAATTCATTTAGAGTTTTAACAGAAGAGCACATTCTTGAAGCTGAAAGGCTTAAAAAGGCGTGGTATGATTTAGTTTTAAGTAGTTTAGAGCAGTTGGGTAAAAATATTGAGAAATTATCATCTGATTTAAGCTCTGCTAAGGAAGATTTACATAAACAAATAATTGAGGTTAAAGATCTTTTACATTTTGAGTTAAAAGAGCGAAGACTTGAAACCGATGCTGATTTAGATAAGTTGGAAAAACGCATAGAGAAAAAATTAGATGAGCTTAATGCAAGTATAAAATCTTTAACAGTATCAGGTGTCAAAGAAGAGTTGATAAAAGAGATAAACAAATTAGAGAATAAAATAGCTGTAATTCATACTAAAATGGCTATCATTGCTGTTGGTGTTTCTCTAGTTGGTATAGCAATAGCAGAGGGGTTTGGCAGGTTGATACTTCCTATTATTCTAAAGGCATTTTAAAAGGGGTAAGTACAGTAATGATGACTTTTAACTCCGAGTTAGAAAAGTTGAGAGAAATAACTAATCAATTAGTAGAAAATGGTTATCTTCTAGAGAGATCGGCACAATGGGAGTTTGCTTTTGATGCTATCCCGGATTTCGTTGTTATTGTAAATTCTAAGTTTTTAGTTAAATTTGCTAATAAAACACTTCTTAAAAGATTAGGCGTGAAAAATTATGATTTAATAGATAAACAATGTCCAATGAAATTTAATAGTTCCGGTTGTAATGGTGATTGTTGTGCGTCTCTTACCAATGAAGATTCTCTTAGGTACGTAAACAAACCTGATATGTATATAGAGAGTTTAAAGAGTTGGTTTGATTTTACAAGAACACCTATCTTTGACGAAGAAGATGGTTTAATTGGTTATTTATGTATTCTTCGTGATGTTACAGACCGCAAGCTGGTGGAGGATGCGCTGCAGAAGAGTGAGGAAAGATATAAATATATTTTTAAGAAATCGAAGCCTGGAGTAGCGGTATACAAGACAGTAGATGAAGGTAAAGATTTTGTTTTCGTAGATTACAATGAAGCAGCCGAGAAAATTGAAGGTCAGAAAAGAGAAGATTTAATAGGACGTAGTATCTTTGACGCTAGGCCAGGAATTGATGAGTTTGGTTTAATTAGTGTGTTACAAGAAGTATGGAAAACAGGTAAACCTATACATCACCCAAGAACTTATTATAGAGACGAAAAATTAAAAGGGTGGTATGAAAACTTTGTATATAAATCACCTTCTGATGAATTAGTAGCAATATTTACTAGAGATGTTGGAAGACAAGAGATAAGCGGGTAGAATTATGAAGATTTTAGTATTAGAGGATGATAGCTTCAGAGCCAAATTTTTTCTGGAGAAATTTGGAGAGCACGGTATAACCATAACTGAGAGCGCATACGCAGCCATAGACCATTTAGAAGAAGAAGTTTACGATCTTATATTCCTGGATCACGATCTTGGTGACGGGAATGGTGATGGTTACGATGTAGCTTCATATCTGTTTGATAATCCATGGAATTTAAATAACCGCGTTGATATAATAATCCATTCCTGGAATAGGCCAGCAACAATTAGGATGTTAGGTAAGATATCTCAAGCAAAGCACATACCTTTTAATGTGCATATTTTTTCAACTTTTTAAAGAAAGTTACTTGACAAACTGAAATTAATGATTATATTGTATTAAGAAGGAGAGAAAAACATGTCAAAAGGATTTGCAGAACTACATTTAGGAGGAAAAATTTAATGTCCCCAAAAGGATTCACTAACTGCGTTAACAGCGGTGGCAAGGTAAAAACCAAACAATTTAAAGGTAACAAGTACGTACATATCTGTTACGGTAAAGACGGAAAGACTTACACTGGAGAGGTAAAAACCAGAAAGAAAAAGAGCAATGCTTCAAAATTCAAACAAAAGATAAGAAATTCCAAAGCGCAAGTAGAAGATTTGAGGCGCTTACAGAAACATTTTGAAGAGAATTATAGGAATGGATGACAATCCTAATGATGTGTGTTTTTGTCCTTATTTTTTAAGTTGTTTTTGTGGGGAAATGTTGTATGTCGTAGGTGTTGAGGCTGGCTCTGATGGTACCGTTGCTTTTACGATGTGCCCTGGATGTAAATCTAAATGGAAATTATCTATAAGGTTTGAGGAATGGTTAAGCGAAGAATAAAGAAAAAACCACCTAAGAAAACATTTAAGTTAAGTAGATTTCAAATACCTATACGAGAGCGTTTAGATTTTAATAGTAAGCATTGGAAAGCATTACAGAAACACTGCGAAAAGAGAGATGGCGGAAAGATATGTTTTAGGAGAGACAAGGATTGTTACGGTGCTAAACACTTACACCACAAGAGGTCTTTGAAGAATGGTGGAACAAACAGACCAAAGAATTTGGCATGGGTGTGTCACTTACATCACTGTATGATACATCCGTTTATGATTAAACTTTTAATACAAAAAACGGGAAGGTAAAGGAGAAGGATTATGAGGTATGAAGATGCAAATGAAAATTTGACAGAGGTATTTTTAAATGTGGCAGAGGAAAGATTTCCTAACACATGTGCGAATTTAAACATCAAGCTTATGTTTGATACAAAGAGGCGCGTGAGTCGTGGCAAATTAGTTCTTGCCAGTGTGGAAGTTGCAAGTGAAAAAGTTAAGTATTTTACGAAACATGAAGTGGAATTAGGCAGCACTGTTGATTATGTTCTCACAGTTGATCAGAAAGCATGGGAAATTGCTGACGCAGAAGATAAGAAAAGATTAATTTCACATGAACTTAGACATGTGTTTATAGATGAGAAAGACGGTAGAAAATTACTACCCCATGATATTGAGGACTTTGTTGTTGAAGTTGCATTAAATACTGACAACCCCAATTGGGCAGGAAACTTAGCGCAAATAGTTTCCGATGTTTATGAGCAGGAGAAGGAGCTTAAAAAACTTAATAAAGGAGAAGTATAATGACTGATTCAACGGACACAACCAATAATGAGGAGGTTGATAAAGAACAAGCTGTTGCATGGATGAATTATGTGAGTGACGAGATCGGCACTTTACTAGGAATATTTTTACCTATCTCTAAAAGTGGTACTGTAGGGGTGAAATATAACCATGTTGTTACAGCGGTAAGCGAGTCAGGGCCGGAGTACGATCCAAATGTAGCTGAAAGTGTAGAGATACATTTGGTTTTTGAATTTGAAAGGGCACAAGAGATTCCTAAACCGCCGGAAGAATAACTTAATCTTTAAATGGGAGAGATCTAATGGGTGATGGGTTAATTTATTTTGAGGATGGTAAAGTAATAGCTGAGAGCGGCGACGCTAAGGTATACAAACTTAATAACGAATTGTTTCTTGAAATAGGACCAGGCCATAATCTCTGGGCTCTGGAGAGCGAGCTAGAAGATTATATATGGCAGTTAAATGACAAGCCTAGAGGAGAATGTCTGGAAATAGGATTAGGACTGGGGGTAGCTTCCAAGTACATACTATCGTGCCCAAGGGTTAGAGGACTAACCACAGTTGAAGTGAACGAAGACGTTATTAAAGCATATAGCCAGTTAAAATCAGAGGATTACAGTTTCGATTACAATGTTTATCCTGAAAAACGGCACACAATACTAAATATAGATGGTTTGGTTTATATGTATGAGACCAAGCAAAGATTTGATTTCATTTTTATAGATTGTTATGACATTATAGATGAGGATACTCTACCTTTGATAGCTGATATGTCTGGTGCTGGAAAGAGAATCCTTAATGAAAATGGTATTATAGTTGGGTGGTTTGACAAAGCTACTCCTGAAGAACATATCGAAGATTTCGATAGATTGTTTGGAAAAAGTACTTGAAATAGAGAATGGAGGAAACAATGAGTAATAAACCAAAGAGAGCCGGCGGTGCTGGAGGCAAACGAAGTGGCCAAGGGCGCGGAGGCTCCGACAAAGGCAAAGGTAGGAAGGTTTATATAACTCCCCCAAAGAAATCAAGAGGGCCGGGGAGAACCAGATAAAGGAGGGTGATATCGATGAAGGAATTGATTGAAAGAGCCTGCAGAGCAATAGAAGAAAGTAAGAAGCTTACTACGAAAGATAGAAAAAAAATGAGTAAAGGTACGTTTTGCGGACCAGGTAGAAGCTTCCCTGTTAATGATTGTAAACATGCGGCAACCGCAAAAGCATTTTTAGGACGCGCAAAATTTTCAGCGTCTACAAAGAAAAAAATTGCAGCTTGTATTAATAGAAAAGCAAAAGCAATGGGTTGCGGTGGGGAAAAGAAAGCTAAGGCTGATTATCCAAAGTATATTGAGCTTTCTGCTGAAGAGAAAAGGCTTTATAGCTCAGACATTTTTGAATCAACTAAGGAATTGGTTGAAGAGTCAATCAATAATCCAGGTTTAGAATTGTTTGAAGACAAATAATCTAAGGAGGTATAGATATGAAAAGGTTCATGGTTCCTAGAACTGCGCATTGTGGTAGCGGACATACAAATAGTCCTGAGTAAGACGTTAAACTACTTTGGAGGTGCTTATGTGCTTTTTAAAGGGTTGGTATTACAAAATATTTGGTAGTGATAACACATATCGTAAGTAATTGAAATAAGGGAAAAGGTGAAGGTAATGATTGGTAGATTAAGACAACAAGTAGCTGTTTGTGAATTATGTAACCTACATAAAACGAGGGTTAACCCTGTCTTTGATAAGGGAAATCCAAACGCTATACTAATGATATGTGGAATGGTCCCAGCACATGATGAAAATATGCAGGGAGAACCTTTTGTTGGCAGAGCAGGTAAGTTGTTAGATGTTATATTAGAGGCAGCCGGACTGACTTATGATGATGTATATATAACTAATTTAGTGAAATGTTTCGTAGCGGCAGGTCAGTCACTTGAAAAGAGTTGGGTGGATTCCTGCCGTCCGTATTTGATGGAGCAGATAAGAATCATAAATCCTCATGTTATCATTACTTTAGGTGCAGATGCTTCGAGAAGTTTGTGTACTTTGTCAGGTAATATGCCTATGAAGGACATGAGAGGTAGAATTTTGCATCGCACGAAAGGAACAATGATTGTTCCTACTTACCACCCGTCATACTTGTTAAGAAAGGGTGGGATAAAGAGTGATGTGTATAAAGAAGTGCTTGAAGATTTCGAGCTGGCAAAGAAATGTTTAGAAGAAATGATAAAAATGGCGATTTATATTTGACAAATCAGAATTAATGCTTATAATAGATAAGAGGCAAAGAAAAATCTATAAGAACGGGTGAGCCCCTGTAAAAGCTTAACAGCACAGATAGTAGCGCCATAATAACCTATAATTATATTTAAAAAGGAGAATTTATTATGCGAGCTAGAGAATGGGGTATTCACGTAGAATTTGTAAAAGGTTGTAACAACAAGGATTGTACATCTTGGGGAACAGTGTGTCCTACAGGAAAGATTAATTTTATGACAACAGAAACGTTGGATAAAGTTAAAGTACTCCTTAACAACCTTGGTTGTAATGTTGACAGTTTATTTTTGTATGGTCTGGGCGATCCTTTATTACATCCAGATATAGTTGAGTTTACTAACTCACTGTTTTACAAGAAGAGATTAAGTGTTGATGTACATACGCTTCAAAGGAAGTATTCAACAGTCAAGCGGTTAGAAGTGGATGTCATTAACTTAACCCAAAAATTAGTAGTTAAGTTGGTTCCTATAGAACTTTTTATACCGGAAGGTTTAAAGAAGCTAAAACATGTATTTATTGTTGACGAGGTAACTGATGACTTATTGATGCAGATAGATGACTACATTGATAAGACTATTGATTTTGATATTGAGCAATCATATAGAATTACGAAAAGAAGATCTGGTAAATTCTATGAAAAGTATGATAAACCAGTGGATTTCTTACCGCAGCGAAGCGGCGTAAAGATATGTGAGGAGGAAAGAGATGTAACAGAAGTTAACAGAATGCTTATCACCTTTGATGGTAAATTTAAGAAGTGTTTATATTCTTCGAAAGAGTATAACAATTTTGAAGATTTTCTTAATAATTACTCAGACAAATCATGCGAAACTTGTTCAGTACCAAGGCATGATATGTATGAAATAGAAACAAAGGAGGATAATGCAGATGAAATTTAAAAGAATAAAATCGCTTAAGCGCATTTATTCGTCAAACAAAATGTGTTGTTATGATGAAGCTTATGTTTAAATGATAATAAAAGGAGATGGAGAAATCCTTCTCCACAAAAGGAAAAGGAGAGAAAAATGACTTATATAGAAAACCCAAAAACTAAAGCAAGTGGTATTGTTTGTGCAATTCCACAGACAGGAACTTGTCCGAATGAATGTGAAGATTGTTTCTTTCAGTCAGGTAGATCTTTTTTAGAACCATTGGATAAAAATTTACCGAATATGCCATCAATCACGTTGGCCGAAAATACAGTTGTTCGTGTGAATGATGGTAATGATAGTAATGTTAAAAGAAAACTTGTACTTGAGGCAACTGAACAGTATCCTAATAAGTTTTATAACACCGCTATTCCTAGAGACTTAGAGGGTTTTAAAATCAATGATAGGATGTGGCCGGTTGTTCTTACAGTTAATCCGGCAACAAGGACAGATAAAGATTTTTACAAATTAGACCCAATTCCTGAAAATCTTATGTTTGTTAGGTTTAGAATAAATAGTTGGAATTTGGAGCTTGCAGATGAAGTTGTAGAATATTATACAAAAGCTGAAATACCAGTTGTTTTTACATTTATGGCCTACTATACTGAAAGCATACCAGAGGAATATGAGGATAATTATACTTATAGGAAGCGCACTTTAAATTCCTATTGGGTAATTACACCAGAAGCATGGGACGCAATAGTGAAGAGGTATGAAGGTAATAGTTATGTTTATACATGTGGTAAGGATGCGGACACATTTCCTTGTCATCGTTGCGGCAACTGTTTACGGGAGTATTTTGCTACGACGGAAAAAATGAGAAGAAAGATGTGTGGATGAAGAATTTTTGGTATGAAGAGCATATAGAAGATCCATTAAAAGGAATTGTTAGATATTTAAGAAACAGAGGTGTTAATACTGAATGTAGTTGCGGGCATAAGATGTGGATTCAGTGTGGATATTTTTTGGACGGGCATATAAAAGATATACACGAGCTTGTTTGGTGTTATTTAGATTCAAAAGGGTTGGATATAAATTTTGAAATTTCAGTCATACATAAAGTGATTGATAGTAAACATTATACATCATTAGAAATAGAGTTGCCTAATGATTTGAAGGAGTAGAAAATGAAAGAAGAATATGTAATGAGTAAGGCTTTACCCAAACCATTAACCAGATGGTGGGTAAAAACACGACCATGCAAAGACGCTGTTCAAATAGGTCCAAAAGGTATGCCTGCGTGTATAGAGTTCTATGTACCATGGTATGCTTGGCCATTTGAATTATTACATCGTATTATTTTTGGAAAGGCGATACTAGAAAGTAAACCAACACAAGGAGTAAAGGAGAAGGCAAATGGAATTTAAAATTTCTAAAATTGAAGACAGTAACTATGTTATTTCCACCAACGAACTTGGGAATGTGGCTAAAGTTAATGAGACTGCAGATGAATGGATTCTTAAAGTTAAATATCCTATTGGGTTTGAAATGGACATGACATTATTTAAGTCAAGATTTGAAACAATAGAAGAGATAAATGATTTTGTTGCCAATGAAGTTGGCACTATGTATTCTAAAATGAATCAATAGGAATAAAGTAATGGCAATAAGAATAAGGACAATAAAAGGACTCACAATTGCTTTATGTGCTGCGTGCACGAAACCTAAAGACGGTGATATATATTTAGATGATTCAGTTCATCACGCTTTGTCAACTAAATTTAGTCTTGATTGGTATGAAGAAGGACTTATAGGTGATCCGTGGGCGGACAAAGAATTAACTGCTTTAATGAAAGCAGAAGGTGATACTTTAGGAAAGTTTTAAAGGAGAAGTTTACGTCAATAAATTAATAAAAATAAAGGAGACAAAACAATGTTATTTAATACAGAAGAAGTAGACAGTTTAAAAGCGAAAGATTTTCCGTCACAATTCAGCATCGGAGAGTGCGTAATGTTTGTTCCTGAGCCAGAAGTAAAATTACTTTGTATGGTTGAGGGTGTTATTTTTACACCTTCCAAAGTGAGGTATAATCTCTTGGGATTTAAAGATAACACCTCAATTGAGGGAGTATATTCTCAAAGAGTTATTCCACTTACTGATGAGGAAAGAAAAGAAGTGGCCGTCAACGATGTTGTTATGCTTAGAGACAATATAAAAAAGATTTACAGTTAAATTATGAAATATAGTAGATAGGAAATAGATATGTTAAATGATGAGAGACGAAATAAAATAATGAATTCTTCTGGTATTACGCATGGAGTAGCTGAAGCTAGAAATGATTATGGTGATTTGAAAGAAGGACAGACTGGTATTATTACCGCGTATTTACCAGACGAAGATAAATTTTGTGTGTTTTGGAGTGGAGATTTGGGGTTTATAACATATAATTGTACCGAAGATGATTTTGATAAGTATTTCAAATTATCGTCAATGGATGAAGTGTTAATAGTAGATAGATAGTAGATAGTAAATAGACAGATAGGAGATAGTATGACAGCAAGATCTTTTGATAGAGGTCATCCAATAGAATTTAATGATGAAAAGAAAAGATGTGTATATTCTGGAACTACACATGTAGTTGATCATTTACATTATTGCTCAGTTTGTGGTAAAAGCCCAGATATACAAATTATAAATGGAAAAAAGTTTGACATAGATCATTGTATATCAAACTTAGTAAAGGTCTTAAATGATGCGGGTATGAAAACCGTTGCTAGTTGTTGTGGGCATAAAAGGAGACCAGGAAATATAGTATTATCGGATGGCAGAGAGATTATAATTTGTCCTGATTTTGAATCTGCTAGAAAAATAGATGCTATTTTTCCGGCACTATTTGATGAGTAGTAGATAGATAGTAGATAGTAGATAGTAGATAGTAAATAGATAGATAAAAAGGAGATAGATATGATACTAAAAATAGAAAGACATAAAGATGACCAGCGGTGGTGGTTAGTT
>SDBV01007111.1_pt1 | contig 15359 bp, 18 predicted proteins | sample 2277081 | NCBI WGS metagenome assembly SDBV01 (sample SAMN10402039, study PRJNA504765) | marine sediment metagenome | isolation source: marine sediment core GS10_PC15, 223 cmbsf | place: Arctic Ocean: Southern Knipovich Ridge | collected 2010
TTCCGCGATCCGCATGGCATTGGCGGGCGAGACTCCCGTTGCCGCGGCGGACGTCATAAATGAGGTCGTATTAAATGGTGCCGGGGGAGCGCTCGCTCGCTCGGCCTTTTTTATCTTAGTGACCTTTCCGCTGTCGCCGAGCTTACTAAAGGCTTCGTCTACTTCGTCTTTTTTCCAGAACTTTTCAGTCTTATGGCTGGCTTCGAATTCATCGCTACCAATCTTGAATGTTCCCTTTAACTGCCAGTAAGGTTCGGATACGAAGGCTTTTCTCTCGTGCTCTCTCTCGACTATCAGCGCAAGCGTCGGGCTTTGGACCCTTCCTACGGAGAGGAATTGACTACCGAGCCTAGTAGACGCAAGGGACATAAACCGTGTCAGCGTCGCACCCCAGATCAAGTCGATATCTTGCCTTGCCTCTCCGGCCATCGCCAGGGAATAATAAGGCTCCTCAAGATTCGAAAATGCGTCTTCCAGCTCTTTTTTAGTCAGTGCTGAAAAACGGGCTCTTTTTATCTCAATATTTTCGTTTACTTTCTTTATCTCATTTAGAGCATCGACCCCGATCAGTTCACCTTCTCTATCAAAGTCAGTGGCGACGATTACTTTGTCGACACCCTTCGCCTCTCTTTTAAGGGCGGTGACCAGATTTTTTTGAGTGGGGATCTTGATTATCTCGGCGTTTATCAGCTCTTCTGGCGGTGGATCTTGCCAGTTTGAATATTTATCGGGAAAGTCCACTTTTAAGATGTGGCCTTTTAGACCAATGCAAGTCACATCATCGCCGTTTAATTGAAATTTGTAAGTGGGAATGGCCCCCTTGGTCGTCGAATTCTTTCCTTTTGACAACATTTCCGCGATACGTTTTGCGGCAATGTTTTTCTCACTGACAATTAATGTTTTCATAGATTCTCTTGTCCTACCTTCTTTGCTTTCGATGCAGCTTTATAGAACTGCCCCAATAGTTGTCATAGTAAACGTAAGAAGATATCTGATCAGATTCATATTTCGTCATAATAGTGCCATATGTTAACACAAAAAAAATTGCTGGCAAGAAAAATATTATCGGACCTCGATTTCCCCCTGTATATAGAGTTGTATGTAAATTGGAAATAAACGATTAAATTACAGCAGGTGACAATGGTTTTTGGTTGGTACGATCAGATCAGGGGATCGGTTCGCAAAAAAAGGTACAAAAAATAATTAGTGTTGGCTCGATCCGGTGGTTATGTCCGTAAACTTCTTGGAGTCGATCAGTTATTAACCGGCAGCAATCAAAAAGAACGTGACTTAACGGCGGTGATTTAGAGTGAATTTACAGAGTTTTTAAGTCTTGACCATCCAGCGAGCGATAAAAAGCGTAAACTCATATAGAAAGATCATAAAAGCACTCATCACGAGCATCGGCGGCAGACTCCAGTCAGGAGTTGCCATCGCCGAAATTACCATGAGAGTTACGTAGGCGATGCGCCAGTTTTTCCTTAGGCGATCGCGGCTTACGATTTTTAACTTCATCAAAACCAGGAGTGCGACCGGGGTCTCAAAAGCGACACCGAACGCGATAATGAAAAGAGTTGTGAAGCTGATAAATTGACTGACATTTAATATTCTAACAAGTTCACCTTCGTCTTGGGCTAACAGCCACTCAGCACCGACCGGAAGGACGTAGAAGTAGCCGATACTAGAGCCCATCATGAATAAGACGACCATCATCACTACCATCGGGTATATAAAACGCCGCTCTTTACCCTTTAAAGCCGGCGAGAGAAAGGCTAGTATCTGATAGAAGATGACTGGTGTAGACATTAGGAATCCGGCTAAGATTCCAAGCTTGAATTTGGCCATGAAAGGCTCCATCAAGTTTGAGTAGGTGATCGTTATATCCGGCATCCTGGCTTTTAGAAAGTCAAGGATGCGAAAGGCGTATATGTAACCGATGGTACTAAAGATAAGAAGAGAGAGTACGATACGGGTCAGTCTTTTTCTTAGCTCCCCAAGGTGTTCGAAAAAGCTCATTTGTTTATCTGATACCAATGAGAACTCCTGTGATGTTTATCAGCTACCGGCCTGCGGCCACAACGGTAATCTTTATTGTCAAAAAAAGATATCTTTGCTTAATTCGACTTGATTATCATAGCAACTTGAATGGCTTTGAGCAACAAGGGAGGTACGGTTTAATTTAGAAAGAACTTTCTTAACCGCAGTATTGTGTTGCTGCCGTTGTCGCTTATTAGTTCGACCTTATCCATTAAAGCCGTGATAAGCGATAGTCCGTAACCTCTTTCTTCCGGTTCGGACCAGACGATCGGGGTAAGAGCCGCGAGTTCCAGCTCTTTTCCGGTACAACCGATATCGATGGTTATCTCTTCTTCTTGAACTGAAAATGAAAGGTCCAGTGTGGCGTTATCGACATTTTCCGCCTGCAACACAACGCTATTGCAGACCTCCGATACGGCTATCTTGATATCTTCGATGAGCTCTTCATCGTTTGAGAGGTTTCTAACAAGGCCCCCTAAAGCCAGCCTTGCAAGACTAACATACTCGCTGCTGGCGGGGATGACTAACTTAACTTTGTTCTCAAGCAATAGCTCCTCAGACACTTTCGAGAGCCTGGCCTTCGTTATCAAATATCGGGAAGATCTTGACTAGCCCGGTTATACGAAAGATCTTTAAGATGTTCTCCTGGGAACAGATAAGAGAGATAGAGCCATCATGGGAACGGACTCTTTTTAATCCACCCACTAATACACCTAGTCCCGATGAATCCATGAAAGCGACTTTTTCAAGATCGACGACGATCTTGAACTTACCTTGATCTACAAGGTCGATTAGTCTACTTTTTAATTTGGGTGCCGTATAGACATCGACTTCACCGTCGAGCCTTAGCACCATCGCATCGTCTTTTTCCTCTACTACAATTTTAAGGTCCAAATCCAACGCCTCCTGTTAGGGTGATCTATTTAAATTACTTATTATTTCCACTACTTCGTTATCGGTTACTTGTTCAAAATCTTCATATACCTGGCCTACGGCGAAGAAATTCGCCGGAGTTTCAAGGCAAATGACATCATCGACCATATCTCCAAGCGTTGCGACCGTATTTTCCGGCCCTACCGGTAGAGCGACTATTAATTTTCTTGGTTTCATCGATCTGACCAATTTTATTGCCGCTTTGGCAGTGCTTCCTGTCGCTAACCCATCGTCCACCAATATGGCGACCTTATCTTCTAGATCGCTTTTTTCAATACTACCCATATACATAAATCGACGTCTTTTTATCTCATCAATTTGTTTGTCTATCTCACTCTTTAGATATTCATCACTTACATCTAAACGATCTACAAGATCTTTATCTATGATCGAGTTATCTTTATCGACCACCGCGCCGATCGCAAGCTCCTTATTAAGCGGTGCTCTTATCTTTCTCGGGATTACAAGATCCATCTGAGCATCAAGAGCCATCGCGATCTCTTTAGCCACCACCACTCCGCCTCGAGGTATAGCTAAAACGACCAGATCCTCGTCCTTATACTGAATTAAACTCTGTGCCAGAATCTTTCCGGCCTCGACTCTATCTCTATACATATTTATTAAAAAGAATAAACCAATTTCTCTTACTTTACCAAAAGCTTTTGCTTGCTAAAAGAAAAATTTAAAATTAAGGTATTTACCTTCGGTTTGTAAGACAGCTTTATATAAGGGTTTCTACCATAAATCCTGTCTATTCAAACAGAAAAAAGGGCCCGAAGGCCCTTTTTTTAAGATCATTTATGATTATCGGCGGCCACCCTTTTTACCGATAGCTTCGAAAAATTCGATGCCATGACGCTTCTTGGTAGTCTCGCCGCCTTTTTTTCCGATAGTCTCATAAAATTCCGTACCGTACTTTGCTTTTACAGTTTCCCCTCCCTTTTTACCAATTTTTTTGTAGAACTCAGGTCCATATTTTTCCTTGACCTTTAGTCCCCCTCGTCTAGCTTGAGGAGTACCCGGGGTTGGGCCTCTCTTTGCCATACTTATCACCTTTTCCTTTCCACTCTTTAGTTTGCCTCATTGCTTAGTAATACGCAATATAAACAACTAACTTTCACTAATTTTAACTACCCACGCTCAATTCATTTAAACATCTTGGTAGGCAGAAAGAGATGGGTTGTCGCAGTATGGAGAGGTTATAAAAAGTTGTTAGCTAGAGTAAAATTTCGATGATTATTCTACGTTAAGTTCCGATAGAGCGCTTTGCGCGTCTTCGGCATGTTTGCCTTCGGGCTCAAGCTCTAGATATTTTTGGTACGAAGTCCTGGCCTGTTCGTTATTGCCCAGGTTCTTTGACGACACGGCCAGAAAATATTGGCTACCGGCGTGTTCCGGGTTGACAGATATAACCTGATTTAAAAGATCAAATCCTTCTTGTGAGTTACCGCTGAGCACTTTTGACGCTCCCAGCCCGGATTTCGCGTCTACATTTTCGCTATCGATCAGGATGACTTGATCGTAGAAGAGAGCGGATTGATCGTAATTTTGATTTTCGAAATTAAAATCGGCTTGAGCCATGAGACCCTGGATCTGCTCCTGCGAGTTTACCGGATCTTCATTGACTAACGGCTGTTGCTGAGGCTGGGGCTGGCTGTTTTGGTTTGTGTTAAGCAGAAACGGTACAAGGGACGCAGCGAATGAGATCGCTATAAATAGAGCTACTATTTTTATCATCAGGCCGGACTTTTTTTTATCTAACATATTTATCAACTTTGCCAATATATCATAGAAATTTGGTAAAGTCTAAGTTATTTAAGCAGGCCAGCCTTGTAAAATGTCTTTCTTAGTTAAAGGGGTCCTATTTACGCACAGCTTTTTTTTGAGCCCGTTTCCCGCGCTCAATTAATTTCTTTACTTTGTCTCCGCCTTTTTTTCCGATGTCCTGGTAAAATTCAGGGCCGTACTTTTTAAGCGTTGTTTTTCCGCCTTTTCTACCCGCTTCTCCGACGGCCATCTTTCCTTTTTTCTCAGTCAATTTAATACAACCTCTCTTTCTGCCACTAGGGCAGTTTCTGAGTGCTTTTAGATTTTTACTAACTAGTCTCTAATCGATACCCGTTGCCGTCGATGTTAAACCACTTGCATGTCGCAAGCGGGATATCTTATAACCGGGCAGACTGAAGATGCCAGTCTTTGATGATAGTTGTTTTATTTCGAGGGGTCATACAATTGAAGATGGTAAACGCTAGCTTGCCTTTTTGCCGGCTTCGATCAGCTCCTTGACTTTCTGACCACCCTTATGGCCAATCCGTTCGTAGAACTCACGGCCATATCTTTTCTTAGTGGTCATTCCACCTTTTGGGCCGCCGATTTTTCCGCCTTTTTTACCGATCTCTTCGTAAAATTTGGGACCGTATTTCTTGGCCGTCGACCTTCCGCCTTTTCTACCCGCTTCTCCGACGGTCATCTTTCCTTTTTGTGCCAATATCAATACACCACCTTAATTTGATTAGGCTTCCCTGCTGAATACCCACAGGTCATGACATATTCATTTATCCATGCCATGACCGGAAAAATATTCGAGCAAGCTCAGATAATCATCTTTTCTTGCCCTGCTCGATAAGCTTCTTGACCTTTTGGCCGCCTTTATGGCCGATCTGCTCATAAAACTCGTGGCCATACTTTTTCGAGGTCGTCTCGCCGCCCTTTTTACCGATCTCTTCGTAGAATCCGGGACCGTATTTCTTGGCCGTCGACCTTCCGCCTTTTCTACCCGCTTCTCCGACGGTCATCTTTCCTTTTTGTGCCAATTATCTCACCCCCTTAATTATAGTTAGTAAGCGATAGTAATTGCCTACTTAAAACAGGCCCTATATTTTTACCCTTAGCTCGGTTTTCTAAAACAAAACCGGTTACTTTTTTGATGTTTAATTAATAGCCATCTTTTAGACCAATCAAACATTTCCCAGATAGACGTGTTTTAGCCGTTCTTCTCCGAGCTGTTTGGCTTTTTCTAATAAAGTGATTGAGGTAGGTGCGACGCTCATCTTGTGGGAGGGAAAATAGCGGGAGAAGTGAAGAGGGGTATCGGCGCCCAGGTTGTCGGCTATCCAATCTACAAGGGCTTTTATCTGCACTGGATCGGTATTCATCTCAGGTACTAAAAGGTTGGTGATCTCCACGTGAGCTGAACTGTTTATCAGGACAGCGGCTTCTAAGACAGGCTTTAGCTCACCGCCGAGTCGTTTATAAACATCGTTTGTAAATCCTTTCACATCAATATTTACAGCGTCGATAAATGGTAACAGTTCTTTTAGCGGCTCTATGTTCAGGTAGCCGTTAGTTATAACGATATTCTTTAAGCCCTTTGAGTGGGCGAGCTTTGCAGTGTCGCTCAGATATTCAAACCAAATGAGCGGCTCGTTATAGGTATAAGCGATGCCGACGTTATTTACATCCTTATATTTCATGGCCGTATTTACCGCCTGTTCGGGCGATAATGTGGATGTCGTTTTTTCGATAACGGTTTTTGGGTCCTCTTTAAAGAAACGGCTTTTCGGGTGAGCAAGTTCCCAGTTTTGACAGTAGGGGCAGGCAAGACTGCACCCGATGCTGCTGATTGAGAAGATCTGTGATCCGGGATAGAATTCAAAAAGTGGTTTTTTTTCGATCGGATCGAGGTGTTGGGCAGAGACCCGCCCGTAAGAGAGAGCGTATAGTTTCCCCCCGACGTTCTGCCTTACAAAACAGATACCGACTCTTCCCGGATAGATAAGGCAGTTATGAGGGCATAGTTCGCAGCGGACTTTGTTTTCGTCAAGTTTTTTGTAGAACCTGGCTTCTCTCATCATAAATATCGTGTCGGGTACATTAGATTTTTACCCCAAGGAGCTGTATAAAATAGGCTTATTCGAAATTTTTCATCCTGACGAGGATCTTGGAGTAGATATCTTTTAACGAGTCTTCGTCGAGAGGGCCTTCGTTTGAGAGAGTGATCTTTGTCATTATCTCCGCCTCTCTTTGTACGTCTAAGATCGGCAGGTTGGCTTTGTTTTTTAATTTTCTGATCTCGTAAGAAAGCTTGGCTCTTTCGTTTAGATTATTTATCAGCTGATTATCCAGCTTATCGATATTTTTTCTAATCTCGTTTATCTCTTGCTCTTCAGAAATCATTACTCTCCTTATATGCGTGTCGATGTAGATATCGGGATATTGCAACAGTTACAAGCGTATGTTAAGACACTTTAATTTTAGCAGAAGAGAGGAGGGAAAAAAAGCGTGGTCTATGGCTTAATTGAGAGAGCATAACTCGAAGAAAAGACCACTTCTCGAATTGTCTTTAGATTACGACGTCGCCCAAGAATAGGACTCCTCGTAACGACGATAAAGCTGTCGATTGTAAACTTTATCGGGCTTGCGAAGTGTTGTGCCGGCCTTAAGAATTTTCTTATTGAGAAAGTATGAAAAGAAGGTTAGTATTTTTTAATCGGACATTCTTGGCTAGGCTTCGTGATGACAAGAACTTCCTTGAATGAAAGCAAGAAAGAATATTATGTGAGTTTTCTTTTAGCCTATTATTCATTGCTCACATTGCGCGACTATCGCTTTCACAACGCTTCAAAGGGCTAGATCAAAATGCACCTTACTGCACTTACGGTTCAAGCAAATGATCTGCAGCCGCTTTCACGCTTGTCTAAGCAGATATTAAAATGTCGCGGTTGCACAATGGGCGGTGGATTTTAAGGGGCCGGAGTTAGGTGTAAAAGAGAGAGCAGAGAGCGGATTTGAAGGGCTAATGCATAGGGCGACAAGAGCATAAGCCAAAGGTATTTGTAGTTGTCAAAGATTCTTCGGTCGGCTTCGCCTCCCCCTAGAATGACCCTAGACCCATTAACCTGAGATCCGGTTTTGGTTAAGGATCTTACACTGCTTCCCCCTCAGATACCAGATTGTGTTTTTCTCTCCAAACTCTAGACTTATCCCTCTTGACTATCGCTGGAGATTGCCACGGCTGAAGAGTGGATATGGCATGTTTTAAAGCATAAGAGAATTACCGTGGTCGATGCGGCAGTCGACTTACGAATTCATAACTTCAGGGCTCATCAATTTAATATTTAATATTTACAACTTACAATTTGCAATTCAAAAACCGCAGGTTTTTGTTACTCCCACTCGATCGTACTGGGTGGCTTAGAACTTATATCGTAGACTACCCTGTTAACATGGGCGACTTCGTTGATTATCCGGCTAGACATCTTTTCCAGTATTTCGTAGGGCATCCGCATCCAATCCGCAGTCATCGCGTCTTCCGAGGTAACCGCTCTTATCGCTATCGGATGGGCGTAGGATCTTTGGTCACCCTGAACGCCTACACTTTTGATGGCTAGAAGGACCGCGAAAGACTGCCATATTTTTCTGTACAGACCAGCCCTCTTGACCTCTTCAATAACGATGGCGTCGGCTTCTCTTAATATCTCCAGTCTTTCCTCGGTTACTTCACCGATTATCCTAATCGCCAGACCGGGGCCGGGAAAAGGTTGTCTCCAGACTATATCTTCGTGCAGACCAAGCTCTTCGCCGACGACTCGTACCTCGTCCTTAAAGAGTAATCGAAGAGGTTCAATTAGTTTAAACTGCATATCCATCGGTATGCCGCCGACGTTATGGTGGGTCTTTATCTTGGCGGCGTCTTTGGTGCCGCTTTCTATGACGTCCGGATATAGAGTACCCTGGACAAGGAAGTCAACGTCCTTTAGTTTCTTTGCCTCTGCCTCGAAGACGCGGATAAACTCCTCTCCGATGATTATTCTTTTTTGTTCCGGATCTGTGACCCCTTTTAGCTTAGCCAGAAATCGGTCTTTGGCGTTCACGTGAATTAGATTTATGTGAAAATGTTTTCTAAAAGTCTCTTCGACTTGTTTTGCTTCGTTCTTTCTTAACATACCGTGATCGACAAAGACGCATGTAAGGTTGTCCCCTACAGCTTTATGGACAAGAAGGGAGGCCACAGCCGAGTCGACTCCTCCGGAGAGTCCGCAGATAATTTTTTTATCGCCGACTTCACGTGCGATGGCGTCTAACGCGTCCTCTATCATTGATATTGATGTCCACGTCGGCATGCAGCCGCATGCATCGTAAAGAAAGTTTTTTAATATATCCAGACCCTTTGGCGTATGTCCCACTTCGGGATGAAATTGGACGCCATAGATCTTTTTTTCATTATTTTCCATAGCCGCGACCGGAGCGTCCGGTGCTTTGGCGCTCGCCTTAAATCCCGGCGGCACTTTTTTGACACTGTCCCGGTGACTCATCCAGACTTCTTGACTTCGAGGCAGTTCGTGAAAGAGTAAGCTTGATTTTTCTACTTGAAGCTCAGTCTTTCCAAATTCGCTTCTTCCGGTTTTTTCAACAACGCCGCCCAGCTTATGGGTAAGCATCTGCATCCCGTAGCAGATACCGAGGATGGGAATACCGAGCTTTAGGATCGCCTCATCCAACTGGGGGGTATTTTCAGCATAGACGCTGGCAGGACCTCCGGATAGGATGATCCCCTTGGGCGCCCTTTTTTTTATCTCTTCGGCCATGATGTCGTGGGGGACTATCTCGGAATATACTTTACATTCCCGCACCCGCCTGGCGATCAGTTGAGCATATTGAGCTCCAAAATCTATAACAAGTATTGTCGTTAATTTTTTTTTATCCAATTTGCATCATTTCGTAGTTTGGTTTTATAAAAGTTCAATTTAATAATTACAATCTTAAATTCACAATTTATATTTTCGTCATCGGCCTAAAGGCGGTTTACCCCATGCCGACGCCTTGGGACTGCTGTAACAGTTTCCCTTCAGTTTTTAGTGAGGGCGCTACCATTAGCTCAGCTTTTTGAAAAGCTTTTATATTTTCATATCCGCAGGTAGCCATTGAGGTCCTGAGCGCTCCAAACAGATTTAGCGTCCCGTCATTTTCTCTAGCCGGTCCAAGGAGGATATCTTTTAGACTTCCGGCGATCCCAGTCTGTACCCGGGTACCCCGAGGGAGTTCAGGATGGAACGTTGCCATTCCCCAGTGGAAACCTCTGCCGGGGGCTTCTTTGGTACGCGCCAGAGGTGAACCGATCATTACCGAGTCCGCGCCGCAAGCTATCGCTTTGGCGATGTCGCCACCGGTTCTCATCCCACCATCGGCTATTACTTGAACATATTTGCCGGCTTCGTCAAGGTGACGGGTTCTGGCCGCCGTCGCGTCGGCGATAGCTGTTGCCTGAGGGACACCTAGGCCTAGTACTTGCCTGGTCGTGCAGGCAGCTCCGGGTCCGACACCTACCAAGACGGCAAAGGCACCCGTTCTCATTAGATGAAGAGCGGTCGCATATGAGCAACATCCGCCTACTATCACCGGAATATCAAGGCTGGAGATGAAGCGGTTGAGATCTAGCGGTTTTACCGTCGTAGAGACGTGTTCGGCACTTACGACCGTGCCTTGAATAACCAGGACATCCAAGCCGGCTTCTTTTGCCATCGGATAAAATTCCTCTACTTTTTGAGGTGTCAGTGAAGCCGCGGCTATCACGCCTCCGTCCTTGATCTCTTTTATTCTCTTCCCGATCAGTTCAGGCTTGATCGGTTCCTTATATATTTCTTGCAGGCCTCGCGTTGCCTCCTCTTTGGAAAGGTTCGCGATTTTTTCGTACATTTCATCTGTGTTTTCATATCGGGTCTGGAGTCCTTCCAGGTTCAGGACTGCCAGCCCTCCAAGCTTACCGAGCGCTATCGCCATATTGGGATCGACTACACCATCCATAGCCGAGGCCAGCATCGGTATCTCGAACTTATGATCACGGATTCGCCAGGAAATATCTATATCTGACGCGTCCCTGGTACGCCGACTGGGGACAATCGCTATATCGTCAAAGCCGTAAGCTCTTCTCCCCCTTTTTCCTCTTCCGATCTCGATATCTCCGTCCAATTTAACCTCCACAAAAATAAGTATGATCCTAGAATCGATTACACAAAAATAAATAAAAAAATCCCAAGCGTATTCGTCCCTTAAAAGGACTTAGCCCGGGCTATTAGCAGATAGTAAGCGGAACAAATGTAACTCCTTTTTACGAGTTTAGCACTTGCTCTTTTTTTATGTCAAGTGAGTTTTGATTCAGGCTCTACTTAGGTCTTTCAGGGGAAGATCGAGCAGCTTTGCCGGAGCCTCGTTTTTGCTGGGAGTTGCTACGACGATCAGGAAATTATGGCGGTGACGGCCTTTTCCATGACTCTCAATCACTTCGAGAGCGGTCATTTTAGCGATATGCCAACCATTTAACGTGCTGCTAATACGATCTTTATTGAAAAAGTGTGCCGGACGGCCATTCATGCTGTCGAAGGTGTCTTCTTCAAGCTCACGTCCCTTTCCGTACCGTTCGTCATCTATGGAAAAAGCGGTCAGAAAAAGTACGCCGCCCCTTGATAGAACCCTTCTATATTCGCTTATCGCCTGTCTTCTCTCTGCCCTCATCATAAGATGAAGCAGTCCCCGATCGAATACGGCATCAACTGATCCGTCCTTGTAGGGAAGCTGATAAACATTTCCGACTTCGTAAGTTATCTTTAACTTCTCTTTCGCGGCGATCTCTTTCGCGAGGTCTATGGCGACAGGCGAGGAGTCGAGTCCAATAACGTCCAGTTCGTTCTTCGCGAAGTAGAGGCTGTTTCTTCCATAAGCGCATCCGGGGACCAGGATCTTTTTAGCACCAAGGTACTTAAAGGTCTTGGTGGCGATATAGGCTGATCTGGCAGGTTCCATCCCCCAGATCATACCTTCTTTTATAAATCTTCTATTCCAAAATCTTCTTGAAATTTCCATGGTTCCTTAAAATTTTGTCGCTATTTTTTGTCGACCGGCATTCTTACGGGGACCTTGTTGGCCGCCAAATATTCTTTCACTTCAAGAATCGATAGTTCGCCATAGTGGAAAAGGGAAGCGGCGAGTACGGCATCGGCATCGGCTTCTACTATAACTTCCAGAAAATCTTCTAATTTACCGGCCCCCCCGGATGCGATCACCGGTATGTTTACCGCTTTACTGACTGCGGCTGTAAGCGGAATGTCGTAACCGTCTTTTGTCCCGTCACGGTCCATGCTCGTCAGCATTATCTCGCCCGCTCCGAGTGACTCGATTTTTCTTGCCCATTCAACGGCATTGAGCCCCGTAGGCTTTCGTCCCCCGTTTATGTAGACTTCCCACCTGTCGCCCGATGTATTCCTCGCGTCGATAGCGACGACGATACATTGTCTTCCAAAACGTCTTGAAGCTCTTTTTATCAGCTCCGGGTCGTGGATAGCAGCGGAATTGATAGCGATCTTATCGGCGCCGGTTTTAAGTAATTGTCTGATATCATCATTATTTCTAATGCCGCCGCCGACCGTATACGGAATAAATACCTGCTCCGCCGTCCTAACAGCGACATCTAAGATCGTATCTCGTTTTTCATGTGAAGCGGTGATATCTAAAAAGATGAGCTCATCGGCGTTTTCATGGTCGTACACAGCGGCAAGTTCTACCGGGTCGCCGGCATCCCTAAGATCGACAAAGTTTATCCCCTTTACGACCCTGCCATCGTGAACATCAAGACAGGGGATTATCCTCTTGGTAAGCACTAGGAGACCGCCACCTCTAAAGCTCTGGGAAGAGAGAGTGAGCCCTCATAGAGAGCACGGCCGATTATGACACCGCTTACGCCGCTGGACTCTATCGTCTTAAGCCGGTAGATATCGTCGATCGTCGCTACACCGCCGGAGGCGATGACCTGAGTCTCGATCTCATTTGCGAGAGATCTGATCGCGTTGTAGTTGATCCCGTCCTGGGTCCCATCGACGTTTATATCGGTAAATATGATAGCGGAAATACCGCCGTTATCAAGATCTTTAGCGACTTCCACCACCTCTTTTTCGGTATCTTCGGTCCAGCCTTCGATAGCGACTTTTCCTTCACGGCTATCCAGGCCGGCGGCGAGGAGGCTGCCATATTTCGGCAAGACCTCTTCAACAAAATCGGGTGAATTTATTATGCTGGTGCCAAGGACGGCTCTTTTAACGCCAAGACCGAGTACGCGTTCAAGGGAGTCCCGGTCACGTACCCCGCCACCGAATTGGACCGGAATATCTATATTTTCGATAATCCTATCAAGAGAGTTAAGGTTTTTCGGCTTACCCTCCGCCGCGCCGTTAAGATCGACAACGTGAAGAAACTGAGCCCCCTCGTCCTGCCATCGCTTGGCAGCCTCTAAAGGATCAGAATTATAAGATGTTACTTTATCGTATCGTCCCTGCATCAGGCGGACGCATTTTCCGTCCAAAATATCGACGGCCGGATATATTATCATTGGCACAGACCTCCAAAATTATTAAGCAATGTTAACCCGACGCTGCTGCTTTTTTCGGGATGAAACTGAAAAGCGTGGACATTGTCCTTGCTGATACCGGAGACAAAGTTTTCGCCATAGTCCGTATAGGTAATTGCGATATCCTTGTCTTCCGGCTTTACGGCATAGGAGTGGACAAAATAAAAATCAGACCCGTCGGGAATGTCTTTAAAGAGCGGGTCGTCTTTGACTGTATTTGCTTGGTTCCAACCCATATGTGGCGTCCTGACGTCATCTCTTAGTTTTTCCACAGTACCGGAAAAAATGCCCAGACCCTCATAGGTCCCGTCTTCATATCCGGTTGAAAAAAGTAGCTGAAGCCCAAGGCATATTCCCAGGAAGGGACGGCCCGAGTCGATCATTTCTTTAACCACCGCATCCATTCCGGAGTTCTTTAAATGGTCCATCGCTTCGCTAAAAGCACCTACACCGGGAAGGATCACCCCGGAGGCGTCTTTGACAATTGATGGGGAATCGGTGATCAAAGCGTCCAGACCGACTTTTTCGAATCCCTTTTGAACACTTCTTAGATTTCCCATTCCGTAATCGATGATCGCTATCAATTAAAGACTTCCTTTGGTCGACGGTATGCCGCTTACCCGTTCATCAATCGAGGTAGCAATATCTAGCGATCTTCCCAGCCCCTTAAAGACCGCTTCGACAATGTGGTGGGCGTTTGTTCCCTCGAACTTTTTTACGTGCAGGGTCATCTTGCAGTTATTCACAAACGCCTGCAGAAATTCGGAGGTGAGGGAGGTGTCATAGGTGCCGATAAGTTCTATCGGCAGGTCCACGTCGTATGCCAAATACGGCCTACCGGATATGTCGATTGCCACTAATATTAATGACTCATCCATAGGCATGAATACATCACCGTAGCGTCTTATTCCCACCTTGTCACCCAGGGCTTTCGAGAAAGCCTGCCCCAGACAGATGCCGATATCTTCGACTGTGTGGTGAGCGTCTATTTCCAGATCACCCACGGCGCTAAGTTCAAGATCGAAGAGGCCGTGTTTTGAGAAAAGGTCCAGCATATGATCTAGAAAAGGGATCTTTGTGTCGATCGCCGATCTCCCGGACCCGTCCAGCTCGAGAGAGAGCTCGATCTTTGTTTCTTTAGTATCTCTTTTAATCTCAGTTCTTCGTCCCAACGTTCCTCCTTTAGTAGCGGTGAGACTGATAATTCAATAATTAGAATATCTAATATCGTAGAGAGTAGAACATCAGTTGGCAAGTGACGTTATCGCTTGCCCTTTTTCCTTATAGATAGTGATCTAACGTGAGCGTCAAGGCCTTCGACGTTAGCGATAGCAATAGCGGCATCGATAAGTTTCACGGCCGCCGCCTCATCGAAAGAGAGGATGCTCGAGCGCTTGGTAAAATCGGCTACGCCGAGCGGTGAATAAAATCTGGCTGTCCCCCCTGTCGGCAGGATGTGATTTGAGCCGGCTATATAATCTCCCAATGCTTCGGGACAGAAGTTCCCTAAAAAAATGGCCCCCGCGTTCTCTATTTTATCTACAATTTTTTCAGCGTCCTCAGTCATTATCTCAAGGTGTTCCGGAGCCAGCTTGTTTACGAAGTTGATGATCGTCTTCATATCAACCGCCAGCAGAATCTTGCCGTTTCTCTTAAGCGACTCGGTGGCGATATCTTTTTTCGATATTTTTTTAAGCTGATCCTCTATCGAGGCTATCGCTGATTTTGCTATCTGTTCATCGGTAGTTATTAAGAGCGATCTTGCCAGCGGATCGTGTTCAGCTTGGGCCAGCATATCGGCGGCGATAAAGTCAGGCTTCGCTTTCTCGTCAGCGATTATCGCAACTTCGCTCGGTCCGGCCAGCCTGTCGATCCCGACAATGCCGACGACTATTTTTTTCGCGACTGTTACATAGATATTTCCGGCACCGAGGATCGTATCTACTTGAGTTATTGTCTCCGTTCCATAGGCGAGCGCGTCTATGGATTGAGC
>SDBV01007112.1_pt1 | contig 15358 bp, 16 predicted proteins | sample 2277081 | NCBI WGS metagenome assembly SDBV01 (sample SAMN10402039, study PRJNA504765) | marine sediment metagenome | isolation source: marine sediment core GS10_PC15, 223 cmbsf | place: Arctic Ocean: Southern Knipovich Ridge | collected 2010
ATATCCATCCTTGCTTTTGCCAGAAGCCTCTGCTTTTTATCTTCGGCCTTACTTTCAGCAAGAACTTTGCTTTCTTTGCGATATTCTCCAAGTTGCGATTCGAGCTCAGCACGCTCGGCAGCCGTTTTCGCTTCAGCCTCTGCCTTGATCTTCTCGGCCTCAGCCTTGGCCTCAGCCAGAATCTTTCCTACTACCTGTTCTGCTTCCATATTTATTCTCGTTTATAATTGACTATTTAGCGTTTAAATTTCGAAAGACTACTTTGCTGCCTCAAGAGCAGTAAATATATTGTTAATAGCCATCGTAGATACCAGCCAACCCAAAACCGCATAAAGCTCTACCATTACCGCGTAAATTACACCCGCTTTAAATGCCATTTCGGGTCGCTTAGCTGCCATCAGGATACCGCCTGCACAGGTCTTGCCCTGGTGAATGCCTGAAAATAATCCTGCCAAAGCCACTGGAAGACAAGCTGCAAGCACAGTCCAGCCTTGGGCTACTGTAAGATCAAATGCTTCGGGACCTACCAGTTTACCAAGTAGTGTGAAACCTACCAAAAAGCCGTAAATCCCCTGAGTACTCGGAAGAACAACCATCAAAAACAGGCTTCCGTATCGCTCTGGCTTTTCACTTAAAACTCCGGTTGCACTTCTGCCGGCGATCCCAACACCTATTGCAGAACCAATACCAGCAAGAAATACCGCGAGGCTTGCACCAAGCAAAGCTATTGCGCTTCCATCCAACATCTTTAATTCTCCTTATTTAAATTCCGGTTTATTGCTTATATAGACATATTTATTTTCTCTTTGCAGCGGAGAAAACAACTTGCCACCGCCCTCGAAGAATTTCGGGAAAAATTCTACGTATTGTAATCGAAGTGAATGCACGAATGAACCAAGTGCCGATATCGCAAGGTTAAACAAATGACCGCCTATCAATACCGCTATCGCAACTATCGGCCCGATAAACTTTATTTCGCTCGCCAACATTGCCATCTGGTTTATTGCCATTGCAAAACCTGCCGTCACCATACCCAATGCCATCAAACGAACATAACTCAATATGTCACCGATATAGAACATTGTGCTCGCAAGATTATAAAATCCCATACCAAGTTTCGCTACGATACCTCCCTCTCGATGACTGAAAAGCAATATCATTCCGCCAGGAACAGCTGCCACCTTCAAAAATATCGCACCCTGCTCGGCTGACATCAAAATACCTGACCGACTAAGACCGTAAACAGCAAGACAGTTAAGCATCACAAGCCAAACCAAATGGTCGCATACCGCGCCGATATAATCTTTGCGGAACAACTTGGCAAAAAACGCGACCGAGATACCGACCATCAATTGGAAATAACCGATGATAAGTGACAATTTGAAAAATGTCATCGGGTTTTCCGTCGGGTCAAAACCAAACTTCAGGAAATATTCACGCAACGAAGTCAACCAGCCAATATTAATTAACTGTATAGCATTGCCGAACCAGCCGCCCGTGACAGCGCCGCAAATAACCGTCAAAATAGAACATATCAAAAGTAAAAATCCGAATTTCTTGTCACCCTGCGTTTTCTTAATAAAGTAAATGGCACCAGCTATCATTATCAATCCATAACCGGCGTCGGTTAAACACAAACCAAAAAACAATGCAAAAAACGGCGCCAAAAATAACGTCGGGTCCACTTCAAAATGCAAAGGCATTCCATAAAGACGAGTTATCACCTCGAACGGGCGAAATAACTTTTTATTTTCTATCTCTACAGGGATCTCTTCGCCTTCTGCAAACTCTATCTTGTCCATGCTTGACGCCGGAAATTTCGCTACTATCTTTTCAAGTTGCGGATGATCGACCGACCTGACCCACCCTTCGAAAAGTATCGCATGCTTCGTTGCCGGCGAAGATATTCTTGCCTGCTCTCTGCTTAACAGGTTCTGATAATGGTCATATAAAATTTCCAGCTTCAAAATGTCGCCAGCTAATTCGCCCGCCTTTTGACGTTCTTCGTTTTGCCGATTAGCTATTTCGCCGAGTTTGCCGCGCAAATGGTCTATTAATTCCGAAACCGTCCCGCTCATCCCCTCGAAGCTGACCGCACTAAAGTCCATGCTCCTGAGAATCTTCTGCGCTTCGCTGGCAGTCTCGTTCAGGCATACTATCAAGCACGCTCGCTGGTTACCAGCTGCTCCGACCTGTTGAGCAGCAGCTCCCAACTGACCAAGCTTGTCTTTTGCTTCATCAAAATAATTATCCGGCAGAAGTCCCGTAAGACAGGTCGTTTTTTCCAGACTGCCAATATCCTCCACCGGCCCAGCCAATCCCTTCCAAGGCAGCAAAGTTTGCAATATCCCCGAATCATTTTCATATTCAGTACCAAGCGACAGCAGTTCCTTCTCGACTCTTTCAGTATGCCAAAGTAGATCCAGTGATTCCTGCTCGCTGACTACCTCGGCGAATTGCTTTTGCCCGACAATAGCTTTGGGCGCAAGAGCAGCCTCCAAGCCCGTTTTCTTTTTAGCGTATCTTCGCAAAAATTCTATGCTTTTATCTAATCTGCTGACCTGCTCCTCGATATCTTTTGGCCTTTTCGCTGCTGTGACCAGTTCAGGCCATTCCTTGCTGACCATCGCTCTTTCGGCATCAAGAACCTGCAAAACTCCCGCATGCTGAATAGCCTCAAGTAATTCAGCAGCCTCAGTCCGATGACTGACAACCATAACTTTTGTCATTGCAGCTATTGCCATAAAAATTTTCTCACTCGGGTTAATTTACAGATTTCACAGGCTTTTTAAATACGCCATCACCTTCTCGACTGCCTTGCCCATTTTACCCCTGGCACCGGCCTCAAGCTTTTCTCTTTGCTTTTTCGACTGTTCTTTCAGCTTCTCAGCCTCCCCAAGACCAGCTTTTTCCGCTTTGGCCTCTGCTTCACTGATCGCCTTTTTGCGTTGCTCCTGGGCCTGGGCAAGCTTTTCCTGTCCATCCAGTTTTAAAGCCTCAGCCTGTTTGATAGCTGAGGCTTTCGCCTGCTCTATGATCTCTTTAGCCTGGTTTTCCGCCTGCTTGATTTGTTTAATTAATTCCATTGATCTCTCTCTTAAAACTGACCGAGGTTATTCTGAACTAAATTAATTTTTCAACTTTGCTTACTAATTCCTTCACATGCAGAACAGATTGTTCGAACGCCTCACTCTCTTCTTTGTTAAGTTCGAGTTCGACAATCTTTTCAACTCCGCCGCTGCCCAAAACTACCGGCACGCCGACAAAATAACCGCCAACTCCATATTCATCCTTACAAAACGCGCAACACGACATAGTGATTTTCTTGTCCTTCAAAATCGCTTCTGCCATTTTCACCGCTCCTGCAGCCGGTGCGTAATAAGCGCTATAGCCTAAAAGATTTACAATTTCGATACCGCCTTTGCGGGTTCTTTCTATTAACGCATCAATTTTATCTTTGGCCATGAGTTCTGTCAGCGCAACTTGCGAAACGGTTGTAAACCTCGGCAGGGGAACCATATCATCGCCGTGCCCGCCCATCAGCACACACTCCACGTCTTCGGCGCTGGCGCCCAACTGGTCCGTTATAAAATAGGTGAATCTGGCACAATCAAGTGCTCCAGCCATTCCCATCACCTTATTACCTGCAAAACCGCTCGTTTTCGCCGCTACATAAACCATTGCGTCCAACGGGTTAGCAACAACTATTATGAAACTATCCGGGCTATATTTGGCTGCCTGGGCGGTTACGGATTTTACGATCTCGGTATTCTTAGCTAAAAGGTCGTCTCTGCTCATACCAAGCTTGCGGGGCATGCCGCTTGTGATAATTATGATATCGCTGCCGGCGGTTTCCTGCCAATCGGTACTGCCGGTGATCTTGCAGTTGAACTTTTGAATCGGCCCAGCCTGGCTCAGATCAAGCGCCTTACCCTCTGCTAGGCCGTCAATAATATCGATTAAGACAATATCACCCAGCTCTACTCCAACTGCAATGTGCGCTGTTGTTGCTCCGACGTTGCCGGCACCTGCTATTGTGATTTTGCGTCTGCCCAATGGTTTCTCCTGTTTTTCCAAATTAAGGAAACCAAGAGTATATTGGCAAAAAAGCTCTGTGTCACTAACTTTTCTGCCGAAACGCTTAAGCTGTTGATTTGACGTGTTTTACACGTTTTTTGAGGTGTTTTTTAGGTGAATTTTGCCCCGCATTTGGTGCATTTTTGCAAATCCAGGGGGAAATGGGCTAGATATTTTTTGCACGAAGGGCATCGCCAGTTAACGCTGCTGAAGAAAAGTCCAACGCCGGAAACTATCAGAACTCTATTTACATCAAGGCCTTGCGTGAAGTGGATATAAACCGCGCAGGCGATAGCAGCGGTTACTCCGATTATCTGCCGAAGCTTTATCTTTTTGAACTCGGCCTTTATATGATGTTTGTGCTCCTGCTGCTCCATGAACATCCTTTGTGTTAAAAAAGTGCCTGCTAGCCCTCAAAAACAACTTTTTTCAGGAAGTTACTCGACAGATATTGCCTCAAAACGCGGTTTGCGTGAAATTAAAGTTAAAACAATATACGTTTAATTTTCCAGGTGGTTCGCACAGCGGTTAGCGAGCTCAATTGTCGTTTATGTAATATTCCAAAAAATACGATAGATTTGATTTTTGTAGAACTTTAGCTGTTATTAGTCCGTTTAGATAATAGAGGGACAGGAAGGTTCTGTCTCAAACTTGGTTTTTTGAGATACTTTCAAAAAAGGAAGGGGAATTAAAATGGACAGGCAAAAAACAATACTTACAGGGATTGCCGTAATAGTCTTTGCGACGTTGCTGGCTTCACCAGCGATAGCCCATCGAAAGTATCGCCCCTACCATAAAAGTATGACTAGACGGGTATGGGTAGTACATTCGCACGAGGCGAGTGAACCAGCCGAGCCTGCAGCCCCAACGCAAGTCAAAACTAAAGACTTCGACTTGTTAGGCGGTGCCGCTGATATTGTCAATTGGGCAGTGAAAACATTCGACAACGCAGTTCAAGCTGTTTTTGGTGTCAAAGCAGAGCCCGCAAGCCATACACAAAGAATTGAATCTCATAAGAGTTCATCTCAGTATCGTAACTATAGCTTTGCTCGAAAACATAAGCATCTACGTAGTATGCCCAGATAAACGGGATACGAAAGCGGTGTTTTATACAGCTTGCACAAAGACGAAAGGGTTTTTTCAATAGATTTCTCGACTTCGTCGGGAATAGGGATTGCAGTGCATTCTACAAGGCTCAAAAGGGTGTTTTTGTAGAGTGCGGATGGGATTATGCTTACTTGTAATATTTTTTTCTTTTTTTGGGTCGCGAGAGATTATTAAGATTGGGTTCGGCGCCTTCCCAGACAGGTTTTATGTCGTTTGTATCGATGACAGCTTTTAAGATTCTTAGATCGGCTCTTGTAAAGAGCGTGAGTGCTATTCCTTTTCGTCCCATTCTTGCGGTTCGGCCTGTGCGGTGAGTATAGGCATCAGCATATTTTGGAAAATCGTAATTGATGACGTGTGTGGCATGTGCGAAATCGAGGCCTCGGCTTGCCAGGTCGGTAGCGACCATTGTAGTGATATCCATTTTACGAAAGTGGTTGAATAGTGAAGTTCTTTTTGACTGTTCGAGTCCGCCATGGATGATTTCGGTTGAGGGGCGGTTTGTTTCCTTCAACTGTTCGTAGAGTTTTTCGGCGTTACGTCTTGAATTGCAGAAGATGATCGTCTGTTTTGGTTTGGCCTTGTCGAGGAACCTCAATAAGGCTTCAAGCCGGTGTTTCGGGTGGGTCTGCAGGAAGTGGTGTTGCAGGCTTTGAGGCGCCTGGGCTTTGTCGCTCATGTAAAGTGTGAGAGGGTTTTTTAAGAATTTTTTTGCAAGGTTTTCGATTTTTTTAGGCATTGTCGCAGAAAACAAAAGGGTCTGGTGTTCGTGTATGAGGCAAGACAAGAGCAATTCGACATCCGAGATGAATCCCATGTTGAGCATTTCGTCTGCTTCGTCGAGTACGAAAGTTCTGACGTCTGCGACGCTTAGTGGAGTGTTGTAGAGCAGGTCGATGAGTCGGCCTGGCGTTGCGACGAGTATGTCGACTCCGTGGTTGAGTTTGGCAATCTGGGTCTGCATTGAAAAGCCGCCGTAAACGGCAAATGGTTTGACGTCGATGCGGCGGGCGATATCAGATATCTCACTGACATATTGAAGTGCCAGTTCGCGGGTGGGAACCAGAATAAGGGACTGGACGGCCTTTATGGATGGGTCGACCATTTGGACAAGCGGGACTGCACATGCCGCGGTTTTTCCTGAGCCTGTTTCAGCGCGGGCGATAATGTCCCGGCCGGCGAGAATGTGGGGAAAGGTTTTTTCCTGAACCGGTGTCAGATCGACGTATTTGATATCTTCTAATGCGGCGAGGATCTGGGGTTTCAGGTCAAGATCTGTAAACTTCATTTTTCTTCGCCTTCTAAAATCGCCACTGGGAAATTATTTGTTCTTCTTTTCTTTTTTTAATCTTCGTTTTTCCTTTGGATTAAGTTTGGCCTTTTTCTGTTGTTCTCTTTTGCCTTTATCTCTTTTTCCACTATCGCCCATATCTGTTTCTCCTTTTTCAGGTCAGGTAATAACAATGATTATACATTAATCCTCTTGCATATATGGATATCGGAAGTTTCTTGCCGGGAGGAAAGTTTCTTTAATCGTTCTTGGAGAGACCCATCTTTCGAGGTTCAGCCAGCTTCCAGCTTTGTCGTTAGTTCCTGAGGCTCTTGAGCCGCCGAACGGCTGTTGCGAAACGACGGCGCCGGTTGGTTTGTCGTTGATGTAGAAATTGCCGGCGGCGTGACGCAGTGCGTCCATTGCTTTTACGATGGCTGCGCGGTCCAAGGCGAAGACCGCTCCTGTCAGTGCATATGGTGAGGTCTGGTCGCATAGTTCGAGGGTCTGGTCGTATTCGGCTTCTGGATAAATATAAATGGTCAGTACCGGGCCAAATATCTCTTCTGCCATCAGCTTGGATTTCGGGTCTTTGCTCACCACGACGGTTGGTTCGATGAAGTATCCGGTCGAATCGTCATATCCGCCGCCTATGATAATTTCCATGTCAGTGGAGTTTTTGGCGAATTCGATGTATTCGGTGATCGTGTCGTAGGCTTTTTTGTCGATGACGGCGCCGATGAAGTTTTTGAAGTCGGTTACGTCGCCCATTTTGATATCGCTGATATCTTCGATCATTCGCTCTTTTATTTGCGGCCAAAGCGAATCGGGGATATATGCTCTTGAAGCGGCGGAGCATTTCTGGCCTTGGTATTCGAAGGCTCCTCTTACGAGTGCGGTGGCAACGGCTTCGGTGTCGGCGCTTGCGTGGACGAAAATGAAATCTTTTCCGCCTGTTTCGCCGACGATTCTTGGATATGAAACATATTTTCGAATGTCTGAGCCGATTGCCAGCCAGATGGTTGAGAAGACGTATGTGCTGCCGGTAAAGTGAATGCCGCCGAGCCTGACATCATTCAAGGCAGGTGGTGCGACGACGGGGCCGGGGCCTGGTACCAGGTTTATGACTCCCGGCGGCAGGCCTGCTTCTTCGAGAATCTTCATGATATAGTAGGCCGGCAGTACCGCTGATGATGCCGGTTTCCAAACGACAGTATTTCCCATCAGGACCGGTGCTGTTGGAAGATTGCCGGCGATGGAGGTGAAGTTAAATGGTGTTAGCGCGAGAACGAAGCCGTCCAGCGGGCGATGCTCCATGTAGTTTAAAACGCCCTTTGTTGAAATTGGCTGATCGCCGTAAACTTCTTCCATGAAGTGAGGGTTGAACCGCCAGAAGTCTATCAGTTCACATGCGGAATCGATTTCTGCCTGGTAGACTGTTTTGCTCATGTTCAGCATTGTCGCGGCGTTGACGGTTTGGCGATATTTGCCTGCCAGAAGTTCTGCGGCTTTGAGGAATACTATCGCTCTGGCATCCCATGGCATTTGGCCCCAGCTTTTCCTGGCGTTTTCGGCGGCACCGATCGCCTTGTTGACTAAGTCCGCGTCGCCTTGGTGGTATTGGCCTAAAAGTTGTTTATGATCGTGTGGGCATCGCATATCGGCGAGTTTTCCGTTGCGTATTTCCTTGCCGTCGATAATTACCGGTACTTCTATCTGCTGGCCGAGCATTTCATTCAGTTTTGATTTGATTTCGATGCGTTCGGGGCTGGCTGGTGCATATTGCAGTACGGGCTCGTTGGCAGGGCGAGGAACACGAAAAATGCCGTTAAACATTTATATCTCCTTGTACTTAAGGTTTTTGAAGTTTCGAAAATAACAGAAGCGAATATTCTTGCATATCGAAGCAAAAAAGTCAACCATTTCATTCCTGATTCTGTTGGAGTCGTTTTTTGATTGACTTGAAGCGGATTTTGACTAAACTGTTCTGGTTTGTGGAACAAATAAAAGCAGTATCAAGATTGGTGCAGGGAGATTAGAAGTGGTTTACAATTGCGTTGTTCTGATTAAGCAGGTGCCGGATACCAAAAGAGTTACAGGCGAGACGATGAATGAGGACGGCACGGTGAATCGTGCGGCTCTTCCAGCTATTTTTAATCCTGAAGACCTAAATGCGCTTGAGTTGGCTTTGGAAATAAAAGACCGGTTCGGCGGTAAAGTTACGGTTGTTACGATGGGTCTGCCTGCGGCGAGTGAGGTTCTTCGTGAGGGGCTTTATCGCGGTGCTGACGATGCGATCTTGATAACAGATCGGCGTTGTGCGGCGAGTGATACGCTTGCGACGAGCTATATAATAAGCTGTGCGGTTAAGAAACTGGATTATGATATTGTTCTTTGCGGCAGGCAGGCGATCGATGGTGACACGGCTCAAGTTGGGCCTCAGTTGGCGGAAAAGCTTGGCATTGCTCAGATAACTTACGTCGAGGAACTTATCGATTTAAAAAGTAAAACTATTGTCTCGCGTCGCAATATCGGCAATGGCTGGCAGGAAGTTAAGACTAATCTGCCTGTTTTGCTTACTGTGGTTGATGAGGCGAACGAACCGCGAGTTGCCGCTGCGAGGAAACTCATGAAATATAAAAAGGCTCGAACAGCGGTTGAGGTAGGTGGGGAAATGCGGCAGGCGAATCCTGATGCTGACGATGAAGCTGTTAAAAAGCTTGTCGGCCAGAAGTGTAAGCAGTTGGAAAAGGCTGGTTTGCTTATTAAGCAATGGGACCTTGATGTACTTGAAGCGGATTTGCAGTGGTGCGGCAGAGATGGTTCGCCAACGAAGGTGCATCGAATTCAGAGTGTTGTATTGGCGGCGAAGGAAAGCAAAGAGATCGAGCCGAGCAACAAAGGTATAGATGATATGGTGCACGAGCTGATCTCGGACCACACCATTGGTTAGTATAAGGATAGGAGCAGGATTAAGGATATGATCGAAGTTAACAGAAAAGGTGAAGTTTGGGTTTTTGCTGAACAGCGTGAGGGTAAGTTGGCAGAGACATCTCTGGAGTTGTTAAGCAAGGCCAGGGAATTAGCTGATAAACTCGGCGTGATGCTTGGGTCGGTATTGGGCGGAGATAATGTTAAAGGGATCGCTCCGAAGCTTATTCAGTATGGGGCTGATAAGGTTTATCTGCTCGAAGATCCGCTGCTTGAGCATTATCAGACGACCAGCTATTCAAAAGTGATCTATGATTTGATCCATAAATATGAGCCGCAGATCGTTTTGTATGGTGCGACTGCGTGCGGTAGGGATCTTGCACCTCACGTTGCGAGTGCGGCCAAGGCCGGGCTTACCGCTGATTGTACTGATCTGCAAATCGGCGACCACAAGGTCGGTAAAAACGGCGATGTTTATAAGAATTTGCTTTTGCAGATTCGTCCTGCATTTGGCGGCAATATTATCGCGACGATCATAAACTATGACCGTTGGCCTCAGATGGCTACTGTTCGTGAGGGCGTTATGGCGATGCCTGTCCCTGATGTCAAAAGGAAAGGTGAGATCATAGAAGAAGAGATTCATCTGTCGCAGAGCGATCTGGCGATCGAGATCATCAAAGAAGAAATACGCGAGAAGAAGGTGAATCTGAAGGCGTCGCGGATAATTGTTGCCGGCGGTGCTGGTGTTGGGAGTAAGGAAAACTTCAGGCTGATATGGAACCTTGCGAATTGTCTCGGTGCAACTCCGGGGGCGTCGCGGGCAGCGGTGGATCTGGGCTTTATTGATCGTGACCATCAGGTTGGTCAGACAGGTACTACTGTTCGGCCGAGCTTGTATATTGCGGCGGGTATCAGCGGTGCGATTCAGCACCAGGCTGGGATGAGTCAGAGCCAGAAAATTGTTGCGATAAACAATGACCCTGATGCTCCGATCTTTGATGTTGCTCATTACAAGATCGTGGGCGATTTGAATGAAGTCGTACCGAAAATGATAAAAGCAATTAAAGAAAAAGTATAGTTTTAGGTTGTGGAATTGATATATGGGTAATTTTTACAGAGATAACGATGATATTCAGTTTTTGTTCGGGCACACAGACATAGCGAGACTTTCTGCGCTTATGGAGAGAGACTTTAAGTTTGCCGCCGAATTCGATTGTGCTCCTGCCGATGCTGATGAAGCGATGCAAAATTATGATATGGTTATGGATTCTCTTGGCAAGTTGTGTGCTGATTTTGTTGCGCCTCGCAGCGAGGATATCGATAGGGCCGGTAATAAGCTCAATGAAGATGGAAGTGTTTCTTATGCGCCGGGTATGGTCGAGATTCTCGATAAGCTTGCCAAGGCGGAAGTGATGGGGATGACTTTGCCCTATCGGTTTGGCGGTCTGAATTTTCCAAGTCTTATACTGTCGATTGCGAATGAAATAGTTTCACGGGCGGACGCATCGCTGATGAATATTTTCGGTTTGCAGGGTATCGCAGAGACGATAAGTGCTTTTGCTTCGGAAGAAATCAAGCAGCAGTATTTGTATGACCTCGCAGCGGGCAAGACCACGGGGGCGATGGTATTGACTGAGCCTGATGCTGGTTCTGATCTGCAGAGTTGTAAGGTGCGTGCGTTTGAGGATAGTGAGGGTAACTGGTTTTTGCATGGCGTGAAGCGTTTTATTACGAACGGCTGTGGCGAGGTTCTGCTTGTTATGGCAAGAAGTGAGCCGGATAGAAGCGGTGGGCTGGGGCTTAGTCTTTTTGTCTGTGATAGGGGGCCGACGGTTCATGTGCGAAGGCTCGAAGATAAGCTTGGGATTCACGGGTCACCGACATGCGAGCTGTTTTTTGACAATACGCCATGCCAATTAATTGGCGAAAGGCAGCGTGGTCTTGTTACTTATGTGATGAATTTGATGAATGGTGCACGTATTGGTATTGCGGCGCAGTCGCTTGGTATTGCTGAAGCAGCTTATCGGATTGCTCGTGATTATGCTTCCAGCAGGATGCAGTTCGGTGTGGCGATTGAAAAGCTGCCTGCCGTTCGTGATATGATAATTGATATGAAGATTTCGCTTGAGACCAGCAGGGCACTTTTGTATGAAACTTCGCGGGTTGTGGATCATGAAATTGCTTATAACAGGATGCTGGAGAGCGGCGATCTTGATAAGGATAAGCAGAAAGAGATTAAGAATAAACTTCGTGTGATAAAAAGATATGCGGCGATGCTGACGCCGATGAGTAAGTATCTGTCTTCTGAAATGTGTAATACGGTGACGTATGATTCGATTCAGATTTTGGGCGGCAGCGGGTATATGCGTGATTATTCTTGTGAGCGATATGCCAGGGACGCGCGGATCACTTCTATTTATGAAGGTACATCGCAGCTTCAGGTTGTTGCGGCGGTTCGCGGTGTTAGCGGCGGGACGGCTGGGAAATATATCGCTGAGTTGGCGGCTGGTGAATATGATGCGAAGCTCAAAGACTTGCTTGAGATTTTGGCCGAAGGTACCGAGCAGATGAAGAAGGCGGCTGCGTTTGTTAAGGAGCAGGGGGTTGAGTATATGGATCTGTACGGCAGGGCGCTGGTGGATATTGCTATTGATATTATTAATGGTTATCTGCTTTGTGCTCAGGCCAGCAGTAAGTTCGATATGGATGTTTCTGTGGCCGATGCCGTGGGGGCAGGCGGTAATGGGCAAACAATCAGTATGAAAAAACGCAAGGCGATGATCGCACGCAGATTTATTACGCGGAACGCTGTGAAGATCACGGCACTTTTGGAAAAAATCTGCAGTGCTGATAAATCTACGTTCAGCGATTATGAATCGTTTATCGGGCCGGTTCCGACCGAATAGGTTTTTTAAGGCTGGTGATGCTCAAGGCGGTTATATTTGATTTCGATGGGGTGGTTGCGGATTCGGAGCCTCTGCACTTCAGGGCTTTTAACGATGTTCTGGCCGAGTTCGGTGCTCAAATCTCTCGGCAGGATTATTATGCGAAGTATCTTGGTTTCACCGATGCCGATTGTGCCGAGGCGGTCAATGCAGACTTCGGCCTTGAGTTGGATGATGGTCAGATCGAGGAGTTGCTTGAAAAGAAGAAGGTGGTATTTGAGCGGCTTGTTCGCAGCGAGAATAGTATTATTGATGGGGTCGAGCAGTTTCTGACAATGCTTAAGGAAAATAATGTTCGAATCGCTATCTGTTCGGGGGCACTTCTAAGCGATATTGAATTGATGCTGGCAGGCAGTGGCTTGGAGGGCTATTTTGAATTCAAAGTTACCGCTGATGATGTTGAGAAGGGTAAGCCTGACCCTGCCGGTTTCTTGCTCGCTTTGGAAAGACTGAACGCGACCGAAGAAAATCCTATCGCTGCCAGCGAGTGTGTTGTTGTTGAGGATTCGCACTGGGGTCTTGAAGCTGCCAGTGCTGCGGGTATGCATAGTCTGGCTGTGACGAATACTTACACCGCTGACGAATTGCAATTAGCCGAAGCGATTGTTGAGTCGCTTGGGCAGGTGACTATGGAACAGTTGCTTGGCCTGTGTGATTAGGTAAGCATACCGAAAAAATTAGACACAACTGTAAAAAAGGAACCAAAAATATGCAAAAATGGAAGAAGAGCTTACTTCTTAGTCTCGTTGTAGTTGCAGTGATTTTCTGCATGTTATTGGCAATTGTTCCTGACGTAATTTACCATGATGCTACAGAATATGCCAGGCGAACACTCTGCAGGAGAAAGCAAGAAGTTATATTTGAGAGTTTAGTCAAATTCCATCAAGAGCGCAATGTATTACCGCCATTACTTGATACGCTGGTAGAAAAAGGTGATATTCAAAAAGAGGCACTATATTGTCCCGCATATGCTGATGACCCCAATATTAGGTTGTATGTATACCTGCCTGAGAATTTTAGAGATCCAAATTCACCGGTGATATCTGAAAATGTGAAAAATCATGCTGGGAAAGGATTGCGTTTAAGTAGAAAGATTGTAAGGCCTGTGGTTATCGAAACCATGGGAGATGGGACAGTCAGAATTCGTGAAATAAACATGAGAAACTGAGTGTTTGTTCAGCCGAGGTAAGGATTAGTTCTGTAGGGTTTTTATGATTGTTTCAGTCATATCTTTTAGGCCTGGGTTATCGGGGTCGATTTTCTGTATGGTGATTATGCCGGATAAAAGTGACAGGAGAAGGGCGGTCTGAGTTTTTACGTCGAGAGTTGTCGCGAGTTGGTCGGCCTGGCGGCAGCGAGTTATCAAATCTTCATAAAAGCCTGTGTACCACTGCCAGAAGTTGCGAACCGCAGTTTGTATTTTGGGGAACTCGGCGTGGGAGTCGAGGCTTAATCGCAGGATTAAGTTGCAATTGACCCATTCGCCTGAGGCGTTCAGCTGGGCGAGTTTTTCAATCATTTCACGGAGCTGGTCGATTGGTTCAAGGGCAGGGTCGATCGAATCGGCGAGTTTTTGATATTCTTCCGTCAATTGTTCGACGACGGTTTGGCAGAGTGATTCTTTGCTTTTAAAATAGTGGTAGAAAGCGCCCTTTGTTACGCCGCTGGCGGTTATGATGTCGTCGATGGTAGTTGTTTCGCAGCCATGTGTGCTAAAAAGCGTACGCGTAGCTTCAAGTATTCTTGTTTTTGTGTCAGTGGTTTTTTTGGCCATTTTTTAAATTTTTCCACATATTTTTTATTGTGTAATCGTTTTTAGAAGTGTTTTGCGATTATTTTCTATCCAGTCACATTTGCGATGTATCATTTTGAGAAAATCAACTCCTGACAAGTTGCCGAAAAAACCAGTCGCGGCGATTGGCAGGACGGCTTCAGCGATAATGGTTTCTATCATTAAATCGAGCAAAGCGGCCTGCTGATACTGGTCGAGATCAAGTGTTTGGCGATATCCATCGAGAAATTCTGCCAGCTTTTTCTGGTCGAGGTAGTCAGGCCAGTCGGCGGGATTGGGCCTGCCACCGACTATTGAAAACTGGAGCATTCCGTTGGCCAGGTCTGTAACGGTTGGTGCGATCTTTACCGAATCAAAGTCGAGTACAGCGACGATCTTGTCGTATAAGAAAAGCATGTTGCCTGGATGCCAGTCTCCGTGAACGATTTGTTCATCCCAGTTGTCGAATCCGAGTTCGTTGACGCGGACGCTGGATTTGTTGTAATGCACCATTAATGCTTCGGCAGTTTTGCGTAATTCTTTTGTGGAATTTATGGAGGATTTTTCTGAGCCTATAGTTTTCAAGTGTCCTCTTACGGCGGAGGCGTCATGGAAGGTTTCCCTCAGTGGCTTCCAGTCAGAGGCGAAGTCAGAAAGGTCGAGGTGGAATTTTGCGAGTTTTCCGCCAGCGTCGAATGCTGCTTCGGCTGAGCCCGGGTATCTGTTTCCGGTTATAAATTCAAACAGTTCGTATATGTGATTTTGAATATTTAAAATAGTATTGTTGTCATCGCGTGTTGGAACGAGGACCGATACAGGAAAAGCTTTTTTGGAAAGATGAGTCTGTACGGAATGCGAAAAGGTGACTCGATATAAGTCGTCTTTTCCTTTTGGTCTGCGTTTGGCGAGGTATTTTCCCTTGTCAGAGACGATTACGACTTTTGCGGCACGCATATTACCAGCGATAAGCGGCTTTACCTGTTGGATAATACCGATTTCATAGTGACTTAATACTCTGACGAGTTCTTCTGAGGAAAAGTTTGCGCCGCCCCTTGCCATTAAAACTTTGCTCCTAAAATAACAGGCGTTGATCAAGTGTTTATATAAATGATGATGCAAGCGGCTTTGTTAGTCAATAAAAATGTGTCAAAGGACTGTTAAAAACGAGAATAATGGAATCGGCCAAAGAATGAAGGTGTTTTTTTTTCAGCTCATCATCAATAGGATAATGACTAAGATCAAAGCAACAACAAAAGC
>SDBV01007113.1_pt1 | contig 15357 bp, 21 predicted proteins | sample 2277081 | NCBI WGS metagenome assembly SDBV01 (sample SAMN10402039, study PRJNA504765) | marine sediment metagenome | isolation source: marine sediment core GS10_PC15, 223 cmbsf | place: Arctic Ocean: Southern Knipovich Ridge | collected 2010
GATAGATATAGTAGTAACTATAAATAACTGTTACAACCAAAAGTCCAGGCCAAACATACAATGGGTTGAAGTTAAAGTCGATTATATAATCAATCATCCTTCCTCCTGGAAAAGTTAATATTTTTAATTTTTAATCAGGTCATTTAGTTTTTTTTTTAAAAAAAATTAAAACGAGCAGCTGCCCTTTCCCGATCGAGGTAATTAGCCGCCAACCATCAACCTCAATCTTCACTTCTTCATCATCACAAAGGACAGCTGCTCAATACAGAATCACTCATCCAAAACTACAGTATTAAAAAATCCCTCCATATGATAGGTTAATAGGAGGAAGGGATTATTTTTCCCTTTGATTGTGATTGTTCCAAGAGGGAAACCAAGGCTAATAACTCATTTAGGAAGGAATTTCAGTGAAAGCCAGAATATGGGAAGCATAATAATGAATATAAAAGCGAGTTTTATCTCAGGATAAATGAAAATCCAAAAATTATCAAGAACAGAAATCATGATGATTTCAGAAACAAAAGCAATTATAAAAGAGCAAAAAACATTTGCTGTAGACAGATCCTTTACATCTAACCTATCAATCACTACCAATACACTTGCTAAAAATCTTTTAAAATCCATTAGGAGAAACTCCTCTCAGACAGCCGCCCATACAACATTAGATTAAAAAGTTAATTAACGCAAAGATTAACAGTGTAAATAAAGCAGGATTGAGAATTCTATAAAGCTTATACTGCTGTCGTGCTGTAAAAAAACCTTCAAACTTGTCATCTTTTATTTCATCAGCACAATGCTGCTTAAGATATGATAACTGGGAATTTATAAACAACCAAAGAACAAAACAAAACAATGGTTTATTTACAACCAAACCAAGAAAGCCAAGAATAGCAAGGTATTTCGGTATAGCCATCACATCATTAAAAATTTCATTGATGAGTTGACTTAAACTAAAATCTTTCTTAACTTTATGACTCAAGCTGGAATTCATCACTCTCTCCTTAAAAAAAAAAAGTTATTAATATACGTACACAAAAAGAAAGTTTTTTTTTTTCTTTTTCCAATAGATTTAGCAATTAACTTTTTAATTTAGAAGAAGACGGCTGTCTGATTTACTTGTATGAACAGAAACGACTCAACAAGTAAGTGAGGCTCAAATTGGAATGTTTGAGATTCTCTCAGACAGCCGCCTACATTAATTTCCTTGCACGCCAGGATTATTGCCCATCACGTTTTTCGACATTGACTTTATACTTCCTTATCAAAGGTATTACAAATTTTGTCAAAAGGAGTATAAAGATACCTCCTGCGAGAAAAGCTAAGATTATAGCTAACATCTTGCCCTCCTTTAAAAATTGAAAAAGAAAAAAAAGAAAAACTAATTTTCATTATCTCCTTCCTCTAGTTTTAATGCAACAAATTTATCAATAAACTCATTTGTCTCATGAGATAATTCCTTGCCGTACTTCTCTTTAAACTCATTTAGTAAAGACCTCCAATCTTTAGAGTTTAAAATGGATTTTAGATTGTCAATAACTTCATATCCATGATCTGCGAGATATTCAAGACGAACTCTTATTTTGTCCATAAGAAAAGGAACTATAGAGATTACATCAAGAGTTCCAGCAGTTCCTTGCTCTACTTTTTCCTTGAAAGAATCAATACGCTTTTTTGTCTCTTCAGAATCTTCTTCTGAAACAAAATCTTCATAATGATTCTCTAACAAAGAGCTTAATTCTTTTAGCCTGTTCTCAGAAAAAGTTATTTTTGGAAATTCCTTAAGCAAAGAAACAATAGAACTGAATCTCTCATAAAGATCATTGAAAACAAGTTCTTGTAGCTTTAAAGCATCTTACCATACAATAACTAAATCTGCTGCTAAGCTAGTAGCTTTTAATTCTAGCTCTGAGACACGAAAGAATTTGTCAAACATTGTTTCCTCCTGTTAAAAGTCATAATTTTTTTTTTTTTTTAACAAAAATTTAATTTTTAAATTTAAAATAGAGAGAACCATAACAGGTTAACTTATGATTCTCTCTATCAACATCACAAGAACTAACCAAGAGAAGAAACTTCTGTGGAAGTAATTTTGAGCTTAGGAAGCATCTTCTCAAGAGTCATTCTTGCACCAGGAAGTAGAAGCTTTGGTCCGATCACACTTCCTTTTACAGCACAGAAATTCTGTCCTTCTGGTGGATATTCATCTGGATCAACATTGATCCTCTCGCAGAACTTAGATGACTCCAGAGTATTAACGACGACACATAGTTCTTTAAAAGTACTCTGGTCAGGTACGTTCATGGAAAATTTAAACATACCTCTGGAAGTTGTGAGAGCTCTTTCTTTCTTTTTTCTGGGAATGTATCCAGAATAAATCGCTCCAAAACCAGCAAGTGCCAGTTTTCCAAAGGTCTGAGTAATAAATTCCCGAGTACTTAGTTCTTGCGAGAATTCAGGAATCAGCGCAACATAGAGAAAGATCAAGCCCACAATATAACCTGCTGTAGATCCAACTCTAGATGAGGTTCTTCCTGCTGCAAAAGCAATTAACCAGAAAGGCCAGTTGATAGCAAAATCTGGCGCAATCAGCTCAACTCCTCCAATTGAACCAAATACAGTTGAAGTTGAAAACATTTCAACTGTCTCTTGTGCTTTCTCAGCAAACAATGTTATTTCATTTGAAGTTCCATCAGCAAGGTTACCGAGTCCTTGAATGACTGACCCCATCAGAAATCTTGCATCATAAGCCAAATCAATAAAGACAGCAAGCACAAGACTTTTCAGGAAAACCCATGCTGAGTAAAAGAGAGTGTCAATCTGAAACTCCCTCCAATTGCCCATGAATCTGTGAGCATAGAAGAGATAATTTTCCATCTCCTTGCTCATATACATTGCTCCTGAAAAAGGTTATGAGGGTCTTATCTCATCCATAAGTTAAGACCCTCTGTGAGCACTAAGAATTATTACAATCTATGTAATAATTAGTTCTCAGCGCCGGCGTCAGCAGTTTCAGCAGGAGCAGGTTCTTCGGCAGGAGCAGTTTCACCGGCAGAAGCAGTTCCTGCTGTCTGGATTCCAGCCATACCGAGAAGATCGTTAAAATCAAAACCAGCTGCTTTAGCCTGCTGCACCAGATCGAGAATGACAGTGGGAAGTGTTCCAGCAACACGACCCAGGGCAGATTTGCCATTGCCATTGCCAGAGTCATAGACAGTAAGGCTCTCGATCTCTCCGAGAGGCGCAGTGATTGCACCAACTACCTTGGAAAGCTGGCTGATGAGCTCTGGTCCGCTCTCATTGATCAATTTTACGATCATATCAAGCCTGACAAGCTCTCCGCCAATATCCGGCAGCTTCTTGAAGGCTTCAGCTTTCTTGTCAAGACCATCAGCTTCACCGACCAACAGGGCTTTGATAACATCACCTTCTGCTTGACCTTCTGCCCTGGTCTTGGCAGCAGTACCTTCACCTTGAAGTACGAGAGCTTGTTTTTCACCTTCAGCCTGGGTGATAGCAGCAGTCTTCACACCTGCAGCTTCAGCTATCTTGCGGTCAGCCTCTGCCTTTGCAGGAACAATCACTTCAGCATTCTTGAGCTCTGTTTCAGCAAGGGCTCTCTGCTTGTTCACGCCGATTAGAGCTGCCTGCTCTTTTTCCTCGGCTCTCTGCGCTTCCACCTTGAGAACCTGATCCTGCTTGGCGAGCTCAATCTCCTTGGCTTTCCCTGCCTTGGCTTCAGCAGTTTCCTGCTCTACCTTGTAGGCAGCTTGCTCGACAGCAGATGTTTTCTCAGCTTCGGCTTGTGCCCTGGCATTCTCAGCCACTACTACTGCAGCATTTTTATTTGCTGTCGAGGTCTTTTCAGTGGCTTCAGCTTCAGCTTCTGCCTCACCGATAGCAGCATCGCGCTTGACCTCAGCTGTCACTTTCTTGCCAAGAGCTTCGATGTAGCCTTGCTCGTCAGTTATCTCCTGGATGGGAAAAGTGTCAATATACCAGCCGATCTTGCTGAGCATTTCAGCAGCTGTACCAAGGACTTTCTGGTTGAGTAATTCACGGTCCTTGATCATCTCCTCGATGGTCAAACTACCTGCCATTTCCCGCATAGCACCAGTAAGAGTCTCATCGAGCATCTGCCTTGTTCGCTCCCACTCTGCACTGAGAAATCTCTCTACATAACTAGAGACGTTCTCCTCATTTGCAGTGTCAGGCTTGATTGTGGCAACGCCGCTCAGAGTTACAAGCACGCCATCTATGTTCGGAACATTTTTGACTTCAACCTTCAGCTGCTTTGATCGAATGTCCATAAACTCGACTTTTTCGATAAAAGGCACTTTTATGCGTCCACCACCACGGAGAGGCAGAAAACCTCTTTCTTGGGACTTTCCCTCTGCATCCTTAAAGACGTACTTCCTGCCGTAGAACACAGCGAGGGTGTTGGGCGGAACCTTGATATAAAGCCGGCTGAAGATAGTGAGGAGAACGAGCACAAAGATAACTGCAAGAGCGACGAAAAATAATAAGCCCAATCCAAACATTTTGAGTTCCTTTAAGGAAGGTTAAAAAGTAAAATTTAAGAAAAAAGAAAGAAAGCTAATAGTGTTCATTACCCCCTATTGAAAAATGTTGATAGATAGATAAAGTTAAAAATAAAAATTAGACCCCCTTTCATGTAAAAAGTTATTAAATAAAGAAAAGCTTTTGTGAGAGAAGAAATATCATTAAATCTTTTTCACAACAGCTTTCTCTCCAATTTTGATGATTCTTACCTTTTCTCCTTTCTCGATTGCCTTGTTATTGTCACTTACTGCCACGTAAGCTAAAGATTGCCCGTTTACATGTGCAGTAATCTCACCAACTGCATTTTCTCCTTCTGGAATTCCAGTGGTGACTTCAGCTTCTGTCCCTACTACATTACGTAGAGAAACTCCTGAATCAGACTGTTGAGTGTAGAAAACTTTGATGAGATAATAACCAACAAAGCTCCACCCAACAAGACTAATCAGAGCCCAGACAAAAGCTGGCCAAGGTTCAAGTTTAAATACTATAGTGGCAATAGCTCCTCCAAAGCCAAAGCCAAAAAGGTAGATCATTATCATCTTAAACCCAAACAAACTTGGCCCTACACCATGACCTGAATCAAAGTCATGATCTATGTCTGGCTTTGCGCTATGATCTGTGTCATGATCTGGATGATCTGTATCAAAGTCATGATCACCAACATCATGATCAAAGTCACCATGACCCCCCACATCAAATCCACCTAAAAGAGCGCAGAAGAGGAGAAAGAGAAAGCCAAAAAACATTAGAGCGAAGTAGACATTAGAAGTCATGAAGCTAAAAAACTCATTCATCTCAACAACCTCCTTTCTAGCAATAGATTGCTTGTTGAGTTATTTGCTGCTGTCAGGAGCTGTTGACTCTGGCTCTGACTTGCCTGTGACAGCTTCCTTGCCAGCCTGGAGTGCATCGCCGCCTTTATTGACAAGCCATTTGACAACCACAAAAATCAAGTAAAGCCCTATGATTGTCATAATAGCCAGTTCAACTATGACAGCAGGCCAGCCCCATGCAGTGTAGGTCCAGTACATGCTTGCAATTGAAAGTGCGGTTGATGCTACTCCTGTAAACGCATACAAAGCCCAAAGCATACGTTGCGAGGATTTTGTAGCTTCTTTGGCAGCATCAATCCAGTGAAAGGTTATCAAATCTTCCACAAACGAGCGGTTTTTCTCCTCGATAACCACTAGGATAGAGCTGGAAAAAAGAACACTTGCAACACAGATAAACATCTTGAACCACTGCAGGCCTTGTACTGTCTCGAACAAATCAGGGTTTTTGTAGACATCCCACAAAGCATTAGTTGGAATGATAAGATTAATCATTCCAAAAAGCACAATGTAGAGAGCATACTGAGCGCCGGTATTACCTTTTCTCCAAATCTTGTATTTTGCCCTGAGCACATAGGCAAATATTGCTGCTTGGACCAGGAGAAAGATAACAAAGTTGTTTGTCGTCTGCTCACCAGCGCCATATGCATAGCTGTTGTTGAGCAGTACGTAGGCAAAGCCTGTAACGATAAAGGCCGCTACCACGCGAAATACAAATGAAAGGGCAATCATAATGCGTTCCTTTCAGAGTGAAAAGATATGAAAAAAAAAGAAAAGAAAAAGAAACATAAAGCTTGCTAAGCTTAGTAAGCAGTTAAAACCCTTTATATGGAATGTGATAGTTGATCAATCGTTCATAACAAGATGTTTCAGATAATTAATTGTGTTTCCTAAAGCTGTTCTTATTCTTGGATTCACACCGCCATCGCCATGTCTTAGTTCACCAAAATCATCGTATAATTGGTTTATTAAAGCAATTATTATGTCCAAATTATAATCAGCGGCAGAATCAGGAGTATCAATAATCTTTCGGGCAACAGAAAGAGCTCTTTTTGTATCTTCATTCAATCTATGGCCGCGAAATTTAATACCTTGAAAATGTTCCAAAAGAACATCAAGATATTTTTCTGCTTCTTGCATATCATCAATGTCAGGCAGATCAAGAGTTAGTTCTTCTTCTGGCTCAGGTTCAGGCTCTGATTCAGAATCTTCTTCAGATTCTTCCTCAGAGCCCTGATCAGATTCATCTACTTCTTCAGTTTCAGATTCTTCCTGGGGCTCTGGTTCAGGTTCCTCCACTGAAGATAAATCAATGAAATCAGTTGGAAGAGGAAGATAACTTGCGTCTTCAAACTCCAGCTCAGGAGTTATTCCTGTGAGGGCGCTTCCAAAGAAATCATCATCACCAAGCACTTCAAGCAATCCAGGAAGATAGTCTTTCATGCCTTTTTCCCAGGCAAGAGTTTCCTTGGAAGGCTTGTCAGGAGCAATCAACTGTATCTTTGGATAGCCCCTCTTGGGAAATTTCACCTGCACAAAAACATCTTCTGAAAGCTTGAAAGAAAGTCTGCGTTGCTTTTTAGCTCTTTGTTTTGCAGCAACGCACTGTTCCACAAACTCCCTCATCTCAGGAATATTTGGGGTAAGCATAAAATGCCCTACCACTAAATTTACAACATTCCTGAGCATATGGAAGACAGTAGTTGGTGTTTCTTGAACCTGTGGCATAATTCCTCCAATAAAAATGAGAAAAAGAAGAAGAATAAAATATTGCTAAGTTATTAGAGCATATAACTCCTATCTATGTATATAATGTCTTTTCTCACAATGAACACAAGTAGAGCTACTCAAACTATTGCCACACTTAGGACATTTTTTTAATCCAGAAAGTATGGTTTTACTGCAATTAGGACATTTTTCAAAAACAAATTGCTCACCACACTTCTCACATCTTTTCTCATCTGAAAAAAGTTCTTCTCCACACTTGTTACAGGAAACCTTGGTCCATGACCCATTACAATTAGGACATGCACTATGCCAGGTTATGCGGTCATAGCTATCCTTTGACTTAATAGGATTGACAAGCTTACTGCATCGTAGACATACATAAATGTCCTTACTGCAATGAGGGCATTTCTTATTCTTTTGAAGTTTAGTTACAAACTTCTTGCAGTGAGGACATCTGTCAGTTCCATAATGAGTATTGCAGTTTGGACATTTTCCCAAATCTGCGTAAAACTTTTCAGGGCAAACATCACACTCAACCTTGACCAGGCTTTTTTTGCACAGAGGACAAATTGAGTTTTCTCCACCCTCACCTAGTATCTTTAGTACCTTGTTGCAATGCGGGCAGAGATGTATAATCTGTTCACATTCACTGCATATCTTTCTTTTAATCTCCTGTTCTGATAAAAGATGCTTGCAGTGTGCACATTGAACAAGTTCTCCAGTTGGTTCTTTCTTTGCTTCAGCTTCTGGTTCTTGAACAGGGAGTGGTTCTGGCTCATCAACATCTTGTTCTTCTGTTACAGGTTCAGGCTCTGGCTTTTCAATCTCCTGAACAATCTCTTCTGTAACTTCATCTTCCTGAGTAGGTTCAGGCTCAGCTTCTTTAGGCTTAACCTTAAACTCAATAAAAGTTTTAGGAACAGAAGGATTAAAAGACTCAGAAAAATCAAAGCCTTTAAGATCCACTGCTTTCAGAGATTTTTCCCATGCAGTGATCTCAGAAGATTTCTCTTGAGGAGCAGTGAGCTCTACATTGATTGTTAGGTCCCTGGCAACAGAGAACTTAAGAAAGATCAGCTCAGGAAGCCTGAAAATCAATACTTTCTTTTTTGCCTGTTCCAAAAATTTGGAACACTCTGCTTCAAAGTCATCAGGTAATCCATAACCCAAACCAAAGTGATTGGCAGTTTGGGAGAGTACCCCTATGACTTCAGGAAGCTTTTCTAAAAGATATGAAGCTTGCATTTGACAGCTCCTTCTTAATTAATAATGAAAAGAAGAAGAAAGATTTTGAGATTATTCTAAATCCTCATTACAGGCAGGACATTCATTAAGACAGTCTGGAACTTTAGCATCACATCCAGGGCAATCAATATATTCAAAATCTTTCCCACAGTCAGGACATTCTTCAATACCTAGAAAAATTTCCCCATTACAATCAGGGCATTCAAATTGAACCCAGGTTGCTTCGCAAAGAGGACATTCTTCATTACCATCCTCTTCTGGATCATCAACCACAAACTGATTGCATGTTGGGCAGAGGTAAATATAGTTATCGCAATAAGGACACTCATCTAAACCCTTAACTGAAGATATGGGTTTGTCGCAGTGAGGACACTCAGACAATTTAAATGTCTCACTACAACTAGGACACGCCTCAGAATCTGCCCACATATATTCATTACAAGAATCACATTTAACCTTGCCTAAAGGTTTTTCACAATGAGGGCAGATAGAGCTATTTTCATCAGTCTCATCTGGATCAAAACCAATAGTGTCCTTACATCTTGGACAAAACCAGAAGCTATTGTCGCATCTATCACAATGCTCATCACTGATTTCATCTTCATCTAATAACCTATCGCACTCAGGACATTTAAGCTCTTTTTCCTCTTCTGATGATGTGGAAGTAGAAGGACTATCAATCTCTTCAGCTGTTATTTCTGAATATTCAGTTTCAACACTATCTTCTGGTACATCATCTTCAGAATCATCATTTGGAACTGATGCCTCTCCTAAAAACTCTACCTTACCAGTTTCAATATCGTAAACAGCTCCAACCAATTTCAGTCTTCCAGCATTAATATTGATTGGAATAGATTTATTTCTGAGCAACATATGAACAGAATTCCAAACATTTTCCCCCACAGCTTTCTGGATCAGCTTATTCTCATCCAGAGGAGAAGAAGTTGTACGAGCTTTCTCAACTGAAGAAAAGATATGCTGAATAATCTTGGGAGTCTGTTCTGGTGAATCAATATGTTTCACAGCTGCAGTAACTGCTCCGCAATGTGTGTGCCCCAATACAACAATAACTTGGGGATTTAGATGAATCAAAGCATACCAAATAGAATCAATCTCATCTGCACTGCAGATATTACCAGCCACACGAACTGTGAAAATATCTCCTATTCCCTGATCAAAGATTATTTCAACAGGAACGCGTGAATCTGAGCAGGATAAAACAATAGCAAAAGGATCTTGGCTATCTTTAGTTTCCTCTAACCTGCTTAAAGAAGTATGAGGATGTTCAGATTCACCATTTACAAATCTCTTATTACCTTGTTCTAAGGCAGAGATAGCTTTATCCGGAGAATCTATATCAAAAGTTACATCTGGTTCCTGCTCTTCTGTATCTTCCTCATCCCCATGTTCTTCATCTACTTTTATTGGTTTAATCTCAATAGGAGTAGGTATATCTAACTTTTTAGTCAGATCAAAAGATTCTTTAGGAATAGGAAGATAGCTTGCCTCTGAAAACTCAATGCCCTCTGGCAAATCTTTGTTAATGCTTTTTTCACATTCAGAAGCGTTTCTGGAATCCAGATTAGGAGCAATAAGTTCAATTTTCAGAGTATTACGAAAAGAAACCTTCAGAAAAACATCTTTTGCCAGTTTAAGAGCAAAAGTATTTCCTTTCTTACTTTTTTCCAGAAGAGATGTACATTCATTGATCAAATGTTCATCATCCGGAAGATTACACTCAAGCGAAAGCTGTTCTGTGATTTTAATTACAATATCTTTAATCACAGGAAGTCTGTCTTGAATTCTGGTATCCATGATTCCCTCCGTTAAAAAAAAAAATGATAATATGAGACATTTATAGTTTTCTCGTATATAATTAACAACCGATAAAGTGACAATTTTTAATAAAAAAAAATTTAGGAAAAGGGTTCTTCCTCATCTAAAAATAGAAGAAGAACCCTTTGATCCTATTTCTACAAGCGTAATGCAGCTTCAGCCGTCTTAGCTAACTTCTGGTTGATGCGGATCTGCGGTATCTTCGAAGGCATACCGTTTGCATCCCAGGAAAATAAAACTGAAAAAGGTAGTTTAAAGAGAAGTGGTACCTCTATTGACCTACCTAAATTAGAAGCTTGCTGTGAAAAATCAAGCTTAAGTTGTTCTGTATGCATTGATTGCTCCTTTCAAAAACAAATTAAAATTTATATATCTGAAAGAATTTAGAGAAAAAAAAGAGCAATATTATTTCTGCAATACTTCTCCTTTCTGAGCTATGTAATGTTTATTAACTTTTCTTAGTTTGAAAAGATTGACTGTATCACCAGGAAGGAAACCTGTTGTCATATTACTGCCCCAAATCAATGCAGTGAACTTTATATCCTTTGAAATACAGTTGACAAACAACATGTACCTTCCGCAAGGCCTTGTAACACGGATGACAACACCAGTAGCCTCTTCTAAATCATAGCTCGATTTTGCAGTGTTAATAAGCCCAATCATTTAGTTCTCCATTATGGAAAAGAAAAAAAAAGAAAGAAAGAAAAAACAAAAATCTATTTAGAAAGAGTTCCGTGCAAAGCTCTCCTATAGCTAAGTTTTTTGCGCACTTTGATAACCACAAAAAGAATCAACAGATAAGCAAATATAAAAATATATGGCATTAAAATGAAGTGGTCATCAGAGACTATTCCTGAAAAAACAAGGGTTGGCCAGAAAATAATGCTGAGTATAAGCCTGTTAAAAAACCAGCGTTTCCTGTTAGATGTAGGTGAGGAGTCAGTGTAATCATGATAGAATCCCAAAAAAGCGCAAAATACTAGTGCAATTACAAGAATCGCAGGAAGTACAAACAGCCCTTCATGACTCTTAGCATAGATGCTGAATATAAAAGCAAAGATTAATCCAGCAAAAAAAAATGCTACTTGGATGATAAAATCTAAAAGTCTTAATAGTGTTTCCATGATAATCCTCCAAAAGTTTAGAATTAAAAACTAAGTTCACTTTTCATTTGGCAATTCAAATTTAAATTTTAAGAAGGAAAGCAGCTACTTCTAAACTCACCTTAAACGTTCCCTGCGTGGATAGTTTTAGTTTGTAAAGAAGCAGCTGCAATCCTAGTTAAAAAGGTTCAGAAATATTTTTGTTAAAGAACTCTCTCCGATTTAGGAAACCGATAAACAACAATTGCCATGATTAAAATCGCTGCAGGAACAACCAAAAGCCACAACGAAATTTCAAAAGCAAGGATAAGTCCTGTAACAATTAATGCTACTATTACAAAGAAAATAGGAACAAACATGATAAATTCTCCATCAAAGTTATTGGTAGAAAAGAAAAAGAAAAATTATCCCATTATCTAATGAAGAAGATCGTCCCTGGAACTAAGGATTCACTGAGACACAAACTTCTTAAAACCAGTGCTTATAATTCTCTCAATTTGAACTCTCAGAGTTAACACTGTCTCAACATCACCATCCTCAGAAACATGCCTTATCTGATTACGAAAAAGAACTTCTGACCTTAAATTACCCATAATCCCTTTATATCTATCACGATAAAAATTACTACCTTCCCGTCTTTTACGTTCACTAACTGCAATATCACGATTAAAACTAAGAATAGAGCTTACTAAAAAATCACGTACTTCCTTATTCAATACCCCAGGAGTAGAAACCCTAATCACTTTATGAACATTTTTACGCCAATAATCTATGAACTCTGGCAGGCCCATATAAGGTGTAGGGTTGTAGTAAGCAATAATAGGCTTATTATTTGCACCTCTAAAAACAAGCACTGCGTCTCGGCCAGTTGAAGATTTACTCTGGACAGGAAAATAAATCTCTACATTGTTATTACTGATGTACATACCTGTATGAATTTGTGTTGGGTCTTTTGTGCTATCAGCAAATTCATAGGTTAAGCGAAATGAGCTTGGCCTCTTGGCTCCATGTTTACCTTCTACACATTCAAGAAGGTATTGCCGTGCATTACTATAGCCAGTAGTCAAATTAGAAGGAACCTGAGCTAAAGAATTTGTGCTCAGCAAGATAAGAATTAAAAATAAGATCTTGTTCATGATAAACCTCCATTAAGATTAAATAAGAATTAAACAAAAATTATATTATTTAATTTGGTAATTAACTTTAAATTTTAAAAAGGAAAGCAGCTACTCTAAACATTCCTAAATTGCCCCCCTCAGAACAGTTTAAGTTTGTAAAGAAGCAGCTGCTTTCTTAAATTAGAAGGTAGAATTACTCCAAAATGCAATGTTAAACAGCACAAAGACAATGAGAAGGAGGATCAATTTAAGTCCTGTCAACAACCTCTTACCTTTACTCATTTTAAACTCTTTGTGGAGTTATTAGAGATTATTTCAATCAAATCCTAAAGATTTTACTGCTTCTTCCCGGGTTTCAAAGATATCAAACCACCTTTCAAATTTGGTTTTTCTTAAAATATGCTTAGTTTCATTATTCACTTCTACAAGAAGAAGTTTACTTCCCATTATGCTAATTTTTTTGGATACTTGAACAAGTGCTGATAACCCAAATCCGTCAATATACTCCATCTCTTTTAAGTCTAAAATCAATGCTTTCCTAGCCTTACTTTCAATCTCCAGGATTGCTTTGAAAAGTGTTTGTGTATTCTGGAAGTTGATCTGTCCTTTTATCTCCAAAACAACAACACCCTCACCAATCTCTATCTGGTTGATAGTCATGATATTCTCCTTTTAAAAATAAGATTAATATGAGACACTTATGTTTTTCTCGTTTATAATTAACAACCGATAACTAATTTTCTTTTTAAAAAATTTAGGAAAAGGAGAGAAACACTTCCATTTGATTCTCTCCTTTAGACAACCTTACTGCTCTGAAAGGGCAGGATTCTGTTTAGGCATCCTCTATCCTTATCAAATTCTAAGATGAAAGTTTATTGTGTTCATGAAAAATATCATCCCTGTTTTGCTGAGTGAGGCAAGAAGAATCATTAATAAGTTGAGTTCCTATCCTGACATTCTTAGAAAGAATCTTCAGATAGCAGGCTTTTTTAAGATCCCAAATTTCACGCCACATTGGATAGTGTGGAATTTTTAAGTTAGCCAGCTGTGCCAGGTTAAAGAAATCTACCATCTCATTGTATTTCTCATCCCAGGTATCAGGATCTTCATCGATAAATCCTTTGAAAACAGCCCTTGCTTTCTCTAAAATCACCATTGTTACATTTCTTAACAATCCAAACTTGGTTGCATCAAACATGCCTTGAGAAAACCCAGGCAATCCAGAAGTTCTATTGAACAGCTCTAACAAAGAAATTTCTAAGCCTTGTAAATCTCCTTCTGCAGCATAGTCATCAGGGATCTTTTTTACTTCATCATTGTCAGACATAATAAATATCCTCCAAAATATATGTTAATCAAAACAGGAATTGCAAAAGTTAATATCTTCAACAGGTTCATCTTTGCCTCCTTAAAAGTTGGATAAGAATTAAAAACAATTTTTTATCTTTAAATTTAGCAATTGATTTTAAATTTCAAGGAGAAACATCCTTGTTTCTCCTTTGACTTCTTCACAGAATCTAAATCAGGTTTATTTCTGCTTATGCAAATCCCAGTGGTTTGATAATAACCAGGAGAAAAACAGAAAGCAAAGACTGAAAATCAACAGGATGTTTTCAGAAGAGAAGTAATCCTGGCCGAGGATGTGCGGAAGTTCTGACAATTTCATATCCCAGAACATTGTATAGGCCACTGGAACTGCAATAGTGAAAGCAACAGCAACCATCGATCCGCATCCGATTGAAACTGCTATTCTCGGATAGAATACGAAAACCACAGTGGTCATTATCACAACTATCCAAATGTAACGCATTGTCTCGTGATCAATGGTAAGAAAAGGATGTGAAAGATCCTTATGCATCGCAGGCCCAATCATCATGATAGTGTAGATTGCGCCGTAGAAAAGTACTGCACTTACCAGGCATATCAGAGTGAGGGGGAATGGGTTAAAGCAGTCCTTGGATGGTCCCCTTCTCACCATATATGGATCACCTTGAGTTTGAATTGCAGATGGAATCATGTTATTTCCTCTCTTTCTAAATAGGTTTGTGAAAAGAAAAGAAACAGCAACTGCAAGGCCGCAGACTAAATTCGTTTTAGCCTTGTTCGTGCGGAACTCATTCCAGTTCAGTTTGTGTTCGAATGAGTTACTTCCTTGCAGTTGCTGTGATTCCAGTTATTTCCTAGTAAAGCGGAACTGTTTCATGAACTGAAAGAACTTACGAATTGAATAGAGTGTAATTCCAATGCCGGCAATGGGAAGTAATACATCCATCACCTGCAGGAATCTCACATTCAGGAAAGGTTCAGCTGCAAAAACCTGATCGAGCATACTGAAAGACATCAACCCCCATAACAGTAGGACTATGGTAATCAGCTGAACTATGTCATTGGGTACTCCCTTTTCATCTATTAGATGAAAAAATCTTTTTAAGGGAGATAGGACACAGTAGCTGAAAAGGCGATAAATCTGTTTCAGAATCCAGTATACTGCAAGGCAAATTGCAAAAATGATTAGGAGAACAACATACGCCATAAACACACACCACAATATTGTGAATACCCAAGCCTCCCCTAGTTGCATCATTACCTCCTTGAAAGTTTGAAAAAAAAAAAAAAGAGAAATAAAAAGAGCAACTTTTAAATTTAGAAGAAGACGGCTGCCTGATTTTACTTGCTATTGGCATATCTGGGGGGAGTATGCATTAAGCAAGTATTCCTGAAATTGGAATTTATCAGACAGCCGCCAGAAAAATTAAGACATGACACAGGCTGTTCTTCCGGAGATCTTCTTGGCCAGTTTGAAAGTCTCTCTGAACAGATGGACAATGATATAGATAGGAACTATAGTGGCTGCACAGCTAATGAAAAACCAGACCACTGTCCTCTCTAATTCAGAGATTAGATTGAAACTGGGTTGTACGAGAAGTAAGGCAAGGC
>SDBV01007114.1_pt1 | contig 15357 bp, 26 predicted proteins | sample 2277081 | NCBI WGS metagenome assembly SDBV01 (sample SAMN10402039, study PRJNA504765) | marine sediment metagenome | isolation source: marine sediment core GS10_PC15, 223 cmbsf | place: Arctic Ocean: Southern Knipovich Ridge | collected 2010
AAAGGAAAGCGGAGAATGAGCAGAGGCATTGGCGCAAAGCAAAAACGAATCCTCGAGATAATCAGGTTGAAGGACGTCGCAGGACACGGAATGACCGTTCAGGAACTAATGTGGGCAGAATGGAGAAGCAAGGACAGAGGAATAATGGAAATATATAGCTGGGCATATTGTCGAGCCTTACAATCTTTGATGAAGCGAGGATTGGTTAAAAGAAGCTTGGGGTCGGCATATACAAATCGCGAGATGAAATATCCTGCCTTCAATCAACGGTATCGCTATTCGTTAAGTGTAGCCCGCATTGAGTCTACACTTAAAAATGGTGAATCGCTTGGGATAAGAATATGAAAGATCAAACGATGACCAAGACAAGGACAGCGAAGATAATCGAGCTTCATAATGAGATCGCTGGCCACATGAAAATGAGCGTCGAACTGGCAATAAAAATCGGCGGCCTGCTGACCAAGCAGAAGGCTGGCTTGAACCATGGAAAATGGCTCCCTTGGATAGAGGAGAATCTGCCTTTTTCCCACGACACAGCTAAAAACTATATGCGGGCTTGGAAGTATAGGAAGGTAATCAAAAAACGAAACATTCGTAATTTGACCGACGCTTATGAAGCCGCCCATACCGAAGTCTGGCGCGAAGATTTAAAGCGGGAGAGGGAGAATAGGAAGGCGAAGGTCAAGCGGTTTGAGCTGCGCTATATCGGAGATCGGCCAGCCGATTGGAATGACAAAGAAGAAAAAGAATACACGGATCTCCCTTCTTACGGATACGGTTGCTTCGGCAAGGAAAGCCACATAATTACTGAAATAAGGTCAGAAAGAAACGACCAGAGACGACAAGGCGAAATCCCGTATAAGTGGGGCGACGCTGAAGAAACCGAGTATCTAAAAGAATCTGCTGAAAGAAGGATAGATACGAGGCGAGAGCAGTTTATGGACCTATGCGACATTTCAGCGGACCTGCCCAAGCGGCCGGTGGAATGGACAGACGCCGATGAAGTCTGGCTTCAAAAGAGAATGACTTGGCTGCGCCGGAATCATATGGAAAGGCGTTGGGCGAGCCGCCATAAGCGATGGAAGGACCAGGAAAAAGTCAACTGGCGGCCGCTTGGATGGACAGAAGAAGACGAAACACACTATCAGGGATGGATTGTAGAGCAGGAGGCCAGAGAGAAAGAAGATATGAAGTGGAACTATACTGGGCCTGACTGGGCATATATGTATAGCGGCAATGACGATTCCCTGAGACTGGCCATACCCGAGTACGATAAGCAACAAAGGGCAATATTCAAAATACTGGAAACGTATCTGAGCAACATAGACGACGATAACATGCAGCTTGAGGCCACACAAAATCTGATAAAGAAGCTGAAGCGGAGAGCAATAGGCCAGCACAAGAAGATATACGAGAAACCGCTCGATCCGATGGGCGCATCCCTTGAGGACAAGCCCAGAATGATAGAGGAGGCCGCTGGCTGATGGCTATAGATAACGGGAACAACTATCAAGCGGTTAAGGAGGAGTGATGGCGGGACCAACAGTCTTTCGCGCAAACATTGGCAAGGTCGGGCAGCCCGGCGAAGGAAAGCACATCGGCCACGGAATATGGTACTGCAAAGAATGCCATAAAAGAATCTGCGAATGTAGCTGCATCGGAAAAAAGCCGAGCTATGATGCCTACTGCTACCGCTGTCGAAATAAACTGGGACTTCGGCAAATACACCCGTGGGAGAATCCTGATAACATCGAGGGCTATTATTGATGGAAAAGAAAGCGATCCGCATCGAGTGCGCCGGCGCTGAAACCGTGAAGGTGGAAGAGATCAAGGAGCTTCAAGCGAAGACCAAACACATCAAGCGCAGCGATATTCGCTATCTGAAGAATAGCATCCTCAAGCTGGGATTTTCTGAACCCATCTCGATCTGGAAGGACAGGAAAGGAATCCGACATATCTTGAACGGCCATAGTCGGAAGATCGCCCTGCTCGAATTAAAGGAGGAAGGCTGGAAGATACCGCCCCTGCCGGCGGCCACAATCAAGGCCAAGAATCTGAAGGAGGCGAAGATTAAGCTGGTCGCGATCGGCGTCAGCAAAATAGGCAAGGTCGACCGTAAGGGATTCGAGCAATTTCTGCTCGACAGCGCGATCAGCCTCGATGAGATACGAGATCTGGCGAAGATCCCGGACATCAGATTCGACACGCTGCTCTCGGTGAAGAGGGAAGAACCGGAAGTCGAATTCTCCCAGGAGCTGATGGAAAGCCACAATTACGTTGTCTTGTATTTCGATAATGACATGGACTGGTTGCAGTGCCAGACCGTGCTTGATTTGAAGCCGGTCCGGTCGAAACATCTAAAGCTGAAACAGGTTGGCATCGGCCGAGTCCTGAAGGGCAGGCCCATTATCGAGAGGATACGGAAATGAAAATCATGCTGGCGGCACCCTCTTTCAAGAGGCCGGACATGTTGGAGACCCCGGCTTACATCCCAGAAATCACTGTCGTGGTATGCCAGGGCCAGGAGGAGGAATACAGGAAGAGGAATCCAGACGTCACCTTTTCGATCTGCCCCGATGCGGTCCAAGGGAATATCAGCAGAGTGCGGAACTGGATCCTCGACACCTTCCTCGATCAGTACGATTGCGTGGTAACCGTCGATGACGATTTGCAAGGGCTGTACATTTTCGAGGAGAAGGAACCCCTGCTTTTGAAAGGAGAGATGCTCTGGGCATGGCTGGAGAAATATACCCGCATGGCGAAGGAGCTCGGAGTCAAGCTGTGGGGCGTGAACGTGAACACCGATCAGCAGTGTTACCGCGAGATGTGTCCTTTTTCATTCGTGGCGTATATCGGATCTCCCTTCCAGGGAATTATGAAAGGCTGCCCTCTCCGGTATGATGAGCGGCTTTCTTTGAAGGAAGATTACGATATGTCCCTTCAGCAGTTGAACCGATACCGGAAAACCCTCAGGGTCAACAAGGCCTATTATGCGACAAGGCAAATAGAGCAGACCGGAGGCGTGGCAGAGTACCGAAATCTGGCTGAGGAAAAAAGACAGATGGCCCTCCTTAAAAAGAAGTGGGGCAGCAAGATCGTCCGCACCTCAGATCGAACCCACATCACCAAGACAAGAACGAAAGACCCCGGCTACCACCTAAATCCAATATTGAGCATTCCGATCAAAGGAACCTGACGTGGCTAAGGATAAGAGTACGAAGTCTAAAACGGTCCGGAAGAGGAGGAAGGCAGCGCCGGCCAACAAGAACAAGATCAGAGCTATCCTGAAGGTGGCAACGCAGTACGAGGCCCTGCCGATCAGGAATTACAGGATTCTGGCACCCTTGGTTCCATGTACGGAACGGTGTCTCGAAATGCACTTCAAGAAGGGGCGGGAAGATGCGGAGGCGGGAAAAACCCGAACATTTGACTTTCGCTTTTTTCGCATAATCAAGACGGCAAGGACTTTGGCATATCTGGCCGCGGTGAGCGTTGTCACCGCGAAACTGCATCAGGAGGATGCAGGCATGGCGTTAAAATATTTGGCCATAACCGACCGGAAATATTGGAGCGAAGTGCAGCGTTCTGAAGTCAAAGCCGAGGTCAAAGGGCTGTCACAGGTCGACAACATCGACATGGCAGATAAAATGCAAGCAGAGAAGAGGCGGAGATTTGCCAAAGTGAAAGAAACGGGCAGACCGTCGTGGGAAGAGGAGAGGATAGAAGGTGAAGAATCTAATAATTGAACACGCGGCTCTCGTTTTTCATTATTGCTATTTGCTGATGAACCGGGAGATATTACTACAGCAATACCCGGACCTGGAGGTACGCAGAGTCCTGCTCAGAAAAATGGTAATGACGCTGAAAGGAGCGTCAAAGCTGGCAGAGAGCTTAATAGAATCGAGTGAAAACAAACCGACTGAAAACAAACCGACTGCCAAGCGGCAGCGAAGGAAGTGAGAATGAGCGACATAATGGTTAAGAAAGACGAGCAGATTGAGGCCATCCTGGCCCGCAGCTCGGAGGCCATCGAAGCCCAGGCGAAGATAGATACGAAAGCACCGGCACCTACAAAGGAAGCCCAGGAAAAATTCAGCCTGACCGAAAAGCAGGTTTTGAAAATCGAGCAGAAGCTGTCGCTCATGGGCGGCGCAACTCCGCGAGAACTCGGTGCTAGCCTTTACGGCTGCAAGGTCTTTCAGATTGACGTAGGCCTGGTTAAAAAGAGGACTGAGTCTGGCCAGTGCCAGGCCGAATTCGACAGCAGGATGCTTATGACAAAAATCGTTGAAATGCAGGCCGAGCTGGAAGTTATGAAAGATGATCGAAATCCGAGGGCGATGCATGTAATGGATCGACTCGAAGAACTCGTGCAAAAAGACAAGCCGCTGAAAAAGGTGGCGGCAGCCCAGCGGGAAGCCGGGATCCTAGCTCACGTCGCAATCGCTCAAAAATACATTGCTTGGAAATTCGGCCCGCCCGTCACCGATGATTACGGAACGGTTATTCGGTACGGTCCCGGCAAGGATGGAAGCTTTATGGAAGTGGAGGGCGGCCACATCCGCCGTCAGAAATTATACCGCAGGGGGGCGGGATGAGGAAAATAATAAAGAAAATCATCACAATCGCCCATCCTGAGAGAGAGCAAAGAGCAACAGCGAGGGAAGGCAATCCGCTGAGTGAAGACGCTTTCCTCTCCGCCGTCCGGGGCAGCAAAAGCGAAGTGCCGACCAGGAAAGCGGAGCTTAATCCGGACGAAGACGCTTTCCTGGATGCCGTCAAGGACAGCAGAAGTCCCCGTCCTATCGATGTTTTGGTAGGGTGCATCAAGGATACCGAAAGCATAAGAAACGCCCTGGCTGACGGGTCGCTCTAACGAGCGGGGCTTGTCCATAGCCTTTCGCACCTGTTGGTCGGGGCTTTTGGTGGGTTAAAAAGGCGCTGCCTTCCCAGGGGCGACTGGTCTCCTCCCTGGGTTTTTATTTCGTTTATTTCATTAAGCGGCCTTGGCAGGTTAACGGTGTTCGGTGTTTTTGGATCTTTCGCCGGGCACCCAGGATTCGGCTCCTCGGATCCGTTTCGCACCTGCCGGGGTCGTTTTTCTCTACTTCCAAATCGTCATGGTAAGATCACGTCACCTACCCCGGCAAAGTGCCGCTGTGCGAAGCCTCAGAGGAGCAAAGCTCGATAATCGCGTGGTCAGGGAAGGATTACGGCCGTACACGGTCGAGAACGGGCCTCGGACGGCATATCTAAAAACGGGTAACTTTTGTTTACGTAATTCCTGAAAATTCTTTCCAATTACGAAAACTTTTTTTCTCATAGACTTGTATTGCTGTCTCGCATACGGTACTATCAACAGCGTAGGCTGATCTTTGAAATATGGTTCGGTTCGGTGGGCGGGCGTAAAGGTTTGTAACCCGGTAGCCTGGCACGGAATCGAGAACCTTCAGGAAATCAAATCTGACAAGCTGAACACCAGGAAGCCCCCAAGCACGACATCAAAAAATATCAACGGGGCATGATCGACAACAGGATGGCTGAGTACTGAAGACCACCACGGAACAGATCGCGTCAGGCGTCGAGTCAAACTCAATCTGCTCCATCTCGAAAAACTTTTTCAAGGAGGAGTCAAATGACTTCTAAAATGCTGCGCGACGTTACTACTGCCGAATTGAACAGCGGCAAGGTTTACATCAAAACTTGTTTTGGTGTTTATATGGTCGGCTCGATCAACTCCGATTGCTGGGTTCGGTGTCCGAAGGCGAACGGTGGATTTGGTCAGAGTTTCTGTTGCCATGCCGGGACGGAATTGCTGATCGCCGAGAGAGGGAAGGCCCGCCCTGATCAAGATTCCGGCTTCTATGGCGAACACCCAGAAGATCGCATTTTCAGCTACAACGAATAGTCGAAACCGGCCACGGGGCCGGTCAGCAGGGAATGACCGCCCTGCTCTGAAGAGACAGGTCACAAGGAGAAACCGATGACAAAGGCAACCGAGAAAAGAGAGAAGCGGGTCGAGGAAAACAAACTGATCACTGCTCTAATCACGGAAGGGCTGAAGAAGGCTGAGGCATCCGAGTATGGCGATTTCGACACGGCCATCAGCATCAAGGTGAAACTGCTGGAAGAATTCCGAATTGTCAGGAGGAAGAAATGAGGATTCTCACCGAGAAATTCGAATGGTCACAGGGAACCAAGCCCCACGGCCATGGGGCTTACTGGTTCAAAGTGAAATTCTCGAACGGAGAAACAGAGAATGCAGAGTACATCGGATTGTACGGAGATTGCAAGAAGAAGGCTCAGACGTTCGCTCGAATCATCGCGAAGCTGAGCGAGGTCGAGGTCGAGAAGATCGAGTTGATGCCGTGATAGTCGAAACGGTTTCCGCCCCAGGGAGCCGTCTGCCGGACATGGTCCCCCGGCACTGAAGAGACAGACCTAAATAGGATCGGGGTCAAAATGACTTTCTATTGTGTGGAGTGTAGCGGAAAGTGTAGCTTATCCACACAGCCCCGATCCTTTTTCACAGACCGCTCAATGAAACTCGATCAAGTATCAAACGAGGAGGAGACGTGAAATTGTACAGCAGTAGGGAGGCAGCGAAAATCCTGGGCCTATCCCATGAGTCAATGAGGAAATTCGCTCAGCGGTATGGCGCCGGCCAGAAAGTCGGGCGGGACTGGATCTTCGCCGACAAGGATTTGAAAATAATCAGGGAGCATAGCGCGAGAGGCCCTGGCCCGGTGCCGAAAAAGAGGAGGAAGAAATGATAGGAGGCCCGAGACGCTTGACCTGCAATATCGCGTACTTTACTATGCGCCCCAAACTATCAAGAAGGAGGAATTGAAAAGAATAACGGCAAGCGGTAGACTGGGCTTGCCGGTGGATTACTTCAGAGTAGCTCTCTGAAGGACAGGGGCCATCACCCCTTCCCCGGCATTTTGCTTTGATGGAGCAGCGCTTTGATGGAGCACTGGGAATGAAAAATGAACTGAATCCTCCAGACCCTCACAGCCAAGCGCCCCCCAAACAGGATGGCAAAATGAACCATCTCAATTCCGTTCTCATCGAAGGAGAAATCGTCCGAGATCCGCATCTGACCTATACCGCCGACGGGAAGCCCAGGTGCAGCATGACGGTCCGGAGCGAGCGATCCTTCAGAAATTGTGAAGGGTACCGTGCCGAGTATCATGACTTTGAAATCACGGTACGCGGACATCAGGCAGTGGCTTGCACCGAGTATCTCGAAAGAGGGCGAAGTGTTCGTATCGTCGGAAGACTCGTACAAGATCGCTGGGTCGATCAGGCTGGCGATGACCGTTCGAAGGTGAGCATCATAGGCGAGCATGTCGAATTCGGGCCGAAGAAATCGAAGGAGGAAACCGATGCAAAAGACAGCAACCGCTCTGATAATCCCGTCGGAAACGTTGTCTAATTTTCCTGGATTGGAGGAGGGCCTGAAAAAGGCCCTTTCCGTGTTCGGCAAAATTAAGACATTCGAGGATGTAGAAATTCATCTTTTGCGAGGACAGGGATTGGCCCCAGGGACGTATAGGACGTACCTGACCGCTGTAAAGCAGCTCTACCAATTCACGGACGGACTCAGCCCCCTTCAGATCAGCAAGGGCCACATCGAGAAATTCCACGAGTATCTTGCCAAGCACGTTAGCATGAAAACAGCCTGCGTCCGCATGGCAGGCTTGAAGAATTTTTTCAAGGGAATAGAGGAACTCGTGCCGCTGTTCCAGAGTCCATTTCGAGGCATGAGCGATAAGCTGAAGAAGAAACTCGGACAGACCGGGACGAGCAAACTGGGCAAGGCGTTGTACAAAAAAGAGCTTAATACTTTCTTGAATTTCATCAAACGAGATGAGTCCGTGAAGGGGCTTGAGAACTTTGCCATGATGCGGATGCTGATCGCCACCGGGCTGAGGGCGGCAGAGCTTTGTGGACTCAGCTGGCAGGACCTCGAGGAAGACCCAGACGAAGGAATATGGTACTGCATCGGCATCGGAAAAGGGAGCAAACCCTTCCGGCAGGAGATCGCTCTCAGCGGCGTGGTAGAGGCCATTCACACCTATTTCAGAGCGCACTTCCATCGAGAGCCAAAGTCCGAGGAACCTTTGTTTTTCACCATGTCCTCGAACCACCATGACCCACCGCTGAGAATGAATCCGGTCACGCTTTATAATCGAGTCCGCGAAATGGGCGAGAAGGTCAAAGCGGCAGGGCTGATCAAGAGAGAGATCACCTGGAGCCCGCACTTGATGAGAAGGACTTGCGGAACGCTGCTCGACAAGTTGAAGATGAGCCCGGTCAGCATTCAGCATTTCCTTCGGCATGCCAATCTGGCAACCACGGCCAAGCATTATATCTGCCATACGGAATCGGCTGTCGGCTATCTGGCTGGCGCTGTTATTTAAGGGAGGAGAGCGTGAAATTGATGACGAAGGAGCTGGAGAGGAAAATGCCCCGGCTGTATTCCCAGGAAGAGGTGGCCGACCCGATAGTCCATGCCCATTACTTTCATCCGATGAGCAGCTGGGACTGGTGGGCTTTGGAGTATGATCCCGAGGACAAGCTTTTTTTCGGGCTGGTGAAGGGCTTCGAGACAGAGCTGGGCAACTTCAGCTTGGAAGAGATGGAGGGAGTCAAGGTGATGGGCCTGGGCATCGAAAGAGACCTGTACTGGGAGCCGCGGCCTATATCTGAAGTCAGGAGCAGTTAAGCCCGGCCAATAGGTGGCCTCGCGGCGGTTCGACTCCGCTGCGGGCTGGAAACAGAGAACTATTAGCCCGGGAATGGTATGCTAAAAACATCTAAAATAATACTCAGTATTGCTTTACAATATGCTGTATTATTACGATAATCACATTGAGTGTACACTGATCTGTACAGGAAGGATCGGCAAATCAGGAGGGCGATGAAGATGCTTACTATGGGTGTTACGGAAACGAGAAAAAAGCTGACCTCGATTCACAGCGGCCTAAAGGAAACGGTTACTATTACTAATAGGGGGAAGCCCATTCTTGCGCTGATGAATTACGAGATGTACGAATCTATCTTCGAAACGCTCGCCATACTTTCCGATCCTGAGCTTGCGAAGGAGCTGCACAAGAGCATACAGCAGGTGAAGGATGGGGAGCTTATTCCTCTTGAAGAACTTGAAAAGGAATGGGCTTAACGTTCACTGTCAGGGTTACACCGGTAGCCCGAGACATGATTGAAAAAATCAAGAACCCTGAGAAAAAGGTTATAGTGAGAAGGATCAGGCAGCTAGAGAGCGATCCAGAAACCCAGGGTCTCCCTTTGGTTGGTAATTTGAGCACTTATAGAAGCCTTCACGTAGCCGGTAGGTATAGGGTTGTTTATCAGGTAAATAGAACGCAAATTGAGGTACACGTTATCGGCGCCGGGATTCGCAAAGAAGGTGATAAAAGCGACGTTTATGTACTGCTCAAGAAGCTTCTAGGTTTAGCATGAAAGAGCCGACCCAATCCGGTAAGCCAATATCAATATTCTGAAAGTCGGCTTTAACTTTTTGCCCGTGCTTCGCGCAGATCCTGCTGAGTATCGCGTGAGATGTTAATGTGCGGTGAAAAACCTTGCGCTGGCCCTCGGGCCGGCGCTTTTTTTTTCGATACTTATCATGTGCGGTCAATAAAAAACGGGCGGTGAGTTATGCGCTAACCCACCGCCCAGGAGGGGACTGCAATAATCGGTCGAAAAATGCTATTATTAAATCGTCCTCGGCAGGCACGTTCTGTGCCTAAAATCAACCCGGGGAATCGTAATGAATGGGCCCGCTAATTTGAGCGGGCTTTTTTTTCATGCCCTGAAACCCTGAAATCGATCCTCAGCCTCTTTTTTTGAAGAAATGACTTCGGGTATAGACGGTGCCTTTAAAGTGCCAAATAGACGGCTTCCCTACACAGGGCGGGTCACCCAGAGGCGACCCCTGGAGCTGCTTTTCTCTTCAGAAGATCGGAGAAAAGTCACTCGATTTGCAATTCTGTGGGCTCGAATGCTAAATGGCATTTCGGACATCGGACCGTGTCCCTGCACTTCTTTTCTGTCAGCTTCGGCCTGGTCGATAAGGGGAACAGCCGGATCTCGTCCAGGTTGAAAGGCATGCCCAAAAGATAACATTTCTGAAAACTTATTGCTATACCTTTCAGAATGCTTTACACTATCGCATCGAGATCGATTGTAGTACAAAAGATATAGGAGGGAAGTATGAAAAGCATCGCCTTCGCCATTCAAAAGGGAGGCACAGGGAAGACCACTCTGGCCGGGAACGTGGCCCACGCTCTATCGAGGAAGAGGAAAACCTTGATAGTCGATGCGGATCCGCAGGGAAATCTATCAAGCTGGCTTCTGAAGGAAACACCGGAGCATGAACTGGCAGATCTATTGATGGAAGACTGCTCGTTGCTCGATGCGGTGGCCGAGCTGGGCAAGAATCTCTATATCCTGCCAACCTTCTCGCTCGATGGAAATCTTCAGGCATTTTCAGATATGCGGATGATTTCGAAACCCCATATTTTCGAAAAGCTGTGCCGGCAGATAGAGGGCGAGGGATTCGATTTCGCCATCGTCGACCTCGGTCCTGGCATGGGGCTTTTGGAAAAGTACGTGATTCTGGCAATGGACGAGGTGATAACCCCTCTGACGCCGGAGTTCTTCTCTCTCGATGGCATCGAGATCTTCAGGAATGAGCTACGGAAGATCAACGAAGATTATGAGCGGAAGGTGAAGCACCGGAAAATCGTAGCGAATATGGTCAACAGATCCTTCAGGAGGCATCAGGCAATTTGCGAGCAATTCGAGCAAATGGCCTATTCGATCTTCACGGTCAGGCAGGATGCCAAAATCGCAGAAAGCCAGATTTACCACCAGTCTATTTTCGATTATTCCCCATCGAGCAAATCGGTGCCGGAGATCGAGAGGATTGCCAGCTCTATCGAGGGAGGCCGGAAGTATGCATAAACGCAAGTCAAATATTCTGAAGACCGTCGAGAAGGATATGCAGGAGAGGAACATCACCAAGAAGATCGATGCCGCGGAAGATCTCGGCGAGCTGGAGCTATTCTCGCTCAGGCTGCCCAGTGTATTAAAGGAGAGACTGCGGAAGCATTTCAAGAGGAAAGGGCTGGCTCTCGGCGCAGGGATTCGCTTTGTCCTGGTCGAATATCTCGATGATCAGTGAATCGCTTAAGATAATATATAGAAAAATAAGCGAGATCCAGGGGCTCGATAAACGCGTTGTAAGGCAAGGCCTTCCAGGGGCTTGCCGGATGGTTTAACGTTTATCCCTGCAAAGCGCCAAAATGGGCTGTTCCTACTGATAGGGAGGCAGTTTAAATCGGGGTCCCTGGGGGCTATTGAAAATACCGCAGAAAAAGGTTTACAATTGTGCGGAAAGTGTATAGGTTCATATCATGGTAAAGGAAAAAAGGCAGGCGAGAGCGGGCGGACGCACCTACGAATTTCTGGACATTAAGCCCTTTGAACTGTCCCGCTGGGTCAGGATAGGCGTCTTCCCATGGCCGAAAAATGAGCATGGTGATGCCCGGTATTTTGACGATGATTGGATGCTCACCATAATGGTGGTCAGGGATCTGTACCGGGCCGGAGTGAAAACTCCGGCAGTCAAGCGGCTGGCTGCTGAGGTATGGGCAGTCGCTAAGGATGGTATTCACAGAATGCCCCAACACATCATTATCAGAAATGAGCAACTGACTCTGGCTGATTCGGTGCAAGCACTCGCCAAGAACAACGGCTCGTATGCTGTTTATATTTCGGTCGATGGTATAAGCAAGAAACTCGATAAATTTTGGGAAAACTATTGAGGAGGAACTAAGCAAAATCGGGGCATAGAAAAAGCCCGGCATGCAAAGGTCCGGGCTTAAAGGAAATCGAAAGACACCTCAAAGGTACGCGATTTCCACTCTTTTGACAAGCCTTAATAACCTCGATTTTGCCCTACATGGGAGGGATGGGCATATGGAAGCAAAATTAGAGGCTGTTAAAACCGCTGTAATTCGTGAACCGCTGGTCAAGCTTACAGGAAATTACCTGTTGGCTCTCGTCCTCAATCAATTCATTTACTGGACATGGCGGGTACGAGATGCCGACGAACTTCTGAAGGAGGAGATCGCCCGGCGTGAAAAGGCAGGAGAGGAAAGCCCAGAGCTTTGCCATGGCTGGATATACAAGTCAGCCAGGGAACTGTCGGAAGAGCTAATGATAGGAAAGTCTGCTCAGTCCATGGGTAGATACATCAAAAAGCTCATGGACAAGGGTTGGCTGGCCAGACGGAATAACCCGAAATCGAAATATCGCTGGGATCGCAGATACCAGTACCGTCTCGACCTCGGAAAACTTGAAAAAGACCTAAGAGAAATCGGCTACAGCATCGACCATTGTCTTGATGGAAATGTTCGAATAAACCTAAAAACTCAAATCCTCGCATTTTCCAAAATGGAAGATGGAGATTCCAAAATGGAAGATCGAACCTCGCAAAATGGAAAAACAATATCAGAGACTACTGTAAAGATTAAAACAGAAGAAGAAACCCCGGCAAAACCCCCTTCTCCTTCATTTTATCAGAATGAAGAGAATAAAAGACTTGTCGAGGCTCTCAAAAAGGAACGGCTTCAGAAATACGGAGCGGTAGCTGATCTGCGGAAGACCACAGCGAAAAACCGTGAAACCGTCGAGCGACTCAGAGAGAATTTAGGCGATGAGGCCGTCGTCGAAGCATACCGGCAATTTCTGCAGGACCCTGGAGGAGAGAACTGGTACGCAGATAAGAAGCACCCCGCCGGTTCCTTCTGGAAGGATGTAGATAAATGGCTCCCCCAGATCGAGGAAGTATCGATCGAGAAACCGAGGAGAATATGCCCGGCCTGCGGGGTTGCGGAGAATGGTGGCATATGCCCGGCCTGCGGGAGCTGCGTAGAGGACTTCGGCGATCCGGAGAGGTTACTTCTGGCCCGTGTCGAGTCGCTGGCAGTAAGCCCGCCTGGTCAGCCCATGGCAGCATTGAGCATCGAGGATTCGGAAGAGTACGCGCGTCAGCATTCAATCTGGCAGAAGAAATATGAGAGGAAGTGCAGGCCGATCAGGAAAAAATGCCAGTCCGAAAATTGGTATATCGAAATGACGAAACAGGAGGCGACAGGGTGAGATTTTATGTCGGAAATTTAAACTATGTGACCGAGGAGCAGACTCTGCGAGATCTGTTCAGCGAATGCGGAACGGTTGGGAAGATAGACCTTATTGCCGATTTCGAAACGGGCATGTCGCGAGGCTTTGGGTTCGTAGACTTGGAGACAGATGACGGACAGGCTGCGATCGACATTCTCAACGGTCGCGAAATCGACGGCCGGCCGCTTGTGATAAATGAAGCTCGCAAAAAGGTATCGAGAGATAGGAACAATACCGACGGTCGGTATTGATAATGAAGACCGAGGCAGCAGCGGCGGTCGCTGTTGATAGCCCAGACAACTTTTATGCGGAGGACGAAGAGATGACGAAAGAGCTGGCTAACGAAAGAGCAGAAGAGCTTCAGGCAGTAAAAGAACAAATGCTGGCTGAAGAGCGGGAACAGCTGGAGGCTGAAGATCGGTCGGCAGAAGATCACGGTGAATGGCTTGATAAGGCGCATGTCTACAAAGTGTCGAATTATCGCGTTGTGGCACTCGCTTATTCTGTCAGAGACCTATTGACTCCTTTGATTGAAAGCCGTGAAAGGCTATTTTGCGAGGAAGCAAATGGCTACCTGTCGATATTTTTGTTGGTCAGGGAAATGCTAAAGAACGTAGATGAGAAACATCTTGATAGGGGTGCAAAAGCATTTTTCGCAAAAGACCTTTCCAATGACTGGGACCGATTAAGCTTTGAGGACGAAGAGCCAGCGGAAAAGGAAAAGGTCGAAGACGAGATATTGTCTTGAAGATACCGGAGCTGGCTTGTGATAACAATGGAATCTATCAAACGAACAAGGCTGCCCCTGGGGCAGATCGCATCGACAGTAGAGCGGAGGAAGAAATGGGCTACGATTTAACCAGCTTGAAAATGGAAAAGGAAGAGAAAGCAAAGGGCAGGAATGACGAAGTGTATTTTGCTGAAGGCAAGGAAAGAATAGCGGCAATGGAGAAAACAAAAAAGTACCAAGGCTTTTCTCCGGTACAGCAAATATCAGCAATGAGTTTTTGCTTGTATGGTGCCCTGACATTTCCTAATGGCTGCCATTTTCGGTTCAGTGTTCACTATTGGCCGCTAATGTTGAAATTGGCAATCCTATATGGGTGGGAGTCGGGCACTGATTTTGGGCAGACAGTCTCCGATGCCGACGCTATGGCGCTGGCCTCTTCACTAGAGAAGAGCCTGCCAGATATTCCGGATCACGATGTGCCTATTGAGGAACCGTCCATGATAGATTGCAGCGAAGGGCCAGGGAGAATTTTTGATGCGCTTAATGAAGCACATGCCGGAGAACGCAATCCATTCACATATTTTGCAGGAATAAAAAAGCAAAAGATTGTCAACTTTATCGGCTTCTGTAAAATGGGAGCTTTTAGAATTGAGTGACAGCGAGGAAGCATGGCCGGAATGAAATCAACCCTTAGGAGGCGCTTGGCAATTGACTTTGCGAATGGATGAACGGCGAGCTTTTCGATACAGACCAACTCAAGCGGATAGCCAGGAGCCGAGTCAATAATGCGCTTAGAGATAAAAAGATCGAACGGCCTGAGATTTGCAGAATTTGCGGTAGGCATAAAGAGCTCCAGGGGCACCATTTTGATGCTGCTGGCCATCCGGCCGACGTGACATGGTGTTGCAAGGACTGTCACCGGATGGCGGATCGACAGCTTAGAGAATTGAAATTTGATTGGGAGATAGCATGCACGATAGGCCAGCGCTTGAAATGAAGCCAAGACCATGGATAGGAAACACTATGAGATTGTCGCAGAAGATGGAACAACTGTTAGTCGCGGCGCAGCAGGGCATTTCGACCAGGACAGCCCTGAGTCAGCTGTATGGCATTAGCACCGAGAAGGAAGTCAACTCAGCCCGGGCAAGCCTTTCAAGATCGGTCTCCCGGCTTAAGGCGCTGGGGTTGATGGACAGGCCCAACACCGATCATCGCCAGCGATTCGAATTGACCAAGGCAGGCCTGCAGGAAGCCGGGCGGATAAAGGATGAGGAAACAATAGTGTCGGCAAAGGAAAGCGGAGAATGAGCAGAGGCATTGGCGCAAAGCAAAAACGAATCCTCGAGATAATCAGGTTGAAGGACGTCGCAGGACACGGAATGACCGTTCAGGAACTAATGTGGGCAGAATGG
>SDBV01007115.1_pt1 | contig 15354 bp, 12 predicted proteins | sample 2277081 | NCBI WGS metagenome assembly SDBV01 (sample SAMN10402039, study PRJNA504765) | marine sediment metagenome | isolation source: marine sediment core GS10_PC15, 223 cmbsf | place: Arctic Ocean: Southern Knipovich Ridge | collected 2010
GCCCTCTACCCGCGCGTCGGGGCTCGAAAGCGGGCCGCCCGCGTGGCGATGGGTAAGCTGTTTTCTCCCATGCTCTACGCCTCGCTGCCCTCCGCCGCGGTATTCCTCTCTCTCGCTCTCGCGCCGATCCCGCCGGTCCGCGTTTTCGGGGTGTTCGTCGCCATCGGTATTGCCCTCGCCTTTCTTCTCACCGTCACGTTTGTTCCAGCCTACATCGCCCTGCTGAGCGATGAGAGGGTTGCGAAGCTTCGTCGGCGTGATACGGAACGTGACGAGCGGCGGCTCTTGCCCCGCACCCTGGCGCGCCTGGGGCCGCGGACGCTTTCGAGCTCGAAGCTGATCGTGTTCGTTACGCTCGCCGTGTCGGTGATCAGCGTTTTCGGCATAACGCGGATCCAAATCAACGACAACCCCGTGCGTTGGTTTCGTCGGGACCATCCGATCCGGGTGGCGGACCGCGTACTGAACGAGCATTTCGGTGGCACGTACAATGCCTTTCTGGTTCTCGAGACGTCTGCCGATGCTGGCGACGATCATCGGCTGAGCGATGAGATCGGCGCCACCCTCGACGCGGCTGCGGCTGCCGGCAGAGTTGATCTCGGCGCGGAGTGGAGCGATCTGCATTGGTCGGTCGTGGCGTCGCCGCTGGCCGACCACCTCGAAGCTCTCATCGAGGCCGTCCTGCTCGAGCTCGATGAGGCGAGTGACGACGAAGCCGAGCTCTGGGAGGGTGTGCTAACGCGTCTCGATGATGCACAAATGGAGAGCAAGCTGTTTCAAACGCCCGCTGCGCTCGCCTTCATTGCGGGGCTCCAGGAGGACTTGCGAGGCTCCGGCCTCGTAGGCAAGTCCAACTCTATAGTCGACATTGTCAAGACCGTTCACCGCGAGCTTCGGGACGGTGATTCTCAGTACTTTACTATCCCGGGGACTTCGGGCGCGGTCGCCCAAACGCTTCTGAGCTACCAGTCGTCCCACCGACCTGACGACCTCTGGCATTTTGTCACCCCCGACTACCGCTCGGCTAACTTATGGCTACAGCTGAAGAGCGGGGACAACCAGGACATGATGCGGGTGACCGAACACGTCGAGCGGTACCTGGAGGCAAACCCGCCACCCGAGGCAACGTCCGTGGGCTGGGCCGGTCTCACGTATCTGAACGTGGTCTGGCAGAACGATATGGTGAGCGGCATGCTCAAGGCTCTCTTGGGCGGCTTTGCGACTGTGTTCATCATGATGCTGTTCCTGTTCCGGTCGGTCCGCTTCGCCATACTGGCGATGCTGCCGCTGTCCGTCACGATTGCGTTTATCTATGGACTCATTGGACTCGTAGGAAAAGACTACGACATGCCCGTAGCGGTGCTCAGCTCGCTTACCCTGGGGCTTTCCATCGACTTTGCGATCCACTTTCTGCAGCGGGCCCGCACCAACTACAAACGCACGAACGACTGGAGCGTGACGGTTCAGGAAATGTTCGCCGAACCGGCGCGGGCGATCGCGCGCAACGCGATCGTGATCGCCGTCGGGTTCTTACCTCTCCTGGCGTCACCGCTGGTTCCCTATAACACAGTGGGGGTGTTCCTAGCCGCCATCATGTTGCTGTCGTGTGTGGTGACTTTGGTACTCCTCCCTGGCCTGATGGATTTGCTCAAGAAGGGGCTCTTTGCTGAGTCGGCTTAGTTCTCGGAAGGATGTGATGAAACTGCACACCGCCCTGTTGATTACCTCTATCTTCGGACTGTCTCTGCTGACGCGAGGTTCGGATGCCCAGGATCTCACGGACGTCGAGGAGATCGTCGAGCGCGCGAACCTCGCGGCCTACTACGCCGGCGACGACGGGCGGGCGCGGGTCCGCATGACGATCACCGATGCTCAGGGGCGGACGCGCACGCGCGACTTCTTCATCCTGCGCCGCGATGAGGAGGATGGTGGGGATCAAGACTATGCCGTGCTGTTCAAACGCCCGGCGGATGTGCGGAACACCGTTTTCCTCGTGAAAAAGCATGTGGGTAAGGACGATGACCGCTGGCTCTACCTTCCGGAGCTGGACCTGGTGAAGCGTATAGCGGCTGGCGACAAGCGGACGAGCTTCGTGGGTTCACATTTCCTCTATGAAGACATGTCCGGCCGAGGCGTCAGCGAAGACGCGCACGAGCTGGTGGAGACGAGCGACAAGTTCTACGTGGTTCAGAACACGCCGCTCGATGAAGGGTCGGTAGAGTTCACCTCGTGGACTGTCTGGATCGACAAGCAGACGTTCCTCCCGTCGAAGATGGAGTACGTGGACGACGCCGGGGAGATCTATCGCCGGATCGAAGCACTGGAGGTTGCCGAGTTCGACGGCCACCCGACCGTGATCCGAATGAAGATCTCGGACCTACGCTCGGGCGGTCACACGGTCGCCGAATTTCGGGGCGTCGAGTACGACCTGGGCATCCCGGCCAGCGTCTTCACGGAGCGCACGCTTCGTAATCCATCGCGCGAGTGGTTCTCCACCAACTGACACGAGATGCTGCGAGGAAAGAACTGCTGCCTCATCGTGTGCGTCTTGGCCGCCGGCCTGGGGACGGCGCGAACCGTTCTGGCGCAGGACGACTGGGACGAGGCCCCGCTCGAGATCCATGGTTTCGTCGAGGTGGCCGGGGCGGCTCGTGTCGTCAGCGATCCCGTCCAGCCGGATGATTTCGTGTTGGGCGAGGCGCGGTTCCGCCTCGACTTATCGCATTACGAGGGTCGTACCGACCTGACGTTCAAAGGTGACTTCACAGCCGACGCTATCACAGACGAGATCGAGATCGACATCCGCCAGGCGTCGATCACGCTGCGCTTGACGGACTGGCTCGACGCTCGAGTCGGCCGGCAGGTACTGACCTGGGGGACGGGCGACTTCATATTTATCAACGATCGCTTTCCCAAGGACTTCGTCTCCTTCTTCATTGGGCGCGATGACGAATTCCTGAAGGCCCCATCGAACTCACTGAAAACGAGCTTCTATTCTGGGCTGGCTAACCTCGACATCGTCTGGACCCCCATCTTTGCGCCGGATCTGGGCATCACCGGGGAACGGCTATCTTTCTTCGACCCATCGACGGGGGTTTCAGTCAGCGCGACGACGATGGGACAACCGCTCGAGCCGCTCCTGCCCGCCAAGGAGTTGGGTAACGGCGAGCTGGCAGGGCGCGCCTTTCGCACGGTCGGCGGTTACGAGCTGGCCCTCTACGGCTATCTCGGCTTCACCAAGCAGCCGCTGGCGCGCGATGAAGAAGCGAACCTGCCGACCTACTCGCGATTGAATGTCTACGGCGCGAGCGTCCGCGGTAATCTTCTGCGTGGCATTGCCAACGTGGAGGGAGGCTACTACGACTCGGAAGACGGCGAAGGGAACGACCCCAACGTTCCCAACTCACAGATCCGGGGTCTCGTGGGGTACGAGCGTGAATTGTTTGCGAACTTCGGCCTCGGTTTGCAGTACTTCCTCGAGCGGATTCAGGATTATGATCAGCTGGTAGCGAATTCAGCCACGCCCCAGTTCGAGCCGGACGAACTACGCCACACGTTCACTACGCGCCTGACTTACCGGCTACTTTTGCAAACCCTGACGCTCTCGCTCTTCGCCTTCGTCTCGCCCAGCGATGAAGACGCACATCTACGGCCCTCGCTATCGTACAGATGGACAGACGCGGTGACGATCACCGCGGGAGGCAATATCATGTTCGGTGACGAGACCGGGTTCTTTGGGCAGCTCGAGGACAACACGAACGTGTATCTCCGCATTCGCCACAGCTTCTAAATGCATTTTTCATGCAGACCAGACATTTCTTCTGCCTGGTGTATACCGACGCGCTCAATTCGCCGGGCTTGCCGGCAGCGAAGACGATCAGCATGGCGGAAACGATGAAGAACGTCGTGAGCGGCGAGATCGGGCAGGCAGTCCGCGACGCTACCGACTAGCGGAAGGTGGCTTCCAGCCGGGCGAGGTTCGCCCGCATCCCGGTGAGGTAGTCGCCCTCCGCGGGTGCTTGCCCCAGCGGCTCGAACACCACGGCGCGGATTCCCAACCCTTCGAGACGCGTTCGGATCGCGGGCAGCGGCTCGGCCTCCCACAGCATCAAGGCCGCGGGGTGCTCTTTCAGTACCCTGCCCAGCTCCCGCCACTCTGCCTCCGTCGGCGCCTCGTCGGGCTCGAGGTGGAGGATGACTAGGTTCAGCCGGTAGCGCTGTGCCAGATACTGGTAGACCGGGTGCGAGGCCAGCAGCGGCCGCTCGGGATCCCGGCCGAAGATCTCCGACAGCTCCGCGTCGAGCGCCTGCAGATCGGCTTCGAGCGCCGCGTATCCGACTCGCAACTCGGCCTCCGAGCCGGGGCGCGCCGACTGCATCGCCTCATAGACCGCGGCCGCCTGGGCGATCGAGATCGTCGGATCCAGCCATGTCGTGAAGGCGACCTGACCGTGGGTGTGCTCGCCCTGCGGACCGTGCGTGTGGGCGACCGCGCCGTCCTCGACGATGTAGCGGTGGCTCACCCCACCGGTCGTGATCACCTGGCGCGAGGGCGGCAGTGAGAATCTGCCGACCCACCCGGCGTAGCCCGCGCCGTTCAGCAGGATCAGATCCGCACCCTGGTACGCGGCCACCATCTCCGGATTGGGAACCCAGAAGGCGGGATCGACATCGGGCGGCGCCGGGAAGTGCACCTCGACCCCAGCGCCGCCGATCCGCTCGGCGAAGTATCGAAGCGGGTAGTTCACCGTATAGACGACGAGTGGCGTCGGGGCAGCCGTCGCCAGGGCGTCGGAACTCTCCGGCATCTCCCGAGGGTCAGTGCTGCAGGCCACGGCGACGGTCACGAGCAGAGCCGGCCAAACGGATCTGGTCCCGGGTCGCCTTTCCTTGCGGACGGTTTGCACACTGTTTTTCAGCTGTCAGCTCCTGAGGATCATCCGGATGGCCAGCGCCCCGAACTGGCCGGTCATCCAGGTCAGTCCCGCCGCGAGAACCACCCCTACCGCCAACACCACCCCGATCTCGGAGAGCATGATCGAGGCCATCGCCGGCCGTGAGCCGCCGATCTTGAACATCGTCTCGAGCTCGCGCCGCCTGAGACGCAGCGAGAGCATAAACACCAGCGACGCGGTGGCCAGGGTGGCCAGACCGACGATTACGGCCCCCGCCACCACGAACCGCTCGACGGTGAGGATCGTACCGAGCAGTCCGATCATCACGTCCGTGGGCGCCACGATCTGCGCCAGCTCCTCCGCCCCCTGGTAACGGCCCTGGAGGAGGGCCGAGCTCCGCTGGTCGGGCACATCGGCGTCCCCGAAGTGGTCCGAGTGCAGGTGCCCGATGAACACCTTGTCCAGATAGTCGTAGGGGATCTTGAGTGCGGAAATCCGCTCGGCCGAGCCGGTACCGATGTCGAACAGAAACTTGTCTCCGTTCCCCAGCTCGACCAGCCAGCAGGCTGCCGCCTGCTTTGGCCTGGCGTTGGGCATCCCGGTCCCGCAGGCGATCACCCGCATCTCATCGGGGGCCAGCGCCTCGGTGCCCGGATAGTAAACGTCGCGATCTTCGACGATGCCCGTGCGCGATACCACCTGGCGCTCCTGCGGGAGCACCGTGCCGGGTGCCAGCCCCATGTAGGTGTTGGCATCGGCGGCATAGAGCGATGGGACGGAGAGGCGGTCCACGCCTCGCTTCACGTCGGCGCGACCCAACCGGTAGGCTGCCGCGGCCGCCATCAGCCCGATCAGAACCGCCGAGATGAGTATTCGCCTGTGCATGGCTCGAGCTCCTTCACCGCATAGGAATTTCATTCAGCCCTCCCAAAGTAGAGCTGCGTAAGTACGGACGGCAACTGGCGGCTGCACATGGAATGGCGGATACAGTTCCGTCGCGGCCGGGTCCGGGTCCAGTGGGACTTGTCGTTCTGATGGTCCAGTTCCGAGCACGCCAGCGAATCTGAGAAGCGACATGGGGCGGACCAGACATCCCTTCTGCCGGGCGCACGCCGACGCCCTCAATTCGCCGGGCTTGCCGGGTGGGTGACTTTGCTGTAACTGAAAAGATCTCAGCCAAGCCGGCGGCCGAGTCGATCAGCGTGAGGCCGGACGGCTCCATAGAAGGACTGTTCTAGATGAGCGATCTGAAAGCAGTTCAGACTGGCGGCGTGCAGGCGATCGTGTCGAACGGTTTCGTTTGTACCGCGGGCCAGATCCGACTCGATCCGGCCACGGGCGAGCTCGTCGGCTGATAGACCGGGATGTGTCGCTGGATCGCCTACTCCGGTAACCCCATCTATCTCGAGCTGCTCCTGTTCAAGCCCGAGCACTCGCTGATCGACCAGAGCCTGTCGGCGCGCGCCTCTGCCCAGACCACCAACGGCGACGGTTTCGGCGTCGGCTGGTACGGCTCCCGCGATACTCCTGGGCTCTATAAGGACATCCAGCCCGCCTGGAACGATGAGAACCTCAGGGACGTGGGCGCTCAGATCCAGGCGTCGATGTTCCTGGCCCACGTGCGATCGGCGACCGGCTCCGCCATCCAGCACACCAACTGTCATCCATTCCGACACGGTAAATGGCTCTTCCAGCACAACGGGCTCATCCGGAGCTTCCACTGGCTGAAGCGAGAACTGGCGCTCGAGGTTGCCCACGAGCTCTATCCACAGGTTCAGGGCACGACGGATTCCGAGCTCATGTTCTACCTGGCGCTGACCTTCGGACTCGAGGACGATCCAGTGAGAGCGATCGAACGGCTGATCGGGCTGGTAGAAGACATCGGTCATAAGAAGGGCGTCGAGAATCCGATGCAGATGACCATCGGCCTGTCGGACGGCGAGAAGTTGTACGGGTTCAGATACTCGACCGAGCGGGAGTCGCGCACGCTCTTCCACAGCAAAGACATGGAGGCGCTGTGGGATCTGATCCCCGAGACGAAGGGTCTGTTCGATGAAGATGCCCGGATGATCGTGTCCGAGCCGCTCGGAAGTCTCGCCGATCCATGGGAGGAGATACCGGAGGCCACCGCGATCATCGTCGACGAAGGAGATATCGAAAGCCGAGAGCTGCGGCCGCGGCACGACTCCTGAGTCCCCGAGTTCAGTGCGACGGGTAGGCGGTACACACTGATAGCTTGCGTACACGGAGGGATGCTGTGACACTGCTTCGCATAGTGCGGGATCCGATTACCCGGTCCGAGCTCGCGGCCATCGCCGAGAAACAATTCGGTGACATGGTGAAGGCGGTTGTCGATGTTGACCGCCAACTGTTTGCTATAGGGGGCGAGCTACACTCTGACGAGGAAGCGGCACTGCTCGACGATGGGTCCAGGCAGGAAGACCTCTGGGGAATCAACGTCTATCCCGACGAGCCGCTGGCCGAGTGGATTGAGTTCGACTCGATGATCAACGTGCGTCCCAGTCAGGGGAATCGATCGCGCGACGTGGAAGACCCGCAGCTGCGCGAGTCCATTCGGGACGTCGTGAAGACGCTGATCATCGAATGATGGACGCGCGCGAACTGGGTCACGTCCAGGCCGCGGCGGGGCGGTGGGCAGCCCTGACCTTAGTGGAACAGATGGCTCATATCGGGAGCGAGGTCGAGCGAACGATTAGGGCGCATGAGAGCGGCCGGGAGAGGCGCTCCGAACGGGCTCTGATCCGCGCCCTGGAACTCTTCGATCTCACTGCAGCCGACTCGCGCTGGCGAGGGCCGCGCCGGCGCGAGATCCTCCGTGCGCGGGAAGAATTCTGCCGGCTCTTCTTCGATCCGGATGTGGCGCCTGACTCAGTTTCCGGCCTCCAGACTTACTTTCTGCAGTTCGCCCGGGCGGCCCGTGCTGACACGTCGGCAGTCTAGACATGGACACTGGTCCCTCGGCGCCTCCGGTTTCAGTGCGACGGTAGACGGTACGTAGTAGCGATTACCGTTACCGTCCACGGCCTACTGCCTACCGAAACCAGTCCCCAGCTCCGCAAAGCAAGATGGGCGGCGATAGCCCTTGGGGTGGTGTATGCTGCGCCCCAGGGTGTCTTATACAACACCTGCAGTCCTCTGTTGCTCCACTCCGCGTGACCGACCCGACCTCGCAAGCATAGATAGGACAATCAATTATGCACCGCCTGCCGCGCCCTTCCGTCGCTGGCCCGCACGTTGCTAGGGAACGGCCGTGACGATTCCGATCAAAGGTAGTTGAGGAGCTGAAACGCCATGAGACTTCGCGTTGCCACGTTAGTCATTCTGTTGGTGACAGGGTTCGACCTCCATCCACTATCGCTGGCTGAGCAGCAGGAACCATTGCCACGGGTGACGATTGGAATTCTCGTTGATGCCACGGCGGAACGGTATGGCCCGCTCCACACCATGGTCAGCGAGGAGATTCGGCTCCTCCTATCGAACGACTTCGATGTCCGGCTCCCGGCGGACAAGTTGATCCGGGCAGGAGAGACCGTCGCGGCTGCCGAGCGCGCCATCGACCGACTTCTGGCCGATCCCGAGGTCGACCTGGTGATCGCACTGGGGCCCGTAACGTCGAACCAGCTTGCCCGGCGTAGGAATTTGCCGAAGCCGGCGGTCGCCGGGCTAATCCTCCAGCCTGAGGTCCAAGGACTTCCCCCGTCTGAGAGTGGAGGGAGCGGGCTCGCCAATCTCAACTACCTGGCCGTCGAGTTCAACGCCCGCAGCCTCGAGGCGTTCCGCGAGATCACTCCGTTCACGCGGGTCGCCGTGCTGGCGCCGGAGGCGCTGGTCTCGGCCCTTCCCGAAATGGCGAGCCGGATCCGACGACTGGAAGGGGTTGCAGACTTGGAGCCGACGATCGTTCCCGTGGGGAACTCGGCGGCCGGCGCGCTGAACTCGATAGACCCGATGGCGGAGGCGGTGTTTGTGTTGCCCCTGCCGGGTCTCGGTGACTCCGAGTTCAGGCAGCTTGTTCAGGGCTTCATCGAGCGCGGCCTGCCGAGCTTTTCGTGGATCGGGGCGCCGGAGGTACGCATGGGCATCCTGGCTGGGCGACTTCCCGATGGCTTCGTTCAGCGCCTGGCCCGCCGTTCCGCGCTGAACGTGCAGAGGATACTGCTGGGTGATGACCCGGCCTCCCTCACGGTCTTCCTGGCTGCTCAGGAACAGGTGAGCATCAACCTGGCAACCGCCCAGGCCATCGGCGTCTACCCGCCCTGGCGCGTCTTCATCGAGGCGCAGCTGATCGACGACCCGGCGGCCCAAGAGACTCGCCGCCTCTCGCTCGCGGGGGTCGTCCGCGAGGCATTAGATGTGAACTTGGACCTGGCGGCGGAGGACCGCTTCGTGGCGGCCGGGGCCCAGAACGTCCGCATCGCGACTGCGCCGCTGCTGCCGCAGGTCGGAGTCGGCGCCGACGCGACCGCCATCGACGAGGACCGTGCGGAGGCGAGCCTTGGGATCTTCCCTCAGCGTTCGTTGACCGGGTCTGCCGGTCTCTCGCAGGTGATCTACGATGAACGGTTGTGGGCTGGGCGATCCATCGAGAAGTCGATCCAGCGCTCGCGTGAGTACGATCGAGAGACGCTGCGCCTGGACGTCGTCACCGACGCGGCAGTGGCGTACCTCAGCGTTCTCCGGGCAAAAACCTTCGAGCGGGTCCAGAAAGAGAACCTGACCGTCACCCGCTCGAACCTGGAGCTCGCCGAGATTCGCTTCGCGGTGGGGGCAGCAGACGCATCCGAAGTCTACCGCTGGCAGAACCAGATCGCCAACGACCGCCAGGCCGTGATCGACGCTCTGTCGATCACGAAGCGGGCAGAGATCGAGGTGCGACGGATCCTCAACCGGCCTCTGGACGAAGCGTTCGCCACAAAGGAGACGGACCTAAGAGACCCTTCCCTAGTCACAAGCCAGGAGCGGTTGGGCGCTTACCTCGGGGACCCCTGGAGTTTCGGCATCTTCCAGGGGTTTCTGGCCGAAGAAGCCCTAGCGACTTCCCCCGAACTGGCCGCCATGGAGTCTCTGATTGAGGCTCAGGAGCGCGCGCTCAAATCGGCCAACCGGGCGTTCTATCTGCCGGCGCTCTCTTTGGCTGCCGGCCTCACCAATTTCTTCGCCCGAGGAGGAGCGAGCGCGTCGCCGACTGGGGATGTCGACGATCTGCGCTGGGCGGTCGGCGTGACCCTCACCTATCCCCTATTCACCGGTTTGGGACGATTGGCGGAACAAGCGCGGGCACGCGAGGAGCGAAGCCGACTCCAGCTCGAGCGGCGGGCGATCGCGGATCGGATCGAGCAACGCGTGCGGGATGCCGTCTACCAGATGGGGGCTTCTCGCGCCAACATCGACCTTTCCGTTGAGGCGGCCGAGGCCGCGGACCGCAACTACGCGCTCGTAAGGGCCGCCTACGCGAGGGGCCTGGGCACGATACTGGACGTCTTGGACGCCCAGAACCAGGCGCTCTCCGCCCAGGAAGACGCGGCCACAGCCCAATACGACTTTCTCACCGACCTGATGCGCGTCGAGCGCGCCGCGGGACGGTTTTATTTCTTCGCGGGCCCTGAGGACTTCGAGGAGTTTCTACAGCGACTCGATGTCTACTTTCGCAACTAACGGACGCCGGATGCCAGGTGAGTGAAATGATGAACCTAGCTAAGCGTGGATCCTTCGTTTGGCTCTTCCTGTTGCTGGTCGGCTGCGGTGGGGAGCCCGCTCAGGACGAGCAACCCACCCGCCCAGTCAAGATGCTGGCTGTAGGCCTGGGAGATTCCGGTGGCCGCCTCGAGTATCCGGGTTCCGTCGCTCCCGTACAGGAGGCCCTCATGTCTTTCGAGGTCGACGGCCGGATCTTGGAGCTGCCGGTAGTCGAGGGTCAAACAGTCACGCAGGGCCAAATCCTCGCCCGCCTCGACTCCCGCGACTACGAAGCACAGCGCGACGCCGACTTGGCCAGCCGGAACGCCGCCCTCGCCGACTACCAACGGTATCAGGACCTGTACGCCGCCGACGCCGTCTCGCTTCAGGATCTCGAGGTGGCACGACGGAACTACGAGGTGGCGGAGGCCAGGCTCGCCATCACGACCAAGGCGCTGAGCGATACGTACCTGCGCGCCCTGTTCAGCGGCAAGGTGGCCCGCACGCTGGTCGAACAGTTCGAAAACGTTCGGGCCAGACAGCCCGTCCTGAGCCTGCAAGATGACAGCGGGCTCGAGATGAAGATCAGCGTGCCGGAGCGGGACCTGGTGCTGGCCGGAGTAGGGCTCACGCTCGAGGAGCGCACGGCACGAGCCCGGCCCGAGGTCGAGATTGCATCGATGCCCGGGATGAGGTTTGCCGCCCGCCTGACCGAGTTCGCGACGGTCGCCGACCCGGTGACCCGCACCTTCGAGGCGACCATCCGGTTCGAACCGCCTGCCGATGTCGTGATCCTCCCGGGCATGACCGGCCACGTCACCCTCAGGCCTGACCTGGCAGCCAGTTCGGATACCCGATTCCGGATCCCGGCGACCGCCATCTTCGTCAGCGACGACGGCCAGTCGTTCGTCTGGATGGTGAACGAGGCCACAATGACCGTCAGCCGCGCACCCGTCGCGCTCGGCGCTCTCTCTGGCTCGGAAATCGAGATCACCGATGGACTCAGCCTCGGGGAGCTGATCGCCGTATCGGGAGTGCATCAGCTCAGGGAAGGGATGACGGTCCGACGACTAGAGGAGCGAGGCTGAGCTCAGATGAAGATCGCCGACCTGGCAATTGAGAACAAAACGACGACGCTGGTCCTCACGTTCTGCGTTCTCATAGGAGGAGTGCTGGCGTACCGGAGTCTCGGGCGGCTGGAGGACCCGGAATTCACCATCAAAGACGCCATCATTACGACTCCCTACCCGGGCGCCTCGGCGCAGGAGGTCGAGGAGGAGGTCACCGATCGGATCGAGCTCGCTGTACAACAGCTCGGGCAACTGAAGGAAGTGCGCGAGTCCTCGTCCCAGCGTGGAGTCTCGATCGTCAAAGCACGTGTCCACGACAAGTACACCGGGTTCACAATTCCCCAGGTCTGGGACGAGCTGCGACGGAAGATCAACGACGTCCAGCCGCAGCTGCCGCCGGGCGCCGGCCCTTCCATCGTCAACGATGACTTCGGTGATGTGTACGGTGTGCTCCTCGCTGTCTACGGCGACGAGTACACCTACCGTGAACTGGAAGATTTCGTTGACCTGCTCCGCCGCGAGCTCGTTCTCGTAGGTGGCGTGTCCAAGGTGGAGTTGGTGGGCGTCCAGTCGGAGGCCATCTATGTCCAGCTCAACCGTGACCGGATGGCCCAGCTCGGCATTCCCACCAGCGCCGTCGTCGCGGAGCTGGAGCAGAAGAACGTCGTCGTCGACGCGGGCCACGCACAGGTTGGACCCGATTTCCTCACCATCGAGCCGACCGGAGCTGTCACTTCCGTTGAGGACTTCGAGTCCATCCTGATCCGGGGCGCGGGTACGGATCGCCAGATCTACCTGAGAGACGTGGCGGACGTGACACGGGGCTATGTAGACCCGCCGACCAAGATGCTTCGGTTTGATGGTCACCCGGCCTACGGAGTAGCCATTTCCACAGTAGCCGGCGGCAACGTAGTGACCATGGGAGAGGCCCTGGAGCAGAGACTCCACGAGCTCGAAGGTTCACTACCGCTCGGGATGCGGTTCGGAATAATCTCGCTCCAGTCTCGGGAAGTCATGACAGCGATCAGCGGGTTCGTACTGAGCCTCTTGGAGGCAGTGGCCATAGTCATCGTGGTGCTGCTGATCTTCATGGGGTTCCGCAGCGGTCTGCTTATCGGCTTCATCCTGCTGCTTACCATCGCAGGGACCTTCATCCTGATGGCGATGAAGGGGCTGACGCTCGAGCGAATCTCACTAGGCGCGCTGATCATCGCGTTGGGCATGCTCGTCGACAACGCGATCGTGGTCGTCGACGGCATGCTCATCAAGATGCAGCGGGGCACGGAGGCCCGAAGGGCGGCGTCCGAGGTCGTCGCCCAGACGGCGTGGCCTCTGCTCGGTGCGACTATCGTCGCCGTCCTGGCCTTCGCCGCTATCGGCACCTCAGAGGACAAGACGGGCGAATTCACCCGCTCTCTCTTCTCGGTGATTCTCTACTCGCTCTCTCTCAGTTGGATATTCGCGGTCACCGTCACGCCGCTCTTGGGTGTCATGTTCCTCAAGCCACCGGGAGGTGGTGGGGAGGGAAGGGACCCCTACGGCGGCCGCTTTTATGGCGCGTATCGGCGTTTCCTCGAGCGGTGTATCGGATTCCGCTTCGTCACTGTGGGCGTGGTGGTGGGCCTCTTCGCGGTCTCCATGTGGGCGTTTCAATTCGTGCCCGACGGTTTTTTCCCGAACTCCACCCGAGCCCAGTTCATGGTCGACTATTGGCTGACCCAGGGCACGCATATCGATCAAACTCTGAGCGAGGTCGAGGAGATCGAGGAGTACATGGCGGAGCTGGACGGCGTCACCCACGTGGCCGCGGCGGTGGGAGGTGGTTATCCCCGCATCATCCTCACCTACACCGCGGAGAAGGATAACGACGCCTATGCCCAGTTCTTTGTCGAGGTGGACGACTACAGGAAGATCGATGGGCTCATGGAGGAGATTCGGGTGGACCTCGAGGCCCGATATCCAAACGCCGTCGTCAATCCCAAGAAGTTCATGATCGGGCCGAACGAAGGGGGGCGCTTACAGGCCCGGATCCAGGGCGAGAATCCCGACACGCTGCGGCGCATCGCCAGCCAGGTGATGGAGATCTTCGATGACGATCCGGGATCCAAAGGGGTGCGCATCGACTGGCGCCAGAGGGTCAAGACGATACAGCCCGTCCTCGCCCTCGAGCAGGCGAACCTGAACGGTATCACCCGCCCGGATGTGGCCCTAGCCATGCGTGAGGGTTTCGAAGGACAGACGACGGGCCTCTATCGGGAGGAGGACAAGCTCCTGCCAATCATCATCAGGGCGCCTGAGGAGTTGCGCTCCGACGTGGCCAGCATTGAGAACCTCCAGATCTGGAGCCCCGCCGCGCAGGCCATGATCCCCATCCGCCAGGTCGTCGCGGGCTTCGAGACGGTCTTCGAGGACGAGATCATCATGCGCAAGGACCGCAAGCGAACGATCATCGTCCACGCCGACCAGGTGAGCGGCCCCGCGAGCGATCTCCTCAATCGTGTGCGGCCTCAGGTCGAGGCTCTGCCGCTGCCAAACGGCTACCTCGTCGACTGGTCGGGCGAGTATGAAGACTCGGGAGATGCTCAGGCCGCGCTCATGGGTGGGTTGCCCGTCTTCGCGCTGATCATGATCCTCGTCGTGATCGGACTGTTCAACAGCCTGAGAAAACCACTCATCATTTGGCTCGTAGTCCCTCTTTCCCTCATCGGGGTGTCGCTGGGCCTGCTCGCCACCCAGAATCCGTTCGATTTCATGGCGATCCTGGGATTCATGAGCCTGATGGGCATGCTGGTCAAGAACGCTATCGTCCTCATCGACCAGATAAATGTGGAGGTCTCGGAGGGCCGCTCAGACTATCAGGCCATCGTGAACTCCGGCGTCAGCCGTCTGCGCCCGGTAGCCATGGCGGCCTCGACGACCGCGATGGGGATGACCCCGCTGCTCTTTGACCCCTTCTACGTGGCCATGGCGGTCACCATCATCTGCGGGCTGCTCTTCGCGACGGGCCTCACAATGGTCGTTGTGCCGACCCTTTATGCTCTCTTCTTCCGGGTCCGAAAGGACGCGGCGGCGGAAGTCGTCACAGGCTAGCCGGTGAGCAGGGCCGCAGACTCGCGGCGCTGCCACAGCTGCAGAAGCCCAACCACGCCCATCATTATCACCATCTCGACCACGAAGTACGCTACAATGAATACCGCGTAGTCGAGTCGTCCCAGCGTGGTCGCAGCTACGACGACCGCTAGGGCGGTGTTGCGCATTGGGAACTCCACCAGCAGGGTGATGCGATCGGGGAATGGGATAGCGAGTACCCAGCCGGCAGCGAAGCCGATCAGCATGGCGGAAACGGTGAAGAACATCGAAAGCGTGGCTGCGCTGGCGAGATGCGCGGCGAAGACGGCGCGTTGATCGTACGCGATGAAGACTACGATCGCTGCTACGATGAACGGACTCACTCGTTTGAGCCGTGCGTGGTTACGTTCGACGAAGCGCGGGCGCCGAGCCCGTACCACCATGCCGACGGCGATCGGCAACAACATCAGCAGCACCAGTTGTCCCATCATCGTGCCCAGCGGGATTCCCACCCCGGCGCGCTCACTGAGGAACAGTCGCACGCCGGCGGCCGTGAGCAGAGGGAACGTAATGATTCCGATTGTGTTTGTGAGTGCCGTAAACGTGACCGAGAGGGCGATGTT
>SDBV01007116.1_pt1 | contig 15354 bp, 20 predicted proteins | sample 2277081 | NCBI WGS metagenome assembly SDBV01 (sample SAMN10402039, study PRJNA504765) | marine sediment metagenome | isolation source: marine sediment core GS10_PC15, 223 cmbsf | place: Arctic Ocean: Southern Knipovich Ridge | collected 2010
AATCGCCTCCCATTCGGCTCGGGGGTATAGCCGATAACTGCGACACTTAGGGACGGCCTCGACTCCGCCAACGAGAAGTGGCCATTGCGACCCTTGCTCAGTGGTATAAGTGAAATATCGGTGATCGAATTTGTCGTAAGAAAATTTCAGGGTAAGATCGAACACGTCGTCCCGAACTTCGCTGCCCTGTGATCCCAGAAACAGCCAATGGTTCTCTCCGATAAATGTTTCGGTGCCAGAGGTTCTGTTCGTCGTCGCAGCCAGGTCAAATAGCGCCCGCTGCAAAAGCAGGTCGGGGTCATATACGAGCTTCTGGAAGCTCATAACGAATTGCGGGGCCAGCTTGTCTGTCCCTTCGCCGTCCTCGATAATAGACTCGTGCCCCCAGTTTGGGAACTGCGGGGGCAGCGGGCCGCCGATGATCGTTGACCACGTTTCGCATGCTGCCAAGTAATTTGGCGGGGCCGGAAAGGGTGGGCCTTCGATTGCGTCCAAGTCCCAAAATATCTTCTCGGTCTTGGTGGAGATTTCTACGTGCTTACGAACCTGCCACAGTGTTTTCTTGGTCCCGTATTGGACCGTGACCTTGTAGTATATCTGCTTGGCCGTACCAGCGGCGTCGCCAGATTCAGAAACGCGGACCACGCGTACATTTTGGACACTCAGGGTGCCGCCAGAGTTTGTTCCTGGCGGTTCGGAGTGCGTTTCTTCTCCGTCGAAGACATTAGACCCCGTAAAGCCGTGCGAGATCCATTGCGTTTCGACGCGCGGAATGCCGTCCAGCAGAACCACGTCAGACTCAAATTCCAAGCCGTCCCCCACGGCGTCGGTAGTTACGACCTTGAACTCGCGGACCCGTACTTCCTGGCTTTGGTCAAGCGTCACTGAGCCGGTGGTACGCATCTCCTCGATTGTGATCGCCATTAGTTCAATACCGCCACTGCCCCGCCTCCAGCGGCCACAAGCTCGGTCAATAGTTCGTTGGTGCGGCGAATCTCCCCGGCGACGAGCTGGTCGCCCTTTGGCTTGCCCCCTATCGAAGCGGCTAACCCGCCAAAGATGCGAGAAAATCCTTCTCCGCCGCCAGTGAGGTTTGCAAGTACCGGCGTGCTTACCGTGCGGCCCAGATCGGCGGTTCCGCCCGCGTCGCCCGAGCCCCCGAGGCCGCCGCCAAGCCCTTTCATGGCCTTGTTCAACGCATCAGTTTCTTCCGTGAGGCCCTTCAACGCCTTTTTGGCAAACAGGTGTTCCATGAGGAACACCAGGGCTGTAATTGCAATGATGGCCAGCCCAGCAGGTCCGAGGATCGCGGCCCACATCAGCCGAAATGCTCCGGCCACAAGTCCCGCTCCAGCCGCAATAATCCCTGCGGCCCCGGTCCAGATGCTCGCGAACGAGATGGAGGCAAGCGACGTGACCTTGAAGGAAACGGCCAAACTGGTCAGCGCCAGCTTGAGCCGAATAAACTGCGCCTGCAAGAACGAGGCTACCGCCTTGGTGAAAACAAAGGATCGGTTCATCAGCCAGTTGGCAACCGTAACCCCTTTGATCTGTATTCGCAGGGCGAACAGCGCGCCGCGAAGCAGCGCCGAACTAATGCGCCACTTGATCCATAGGCCAACCCCAGCAACCGTGAGCAACAGCATCGGGCCGAGTGCCGCAGCAAGACCGACAATCGACAGCGCAACCCCCGATATGATCGGGTGCGCTTTGGCGAACTCGCTGATCAGTATTCCCATCGGAACGACAGTGTCGTTGAGTAGTCGCAGGAACACGCGGAGCGTGGGGATCATCGCCTGCCCGATGTTTTCAGCGAATTGCCTGGTCAGGGACCGCAGCTTGATCCACTGATTCGCCCATCCCCGGCCAGTGCGAATGGCATCACCTTGCTGCGCCGTGCTGCGCTCCAGGATCAGCCCAAAGCGAGCGACCACCTTCTGGGCCTCGCTCATCTCTTTGCCGACTTCGGCAATTCCGGTCTTCAGCGCAAACGCCTTGACGTTGGCGGCCTGCACGTTGATGCCGAATTCGAGCAACGGGCGGGGCATTCCAATCAATGCGGATTGCAGCTTCTGGAATACTACCTCTGGCCGCTGGTCCTCGAATGACGCCAAATCGAACGCCAGGGTGGTCAGTTCTTTGGAGATCGCCGCAGTGGCATCACGCCCCAGTCCGACCGGCACCAGCATCTTGTTGAACGTGGAAACGAACTGCTTTGTCTCAGATTCGCTGCGCCCAAACGCAAACGCCAGGCTTTGCGACCACTCGCTGACCTGCTTGGCCATGCTGCCGAAGGTGATCTCGAAGCGGTTTTCCAACTCTTCTGCAGCAGAGCCAAGAGATATGAAACTCTTGCTGGCCAGGATCGTGGGCAGCGTCACGCCAGCCGTGAGCCCCAGGCCGAGGTTGCGCACACCACGAAGGGCACCTTCGATCTGCCCCAGGCTTTCCACAATGTCGCCAACGGCGCGCGTAGTCAGAGCCCGAGCCTGATCCAGTGTCGTCTTGAGACTGCCCAGCGTGCCCTTGATTTCTACGAACGCTTCGCCGAGTTTGCGGGCCACTTACATCCCCTTGGGGGTTGGGTTCAGGGCCTTGTCGATCTTGCCCATCTTGCTCATCAAGATTTGAAGCTGGAGCAGGCTGAGGTCGTCTATTTCTGGCTGGCTCATGTGGTAGAACACCATCAGGATGCCGTAGGTGTAACCCCAGTCGATTGTTTGGTAGGGTCCGGCTCCGCGTCGCCAGTGCCGTGCATGCCACTGATCGCAGACACCACGCTGGCAAGGTCGCTCAGATCGTCTGTTGCTTCGATAATCTCGCTCAGCGTGATCTTGTTATGCTTGCGCAGCGATAACCAGATGACGAAGGGCACAACGTCTGGCGAACTCAGTTCGGCCTGTATGACATCCATGTCTACGGGGCGCGAAGCGGTCAGCGCCCGCACATGCCGCAGCTCGACCTGATCAATTCCGCAATCGTCCAGAGCCCTCATCCATCCTTTTCTGATCAGCACCTTGATTTCGCCGAAGTCACTCAGTGTTAGCGGGGCAACCTTGTATAGCTTGCCTCCGATCTCGACTTCAACAGGCTTGCCCTGAACTTGATCAAGAGAATGGTTGACAACCGTTTTTGATTCCATGCGGAGAAGCCTTTCATGTGGCTACAGAAACTGGCTTACGGCGAGGCGTCATATACAGCCTGGAAGTTGATATTGGCCGTCGATCCGCTTGCGTTGGTCCAAAAGGTTGTTGTGAGATCGGTACTGCCTAGCGGGTTCAAGGTGTTGCCGCCGTCGGTAACTTGCGTGCTCCACCAGATGACGGGCTCGTTAGCGACCAACACCAAGGCGCCCTGCGTGCCGGAGGAGTCGTTCCATTCCATTGTGACCGCTTGATCGGACACGATGTAGAGCGACTTCATAGCTGAAACGTCGAGGTCGATGTTATGTTCTTCGTCCGTCTGACTGTCCGCAACGTCGAAGGACAGATCGAGTACGGCCTCATCCGTTATTGTGATTGACTTCGTGACAACCGTGCCGATTGCAGTGTTGATGCCCAGAGTTCTACTTACTGTCATTACTCACCTTTCCCTTTCTATGCTTCGGCGCTGCTCCTACACAGCCGTCACAGTCAGCGTGTCGGTGCCCTCGAAGTCGGATGTGAATTTCGCAACGTCGTTGTGATCGTTCTCCATCGAGGTGTTCGATAAGAGCACGTTGCCGGTGTAGGTGTTGTTATCGCCGTCTGTCAGTGATATGGCAATGGGGACACCATCGAAGTCCGCCATCGTCAGCAAATTTGTGTCATCAGAAAACCCCTCAAACGACCCGGACCAACTGATGTGGCCGCCGATCTTCGTCGTATACTTCGGATTCCCTGAAGTATCGAATACGGTCGTGTCGTGAATGCTCCGACTGGTATTCAACTTCCAGCCCCGAATGTTGCTGTCGTTTGTTCCTAACGAAACGACCCCCTTGACACCGTAATATGCTGCCATGTTGCCTCCCTGTTGCCGGCATTTGCCCGGCGCATGTGCGTCAGAATCTGCTGTTGCTGAAGAACTGTTCGAGCCGAGAAATAACCCCGTTGAAAGCCGGCCGCAGCCACGGGCGGGCTGCCATCTTGCTGGTGCCGAATTCTAGCCTTCTGCCTAGTGGGTTGTCCGTCCCGACAACGCCGGTCAGCCCACCGTCCCGGAATTCATGCGAGACACCTTGAAGCAGCTCCCCCGTAACCTGGTGCGGCGGCCGCCCTGGAGGCGAAGGCTGATCGCCCGTCCCGCCTATCAGCTGCTTGGCGTCTTGCTCGACGGCCAACGTGGCCGCGTTGATGCCATGCTTGACCTCAGCTTCAGCCAACCCCAGGATCAGCTTGTCGTCCCATTTGATAGTCTGATCATGTTTCCCGCCCCGACCTTTAATGTTGAAGGCTGTTGGCATTTCTTCTTGCGCTTCCTACGGTACGGGCTCGGGATAGCCGACCCTGAAATCCATAGCGAAACCGAAAATCTCTTCATCGCTCCCGTCTCGCGGATCAACGTCTATGTCTCTGTCGCCGTCCAGGTGGACGCTCCGCACGTCGAACGTATCTGCGCCCACCGTGACGTTGCCGGGATCGCGGCCTTGCAAAGCCAGTCGCACCTTTTCTCTGAGATCGAGAAGCTCTGGTTTGCTCCTACTAAAGCCGCTAATCTGGATCAGAGCATTGGCCAAGCCAGCCGAGCCGCTGAGTTGTTCATGGTGCTGGTTGGCTACCATCTGGTAGACCAGGTACGGCTTCGCGGAACCCTGCGCCGCCTTGCCGGGATGCACGCGGGTGGACACCAAGGCAAAAACGGCGGCATCATCTTGCAGGATTTGCCGCACCGCTCTTTCCACCCCGACAAACGCCATCTATGGCCTCGCCCTCTTGGCTTTTTCGGCTCGGTGGGCTCTCGGCGGTGGTGCCGGCACGGGGCCGTCCAGAAAATCGAACATGCAGCGATCGGCATGGTCAGCGGCACCATTGTCGACCGGCTCGAACTGCAGAACGCCGCTGTAGCGCGTGCGTTCGGCGGTCGCGGCCCCGGCGAAGCCCACAAAGCGCAACTGGCCTGTGGCGAACTCAGTGGACGCGAGCGTCATCGGCCCGGCGTTGGTCTTGCCCTTGAGCGCCCCCAGCAGGGCGATGTCGCTCTTGTTGATGGTCTTGGGGATTTCAATCATTGCGAGCCCTCAGCGAACAGCTATCAGCTATCAGCTCATGTACTTTGCCCCACGTGCTCTTTGGCCATGATGATATTCTGGCGCCCGCGCTCGTCGATATCGCGGATGCTGAGTATGTGAAACTCACGGCTGGTGCCTTGCAGGATGAATTTGTCCTCGCTGGCGATCGTGGCGTCGGCCCGGATCTCGATCTTGTGCGTGACTTCCGGAGTGACCTCGCGGGCCACCATCAGCTCATTCCCGCGCAGCGGGCTCAATCGCGCCCACACGGTGGTGGACCGGCTCCAGCTCGGCGCCGCCTGCCCGGTGTTGCCGGTGGTCGTCGTGTTGGTGTGGATTTCAAGTCGCTGTCTCAACTTTCCTGCTTGCATCATAGGCCCGTTCGATTTCTAGCATGTTGTATTTGCGTGGGAGTCGATGGTGCTCGTCACAAAACCAATGGCGTCCGGCGCGTTCAAAATTGATGCTCGGAAGGTCTATGTCCGACTCTGACCATCCGACTGCCACCACGTCTTCCACTACATGGGCCGCTGCAGTCAAGCAGATTTGGCATTTGCCCTCGAGCGCGTGCATAGATATCCATACTCCAACATCATGTCGCCGTGCAGTCGCCAGAACAGCTCGAGCGCATCCGGCGTCAATTCCGTGGTCCAGGTATCGTTTGTGCCGCTGCGGAAGAACCTCGGCGCTGCAGCGTGCAAGGATTCAAAAGACGGCAGCCGGGCGAGTCGCTGTAACGGCTGCACGCCTAGAAACTCACCGATGATCCCCGAGCAGCCAGACGGGTCATCGACCAGCATCTCATAAGTAAGCAGCAGCGTGTGCGGCCGCACTTTCGGCCGCCAGGCCCGCAGGTGCTGGGACCAGTTGCAAAAGCGGTGCTCGGTACTGCCGCGGATGGTGCTGCCGTGCGTGGCCTTCTCTGCCGGGTTATCGTCCGTCAGAAAATGGTAATAGCTGACACAGGCCTCGCGGCCGTCGCGGACCACATAGATCGCCGGGCCGTCGTCGCTCGGCAGGTCATGCGTCTTGACCAGTCTCGAATCATCATCGACGAAGGCGCCGCTGACCCGCTCGTCGGCGCCGTACAGGCTGGCGCTCTTCAAACCCAGCAAGTGGAACAGCACCATCCGCAGCAGCGTGTTGCCGCTGCGCGGCCAGGAGGCGAGCCAAATGTGTTGGGTACTCGTCAGAAGGTCCACGCCAGAAGCGATCAACTCATCATGTCCACATAGTTCTTCCTGGGCATGATTGCATACGACGGAGCCTAAAGTTTCCCGTCGTGCCGCAGGTAGCAACAGGTTCGCCATCTGCCTCGCTGTACACGTCCTCATCCTCGTGATCCCAGAAATCGAGCGGCGTCTTGACCTTTTTCGTGGCGTCACGAATATGGTCCGCTGCCTCAGCCTTACCCGTCAGCAGCGCACCGACGCCGCCCGCAATCAGTCCAGCCAAAGCCTTGAAAAAAGAGCGACGTTGCATCACGACACCACCTTATCCTTTGTTCTGCATTCCGCAATCCGCAATCACATGACCCTCGGCAGGCGCATCGACCACAACATATCAGTAAAAGCCCGGTTTTCCTTGAGTCGGGCCTCGGTGAATGGCTCTCGGTGCTCGTAGAAGCCGGCCACTCCTACCTTGATAAGAGTCTTGGCCTGCTCCGGCACGCTGGACGCTCCGCCGTAACCGCACAGCATGTCAATGATAACTGCGTTGATGATGCCCCGGTCTGCGCCCGGATAACCCTCGTTGATCGTCGGCGCGATCCGGGCCGGCGTGCTGACATCATCCACCGTGTACCGCGTCGATTCATCCTGCACTTCAGCGGCGGTGAGTGTTTGATCATCAGTGCCGCCGACGTCGGTCGTGCTGGTGGTGACCTTGAAGCCTTGGCCGACGGCGCTATCCAGCGTCACATGCGTGGTCGAGTCGGTCGCAGTGATGCCGCCTGCGAAATCGTGCGTCGAGGCGTTCCACGCCGTGGTCAGCCCGGCGGTGACGTCGGCCACCGTGGTGTCGGTGGCGTCGAAAGTGGCGATAACCACGCCGCCCACCAGAATATTGAACGTGTCGCCGACCTCGACGTTGTCCGGCGTGACGGTCCACTGCGCAGCACGATCGCCCCACGCGTCGGACGCCACCGTATTGCTGTCGATGTAGGCCACCTGTTTAACGAAAATCAGCGGGCTCTTGGGCAGTACGATCGGCTCGCGGCTCGACGGAAACTCGTCGAGCGTAAACCGCCACATGGCCGCCACGAAGATCCGCCGGGTCACTGATTCGACGTGCTGTCGCACGGCAGTGACCAGGCTGCTTATCAGCACATCAGAATCCGAGGTGTTAACGCCCATGAAGAGCACGGCCTCAGCGGTGGTCACCGGCTCGACCGCCGGCGCGGTCAGCTCCTTATGGCCGAAGTGGATCTGCGCCTGCGTGGCCATTGCTTAGGCCTTCTTGCCGTTTACGCTTGGGGGCGTCTTGGGAGCGCTCTTGGGGGCCTTGGGCGGCGCGTACTTGGCGAGCAGGGCGTAGACCCCATCGATGATGCCTTTGGCTTTCGGCCCCTCGTCCTTGCTGAAGCTGTGCTGCTGCAGTCCGTCGATCTTGTCGATATCGATGATCACCCGGAACGTACCCGGCTTGACCAGGCCGCGGGTTTCCAGCTTGCGTAGTATCTTGCAGGCCAGTTCGTTGGTGTTCGGCATACCGTTATCCTTTCAAAAGAGCCGCGCCGAGTCTGGCGGGCCTTGTTTTTGGAAATCGCTCAAATACTGATGAATGGGTTGCAGCCGGCGATCCGGCCAAGTGACCATTTGCTGGCAGTGCCCTATGGAAACGTCGGTGGCAATGAATAAGCTGTGCCCCGCCTCGCGCCAGCCGTTCCAGAAATAGATATCCGGGTCGATCCGATCGTCGCCCCAGCGCCCATCGCTGTCGGGCATCTCGCGGAACCACGGACGCTTGAGTGTCTCAAAACACTTACTGCGCAGCAGCGTTAGGCCGAAATGGGCCGTATCGACGGGCAACAGCTCGCGATCCAGGTCCTCGGCAGTCAGTTGCTGCTTCTTGGAGCCATCTGACTCGGTGGCCCAGAACATGACGTGATCGCTCTCGCGCTTGGCTTGGAACGGTGCGATGGCGTCTGCCTCGGGATGCGTGGCCATGAGGTAGCACAGCTCATCGAAAATCTCGCCGTTGAACACGGTGTCGTAGTCGAGTATCACAAACAAGCCGTCGAAGCCGGCTTCAAGCTCCTCGGTGATGACCCGATCGAGACACTGGCCCCAAAAGGCCCCGGTCTGCTTGATGATATCAATGCCGAGCGGCTGAAACACGCCCATCGCACAAAACAGGTTTTCGGTGAACGCCAAGCGGCTTGTACTCATCGCCGCGCGAATCTCCGGGCAACTCACCTGCTGCGGCTTAGTGCCTTCAAGGTTCAGCGAGATCGGCAGGGCCGCGCAATCTTTAGCCTCGGACTCCCAGAAACGGATATGACGCAAGCCCGCCCAGCGCAGCAAGCCGCGCAGGCTGCCGGCGTCGAATCCGGATTTGTGGAAATCGTCGTCGTCAGTCTGTCCACCGTAAGCGTAGGCGTAGATCAGCCTGCGATCTTTCTGCGGAGCTGCGAGCAGCGTGTCGCAGATGCGCTCGAAGTCCGGCACGGCCACCCGCAGACGTCCGCCAGGCTTGAGCACGCGCACCCATTCCTTGAGCACCTCGGGCACCTGGCAACTTCGGAAATGCTCCAGCACATGGCTGGCGTAGATTTCCTCGACCGAGCAGTCGGCCTCTTTGAGTGGGAAGGCTTCGCGTCCGCACTTGCGATCAATCGGCGTAAAGCCGGGAAGGTCTACGCCACCTGCACCTATATTCAGTTTCATAAAGCCCCTGTGTCTTGTGGATCAGGACTGCCCTAGCACACGCAGCTTGCGGTCACGCTACGTTTCGCATCCGTATTGGAACTCTGCGGCTTGCGGAAGTAGTGAATGATCGCCACCGCCGTCTGATGGCTGGCATTTGCTTGATGCTCGACCCGCAGAATCTTTTCTTTGTTTGTGAGGTCCACAAAGAACCGAGTGATGCTCATGTTAGTGGCGTTGTTGTGCACACCCTGGACAAATTGTGCCGTTGTCGCCGTGCTGTTGGTGGTGCCGACAGCGCCGTCGATGTTGGTATGATTCGTCGGATGAGTCGTGGTGCCGTGCTGCAGCTTGATGTTCGTCCACTTGGCACTGCTGTTTGTGGCGGTGGCCTTGCTGAAGCATACATCCACAATCGCAAATGGCCCCTTGCCCGACGTGTCCACCGTCACCGCGGACGTTGCACTGGTTGAAATTGCGGCAAGCTCAAATACAACCGTTTCCATGTTCTGAGCACTATCAACGTATCGTGGCATATCAATCCTCCCTGTTCTGGTATTGAGTTTCCCAATGACGAGTGAAATAACGTGGCGGGGCCGACCCTCCCGAGCCGACACCCAGCCGCAGCGCGGACACAGGTTCGTTTACGTCACGCCGATCATCGCTACGATGGGTCCGGCAACCGTGGCAGATCCGGTGCCGTGTGCCACGAAGTCGATCCGCTGGGTGGCCCGTAATGCAATCTGGTCGAGCTCGAAGTAGCGGTCGCCGCTCGTCGCCAAGGTGAAGCCGCTCCGCTCACCCAACACACAAGCCATCCGAAGGTTGCCGAACAACAGCATGGTGGTGTTGTCGTGGTCCCCGGTGCCGGGCAGCTTCTCGGTGCGCACCACAGGGAAGCCCAAGAACCGAAGTCCCATGCCGTCCTGGAAGTCGGTGATGGTGCTTCCGCCGGCCGCGGCTGCAAGACGTAACATTGCGGTATGGAATCCGAAACTGGAGATGAACCATTTGGCGCCGTCCAGGGCGTAGCCTGGCAGAGTGCCCATGACCGTCGTAAAGTCGATATTCTCCAGCTCGCCGAAAGCCTCATTGTTGCCGCCGACGGTGTCCACCGCCCCCGCCAGCGTGTTGTCGTCGGTGAACGTCGTTGCGACTCCGGTGATACTGCCGTCCGAGGCAGTACCGTCGCCAAGGAAGCCAACTTCGTCTTCCTTCGAGGTGAAGCTGCGCGCGATGTCCATCGCCAGCCAATCGGCCAGATTGATCACGGCATCCGCCGCAACTTCCGTCGAGTAGCGGATGATCCGGCCCATCTTGCGGGCGGTCAGGTTGACCTGATCGAAAGCCGCGTCGGCTTCGGTGATCGCGGCCGCTTCGTTGCCAAACGTCGCCGTGGTGTCGCTGGTAACGCGCGGAATGGAAAGCGTGTCCCGAGCCATCGGCATGATCTCGCACTCTGCACGAATGACCCCGAACGACTCGCGGTTATTGATGATCGCGGCCTCAAGAGGCGACGGGACCAGGTCACCACCGGCGCTGCCCGTGCCTTCGTTTTGGGCCAAATTGTGATAGACGCCGTGCGACTCGCAGTATCGGTGTGCGGCATCGTTCTTCCAGAACTTGGCGAACGCCCACATGCCCGTCTGAAACGCGTTAAAATCAGCGTCGGGGCCTTTGAACATCTTCAGCGGCGCATACTTGCGATACTGCGCCGGGATTCTCGGCGCTGCTAGTGCGGCGCCGTCACCGGCGATGGGATTCGGCGTGGTCAGCCGGTCCTGTGGCTTGGCCAGATCGTTTACAGCCTCAGAGACCTGCCCTAGGAGGCGTTCGGAAAGCTCCAAAAGTTCGATATCGCCCTGCATCTTTTTCGCATCTTCCATGAGCCCGGCGACTTCTTTGCACTGCTCGGCCGTCAAGGCTCTTTGCTCCTTCTTGGCTTTGTCGCTGATCATTTCCGTTGTTTTGATGAGCGCTCCACGCTCTTCGCGCAGCTGAAGACTGTTTTTTTCCATAACTCTTCCTCCAGTTCTGATAATGTTGTTTGGTTGCGGGGTTGTTACTTGAGCTGTTCGCGCAGCGCGCGGCAGCTACTTAGAACTGTGTCCGGGCTGACCAGTGTCAGGTGATGGCGCTCGAGGTAATCTTTCACAAAGCGTCGGATTCGCTGGGGGTCAATGTCTAATTCGGTGAGCTGAGGCCGCTCGGCACCGGGCAGACCTAGTGCAAAGCTGATCATTTGATCGGCCTCGTTGGCGATCTCGTCGCCGCGATGGAACAGACCCTCTGGATTGGCCGCCGGCTCATCGACCAGATCATCGGCTCGCAACTCCAACAGACGGGCGTGCGGGAAATTCTGTTGGTTGTCCTTGTCCGGTGACACGAACCGGCCTTGCTTGTCGTGGTGTTCGGCCATAAACGCAGCCTCGGCGGCCTCGTCGAAGAGATACACGATCGAAGTGCCGAACATGTCCGGTTCTTTGTCCGCCAGATCCATGACGTAGGCACCGAGGTCGCCGTCGGGCGTGGTGCGGGCGGTTTCGGAAATATGCAGATCACCAAAAGTTTGACTGCCGATGACGCGCCCGCTCTTGAGGCGGCCTACCAGGCGGCCCAAGCCGTCGCCGGACAAGCCAGGATGCGTGAACCGGCTCTTGATGCCGCCGTCACCAGTCTCGTTGATGGCTTCCTCAGTCTGACCCAGGAATTCGCGGTCGATCCAGATGTCATGTCCCAAGGCCTCACCGCGACTGATCACGCTCACGCCGCGGATTAAGCCTGCGCCGCTGTCACCGCCTTCGCGATCAACGCGCTTGTCGCTGCGAGCGAGCGCGTCAAAGCCGTGACTCGTCGGCCCTCGAAGCGCAGCGGATGGTTTCTTGAGTTGTGAACGCATATCAGTCCTCTTTGCTGGTATCGGGGGGCGGGCCGGTGGCGGACTCGATGAACTCCTCGTCGGTGAGTGGCCGGTCGGGCTCGTTCATCGATTCGGTGATCTTGTCCCTGATTCGGTCCAGTTCGCCGTTTCCGCGTATTCTGGCCTTGCGGATGGCAGCCAAGTCATCGGTGTCTTCGTTCTCGTCAGAATCGTCGGGCTCTGGTTCATCCGACTCTCCCGCCGGAGTCATGTTCATGGGTTCGAGGTACACGTCACCCTGCGGCCCGATGGGGTTCATGTTCTCCAAGGCTCGGATGTCGTTGACATTCAGCCATCCCCACTGGCGAGCTATGGCATAGGCTTTGTTGCGGCTCGCGAGGTCGCCACGCAGCAAACCGTCCGCCAAATGCTCGGCGAATAACTCTGATTCGCTCGGGCGGGTCAGCAGCTTGCGGCTGATCTCCTGCTCCCAGCGCACAAACCACGTTGTCAGAGTCAGCGTGACGTAAATCCGAAACAGTTCCTCGACGTTGCGATGCGTGGCCTTTTCCATGAGGCCGATGATCGGCGGTGGCACGCGGAAGAACCGAGCGATGTCCTCTGCCGAAAAACCGCGACCCTCGATGAACTGGGCCTCGGCCATCGGCATGGTGATGGGCTTGAACTTGATGCCATGCTCAAGCAGAACAGTCCCATGGGCATTGTCCGGGCCTTCGTAAGCACCTCGCCATGTTTTCTTGAGGTCTTGCTGAGCCTCTGTGTCCAGTACGCCCTCTGTTTCCAGCACGCCGCTCGGCCGTGCCGAGTTCCCGAAGAACAGCGATCCACTCTGCTCCTGAGCCAATCCCAGGCCGATGGCCTCCCGGGCCAGCCAGGCGATTGAGTAGCCAGTGATGCCGTCAAAGCCCAGACCGTGCAGGTGGAACATGCGATGCGCCGGCAAAGTGCGCAGCTGATCGCTGGGGCTGGTGATGTCGTAGACCACTCGACCGTTGCGAATCGCAGGCGTCACACGGTCAGGCGTAATCAGCTCCAGTGCGGCAATATCGCCGCCGCGGGTGCGGACAATCTCTGCATAACCATTGCCCCAGCCCAGCGCGTGCGCCGTCATGGTCTCACGCAGGGTCAGGGCGGTCATATCCCGAGCCGGCTGATCGTGTAACAGTTTGTGCAGCGGGAGATCCGTTCGCCGCTCTTTGCCGCCGCCCGGCAAGCGCTCATAGAGGATCAGCGGCACCTTGGCCACGTCCTCGGAAATGGCCCGAATACTGGCGAAATAGGCCGAAAGCGCGAGCGCTGTGTGCGGATTGACGTGTACGCCGCTGCGTACGACACCGCCACCCAGCGCCCCGATCAGCCAGTCGGGCGGATTGCGCAGGGTCGCAAACATGCGCCGAAATACGCCGTTCAACCATTTACGACCTTTTGGCAATATGCTCACAGCACCAGCACCTTGCGCTTGTAGTAAATTCTGTTGTCCTCGCGGGCCATGACCAGCGTCAGGGCCATAATTGCCGCCACAATGCCGTCGATCTTCTCGGTGGCTTTCTTCTTGGATGGTTTCATGTTGCCAGCCGAGTCGATTTCTACGCTGCAATTCTGCGCCATCCAACGCAGGACCGGGCAGTCGCCGTGCGCGAGCGTGCCGCCGCGCAAGCGACGCTCGAACTCGGCAGTAGGCGCTGCCATGCCGTAGAAGCCCTGGCCATGAGCGAAGACCTTAAAGCCGTCCTGCTGCAGCTCGTGGCCCAATTGGGCACCCTGAAAGAGCCGATCGACGGCGATTTCCTGGATGTCAAACCTTTTGGCAATCTCATTGATGTCGCGGCGGACGAATGCGTAGTCAGTCTGGTTGCCAGGCGTGGTGCGGATGATGCCTTCGCGGATCCATTCCTGGTAAGTCATGCGGCTCTTGATGTCGCGCTGCGTCGCGGTCTCTTGCGGCACCCAATAAAACGGCAACAGCCGCAGAATGTCGTCATCTCCTATGAACGCCAGCACGAATGCCGTGATATCGCTGGTGCTGGCCAAGTCCAAGGCGGCCCAACATGGCTGTCCTTGCAGTTCGGCCGTGTCGATCGCCCCGCCGCACTTGTCCCACAGATCAAGCGGGATCCAGCGCACGTCCTGCTCGGTGCGCTGATTGAGATGCCGGCGGCGGAAGATGTTTTCCCGGGCCGGATTTTCCTGAGCACGGCGGCAGGCCTCTTCGACGTATTCCAGCTTTGGGGTAATGCCCAGATTCGGGTTGGCTTTTTGCCAAGTTTTCTTCTTGGTCCAGTCCTCGTCCTTGCCTGATTCAAATATGGCCGGCAACAAGTACGGATTCTTCAGTACGCCATCGCGTACTTGGCTGGCGTAGTCCTGCATCTCATTACAGATTGAGTTTGGCCGTTCATAGTCGCTCGTGGTCAGGTATATTCCGAGCGGCTGCCGTCGGCCTCCGGTTCCCGTTTGCAGGGACTCGATCAGATCGCGGTTCCTTTGTGTGTGAACTTCATCAACAACATAACCAGAGGTATTGGAACCTTCCGTTGGATCGCTGTCTGCGCCGATCACCGCATATGTGCTGAAATCCTCAGTGAGTTGTATCGACTTCGCCTGGCCCTTAAACACTCGGCAGCGGCTGGCCAGAACAGGATTTTGCAGCACCATGCTGCGGGCGTGCGCGAACACGTACGAGGCTTGCTTGTAGGTCGCTGCTGCACCCCACAGTTCCGCCATCGGCTCCCGGTCGTGAAATAGCAATAGCAGGATAAGGCCGGCGGCAAGGGTGGTCTTGCCATTCTTTTTCGGCACGAATATCCAGCATTCGCGGTATCGACGAGTCCCGTCGGGGCGCTTCCAGCCGAACAGGTTAGCAACTATGGCCAGTTGCCAACGTGCCAACTTGAACGGCTGGCCTGCTAATTCGCCCTTGACATGCACCAGTTGAGTGTGGAAAAACCTGATCGCGGCACGGGCAGCTTCGTAATCGACCTTGCATTTGCCGCGATCTCGCCACGGGTCGTATCCCGGCAACCCCGTCCGCATGATCCGCCGCAAGCGGTCATTCGAGAAGTTGCGCTTGGTCACCTGCGGCTTGGCAGTCTGCTTCGGAGGCGTGGGAGCCTTCTTTTGGCGGGCCTTGTGTAGCCGAGACCCGCGGAGTTTGAGTGCCTTGGCGGGCGTCTTCGGACGACCGGCTCCAGGCTTGTTTGTCTTTTTCGCTACCACCGAACCGTACGGTCCGCGAGATGGACCAAGTGCGCCATAATTCTGGAATATATCTCAATACAATCTGTTTGGGGTATGCATAAGTAGTCCGTATGGCGCATATTCACAGGAATGTTGGAAATCGGTTGGCCTGATGTTGGAAGTGTGTTGGAAAGATGTTGGTCGGACTAGTACGTCTCTAACAC
>SDBV01007117.1_pt1 | contig 15354 bp, 5 predicted proteins | sample 2277081 | NCBI WGS metagenome assembly SDBV01 (sample SAMN10402039, study PRJNA504765) | marine sediment metagenome | isolation source: marine sediment core GS10_PC15, 223 cmbsf | place: Arctic Ocean: Southern Knipovich Ridge | collected 2010
TGCGGCTTCGGCTGTCGGCATCAGAATTACTTGCAATATTTCAATATTGCTACGTATTCTTCTTTGTCAGCCTTGTCCTCTCGACGCCATAAAGCGGAGCAGAAAATATTAAAGTGCTCTAGAGTAATTGAGACTTCGAAATGAACTTTGGATACTAAAATGATCAAGATTCCAGGTATGATAATGATCGGGGCCGGTGACAGGAATGTCGGCAAGACCGAGTTCGCCTGCTCGCTAATTAGAAAATTCAGTCCGCAGCATAATATTATTGGTATCAAAGTAACCACGATAGCGCAGGCTAATGACCACTGTCCTCACGGTGGCGAGGGTTGTGGTGTATGTGCTACACTTGAAGGCAATTACGGTATAACCGAGGAAACTGACAGCCAATCCGGCAAAGACACGTGTAGGATGCTGGCTGCCGGTGCGCAAAAAGTTTTTTGGTTAAGGGTACTAAAGAAGCATCTTGAGGATGGGATAAATGCGTTACTGAATGTTATTGGAGCCGATGCGGTTTGTGTATGTGAGTCTAACTCTTTGAGGTCGATCGTCGAACCCGGGCTTTTCTTTATGTTCAAAGCTGTTGGTTCCGATAAGTGCAAACCTTCGGCAGCAAGTGTGGAAAAATATACGGACAGGCCAGTACTTTTTGATGGCAGCAGTTCAGATATTAATCTTGATGATATTGCATTGATCGATAGCAAATGGGCATATAAAATGCAGGCAACGGCGATCATACTGGCCGGCGGCAAAAGCAGGCGTATGGGAAAAGATAAAAGTATACTCCCAATTAACGGGATGCCTGCAATAAAACATATCTTTGCCCAACTCGAATCGCATTTCGATCAAATAATTGTAAGTTCGAACAATATAGCTGAACACAGTTTTCCCGGCGTAAAGGTTGTCAAGGATGAAGTCACAGGCAAAGGGCCGCTTATGGGGATCGTTTCGGCATTAAGGGTGTCACGAAACGACGTTAATTTTGTAATAGCTTGCGACATACCTGAAGTTGATATGAGTTTTGTTCGAAAGATTGTCAGAGAAAGCAGAGGTTTCGATGCAGTCATTCCGCAAACCGGGCAATCCAAATATGAGCCTCTTTTTGCTGTTTATAGAAAAAGTACGCTTGCTGCAATCGATGAATCAATAATCTCCGGGAACTATAAAATATTGGAGCCTTTAAAAAAATGCGATGTTCACTACATTGACTTATCTCATGGCGGACAGCTTAAGAACCTTAATACTATGAACGATTACCTGCAGTTTGTTAAGGATAAAAGTAATGTTGCCACTTGACAAAGCATTTGAAACTGTTTTAAACTCGGCAGATCGACTTTGCACAGAATGCATTGATTTTAGATAATTACAATATGTAATAATTTTATTTTGAGATACTGATATGAAATATGACATTGGGCTTGAAGAGGCGTTGTCCAGAACATTGGAGCGATTGCCTCCGCTGCCTCCGGTAGAGATTGAAATAGATGAGGCCGTAGGATTAGCCGTTGCCGAAAATTGTGCAGCAATAGTTGACTGTCCGTCGGCTTCAGCGTCTACGAAGGACGGATATGCTGTAGTTTCACAAGACCTGGAAAATGCCTCAAAGGACAGCCCTGTCAAGCTTAAAGTTACCGGCAGTGTGTTTGCCGGAAGCCGGGAAGACGTTTCTGTGGTCCCAGGAACAGCGGTTAAGATCATGACCGGGGCCAAAATCCCTCAAGGCGCAGATGCTGTAATTGCAAGTGAGTTTACAGATGAAAAAGATGCCGGCATATTGTGCTATCGTGATGCCGGTGCGGGGAGAAATATACTTGAAAAAGGACACGATGTAAAAAAGGGCGATCGTATTGTCGGTTTTGGTGAGATACTGATGCCTGCTAAGACGGGTTTGATGGCTGCCGGCGGCATCTCCTCTGTTCGAGTTCATCCATTACCGCGTATCGGTATAATAGCCATAGGCGATGAAGTAGTCAGACCCGGCGAATCATTAAAAGAAGGCCAGCTCTATGCCAGTAATATTGTAACATTGGTTTCCTGGCTCAAACATTTTAGAATGGAATCGACAATTTCTATAGTCCCAGACCAAAAGAAACTGCTGCAGAAGGCTGTTGAAAATATGCTGGAAGACATTGATGTTCTTATTACCAGCGGAGGGGCCTGGAAAAGCGAGCGAGATTTGACTGTGAAGACATTTCAAGAGATGGGTGGAGAAATAGTTTTCCATCATGTCAGAATGGGTCCCGGTAAAGCAGCAGCGGTGATCCTGTTTAGAGGAAAGACCGTATTTTGTCTTCCAGGAGGCCCTCCTTCTAATGAGATGGCTTTTTTGCAGATTGCTTTACCTGCCTTATTTCATCTTGCAGGTAAACCTCCAATCCCTTTTGAAAGCAAAACAGCAACCTTAACTGAAACAATAAAAGGCGATGAAAACTGGACACAGTTTTTTCAGGCAAAATTAGTTGACAATAATGGCAAATTGTTCGTTGAGCCTTTGAAAATTAAAAGCCGCCTTCAGTCTCAGGCAGATGCAGATGCGCTTATCAAAATACCGGAAGGGATTGAGCTGTTAGAAAAGGGGGGGCAGATAGAAATTCAGGTTCTTTTTAATAGAACTCAACAAGACATGTTATCTGACGCAAATTGAACCGGGGCAAAAGCAATTCTGTAGTCCTCTGACTTTTGACTCTTTGCTTTGTCTCCAAAATGTCTCCACGCGCCAGCATGACCCTTGTTTTTTGGGAAGTCAGCATTTAAACGCAAAAAACATAAAATTACGAAACAAAGCCGAATGTCAAAATTGGCTAATAAGGTCTTGACAGCAAGGAAGGAATAGCTATGTGACCAATGCATTTTTCGGAAGCCCCGTTTTTTTCTTGTGAACTGATCGGGAATGGATACATTGGTGACGTCAAGCAGTGTAAATAAAAAGTTGTATTTGTAATATACCTCTAACAATAGGAGCAGTGATGTTGAAAAATAAAAACAGTGTAACAAGGAGAACTTTCCTCAAAGCTATCGCTGCAACAGCAGCAGCGGCAACCAGCACATCATGTGATCTGATCGACAAGATCCAACGGTCCAAAAAGAAACCGAATATCCTGCTGCTGTTTTCCGACCAGCACCAGGCGGCATGTATGGGTCATCAAAACCATCCCGATGTAATAACGCCTAATCTCGACAAGCTTGCCAAAAGCGGAACAGTCTTTAACAGAGCCTACTGTCAGGACGGCGTATGTGTGCCGTCACGGATGTCACTGATGACGGGGTTGTATCCCCGCAAACTGGGCATCCTGCATAACCCTGACAGAACAAGCGTTGCAGACGACGTTGTTTCGCTGCAATCGGTTCTCAAGAATAACGGTTACTACACCGCAGCCTTCGGCAAACGTCATTTGGCAAAGGCCGCCGATCTCGGTTGGGATCTTCATCGAAGCCACATTAAAAAAGAATCGCCTGGCAACAGTTATTGGGAATGGATCGCCGAGCAGGGGTATCTCGACGAGTTCCAACGTGACTGGAGTGCTGAGTTTGGCGGCAAGCATCCGACGGCTGATCTTGGAACGAGGATATCGGCTTTGCCGGAGGATAAGACAATGGAAGCCTTCACCGCACAGGAAACCGTCAAGCTGATCCGTGAGCAGAAAGATCGTGACGAACCTTTTTTCTGCTGGTCCTCCTTTTACCGCCCGCATCAGCCTTACAATGCATTGAAGCGTTTCCTGGATATGTACGACTATTCAAAATGGGGCGAAGGTACTTCGAAAGGCTCTGCTATTAAAAAACCTCCAACCCTGAACCAGCCGATAGAAACTCTCCCGCCGGATCTTCGGGCATGGCACCATGGCGAAAATCGCGTCTGGCGTCTGGACAAAGCAGTCAAAGACGAACAGCTCTTCCGCTTTTACATTGCATCATACTATGCGCTCGTAACAGAGATCGATCATCATATCGGCACGATCATGAGCGCACTCGAAGAAGAGGGCCTGCTCGAAAACACTATCGTTGTCTACACATCCGACCACGGTGACTTTGTCGGCAGGCACAGCATGGTCGAAAAATGCGCCATGGGCCACAACGTTTACGAAGAGACCCTTAAGGTTCCGCTTATCGTTTCCCAGCCCGGCGTTGTAAAGCAACGACAGACCAGAAACGAACTCGTCGAAATGTTCGATCTCTATCCGACACTCATCGAGTTAGCTGGTATCATTCTGCCGGCGACAAAACACGGCATGGACGCAACATCGCTCGCCGGGACCCTCACTGCCGGTAAATCAACGAAGCGAAAATACATAGTCTCTGAAAACTGGTCGCAGGCCGGCGTAATAACAGACGATCACAAACTCGGGATATGGCTCGATCCGACTGAATATGCCAAAGGAAGGGATTTCAGATCCTTCGGTGATATGCTCTTCGACCGCAAAAAGGACCCGGACGAAATTCACAATCTGATCGACAGCCCGGAATACACCGAAGTTCAAAAGCAGCTTAGGGAGTATTTTCAAGAGTTTACTTCGAAAGTTCCGGCGACAGGTAAAAATGAATTGATCAAACAAAAACAAATCAAAACTTAAAATGTTGATATATTTTTTATTTTTTTCGCAAAAAATGTTAAAAAATTTTCTCTAAGCACGTTTAAACTAAGAAAGTCAGTTTGAGAATTCTGATAGTAAAACGATTCAGTATGCATCACCTTTATTTGCCGCTAAGTGCTTTTCAGGCATAGACATATAAGCCTGTTATACATGGCAATAAATATCATTAACAATTTTTTACTTAGGCATTATAAGCCCCTGTTAAGTATAAATACATACGCGGTGTATTTATTTAAAATTTTAGCCTTGACTTTATCGTGAGAGGATGATATTATGATAATAGCTTAGTAGCATAGATAGGCTTGGAGGGCCGATCTATCTTGTGGAGTGAGGATTTGGAGTGAGGAATGACGATGTCATGAAATAACCAACTCGGATCGCGGCAGCAGTTTGCCCAGCCGCTTAGAACCGGTTTGCGTTCCTCGAACACCCAATTGTTTTCCTCGCAACATCGCAAGTTAGTCAGGCTGTAAGCGCACAGCAGGGTTTTTCTGCAAGTGCGATAAATATTTGATGTTTTAATGTTCTAACTAAAATTGGTTTATCATTTTATCGGCTGCGTGGGGTGGTCCCGGGCATCCGATAAAGTTATGTGTCCCTCGTAGTAATGTGTGTGTGTGTGTGAAAGTAGTAAATGTTAGTACTAATGTGAATATGTAAATGTTTTTTTGGAGGAAGTTAGGATGAAGAAATTAATTTTATTGTTAATAGTAGGTTTAGTTGCATCAGCTGGTGCTGCTACAGTTTGGAACCCAGCGGCTAATGGGATCACACCACCAGCCATAGGTGCCTGGGGCGTTGCAGCAAACTGGACCAATGGTGTTCCTACATCAGCTGAAAAAGGCGTGTTTAATGTAACAGGCGCTGCAGACTGTACATTAAGCGGTTCGTATTCTGATATACAGCTCGTTCAGGGTGACGGCGGGGATGGTGGCATTCTTAATATTGCCAACGGTGCACACCTTGATCTAAAGCATTCTGGTTGGTCGTCTGTCGGTTGGACCCATACCGCTGTAATGAATGTTGAAGCGGGCGGAGAAGTGACCTTTAATCAGGCATGGATTGGCTTTAATCCTGGTTCGCACGGCACGGTTAATGTCTCCGGAACCATGAATGTTCTCAATATGTTCGGTCTTGGCTGGAGTGGTGGAGACGGATTTGTAAACGTCAATGACGGTGGTGTCATGCATCTAGCCAACATTCATGGTGATGGTGTTACATCGATCAAGCAGAATTCGGTTCTGACCCTTAATGGAAGTGGTACTTTCACCCTTCCAGGTGATTTCGAAAGTGTTATCGCTGCTTATGCCGCTGCTGGTGGCATAACCTCTGATCTCGGTGGTGTAGGTACAGACCTTACAACGAACCCAGGTTTTACGACAGCATTTGCTGTTCCAGAGCCTGCCACAATGATGCTTCTCGGTCTTGGTGGAATGCTTATCAGAAGGAAGAAATAGAAGATTTTACTTCTAGTAAAGTCCGAAGTTTGAACTTTCAGGTTGCGGGCGTAAGCCCGCAACCTTTTTTTTGTATTAAAAACGAAGATCCACACATTTTTTTGTTTTTAAAGCGAAAATCCGCAACCTTTTTTTTGTTTTAAACGTATAAGTATACGGTGTTGTCTAGGCATTTTTTAGGCTTAATTGGAATAATATATTCATAATTGTTGTTTGCAGGGCGATCCAACGGGGTTTTTGCTGTCATGATCGCAGAAAAAGGAGCGGGGAACGTATGACCATAGCAAAGGTGGTGTGTTTTGTGTGGTTAACGCAATAGAAATGATATAATTCTGTATTTATGATTAATTCGGGTGTCATTATGTCCGATTTAACATAGTTTAGAAAGTTTTTTAGTTAATTTCAATAACTGCATAATTATTGCGGCTTTCATAATTAAGTATAAGGAGGTCATCGTGGCAGAAAAAAAGGTTTTGTTTGCAATCGTATTAATGTTGACGCTGGCTTTAGGAACTTCTGCAAACGCTGCTACGGTATGGGATCCTGCATCCAACGGGATCTATCCGCCAGCTGTGGGCAACTGGAATGTTGGGGCAAACTGGACCGCTGGAGTCCCTGCTAGTGCGGACAAAGCCCAGTTTTTTAAAACCAATGCCGCAGAGTGTCAGGTGACCGATGCCCAGACTTTTGGCCAGTTGGTTCAGGGTGATAACGGAGCTGCCGATGCCGGTGTGATCCGTGTCATGTCCGGCGGAAACCTTACGACCACAGCCGGCTATTCGGCTATAGGGTACAATAAACTAGCCAAAATGATCGTTGAGACCGGGGGTGCTGTCAGCTTTGCCAGTCACTTGTGGGTTGGAAATAATCTTGGTGGAATTGGTACTCTGGAACTTGCGGGTGGTACCGTTAGCGGCGCGGGTAATTTTTCGCTTGGCTGGAATGGCGGTATCGGATATGCAGATATCAAAGATGGCGTTTTGAATCTGAATTCATGGGCAGGTATCGATGCGATCAAAGGCAGTTCGCATATGGATATTGAAGCCGGTTCCGTTATCGTAGTCGGTGATAGAACAGGGGAAATAGCTAGTTTTATCACTGCCGGGAAACTAACAGCATACGGTGGAACCGGAGTAGTAGTTTACGATTACGGCGTAACCAACCTGGACAAAACTACAATCAGAGCGGTCGAAGGCTCTGAAGGTGACCTGGATGGAGACAACGATGTTGACTTCGATGACCTGCTCTTGTTCGTTCAGGACTGGGCCGGCGATTTGCCGATCGATGGGGCTGTTGCATACTGGATGCTGGATGAATCGACAGGTGCTGTAGCTGCAGATGACTCGGCGAATGGCTATGACGGCACGCTTATCGATATGGATGACAGCGATTGGGTTGACGGCTTAAGCGGCAACGCACTGGATTTTGACGGCGTTAATGATCATGTTGTCGCAGGTGGTGTATGTACCGGGATAGCCGGAGGGGATGTTACAGTAAGCGCATGGGTCAAAGCTCCTGTAGTTAACACTGCACATCAGTTTGTGGTCTCAATTAATACTTCAAACGGCACTAACAACAGATTGATGCTGGGTACCCAGGCTAATAGTGCCACGCTTAGTTTGTATGAATCGGCATGGCATGATACTGCAACAACGGTAATTGATGGCACATGGCACCATGTAGCTTATGTTCTTGAAGATGGTCTTGACACAATTACTATTTACGTAGACGGCAGTGATGTCTTAAGCTTTGCATCAACGGCATCTATTGCCGCTACCGATGTATTTTCGCTTGGACAGGAGTACGATACAGGTCTGGCAACCGGCGATTTTTATAGCGGCCTTCTCGATGATGTCAGGGTCTATGACAGGGCACTTAGTGCACCGGAAATTGCCAGGCTTGATGCTGATTGCGACTATGGGGGCAATATTGTCGGTGATTGTTTAGTTGATGGGCATGATTATGCGGTCCTTGCCTCAAACTGGATGCAAGGATATGTTACAAACTGGCATGTCGCCGACACCGTCTACCCGACAGATGATATCATTGTAACGCCTCACTATGCGAACAATCTTGGAATTGTTGCAGATGGTACAACAGACGTAACCGATGCGATTCAGGATGCTTTGATCTCGGTTAGCAACCTTGGCGGCGGGGCGCTGTTTTTACCGGCTGGTAACTATAAGGTCAGCGGTAACTTGACGATCCCGGCAAAGGTTACACTTCGCGGTGACTGGCAAAAGCCGGTGCCGGGCAGTCCGATCGTCGGAACGATCCTGCAGGCTTATGCGGGACGCGGCGATGAAAACGCAGCTCCGTTTATAGAATTAAGCGGCAGCTCAGGGATCAACGGTATTACGATCTGGTATCCGGAACAGTTACCTACGTCGTCTACGGATCTTGCGGCTTGTCCTGCTTATCCTCCTACGATCCACGGGGGAGGCGCTACAGTTGAAAACGTCACATTTGTCAATTCATATATTGGATTTACGACCTTCGTGGAGGGGACAACAGCCCGTCCGTTTACGCGTGGCGTCTATGGGACGCCGCTTAGGACAGGTATAGAATATGATCGTCTGGCAGATATCGGTCGAATGGAGACGGTTCACTTCTCGCCTGATTTTTGGAGATATTCCGGTTTGGCAAATGCACCGACAGCCGGAGAACATGAAGCATGGATATATAACAACGGCAGAGGTATAATTGTTCGTAGAATTGACTGGTCCTATTCCTGCTATGTAACGGTCGAAGGGTACAGCATGGGTCTTGTACTAGGGCGTTCGCGTTGGAGTGATGCTGATGAAGGTGATCCTCCAAAATACCGCACTCCTAACGGTCAATCTTATGGGTTTAACCTGATTGATTGCAAGTACGGGGTTTATATAGCATATAGTGCGTATGCAGGTTACCAGTTTACGCGTTTTGATATCCAGGGAGCAGAGACCGGCGTTTATCTGGGTGTAAACGCTAGTGAGACCGACATGTTCAATAACTGCACCATCAATGCCTCAGGTGATGCGATCCTTAGCGAGGGGACTGCAAAGGTCATGATGATGTCGTGTGATATTCAGCAGGGCACAGTAGATATTAATGGCGGATATCTGTCGGCCATTAATTCCAACTTTACAAGTACAACAACAAATCATATCGAACTTGCCGTCGGTGTTCACGGTGCTTCGATCCTTGGTAATACATTTGCAGGTGGCGCCAATATATCTGATAGTACTCCCTTTCCGGTAAACATTGACCATACGCCTCTTGCGGTCGATGCTATGCCTGCCTATGATTACAAGAAACCCGAAACGGGATTTAAAGCAGCGAAAGACGATCTGTTCGTGGTAACCAAGAGCCCTTATAACGCACAGGCAGACGGCGTGGCGGACGATACGTCAGCTTTCCAGGCGGCATTGGCAGACGCCGATGCAAACGGCGGCGGTATTGTATTTGTTCCGGGCGGTACTTATCGTCTCGATGGGAATCTTACGATTCCGACAGGTGTCGAGTTAAAAGGTGTTTTTGATATACCTCACGGCACGAGTGACAAGGGCAGTCTATTAAATGTTTACGCAGGCCGAAACAACGCCGGTGGAACGCCGTTTATCCAGATCGAATCCGGTGCGGGTATTCGGGGTCTAAGCTTCCATTATCCAGAACAGATATATAACAGGGATGAAGATGATCCGGTAACCGGTATGTACGGCATGGTTCCGTATCCATTCCTGATCCGTGGTTTAGGTTCGGATGTTTACGTCATTAATATTGCTGCTACGATCCCGTATCAACTTCTTGACCTGGCAACTAATCGATGTGATGATCATTATATCGATTATATTTTCTCGACAGCTTTGAAGACAGGCATTCATGTCGGCAACGGTTCAGAAGACGGGCAGATCCAAAATTGCCAGTTCAATCCTTCGGCGTATACGCATCAGTCAAACTACTATGACAGTATTCCAACAGGAGGCTTCGGCGATGACAGCGTCCCTGACCCCATCAATAATATTCATAAGATCCAGTGGCGTGATGCGACACCATATCTGTTTGGCAATATGACGGGCGAAGTTCTTCACGAGAATTTTGTCTTTGGCGGTGCCTGGGGCATGCGTCTTGTTGAAGAGGGCGGCTTTGGCCCGTCCGGTTATTGCATGGGAATGGGCGTCGATGCGTGTACGACCGCGTTTCATATCGATGATATCGGCAGCGGTGGTCTGGAACCGATCAATTCTCAGATAGTATCGACAGACAAGCTCGAGGGTCATTATCTCGAAACAGGCGCTTCCTTAACCGATACGTTCAGAATGTTCGGTTCCGCAGGTTGGGGGGGGCATCTATACAGTGTCGTGATTAACGGCGGAGATGTGAGGCTTCAACTTTTCCACCTGGCACGCGATGGAGAAGCCGGTGCGTTCCAAGTGTTCAACACTGCCAGTTTGCAGAGCTTTGGCGGTACTGTGGATGATTATCTAAGCACTCCTTTCCTGACGATTATACCCGATTCGACGGCAACTGCTGAGTTTGTTGGCAATGTTATTAATACATCCTCAACAAATATGCCGGGATATAATCCACCAAGTAATGTAACCGCTATCGGAAATCTGAGAATACAGTAATTAAATTTTAAGGTGCAATAACTAAATTTTAAGGGCGAGAGTTATGATCAGTAAGATAACACAATGTATAATAGAAAAACGCGAGATGAAATCGATAGCAAGATCCCTGTTCATAAAAACGATCTTGTGTTTTATGTGTTGTATGCTGCTTTTTTCCAGCCCTTCACAGGGCAGTTTCATCGTTGGGGACCTCGATGGTAATTGCCAGATAGATATAGATGACTTATGTTTAATGGCCTCGCAGTGGATGGATCCATTATCCTGTGGTAGCGAAACGGGACTTGTCGCACACTGGAAGCTTGACGAAACCGGCGGAACGACAGCAGCAGATTCCGCGGGGACGTATACCGGCTGGCTCATCGGAGCCCAATGGAATCCGCTCGGCGGGATGCTTGGCGGAGCCATGGAGTTTGACGGGGATGGCGATTATGTGTGGATATCGCAAATCTACCCCCCCGGCCTTCCGGGGATATCAGGTTCAAACCCGAGGACTTGTGCGGCATGGATCAAAACCGATCAGCCCTCAGGAGAGATCATAACATGGGGTGATTCAGATGTTGATACCAAAAGCTGGATCGTTTGGGTAGGCCAAACAGGTGCGCTGCGTGTAGATGTAGGCGGGGGACATATCATTGGCTCGACCGTTTTGACCGATGACCTCTGGCACCATATTGCCGTTACATTAGATGGTTCCATGACAGAACAGATAGCTCTTTATGTAGATGGCAAGCTGGAAACCATTAGCGAAATTGTTTCACAATCTATCGATACCGAGCCGAGTGGGATGGTTGGACTCGGTGTGTATCTGCTTCCATTTGCTCAAGGTAACTTTTTTAACGGATTGATCGATGATGCGCGGATTTACGATCGTGTATTGAGTTTGCAGGAGATTTGGTCCCTTGCAAAAACCGCTACAACAGATTATGCCTGTGCTGATATGAACATGGATCAGACAGTAAACCTGAGCGATATGGCAAGGATGTCACAGTTCTGGAACCATGCAAACCCGAAAATTACGATCAACGAATTTCTGGCTGACAATGATAGCGAAATACCACTCAAACCAAGTGAGATACTGGATGGTAACGGTGAATCTTCCGACTGGATCGAAATACACAATAATTCTGAAATGACCATTGATATCGGTGGATGGTATTTGACAGATGTAGCTACTCTGAAAACCCAGTGGCAATTCCCTACCGGGCAGCCTGAACTGGTATTGCAGCCGGGAGATTATTTGATCGTTTTTGCATCCGGTAAAACACAAGGTGGAAATCCTGGCAACTATCCTTATGTGGATATTGCCGGATATTATCATACCAACTTCGAGTTGAATAAGGACGGCGAATACCTGGGACTGATCGAAGACGATGGAACAACGCCGATGCACGAATATGATCATTTCGATTTGGGTGGTGAATACGGTTATCCGGAGCAGGTGGAAGATATTTCCTATGGTTTCTATTATAACGAAACGCGTTACTTCTCAGCACCGACACCCGGCGCAGACAACGTCAGGAGTCCCTTTGTAGGATTTGTTGAAAAACCCGACGCGAACTTTGAAGGCGGTTGTTACCAAAGCGCTTTTGACGTGACCATGAGTTGCGGTACTGACGGCACCTTTATTCGTTATACAATCGATGGAACCGCGCCCAGCCTGACTAACGGTACGGATTATACGGGCGCGATCCACATCGGCAGTTTGACATCACTTATCGCAAAGGCCTTCAAGCCCGGTTTCCAGCAATCAGATGCCATGATCGAGACCTATATCTTTATCGATCCGGCAGTGGCACCATTTAATACAAACCTGCCTATTGTTGTCGTTGATACGCTTGGAGTGCCAATTCCACGTAAAGAATTGGTTATGAATGGCGATTTCGACTCCGATACAGAATGGACTAAGGGTGCAAGCTGGAGCATTACCGAGCTACCAGCAAACGATTATGCTGTTTATACAGAGCCGTCATCGCCGGCTCCGGGCAAAGAGATTCTTTCTCAGCCGCTTATTCTCGTTGTCGGAGAAGTGTATGCGGTTAGTTTCAGGATACTTTCGCTTTCCGCAGGAGGATCCGCAAGGGTTTATTTAGGCGGAGCAGCGGGAACTTTACGGACTACCGCCGGCCTATTCACGGAGACTATCATAGCCGGCTCGACAGACGCATTAGTGAAAATAGTAGGAAGTTGCCCTGTATCCGGCAATACAGTTGTCATAGACGACGTATCGGTTTACAGAGATACAGGTACGTGGATTGACTGTCGAGTTGTGATCGTTGATACCGATGGGACTGGTAGAGCCGAGATAACCGGTCCTGAACACTTCGCCGGAGTAGGACAGATCAAACGCCGTGGCCAAAGCACATTCAATGGTAATCATTTTGCTTTTGAGGTACAGGATGAATATGGCGAAGACAAAGAGGTTTCACTTCTGGGCATGCCCGCTGAGTCCGACTGGGTACTCTCCTGGGATACAATAGACTATTCAGCGATGAAGAACGAGGTCGCTTTTAAATGGTTCAGGGACATGGGGCATTACGGAATTAGTCAACGGTATGTTGAGGTGTATTTAAACGAAGGCGGTGGTGCGATATCTACAGGTGACCATGTAGGTCTTTTCATGCTTCGGGAAAAGATCAAACGCGATAACAATCGAGTGGACATTGCACGTCTCGATGCTTCGCACAACCTCGAACCGGAAGTCTCCGGCGGGTATATCATAAAGAGTGATAAATACAATATCGGCGATATACTTCTTGCCGACGGCACGGGCGGGCCTGGCGATTACCTGGAATGGGTGCCCTATGGGATGGCAGTTACAGGCGGTGGAAAACCAATTTTAGCAGAACCGGAGGCCCCCGAACTTACACAACCTCAATTAGATTGGATTACGGGTTATATAAACGAAGTTAGCTCGGTGCTCTGGCAAAACACATCCAGCGACTTTTATCCGGGCCCCGGAGCTGTGTACACTGACTATATTGACATAGAGTCCTGGATCGATCGCGGATTTGTAGAACAGATATGTGCTGATGCGGATGCCTTCTGGGGTAGCTATTACACTTATAAGGATCGTGGCGGCAAAATTTGTGCGGGACCGGCCTGGGACTTCGATCGTGCTTTCCACAACAACTCCGGCAGCTACAATCGGTCATATACCGTATGGAAAGCTAACAGCGTTCCTTTCGGGAAATGGCACCAGAAAATGGAAGATGACCCCGAATACTCGCTGACTCTTGCTGACCGCTGGTTCGAACACCGCGAAACTGTTTTAAATACAGCTCAAACGCTGGCGCATGTAGACCAAACAGCCGCTCTGATAAGTGAGGCGTGGGCGAGGACGGGCAAAGATAAGCCGAGGTCTTTTACAGAAGAGGTTAGTATTTTCAAAACCTGGATCACCAACCGTCTGAACTGGCTGGATGGGGAGATCGTCAGTCGGTTTGCCGAAAAGCCGCCGATCTTAAACCCCGTAGGTGGTTATGTCAGTCCAGGTAGCTCCGTTAGTATGAGTCTGCCTTCAGGGGCATCAGGAACTATTTACTATACATTGGACGGCACTGATCCATATGAAAGGGGCCAGGTAGGAGGCTCTATGACTCTGGTCACAGAAGATGCTGATAAGGCGGTTCTGGTACCGACTGAGGATATTGGAACCACTTGGACCGGCGGCTCACCATACGACGATTCTCTCTGGACACATGGAAGACCGACAACCGGTATTACGGTCGGTGGAGTGGGCTATGAGTCAAGTAGTGGATCTTATCCAGATTATATTACATATGATGTTGAATCGCTAATGGATGATACGATGGCGACATGCTACATTCGCGTTCCGTTTACTGCCAGCGCAGCCGATCTTACAGCTACATCAATGACGCTGCGGGTTCGCTATGATGACGGATTCAGCGCTTATTTAAATGGTACCAAAATGACCACCGCCGCCGCCAACGCACCACCCTCACCAACTTGGTACGAAGGTGCTACGGGAGGGCACAATGATAATGACGCAGTTGACTTTGTCGATTTTGGTTGCACTGCATATTTGGGAAGCCTTCAGGCAGGCGATAACATTTTGGCTATTCGCGGCTTTAATCAGGGAGCTAGCAGCACAGACTACCTGATTTCATTCGAATTACTTGTTGAGACACCTACGATACCTGCGGGCATTTCGCCATCTGCTAGCGAATATACCAGTGCTGTTTCTTTATCCAGGAGCACCTGCATCAAGGCACGTATTTTGGACGGCAGCGGGTCGAGTGCTGGCGACTGGAGCGCAATGAATACAGAGGTCTACGGTGTAGGTCCGGTTCTTGAGAACCTGCGGATCACGGAACTGATGTATCACCCAACCGATCCGACACCGACTGAAATAGCAGCCGTTGAGCCGGATCCAATAGATGAGGATTTTGAGTTTATCGAGGTGAAGAATATAGGTGGTACAGCTATCAATCTGAACCTCGTTCACTTTACAGACGGCATAGACTTCACCTTTGGCGACTATACACTTGCTGCCGGCGACTATGCTGTGCTGGTCAAGAACCAGGATGCTTTTGCAGAGCGTTATGGTACTTCAATGAATATCATTCCGGGCAGCTATCTCGGTTATTTGGACAACGGCGGCGAAGAGATAGTTCTTCGCGACGCTCTCGGCGCAGAGATTCACGATTTTGATTACAGAGACTCCTGGTTTGTAGT
>SDBV01007118.1_pt1 | contig 15352 bp, 11 predicted proteins | sample 2277081 | NCBI WGS metagenome assembly SDBV01 (sample SAMN10402039, study PRJNA504765) | marine sediment metagenome | isolation source: marine sediment core GS10_PC15, 223 cmbsf | place: Arctic Ocean: Southern Knipovich Ridge | collected 2010
TGCAAAGGGATCAGTAATAGGTGCAGGAGCAATCATTACGAAGGATACAGTTGAATATGGTATATATTATGGTTCGGGTGCAAACTTACTAAAAAAAAATGGGACCAGTAAAAATCTAAAAAAAATCTAATGATCTTTGGGGCAAAAGATTAGTTAAAGAACAGTACTTATCTAATATATATCTGCACTGATTTAAAATATGATTTTTGACAAAAAAGATTCAAAATATTAACATAAAGTGATTAAAATAATGAATATTCCTTTTAATAAGCCCTATTTATCTGGTAAGGAATTTTTATATATGAAAGATGCAATAAATCGAAAAAAAATCAGTGGAGATGGGCTTTACTCAAAAAAAGTCCATGAATTCATCGAAACAAAATTCGGAACAGAGAAAGCACTATTCGTGACTTCTTGTACTGCTGCCCTAGATATGTCTGCCATTTTAATTGATTTAAAACCTGGTGATGAGGTTATTATGCCATCATATACATTCGTTTCATCAGCAAACGCCATCTTGCTCCGAAATGCCAAGATAATTTTTGCCGAGATAGAATCCGATACTTTGAACATTGATCCGCATGATATTATGAATAAGATAACAGATCGGACGAAAGCAATCTACCCTGTTCATTACGCTGGTGTTTCATGTAAAATGGACGAAATACAAAAAATTGCTGACAAAAATAATTTAATAATCGTTGAAGATGCAGCACAGGGAGTGAATGCGAAATATAAAAATAAGTATTTAGGAACAATAGGATCGATAGGGTGTTATAGTTTTCATGAAACAAAGAATTACATCTGCGGAGAAGGAGGAGCTATCCTAATCAATAAAATTGAATACGTCGAACGCGCTGAGATCATCCGAGAGAAAGGAACAAATCGTAATAAGTTTTTCCGTGGTGAGATTGATAAATACACTTGGGTTGATATAGGTTCTAGTTATCTTGGTTCAGATTTATTAGCAGCATTTTTATGGGCACAATTTGAAAACTTGGATAAAATTCAACAGCGTAGGAAGACAATTTTTAATCGTTATTATAATGGTTTAAAAGATCTCGAGGAAGAAGGGCTATTGCGTTTACCACTAATTCCATCATATTCAGGATTTAATTATCATATGTTTTACATTATAATGAAGGATGAATCATTAAGGAATAAGCTTCTTAAACGGTTAAAACAATTAAAAATTGGTGCGGTATTTCATTATATTCCACTTCATATATCTCCAATGGGTTTAAAATTTGGATATAAAGTAGGTGATTTTCCCATAACTGAAGATTTAGCAGGGCGTTTAGTGAGATTGCCTATGTATTATGAAATCACTGATTCTGAAATAGATTACATCTTAGATAAAATTAAGAAAATCCTCATACCTTAAGCTAAACTTTATAATACTAAAGTAAATAGCATCCTCGGTGAATAGAGAAGAAAACCCATTATATCGAAACTACACCATATTATATTGGATTTTACGGGGCTGATTTATCATCTATTTTACCATAAAACCTACAAATAAAGTAATTATATTAATGTGAAATGATATATTTATGTTTTATATATATAGATAAATAGATCGCAGCTTAATTCTTTTCTAAATAGATTTATTAAATATTCGATTAGCAAAAAAAAGAGATAAATAATTCCTCCTAACCTTGGAATTCTCATTCGTTTTAATTCCATTTCCACTTTTATTCTCTTTACATCGATTATTTTTACTTTCCATGAAGGATTCTCTTTACATGTTTCATAAATTCGTTTAATTATATCAATTCTTGTTGTATATTGAAGAGTATTGAGCCCCAAAATTGGTTTTTTGAGAATTCTCAAATATATTTTAGCTAATCGCTTTGGAAAAAGGGGAAGCCAAGGAACTAAATAATGCCCTTCGTATGTACTAAGGTAATCCGGACATTTGATGTGGATACCCCCTCCACTTTTAGTAACACGCATCATCTCTTTTAAGACTAAATCAAGGTCTTGAACGTGTTCCAATGTTTGATATGTCGAAACGCAATCAAAAAAATTATTTTGAAACGGGATGTCTTCTCCTTTTCCGATAATAAATCTATTAATCCAATCAGAGGGGTATGAATATTCTTTTGCTTTCATTCTAATAAATTTTAATTTCCACAGAGAGGGATCAATTCCATACATGTCATAACCATGAATTAAACCGTAGAATACACCAGTTCCACATCCAGAACCCATGTCTAATATTTTTGATGCATTCGGTAAATATAATTTAATAGTATCAAACCGATGTTTTGCATCGTTATGATCATCCATCCATTTATTAACTAACCAATTGTAATATTCTTGAGATTTTTCACCGAAATAAATTTCTGCTTTCTTCACCATATCTTCAAGAAATTCTCTTGCATTCATAACATCCACAAATTACTGACATTAAAAACCAACATACTTAAAAAATATCCTAATTTAACCTAAAGTTGTTTATTTTCTATACTTTTTATTGAAAGCCTGCTGAAACCAAATTTCCATCGTCAATGCACGACAGATTTTTTGAGAATAATCATGACAGTATCGAGGAGTAAAATTATTTAGGATGGATATGAAGGATTTGTTAGATGTTCGAAATAGCGTTAAAATATACTCTTTTATTGAATAAATAAGAAATCTTAATATATTTAAACAATTATTAATTAAATCAGTTTTTAAGTTATTATGGGGTTCTATGTATTTATAAATGAAATTGATATTAGTATAATTTGAATATATGGCATTTTTGGGATCTAAGATTTTATTTGTCAGTTTTACCATATCTGGAGTTCTTAACCACTTTGCATAATCTGTAAAAGTAGTTCTTGTTTTAATGATTGAAAATTTTTCTAATAGATTTTTAATAAACCGAAAAAGTCTCTTATGGGAAGTCATTTTTTTTGAAATAGGATGACCAGTCCATTGCCATGGGATGTTTTCATAATATTCAGGATATTTATATAATAGAGTTTTTTCGTACAGTTTTCTCCCCTTACGATATCCATCAGGTAGAGTATATATAAATTCAATTAAATCGTTGTCTAAGAGAGGTTTTCTAATTTCAATTGCGATATTAACGTCTTTGATTTCTTTAGTAGTGATATCATTCGAAACATTTACAACACCTACAAGGCCAGGGATTATGTTTTCACCTTTTAGTATGATTTGGTAAAAATAGGATTTAAATTCAATATTTGATCGTTGAGTAAATTGAAAAGACTTTAATAAATATTTCTAATATGAAATCACTCAAACCAGAATTAAAGCTTTTATTCTCTTTATTGATTCGAAAAATGATTTCTAATAATATTTCATACAAAAATCATTGAACCACACCCTACTCTAATCTATGATAAAAATATCTCTCCGCATCCCTTGTATTTATCAAGTTTAGTTTTCTTGGTTGCGTGTAAGAGATACTTTTAACTGAAAAATCTCTCTTATCAACGTTTAATTCGGAAATGATACGGTTTTTTGGGAGTAAATTTAAAAATTTCTCTTTATAAAGAACTAATTTAAGCTCTTTAATCTTTTTTTATACTCTCTTTTGATGATCGAAATCTGTGAAAGAATAAACTCTACCTCATCTCAATTTAATGTTAAATCCAAACAGTTTTCTAATTTTTGGATAAAAAAATGACTTCTCATAAGGATAACTAACATAATTACTTGATTTATTTTTTAAGTTTTAATTAAACTAATCTCTCATCTCTCGTTCCTTTCTTCTAAAAAATTAGAAAGGTTATCTATTGATGATATCGCTGATTTTACTGAAAAATTCTGTGCGATTTTTCTATTATATTTAGACAAAACTTCAGTAAATTTTATCTCGTTTAATGTCTAAGTAATTAGGTAAAATAAAGTGGTTTCCTACTTAAAAAATGTGATATTAGTAATAAATTATTTCTTATATTACTTAACTATTTTTTAAGTCTTTCTGAATAACCAAAGTGAAAAAAGTACTAATTATTAAGTTGTCTACAACTATTTTAGACATAAATATTTCTTTAGAATATCTTACAGAACGTATAATTTTATGAATAATGATGAAAAATCCTTCGATAAATATGAGGATATCGATTATAGTAGCATAGATCGAAAAGCGGACTTAGGATTTCGATGGAATTCAATCTCACTAATATTTTCAGCAATAACTAAAATCATAATGATGATAATTCTTGCCCGATTATTCACACCTGGAGAATATGGCGTAATGGGGTTGATTTTAATCATCATTGGATTAGGAATGTTATTTTCGGATATTGGTATTTCTGGGGCGGTAATACATTATCAGAAGGTGTCTCAACAGCATTTATCTACATTATACTGGTTATCTTTTATAGTAGGGTTTTCAATATTTTTAATTTTTATTTTAGTAGCACCGTTAATATCCATATTTTATAATGAACCCGATTTAACACTTTTTGTAAGAATTACCGCAATAATATTTCTTATCACGCCTCTAGGGCAACAGTTTGAGACTTTATTTAGGAAAGAACTGAAATTTAAATCTCTTGCATTTATTGAGATTTTTAATTCAACAATTTTAATTTGTATTTCAACAATATTAGCATTTTCTGGTTGGGGGGTTATTTCGGTCTTAATCGCCTACATATCCAAAAGTTTTATAAAATCTTTTATGATATTCTTTATTGGATTAAAAATCTGGAAACCAACAATTGAATTTGAGTTTTTTGAATTAAGCAAATTTCTTTCATTTGGAATGTATCAAATGGGCGAGCGCTCCTTAGGTTATTTTTTCTCAAATATAGATAAAATTTTAATCGGGAAATTCTTGGGGATAATTTCTTTAGGTTATTACAATATAGCATATAATCTTACGTTATACCCGATTACTTTAATTAATCCCATTTTTACACGCGTTTCATTTCCATATTTTTCTAAGATGCAAAATAATACAAAAGCCTTGAAAGAAAATTTTTTTGATCTTATAGACAACATAAGTTTCATCAACTTTCCAATATATCTTTTATTGATTGTTATTGCACCCTATTTTGTACTTTTTCTATATGGCCCACAATGGTATCCTTCGATAATTTTAGTTCAGATTCTTTCCGTTATGGGGATACTTAGAAGTATTGGTAATCCAATCGGTTCACTTTTACTTGCAAAAGGATTTGCAAGGCTAGGATTTTTATGGCTTGTATTTGTAACAATTATTCACCCTTTTATAATACTGCCTGGGATTATTTTCGGGGGAATTAATGAAGTAGCTCTTTTTCAAATTCTTTCTAGCTTAATTTTTTTCTACCCTTATTACCATTTACTAATAAAGAAAATATTAAATCCTTGTTTTAAGGAATTTCTAAAATCATTTGGAATAAATCTAATATTGGCTACTTTAGCATCATTATTCAGTTTATTAGGAGGATTTTTCTATCAAACACCAATACTTATATATCAATTATTATATCATATTTTAATAGGTGGTGTTGGATACATATGTTTGATATTTATCTTTAGGAGACAATTTTTAATGAATTTTGTTAAACGATTTTTAAAAAAATCCCCATTAAATACCTAACCTTTAATTAGAATCTATATCATTTTAGTTGATAAGGAATTTTCTGTAAAAAATATATTTTTAAATACTGCTTAATTTTCTTTTTCTTCTAATAAGGATAATAATGTTTTTATTGAGGATATTGTTGATATTCCCTGATTAAAAAGTGTTTTATTTTTTATTTTATTTAAAGATATATCTAAATTAAATTCAAAATTTTTTGATATTATATTTTCTAAATTTTCTGTAGATAAAACAGACATATTATTTTCCTGATAGTAAAAAAATAATGAGGTTTTTTTCATGCATATTGGGATTCCTAATTGTAATAAGATATTCATTGTTCCTCTCCCTTGCTGACGATTATGGTACATAATCGCGAGATCAATTGATTCTAAGATTTTGAAATATCTATCAGGTTTTAAAAATTGAGTCAAGGGGATAAATCGATTACCAAATATATTTTTTCCCTTTTTTATTATTTTATTGATGTAGTTAGAGGACCCATATGAAAGTGGGCATATAATTTTGAAATTTTGTTCTTTTAATTTGGATAATCTTATCAAAATGTCAAGATGATTATTTGTTGGAACACCTGAGTTGCCAATTAAAAAAAACATTTCTTTCTTATTTTTACGAAGTATTCTTTCATTATCTGAATTTCGAGTTCCTCGGTATATTTCTTCAATATCTATTGGATTGGGATAAATATCATAAGGATACCATCTTGCTTTGTTTTTAAAATATTTTCTAAACAGTCTAACATCTCCTCTATTGGCTGTAATGATATAATCAAGTCTTTTTATTACCGCTTTTCGGATCTCCTTATAAAAAGAGGTATTCATTCTTTTAAGCAAAGGTCTAATTTTACCATCCAATTTACTCAATAATTCTGATGTATGTTGATCATATAATTTTAATGGAAGGTATTCGTATAGATCAGCACCCCAAATTACCCATAATATTTTTACATTTCTCTTGAATCTGAATAAAATTCCAGAAATTTCTTTTGTTAAATAATGGATAAATATATACTCTGTTTGTTTCATCAATTTTCTTATTGTTGTATATTTATTAATTGCAAAGAATCTAAATAGAAAATTTTCCGTAAAAGTAAATATTTTAATGTTCTGATACTTTTCAGGATTCAAATGCATTTTTGTGTTTTTATGCTTAAAGATAATGAAAAAATGTTCTTCAGTATTAAAGTTAGATCTAACTAACTCGATAAAATCTTTTGTATAAGGGTTGTCCGCCATAAAATGCAGATATTTCATTTCCTAAACAGTAGATTTGTTATTTTTTTTTAAGTTTATTTAATAATTTGTATAATTTTATCGATTAAAGACTTTAAAAAGCGTGTTAATATAAATAGTTCGCGAAAACCTCATCATGGTTATACGGAGAAAGTATTTGATTGGTATTATTGAATCAATTAGAGTTAGAATAAGTTTAACATAATCAAATAATGAAATTTTTGAATAATTTTTAGATTTTTTATAGTATTTTACCGCTCTATTAATATTTTTATTCTTAATATATGATCTTGTAATTTCTAGATAATGCCTTTTATATACTTCTTTCTGTAAGCCTATTGGCATTTCTTCAATATCTTTTTTATATTTCTTTAAAAATTTTTTTTTGATTAAAATTAAATTTTCAGTATCAGCGCGATTCTTTCTATTATCATCAAGATATATTTTTACTAGGTTACTATTTACAAATGCAATTTTATATTTTCGAAAAAATCGTATTAATAATTCCCAATCCTGATGTCGCGAGAATGCAATATCAAACCCATTTAGTTCGTTTAAGATTGATCGCTTAATAAGCAAGGTGGAACCAGCACAAATTGCGCTTTCCTTTAATAAAAGTTTATTTTTTAAATTTCCGTAACTCAAGCCTAAATTTTTAGACGACAATTTGTTTTTTCTATATTCAGAATACCCGCAATATACTGCACCCCATGTATTATCAAGTTGTTCAAGTAATTTTATTTGTAGTTCTATTTTTTTTTCTAAATACTCATCATCATCATCTAAAAAAGCAATATATTTCGAGGTTGAATAAAAAATCCCTGTATTCCGTGCTACTGCTCCGTTTAAATTTTTCTTATGTTTTAAATATATTATTTTATTATTATTCTGATACTTACTCATCAATTTTTCATTAAGTTTTCTGTACTTACTTTTCTCATCATTATCATCGACTACGATTATTTCAAAATTATCGATGGTCTGGTTTAATACACTATTAATGGCTCGTTCTAATTTAGTATTCCTTTTGTATGTGGGGATAATTACACTAACAATCGTTTGACTCACGGTAAATTCTCAGCTATATACAAATAAACAAATAAACTTATTAATTTTTTGGTCACGAAAACCTAGATTATGGCAGAATATTGTAGAATTTTTTTCCGTATTATTTAAAACATTAATTTAATCTTATGTAAAGATAAAAATATTATCATATTTAATTTTCCTCATATTTCTCTGTATTACTCATAGAATTCTCAGTTTACTTGTATCTTATCAACCAAAAATTATAAATATCAGCTTTAATTAATGTTCATGAAATTAATGCTTTTTCTATTCCGAAAGAACCAGATCTTATTTTTTATTAATAAAAATTTTTTTAAAATACCCCCTAACACAGTTCTTTTTAAAACTAGTATCTTTTTATATCCTAAGATAGATAAAATGGCAACTCGATGATGACCTTCTATCAAATAGTACAAACCATTTTTATTTACAACCCTCACTGGATCTAAGTATGGATCGAAACCATATTTTTTAATTGATTCAATCAAGTTGAAATAATGGGAAATTCTCTCTCGAATTGCTTGTTTAACTAGATCTGCATTCTTTAGTATTGTATTATGGTCTATAAATAAGCTCTTTTCCCTGAATAATGTATCAACTGCTATATAAAGGGGACCTTGAAACCATCCACCCTTTATTTTAGGAATTTTCCAAGCTCTTTTATAAAAGAAAGTATTATAGAACCAATTATAAAATAAATTATTTGCTTTTTCTGGATGTTTAAGGTATATTTTAAAAAATTCATAAGGTGGAAAGTATTTGATATCTTTACCGCCAAAACCCAGCAAATCTGAAAATTCTATATCTTTTTGGCATTTGATTTTGTTAATTTCAACCAGTTTGGTTGTAAAAGCTAAAGAAACATAGAGTTTGTTATTAAAACTCTTAAGTAAAGGATTTATTTGAGTTTTCATGTTTTAACATCACATTTAAGCATAGTATATCTTGATGATTTACCCAGCACTATGATATTAAATTTATCTCCTAGTAAAGCTTTAATGAACTGCATATTTGCCATAAGACTCCACCTGTGGCCTCTAATCTTTCTTAAATAACACCTCCCCGTGATTCTCCTTAATTTAAAATTCTTTGAGATTGTCCAAGGAATGTTTGGGAAAGGTGAGATAGCCATTTCAAGAAATAAAGTTTCTTTTGTCACTTTCTTTAATTCTAAAAGTGAGGAGATTAAATCAGGTACTTCAGTGACAACTGAAAAACAAAATACAATATCAAACTGCCCTAATTCACAAATCTTTAATATATCTAATTTTTTAAAATCTATGTTTAAATCTTTAATCTCAGCCAAGATTCTAGCCTGATATAGTCTATCCTCTCTAATATCAATACCTGTTACTTTTAATGCACCATGTTTTTTAGCTTCAAAACAATGCAATCCTGAATTACAACCTACATCTAAAACTGACTTACCGCCAAGATCACCAAGATGCAATAACTTAAGTCTCAAAGAAGCATTAAAAATACCAGAAGTCACTATATCATCAATAACATGAATGGTTTGATACCAATATTGAGAACAAATCCATTGCTTGATTTTTTCTCTTGTCCATTTAGTTGCCATAGTTTAGATAATCCTCAATAATTTTTAAAAAAAGAATCTTGAACCAGAGTCTCATGTTCTATAGTAGTAATTTTTTTTTAAAATTTTTGGATTAAAAACTAATGTTATTTCTTACTCTTCAATTAAGTTTTATAACAAGAATCTGTTCTGTATGCTTAGAAAGGAGTTTTTTTTAGAGTTAAGATAAACGATAAAGATTGGATTAAGATTCATTGATTTATGCTACCTGACTAAAAAAATTTGTTTACTGAAATGATATCTTGTATATTATACTCAACTTGCACAAGAACACGGTGCTCTTCGATTGTCACATTGAAGTATATTATTTTCTGCCTTAGTACCTCTAAAGGAAACCTTTCTTTAGGACGAGAGATGAAAAATCGAAAGCTAAGCAAATTATTTATGGATAATATAAATTCTGCATTCTGAACAACTTCTTATGGACTAAATATACCATACAATAAAACTTCTCCTGTATGTCTTTTACGACGTAACAAGGTTGCCGAATTTAAACATATACATATGAAATTCAAAGCTTTAGTAATTATAACGATATAAAACGAGACAAATATGTTGCACAGTCCAAACCATCAATTTTAACTAGATTAATCTTTTTTAAAAAAGATAACTAAAGTGGAGGAGACTAGCCCATTATAATAAAAAGAAAAAAAGATCTATTTTTTAATCGTTGCTTACATTATTATCTTCCATACCAATAAATGCTGAGTTGAAAAAGGGGGTTCTAATTCTGACTGGTGTAACGATCGGATTAAGGTCCATTCATTTCCTGCATGTGAAAAAGTGTCTTTTACAGAAATGATATACTGCACATTATACTCAGATCGTAAAAGAGCACGGTCTTCTTGGTATGTCATATTTAATATAATTATTTTCCTCCTTAGAACCTCTAAAGGAGACCTTTCCCAATAATAAGTGGCAGTTTTAGGCCTAAACCAAAAATAATTTTGTTTAAACAAGTTAGACAATGAAAATGAAAATTCTGTATTCTCACGAACTTCATTTGGACTAAGAAGACCATACATTAAAGCCAAGCCAATATGTGAACGACCGTGGAAGGTGGGTAAAAATCCTGCTCCAGAAATTTTTAAAGCCACATACGCGTCAGTAGTAAAAATCAATCCATCAATTTCTTCATTTTGAAAATATTCAATAATTTCAATTTCTTCATCGGTCAGAAATCTATTTTCCCATGGATAGGGACTGCTAATGAGACCAGCTCTATTAGTTTCTAGAGTTGTTATCGAAAAAATTAGCATCGAAATTGTTAGTATAAGAAACCAGATCCCTTTTTTCATTTTAAGAGGATCAAAAGAAACTTTTGAAAAAATTAGAGTTTTATATTTATTTATTACGAAAACAAACAGAAATAAAATTAAGGAAATAAATGAAAATACATAAACATACCAAAGATTAATTTTTGTAGAAGTTTCGACTTTTATAAAGGAATACCCTATTGATATAATTAAGAGAATAACTAGTAATAACCACCTTAGTGTTTCAGAATAGGTTGCAATAAAGTCTTTAATAAAAATTATGCCATATACAGAAAATATAATTAGTATTGGGAAAAATATGACAATTGAATAAAAGGTAGTAGGGAGCAGAAATGAAAATGGTAAAATAAAAAGGATTAAATAGTACTTTTGAAGAAATTGCCGATTGTTATTAAGCTGAGTATTCTTTTCATCAGATTTTTTTAAAAAAATAGCTAGTTTATACAGCGTTATTATAACCCCTACCGGGAAAAAAATAACAATTACTCCTAAATTCCATACATAAAACCAGCTAATTAATATGTCTATCCCGAACAATGTGTTCTCATCAACAAAAGGGGAAAATGCTTGATTTGGATCGAGTCTCGATAAAAAATCTAGAATAAATGTACTGATTACTTCTAATCCTACGAAAAAAGCAATTACACTTAGCGGAAGAATTAAAAATACAGTTAATTTTTGTAATTTTTTAAATTTTCGGATAAAAACCGTAAATATCATAATTACAATTGGGATAAGCATACCAATCCAAAGCCTATGCGCTAAGGCACCAATTATGAGGAGTAAAAACATAGAAATCATGGCTTTAAATGTACTAATTGAATTATTTAATACTTTTAAATTTAAATTCAAAAGAACCATCATGATAATGGTTATAATAACTCTAGTATCAACGATCATCGTGGTTTTATTAGTTATATAAAATGAAAATAAAATAGCCGTTACAAATATAAACCGACTCCATTCTTCTTCAAATAGGTTATTTCCAAGATTTCTAGCGCTTTTATAAATAATTATGATGAGTATAATATCGAAGGCTAATATCGCTTCAGTTATACCAAACATACCAAATGAAATAAAGTTAAGAAGAGACATTAAAAAGGCAAGGAACATGGGAACGCCTATTGGTGTAAAAGAAAATGGATAATACCCAAAGTAGGAAGCAGGATGGATTAACCATGTATTTTCAGAAAATAATGCCCCATCTCTAACAGCATTTGCCATCCACATTACTTGAAATGCGTCTGTGCCATATATGCGCGGATAATGAGTTAATGGAAAAAGAATTGCCAAAAAAACAAGTAGATAATAAAGTTTGGTTATTTTTATATTAATTCTATTAAAATTGAACCTCATCTATTCAATCCTATTATTGTTTTTATATAAACTATTTTTATTATAACAGATTTCTATTTTAGGACTAGTAAATTACTTAATTATTTTAAATTATAGAGCTTTGTTTAAATATATTCACTGCAATTTTAATAAGTTCACTTGCGTTTGTTGTATATTTTTCTTGTCTAATTATTTTTATATGACTATATTCGTATTTTTTTATATATTCAAAGATATCTCGTTCTAATGGTGTGCCAATTATTAATAAGTTAGCTTTTATTCCTCTTTTTCTAATATTTTTGATGAGGGTTATTGATTGTTTGATATAATAGGTTTTAAATGGCTGATTTTTAAAACCTTTCGAAAAGAAAGATCCAATGTTTATTATTGAAACATCATTATCAAATCTGAGAGAATTTGAGAGTACTTTTAAACTATAGAAATGTCATCCTAATCCAGTATTGTGTGTAAAAATAATATATACAATTTTTTTTTAAAGGTCATCGTTTTTATTTTTTCTATTGATATTCAATCTCAATTACCCCATTTTTCAACTAATTCGTTCCATATATCGGTTCTATTCCAAGCAGAATAAGTTAAAGCTGTTTGACGTCCTTTTAGAGCTATTTTTTTTTGATAATCTTCATCATCAAGGAGATGATTTATTAATTTATATGATTTATGTATCTGTTTAAAGGAAAAAAGAAAACCATTTACCTTGTTAATTATCAATGATGAAATTGTTCCTGTATTTGTAGAAATTATGCATGTTTCACTCATCATTGCTTCAATTAATGTAGCAGGTAACCCTTCATTTTTGGAAGTTAGTAAAAAAATTTTGGATTGATTATAATATTCATTCAATTTATCAGTTGGTAAATCTCCTTTAAAAGTAATATTTTCTTGAAGATTCTCCAATTTAACTTTTTCTTTAAGTTCTAAGCATAAAGGACCATCACCAATGATTAAACACCTCAATTTCCTTTTTACGCTCAATTTTTTAACAATATCAATAAATAAATCAATTCTTTTAATTTTATGAAGTCTTGAAACGGTTATTAGGTCCCATTTCTTCTCAATGTTCAGTGGATAGAAATTCTCCAAGAAACATGATGAATATCCCGGTAAAATTTTCTCTTTAGTAATATTAAGTTTTTTTAAAAAAGAGGGTGTTTCGGAGTCGGTAGTGATTTTATTTGTTAAACCTTCTAATAACAGAAAATCAAAACCTTTAATAGCTTTCGAGGCCATAATTGAAAAGATTTTTCCCAGGGAATATATAGCACCGTCACCCGAAATAACAGCAAAAACATTTTTTTTTTTAAAGATTTTAGAAAGAAACCAAGATATTATTCCATGTGGAAACATTTGAATACCGTATATTATGTCGACATTATTTTTCAATATGATTTTTAATGAAAGAAATATTTTGTAGAGAGTTTTTAAAATAGAATTTTTAAGAAATATCTTGGGAGGACATATAAATGAAAGCTTTGGATGATTGAAAAATGAGGTATCTCTTACAATAAATATTTTTTTTATTTTGCTAACTTTTAAAAGTGGTAATATATAGGTTTTTGCCTTGTTGATATTAGGTAATCCCATAAAAACGAGTATATTCATATTATGTTCTCTAATATTTATTATCTCTTTAAAATCATTTTGAATTTACGATTATAATCAAGGTTTTTCGATTTTGATTTTATTTTTGATGAACATGAAATAATGTTAACATTATAAACAAAATATTAAAATCCAATGAAATTTTTAATTAGAAATTCATACATGATGACATCTAGGAGATATTAAGACTTAAAATCAAGTATTTTTTGATAAATATCTAATGTTTTTTTGGAGATGTTTTTCCAAGAAAATTCCAATTTCTTTTCGACTGAGGTTTTTTTTAAATTATGTAAGTTTTTTAATGCATATTCAATTTTTATCATTAAATCTTCTGGATTATTTGGCTTTGCAATAACTTGAGGATTTATGACTAAATTTGTTAATCCTCCTACATCAGTAACTACTACAGGTTTTTCAAAATTCATCGCAAGCGTTCCTACTCCGCTAGAAGCTTCAAATTGTTTATACGGTAAAACTAATAAATCAGAGATCTTGAAAAGTTCTGCTATTTTTTGTTCTGTTATATAATTTAGAAATAAAGAGACCTTTTTCTTCAATCCAAGATTATTGATCAATGTATTATATTTTTCAAAACTAGACCAGGGTTTACCAGCGATAATTAACTTAACATTACTATTTTTAATTATTTTCATTACTCTCAATAGAATATCTAATCCTTTATAATCCCTAATAGATCCAAAAAAAAGTAAAATTTTGTCTTCATGATTAAAATGGTATTTTTCCCTTAATTCTCTGATAGGTATCCTTGATTTTTCGATTTTGATAATCCCATGTGGAACAACAAAAACTTTTTTTTCTTTTTTCAAATAATTTGATAAAATCTCCTTACTTTTCTCATTATGAACTATGTAAGCATTAGCTAATTCAAGAACAGAACTATTTATCCAATTCTTAAATAAAGATTTTTCGTGTGGTTTTATATTATGAATAGTTAAAATTATTTTTTTATTTCTCCATCTCGCAATTTTTAAAATTGTTAAGTAGATTGGAGCTAAGGCCCAGCTCCACCATTGAGCGTGAATAATTTGAGTTTGGATTTTAAAACCTATTTTAATCCATGAAAAAGGATTATACCAAGTTAGATTATTTTTTAAATTTACATTTTTCAAATTTACTACTTTTTCCTCTGTCATAGTTTTTCCGGGATATAAAAATTCAGGATATATCTTTTTAAATCCAAAGAAAATTATTTCACAATTTTTTGACATCTCTTTAACCAATCCCATTGTATAAGGACTGATTCCTTTTATAGGTGGCAATGTAGATAACATTGAGATTTTCGAGTTCATTTCAATCTTTACTCAAAATAGATTTTAGATTAATGTTTACCAACCATTATAAATACTGATTTTACAGTTCCCTTCCACAGGAGGACATTGAAAATAAATTTTTGAAAAAGAATTAAGGTGGTAAAATTCAACATAGCCAAGATCAAAAATACTTATTTTCATATTTAAATTTTTAAATTTAATTCACTCATTTTATTAGATTGAAAACAGAATAAATGCCCATTTTTAGTTTCCTTTAAACTATTATAATTAAGTTTTTTCTTTAATTCGATTTGATATAACTTGTACTTATTTTTAAATAATGGTTTAATCATTTCTTCTGTGACTCTCCCATGAATCTCAATGAATAAATCTGG
>SDBV01007119.1_pt1 | contig 15351 bp, 11 predicted proteins | sample 2277081 | NCBI WGS metagenome assembly SDBV01 (sample SAMN10402039, study PRJNA504765) | marine sediment metagenome | isolation source: marine sediment core GS10_PC15, 223 cmbsf | place: Arctic Ocean: Southern Knipovich Ridge | collected 2010
AGCTGCAGGTGGGGGGGGAGGATAGGTGGGGAAAGATCGGGGCGGGAGCCGACCTTACCCGCCGAGTAGAAAGTGCCGAAGTGTTTGGACTCACGTTCCCTCTTGTTACCCGGTCCGATGGTAAGAAAATGGGAAAGACGGAAAAGGGAGCCCTCTTCCTCGATCCTCATGTGACTCCGCCATACGAGTTTTACCAGTACTGGCGAAACGTCGCCGATCCCGATGTTGAGAAGTTTCTCAAGCTGTATACATTCATGCCGGTGGCCGAGATAGAAGAGCTCGCGGCTCTCGAGGGGAACGAGATCAACAGGGCAAAAGAGGTGCTCGCCTATGAGCTGACGGCTATCGTACACGGGAGCGACGAAGCCGTGAAGGCAAGAGAGGCAGCGAGCGCGGCGTTCAGTGCAGGTGCGGGAAGCACCGAGTCGATCCCTTCTATTGAGATTGATGCAGCCGAACTTGAGGCAGGTATTCCAGTACTCGACCTTTTCGCCAGGACATCGTTGTGTGCCTCTCGGGGCGAGGCACGCAGGCTGGTAACCCAAGGGGGGGCGTCGATAAATGATTCGAAAGTTACCGATATCGAGGAGATCGTCGGTGCAAGCCGAGCTGAAGACGGGCGCATTACTCTCCGAGCGGGCAAAAAGCGGTATTTTCAGATCAATGTAAAGTGATCTCTATAAGGCACATCGAAACACCGCCTTATTGATACGTACGATCCATCACATGTCTATACATCATAGGGGCTTTTCATAAGTGCTAGGCTGCAGTTTTTCGAGATGCCTTATCGTAATTCTAAGGGGGCGGCCTTAGCCGCCCTTTTTTTGTATCTTGGCCCACGTGTCCCGCATCGCCACAATCCTGTTAAAGACAGGTCCACCATCTTCGGTACTCTCTTTGTCTTTCGCAAAGTATCCCTGCCGCAGAAACTGGAAGCTGTCGCCCGAGTTGCTGGATGCGAGAAGAGGCTCGATCTTGCAGCCATTAATTGTCGTGAGAGAACTCGGGTTGAGAAGGGCGAGGAAATCCTCGACCTCATCCACATCTTCGCTGGTGAAGAGCCGATCGAAGAGCCGGACCTGCGCGTCCACTGCCTGGGAAGCAGAAACCCAGTGGAGTGTTCCCCTTATCTTTCTGCCATCTGACGACCAACCGCCTTTTGTTGCTGGATCGTAGGTACAGTGGATTTCCGTCACCTCGCCACTATCCGGATCGGTTTCGTAACCGACACAGGTGACATAGTAGGCGTGCTTGAGACGAACTTCCTTGTCCGGGGAGAGCCGAAAGTATTTCTTGGGCGGATCCACCTCAAAATCGCCGCGCTCGATGTAGAGCTCCTTCGAAAACGGGACGAGCCTAGTCCCTGCGCTTGCGTCCTCGGGGTTGTTTTCCGCCTCTAGATACTCGCCTTCGCCTTCGGGATAGTTGTCGATAATGAGCTTTACCGGATCGAGCACGGCCATGGTGCGAGGGGCGGTTCGATTGAGTTCTTCTTTGGCGAAATATTCCAGAAGTGCGATGTCCACGGTGCTGTGGCTTTTCGACATTCCTACACGGTCGATGAAGTCCCTAATCATCGACGGCGTGTAGCCTCGGCGCCTGAGGCCACGGAGCGTGGGAAGCCTAGGATCGTCCCAGCCCGAGACAACGGAATCCTCGACCAGACGTCTGAGCTTCCTTTTGCTCAACGTCGTATATGTGATTCTCAGCCTGGCAAACTCTATCTGCTGCGGATGGTGGATGCCAAGCTGGTCGAGAAACCAATCGTACAGCGGCCTGTGGTCTTCGAAGGAGAGATCGCACAGGGAGTACGTAATGCCCTCGATGGAATCGGACTGACCGTGGGCCCAGTCGTAGGTCGGGTATATGCACCACGCGTCCCCGGTCCGATGATGGGTGGCGTGTATGATTCGGTACATGACAGGATCCCGCAGATTGATGTTTGGGGAGCCCATATCGATCTTCGCGCGGAGAACCCGTGCGCCGTCGGCGAACTCGCCACTTTTCATTTGTGTAAAAAGCTCCCGGTTCTCATCGACTGAGCGATCCCGGTACGGGCTGTTTTTCCCCGGCTCTGTAAGGGTTCCCCTATAATTCCGGATTTCCTCGGCACTGAGATCGTCAACGTACGCCTTGCCCGAGTCAATGAGTGTCATTGCCATATCGTACAGCGTCTGGTAGTAACCGGACGCGAAATACTCGTGTTCGCCCCAATCGATCCCCACCCAGTGTAGATCCTCTTTGATTGCCTCGACAAACTCAGTTTCCTCTTTGAGCGGATTTGTATCATCGAAACGGAGATGGCACCTGCCTCCGTACTCCTTTGCAACATTGAAGCTGAGAAGGAAGGCCTTTACGTGGCCAATATGTGGGAATCCGTTTGGCTCGGGCGGAAGTCTGGTAATCACCTGCGCGTCAAATCTTCCCTTGGCAAGGTCCTCTTCTATCCTGGTTCTAATACAATCCTTCCCGCCGACCTCATCAGCTGGTGCATTCTCTGACATCCATCTACGTCCTTGTCGATTATTGCTCTCAATTAAATTCGCGATTCTACCACAATCCGTCGGACGCATCCAGCAAGCACGCGCGTCGGTGCCATCTTTGTTTTGCGAAGTGAGAATGTCTATGGTATGATGCCGATGATATCTCTTCTCGGCACAAGTGTTAGCGAGTGCTGTACTATCACGTGCGGACTGAGAGTCCCGAAAAATTCTTATCGTGGGAGGGCGGTATGACCCATCTAGTTATCTATAATCCTAACGCATCTAACGGCAAGGCGTTAAAGAGATTAAAGGCTGTGAAGTCGCAGCTTAGCAGCGCCGGTATTTTACACGATATTATCCTCACAGAGGAGCCGGGCCACGCCACGCGACTGGCCCGTGAGAATGCGGGGCGGTATGATGTTCTTGTTGCTGCCGGCGGTGACGGCACCATACATGAAGTGATCAATGGCATTATGATGGTTCGCAAGGCAGCGTCCGCGATTCATTCCCCGATATCGGCCCTGGGTGTTCTGTGCACTGGAAGAGGGAATGACTTCGCCCACGGAGCCGGTGTACCAAGAAACCTTACCGCGGCGTGTGCGGCCCTCAAAACGGGCGTACGGAAACACGTCGATGTCGGATTGGTTATCGGTGATGGGGCCAAAGAGGGGCGATATTTCGGCAACGGCCTAGGAATTGGATTTGATGCGATCGTCAGCATCGAAGCTTCGAAGATCGGATGGGCTCAGGGCTTTGTCGGATATTTAATCGGGGCGATCAAGACTATCTTCTTTTTCTACGATCCCCCCGTGCTCCGACTAAAGACCGACACCGTCGACGAACAGAGGCCGCTGCTCCAGATTTCCGTGATGATCGGTCGGCGGATGGGCGGCGCCTTCTACATGGCACCGCAGGCCAGTAACAGCGACGGCCTGTTCGACATCTGCATCGCCGGCGAACCGACGCGGCGTGAAATGCTTGGTCTAGTTGCCAAGTTTATGAAAGGGAGCCAGGAGGGTGCCCGGCACATAGAGTTTCACAGAACTGCCCGGCTAGAGGTGACATCCGCCGGCGCCAAGATTGTAATGCACGCCGATGGCGAGACCATCTGCACCTCCGGCAGCAAGGTCTCGGTAGAAATTGTGCACTGCGGCCTCGAGATAATCAGCCCGTCGACGGGCTGAAACTGACTGAAAACCGCGGTTTTCCTGATATACTACACTTACAATATTTCGGGATATCGGGTACACTCGACGTATCTCATGCACATCTAATCAAGAGTTTTCTATGAAATCGATCAACGCCAAAATATCGATCGCTATTCTCGTGGTACTTGGGACTGTGATGACCATATTCGCGGTTACCCTCTACCAGATTCAGCGCTCGCGGCAAGTTGCAGTGGTGCTCGAACAGAACCACACCCTCTCTGAATTCCTCGTCGAATCGATCAATTTTTCCATGAATGCGGGAGTTTATGATGTTGTACCGCTCGAGGAAAGCCTGAACATTCTGGAAGGAGTTGCCGGATTTCGGCTGATACCCGCGGCCAAGCTTAAAGAAACCAAAAGAATGCCCGATGCAATCGAAGAACTTGTGTTCGAAGACGGCGAGGAACGGGATGCCGAAGGGGTCACGGATGCAGGAATTCCCTACCTGCGCATTTCCAGGTCGTTAGTCGCCGCGGAGTCGTGTCTTGCCTGCCACTCTCAGTTCAAAAAGGGGGAGGTAATGGCGGTGGTTACCCTTTTGACTTCGATGGAAGGCGCAGAGGCCGAGGAGCGGTGGACGCTCATCATCGTGGTGCTGCTCTCGACTGTGACTGGTCTTATTGTCCTCCTGGCCCTTTGGATAGTCCTCCGGAGGATGGTAATCGCCCCGGTCTCGAAGCTCCGCGATCTGATTCAGGATATTGCGGAAGGCGAGGGGGACCTCACAAAACGGCTCGCCGTTACGCAAAGAGACGAAATCGGCCAGGCGGCCAAGTGGATCGATATTTTTATGGCCAGAATGCAGAACATCGTCGCCAACATCAAGGACTCCTCGGCGACGAACGAGAACATATCGAAGGATTTGACGAACAGCGTGGCACACAGCAAACAGGCGAGCCGGCAGATCGCAACTTCGATCGAGGAAATCAGGGAGCAGGTGGCCACACTGAGCGGCAAAAACGCAGACGCGTCGGGCTCTGTCGAGGAGATTCTTGGCACCATAACGAAATTGACCAATCAAATCAGCGACCAATCGAGTTCGGTCACCGAGACTTCGGCGGCAATCGAGGAAATGGCCGCTTCGATAAACAGTGTCAGTCGGATTTCCCAGGACAACGTGCAGACCGCGGAGACGCTGCTCAACTTCACCGCGTCCGGCGATGAGAAAGTACGGGCTACAAACGAAAACATCAGCGCTATCTCCAAGAATGTCGACGACCTGCTTGAGCTTATTTCACTGATCAACAGCATTGCCTCGCAGACCAATCTCCTCTCGATGAATGCCGCCATCGAGGCGGCCCATGCTGGAGAATTCGGGAAGGGATTTGCCGTTGTTGCCGATGAGATAAAGCATCTCGCCGAGTCTACCTCGGAGAATGCAAAGCGCATCACCGGAACCCTCGAAGAGATCATCGATAAGATCCAATTGGCTCTTGATGCGAGCGCACAGAGCGGAGAGGCTTTTGGACAGATACAGACCAGCGTCCGAGCTGTAGTCAACTCATTCACCGAGATCGCCGACAGCACCAAAGAACTCAGGAACGGGAGCACCGAGATAGTGCAATCATCCACCTCCTTGCTGAACATCACCGATACCATCAAGTCACAGTCAGAGGAGATACGTCAGCGGGCCGATCAGATCAACACCGCGGCCAGAGAGATGACGAGTATCAGCGAGACCGTGAACCAGGGCATTTCGGAAATAAGCGAAGCGGCCGCTGGTATTGCTGCCGAGAGCGAATGGGTGGACGAGGTAAGCAGAAGGAACGCGGATAACGCGGCTACGTTGCTCAGGGAAGTCGAGATTTTCAAGATCGAATAAACACACTAGATTCCAAAGGACAGTGAGGAGACACCATGAATTCATTCAAGCAGGCCTTGGAAGCCAAAGATAGGTTCGTAATCACCTGTGAGTTGATCCCTGGAAGAGGGTTCAAGGGCAAGAGTGTCGATCAAGTGCTGAAATTCGCTGAAGAGGCAAAGGCGATTGAAGGCATACACGCCCTGAGCCTCACCGATAACGCCGGCGGTAACCCCGCTCTCGCGGCGGATATTCTCGGCGCGGAGATTCAAGCGATGGGTGTCGACGTCATTACCCATTTTACCTGTAAGGATATGAACAGGAACTATATCGAAGCCCGTGCATTTGCGCTACGACGCTCAGGCGTCAGCAATCTGCTCGTGATGACCGGCGACTATCCCGAATCCGGTTTTCTGGGGATCGCAAAACCGGTTTTTGATCTTGATTCCGTCACGGCTCTTCATTACTTGAGTGAGCTGAACAGAGGGCTTGAGATCCCTCTCGGTAGGAAGACGGCAACCCTCGACCCTCCGGAACTCTACCTGGGTGCGTGTGTAAGCCCCTTCAAATGGACCGAAGGTCCAGGCAAGATGCAGTATCTCAAGATGGAAAAGAAGTTACGGGCAGGGGCCGACTACTTCATTTCCCAGCTGGGATACGATGCTCGCAAATATATCGAACTCATTCGCTACGCCAGAGAGCACATACAAACGGATGTCCCGATGATCGGGAGTGTGTATGTTCTATCCGCTGGAGCTGCCCGCCTCATGAATGCAGGCCAGATACCTGGATGCTATGTGAGTGACGAATTCCTTGCGAAACTGCGAGAAGAGGCGAAGGCCGAGGACAAAGGCAAGGCGGCGCGTCTAGACCGGGCTGCCAAGCAGATCGCCATGATCAAGGGGCTTGGATTTAGTGGTGCCCACGTCGAGGGGCTCAATTTGAAAACTGCCGATGTGTCAGCTATTCTTGAGAAGGCCGACGAATACGCATCGAGCTGGGACTCGTATCTTGGCGAGTTCGATTCCGCACCGGCGAAGCCGTACTATCTTTTTGAGGGCGGCGACAAGATTGAAAAGAGGACCGACACCCTGAGTATCACCAAAACGCGGCGAAGGGCCGTTTTCAGCCCCAGCTTCTGGATGGCGCGATTACTTCATATCATGCTATTCAAGCAGGGCACGCTCGGATACAAGATAATGACGGGGTTCACTGGATTTATCGAGAACAAAAAGGTTCTCAACAAAACTTTTGGCGGAATGGAGAAATTCGCGAAGAAAATACTCTTCGATTGCAAACACTGTGATGATTGCGCCTTGTTCGATATGTTCTACCTCTGTCCGATTTCCAAATGCCCGAAAGACATGCGACAGGGACCTTGCGGTGGAAGCAGGGTGGACGGAAGTTGTGAGGTCCACGAAGAGAACAAATGCATCTGGGATAGAGTCTACTGGCGGGCCAGAAACAGGCGTGGTTGCGAAGAGCTGCGCTATATTATCGCTCCTCGCGATTGGGAGCTATACGAAACCAATTCATGGGTCAACTACTTCCAGAAGCACGACCACTCGGCCAAGGAACTCAACGTCTCCAAGGCCGGAAGCGCGTCGATCTGCGACTAGAACCTACTCCCAACGGGACTCGGCGTGTGAAAAAATCGGGTCGAGTCCTGTTGACCATTCCGCGAGTGTCGCCCGCTCCTCGTCACTGATCGGTGCAAGTTCATCTGCGGCGTCGCACGCCCACCTGAGGAGTTCTATGTGTCCGGGGGTAACTGCGGCGGTAACAGGAAGCGAAAGGGTGAACCGAACTGCAAGTCTGGCCTCTTTGTAGGAATCCACGGGGTAATACCATGTCTTGTTCCAGGTGTGTTCCTCGTCCTCCAGCCACTTGCGTTTGGCCAGGGTTTTTAGTGCCAGGAGAGACAATCCCTTCTCCTCGGCGAGTTTGACTACACGGGGCCCAAAGCCGCCCTGGATCCAGTTGACCCAGTTGAAAGGAAAGAGAATCGAGTCAAAATCGAACTTGCCTACCAACGCAGCCGCGGCCTCCTCTGAATGGGCGGAGAACCCGAGGTGTCGCACGAGGCCCTCGTCGCGTGCCTTGACGAAAGTCTCCAGAGCCCCTCCTGAACCGAGAATGGAACTGACATCATCATAGGTCGTGACGGAGTGTATCTGATAGAGATCGAAGTGGTCTGTTCGGAGCAGTTTCAGCGAGTTCTCGAGCTCCTTACGAGCTCCTTCGGCGGTTCGCTCGGCTGTCTTGCAGGCGAGGAAAACATCCTTTCTGTATGGTTCGAGCGCGGGCCCCAGCATCTCTTCTGCGTTGCCGTAGGACGGCGCCACATCGAAGTAGTTGATGCCCCTGTCTATTGCCTCTGAAACCATGGATGCCGCGGTTCGCGAGTCTTCGTTCATTACACATATCGCGCCGAATCCGATCACCGAAAGTTTGTCTCCGGATTTGCCGTATGTTCTTTTCTCCATTAATTCCTACTCCCTGTTATATAGAAATGATACTTCCAAACGAAATAACAAGCAAATGCAATCAGCTGGATTGTTTCCTGTTTCTGAGCAGGAGTGAAAGTGGCGCGCCGGCCAATGCTGCACAAGCAGCAACGGCGAAGGCCGCACTATAGGAGCCGGTTGCGTCGGCCATTCGGCCGGCTACGACCGGACCGAGAGCCTGGCCAATTCCAAACACGAGGGTGATAAATCCAAACACTGCCGGAGCCGCTCTATGACCGTAAACATCCCCCACGGTGGCGGCCATTACAGCTGGTATGCTAAAGGCTGTGAGTCCGAAGAGCGCCGTGCCAAGGAGATACCCCGGCGTGGCGTGCCAGAACGAGAAGAACCCGTAGGCGAGGGCTTGCACGAAGAAGATCCCCGACAGCGCAGCTCGCCTGCCGAATCGGTCCGACGCTGCCCCCCAGAGGAATCCGCTGACAATGCTGATTCCTCCGATGATCGACCACATTCCACCAACAGTCTGCTCGGAGAGCCCGGCTTCGGATATCAGGTATCTGGCAAAAAACGTAGCGAATATGACGTAGGAGAATCCGAATAGGATGTAGAGTCCGGAGAGGAGCCAGATTCCTCTCGATCTCAGGATTTCTGCAAGACTGCCGGGCTTTTGTCCCTTGCGCGAAAGAGATGGTGAGTTCCTAATGAAGAAAATCGCCGCGATGGTAATGGCCACCGTAATCGATCCCAGAAGAAACCAGCCGCTGCGCCAGCCATCGATCCCCCGGCTACTCATGACAGGAGGAAGTACGATTCCAGTGAACAGAAGTGCAAAACCCGAACCACTCACCGCCATTCCGGATGCAAGGCCCCGCCTGTTCTTGGCAAACCAGGCCGAAATCAGGCCCATCAACGGGACGTTCGCGCCGCCGCCTCCGGCGCCGGCGATGAACCTCCACAAGGATGCCGAAACGAAACTGTCGGAAAAGCCGGTGCACACGAGAGACACAGCTGTGACGCCCAGTGATACGACGATCACAATTCGCGGCCCGTATCTGGTCGCCAGCAATCCACCCACCATTGAGAAGATCAGGTACCCCAGCATGTTGGTTGTGGCCACTGCGCCCGCCTGGGTATCGCTTAGTTCGAGGGCTGTCAGCATTCTTGGCAGAATAAGGGTGTATCCAAATCGTGCGAATCCGACTGCCCCCATCACGATAAATATGCTGGAAATGGCGATTACCCACGCGTACCCGTTTTTTGGTTTGCCTTCATTCATGTAGGACTCCCTAATTGGTGACCACATCCAAGCGCATTCACATCAGTCGGTGTCGGTGGGCTTGCGTGCGAGTGTGATGGTGGCGCGAAGCTTCCCAGAGGTGCGCCTACCTATGGTATGAATTTTTGCGCAAACTGATCGATCTGTCAATTGCCTTCAGGTTTGTGTGATCTCAAGGCGATGAGGGAAATGCAACAGCGGCGGGTTCTTCGTTGGAAGGCTTCGTCTGCGATATCTGACTGTTATCGTGTTCCTCGGCCGTATCCAGACCCGGCTAATCCCTGTAGTTGATCTCCAAGACTGCCCTGAAAAGGGTACCCTCTGCATCAAAGTAGAAGGTTTCCTGGCCGTCTTTTTCGGCAATTTCGGTGGCGTCGAATAGCAGTCTGGGGAGTGCGATATCTCGTTTCACTTTTGCTCCATATGCCTCTGAGAGGTAGTGGCCCACCAAGATATTGAGAAGCTCCAGAAGGCAGTCATCGATCTGATCGGACTGTAGTTTATCCCAGTCCTCTCCGTAGACATTCTCGACGATGAGTTTTTTACATTCCAGAGGGAGAAACAGGGCCGCGAATCCCGGATCCGGCTCTATAAACGAGAGGTAGATCACGTGGCTGAGATTTGGCTCGGCGTCGGGATGTGCGACCGGCAGTGCATCGATGAATGCCATTTCTGAAAAGGTTTTCCGGATCGCCTCGACAAAAGCTGCCCGAGTTTTCGCATCGATCATTCTCACAGTATGCCCCCGAGGATTTCATCCTCTTCAGTGTCTGTATTCGCGTGTGCATTGGGACCAAATAGCACGCCGATTGTCGCGGTGATTTTCTCCGGCGAAAGTGGTTTTTTTATCACTCCGGCCACACCTTCGATTTCCAATTGCCCTTCGGTTACATCGTTTCCCATACTTGATATTACGAAAACCGGCAGATTGCGGGTGGTGTCATCGAGTTTGAGTTTTTTAATCAGCGTCGTTCCATCCATTTTCGGCATCTTCAAATCGCTTAGTACCAAGTCCACGCGCTCGTTCCGGAGGAGGGCAAGGGCTTTGAGACCATCCTCTGCCTCGCAGTACTCGATACCATGAAAACCGGCGATCTCGAGGCATCTCTTCGTTATCATCCTCGAGGTAGAAGAGTCATCAACGATTAGTATCTTCTGAATTATCATACACCCATCCTCTCTTCTCATCGGTTAGAGCTCCCACTTGTTTGGTCCGGACGTTATGCGTACCTGTCCAGTGGCGACGGAAATGCTTACAGTGCGACTGATATCTCCACCGGTATCTTCCGCTATCACCCCGAGCTGATATTTCCAAAGAAGCTTCTTTATCGCCAGCACGTTTCGCTTGCCGATATTGAAGTGGCGATTTTCGTCCATAATGTTGGACCCACCGGCAAGCTTTATGCCGACACTTTTCTTCATGGTGTTCCTGGTCTTCAACTCCCTTAGGACCTCGACCACACCGGTGTCGGCAAAGTACCCGGGGCTTCTTTCAGCCTTTTCGGTGTTGACATTGGAATCGGGAAGTGCTATGTGCATGAGGACTGCCAGTTTCTGATCCCTGTCATAGATAACAATGGCGACACATGATCCGAGAGCGTAAGTTTTGAGCTCATCCCCTGGATTGTTCGAGATTGCGTACTCGCCGATTCCAACATTGACCAGATTCATTGCATGTCCTTCAACAGTTTTACCACTTCGCGGGTCATGTCGTTGATGTTGACCAGCCGTTCCGCACCGCCGTTTACATAGGCTTCCCGCGGCATGCCGAAAACCACCGAAGATTGTTCGTCCTGTGCGAGAGTTCTGGCGCCGGCCATCCTCATTTGGAGCATAGCCTCCGCACCATCCCTGCCCATGCCGGTGAGCATTACCCCCACTGCATTCGAGCCTACCTGATCGGCTATTGATTCAAAGAGCGTGTCAACCGACGGTGCGTGGCCGTTTACCTTGTTTCCATCCCCAAGGGACACGCGATAGTCGCCGCCAGACCGGCGCACTCGGAGCTGTCGCCCACCAGGAGCGATCAGTACGGTACCCGTAAGTACTCGATCGTTGTCGGCCGCTTCTTTGACTAAAACCTGCGCCGTATTGTCCATGCTTTCGGCGAACAGCTGGGTGAATGTCGGCGGCATGTGCTGGACCACAACCGTGCCAGGCATATCAGTCGGAAACTCATTGATCATGTGCCGAAGGGCAACAGTTCCACCCGTCGACGCGCCTATTGCAACCACCTTGTCCGAGGATCCGACGAGCACTTTGCTTCGTCGTGTCGGCGATCGCACGGCCTGCCCCTGTTTCCAGTTGGAAACGTCTACCGCCGCCGCCATTTTGATTTTGGCTCGGAGCTCGGTCAGCATTTCCGGAAGCCCGGTCCCCAACTTGGAGGACGGTTTGAGGACGAAATCGACAGCTCCGAGCTGCAGCGCCTCGAGGGTGGCTCTCGCCCCGGGGGCGGCCAAGGCCGAAACGATGATGACAGGCAGCGGATACTGAGGCATCAGTCTTCGCAGAAAATCGAGCCCGTCCATTCGCGGCATTTCTATGTCCAGGGTAATCACATCGGGTTTCTTATAGACAATCTTATCTCTTCCGACGAACGGGTCCTGTGCGGTGCCGACGACTTCGATATCAGGATCGGCGGACAATCCCTTTTTTAGCAAATCACGTGCCAGGGCAGAATCATCAATGATAAGCGTGCGAATCTTTACGCCCATGGTTAAGCGCTTCTGTACACCGTTGGCTTGACATAGGAGAAGAGTTCCGTATTCCGGCCAAGAGTTTCGGAGTGACCTATAAACAGGTATCCGCCGGGGGTCATATAGCGATGAAACTTCGCAAGGAGACGCCCGCGGGTTTCCAGATCGAAGTAGATCATTACGTTTCGGCAGAAGACTATGTCAAACGTTCCATGAAATGGATAGCTGTCCCGCATCAGGTTGAGCGCCTTGAAGAGAACGCGGTTCCTAATTCTGGGGCTCACTTCTACGTGTTCAGCATTCTGTCTGACTATATATTTCTGGTATCTGGCGGGTAGACCTGCAAATTTGGTTTCTGGATAGACGCCATCGAGGGCCTTCGCCAGAGAGGTCGAGGAGATATCGGTTGCGAGAATCTTTATGTCCCATGCCGAATACTCCGTCCCGAAGAAATCGTCGAGCACCATTGCCAAGGTGTACGGTTCTTCTCCCGAGGCACAACCGGCGCACCAGATGCGTAGCTTTCTCTCATCGCCGAACCGGTCTATGAGATCTGGCAGTATGCGCTGGGTCAGTACATCAAAGTGATCGGCCTCCCGAAAGAAGTAGGAATGGTTTGTTGAAATGCGATCGACGAGCTGAAGGAGTTCGCGACCCGATTCATCGTTCATTACCTCATCGTAATACTCGCTGAAGCTCGCCCAACCGTTTTGTCGCACCAGCGAGTGCAACCGCCCTCCGACGAGAGCCTTTTTTTTATAGGTAACATGGATCCCGAACTTCTCATATACGAGCCTGGAAATAAGCTGAACCTCCTTCTCCGTGAGCTCCAGGATGCCTTCGAGCTTGATTCCCGCGCCTGTGCCTATACCTTCCACATATTCCTCCCGGTTTTCCATGCCCTTACTTTTTTTAGTCCTATTCAAGTTCTTCGCTGAGTAGAGAACCTACGTCGATAATGAGACTGACCTCGCCGTCACCAAGAATGCTGCACCCGGATATGGCCCTCATGCCCGCCATGTAGTCCGGCAGGGCTTTTACAACAATCTGGTGATAGCCGATTATCTCGTCCACGAGAAGAGCTGCTTTTCGACCATGCCTCCGGGTCAAGACGAGTATGCCATCCTGGGTCTCGGTTCTTTCACTTGCTGTCCCGAAAAAGTGGCACAGCTTGATAATGGGTACGATGTCATCCCTCAAATTGAGCACTTCATGGGCGGAACCGGTTTTGGTAATCTGATCCTCCTCAGCCTTGTGAAACTCGACAATATCCCCCAGCGGAAGGGCGTAGAGCACATTGCCCACCTTGGCGGTAATGCCGTCGATGATCGCGAGGGTAAGAGGTATCTTGAGGATGATTTCGGCGCTTTCGCCCGGTACCGACGCAATATCGATTTTGCCGCGGAGTTTCTCGACGTTACGTTTGACCACGTCCATGCCGACACCGCGCCCCGATATCTCAGATACAGTTTCGGCGGTGGAAAATCCTGCCGCGAATACCAACTGCCACACTTCTTCGTCTGCCAATGTTTCGGGGTCTGATTTGAGCAGATCCTGTTCTACCGCCTTCTTGATGATGCGTTCCCGATCGAGACCCTTTCCGTCGTCCTCTACCGAAATCCAGATCTCGTTGCCTTCGTACTTCGCACTGAGCTCGATTGTGCCCTGTGCCGCCTTGCCTTTTTCTCTCCGGGTCTTTCCGTCCTCCACCCCGTAATCGATTGCATTTCTGATGATGTGCATGAGTGGATCCGCAATTTCTTCGATTACATTGCGGTCCATCTCAGTTTCCTGTCCGCTTACTTGAAAATTTATCTCTTTTTCGAATTTTCGCGATAGATCCCTAACCAGTCGCTTCATCTTGTTGAATAACCCTTCGAGTGGGATCATTCGAACGCTCATGGTTATTTCCTGCATCTCACGGGTTATCTTGGAAAGATAGTTTGCCGCATTGTTGAACAGGTCGAGTTCAAGACCCTCAAGTTCAGGATTATTTATCACCATTGCTTCAGCCGTAATAAGCTCACCCATCAGGTCGAATAGCTTGTCGAGCTTCACCATATCGACCCGGATATCTTTGCGTTCAATTCTGCTTTCGCCGGCTTCGATTCCTGGTACTGATATCGACTGTGCAGACAAGGCGGTGGCAAGCACTTTGTCACTGACTCTGCCGTCGTCTAACAGTATCTCGCCAATCCTACGCTCCTGCTTGTTAAGGGCTTCCTCTATTTTATTTTGAGATACAACACCCATTTCGACGAGGATCTCGCCAAGGGGTCTGTATAAATCCGTCTCATCCCCGGATGTTCCATCACTTTCGGTGATTCCCTGTGCCGGTTTACCAATCGAGGCGACCGCTTTTCTTAGAGAGTCAATAGTAGTCAGGATCACGCCGATTACGCGCTGATCCGCCGAACGAGAGTCATTCCGTACAGTGTCAAGCACCGATTCCAAATCCATGCAGATATTCTCGAACTGTGAGAGACCCAGGAATCCGGCGTTGCCTTTCATGGTGTGGATACATCGGAATGCCCCGTCAAGAACTTCCTTGTTCTGAGGGTTTTTTTCCAGTTGGAGGATCTGCTCTTCAGTAGCATCAAGTAAATCGGTGGATTCAGATATGAAACTCTCCTGGATTTCGGGTGTGATGAGTTCCTCCATGGTGATTTCGGTAGCTGCCGGGACTTCGATGGAGGACTCAACTTCGTCAGTACCGTTAACTTCCGCGATGCGGGTCAGAATTGGGCTGATATCGATTTCAGATGGCGGAATAACAAGGGCGCCCAAGCCGCTGCCGAATCCGGCCCTCATGGTATCAAGTTCCGCGATCTGCTGACTCAGAATATCGGTCCCTGCGAGTAATACGTCGATTATCGTTGGAGAAAGCTGTAGCCGGTTTGAGCGGAGTGCGTCGAGCACGAACTCGAGTGAATGGCTTAGGTCTTTTATTTGGCTGAAGCCAAAAAAGGCCGAAGTACCCTTCATCGTGTGCATTGAGCGAAAAATATCGTCAACCACGGTCTGATCGTTGGTGGTTTCCAGCTTGAGAATCCTCTCCTCAATGTTCTCGAGATGATCTTTTGATTCCTCTATAAATGAATGAAGTATCTCGCCGTCGTCTACGGTGACGGGTTCGGGTTTTTTGCGATTGATAGCCGTCTCCCCTCCAGCCGTTTTGGCGCTTTTGGGCTGAGTGGGCTCAGGGGCATCCTCTGTTTGGCTATTTGAGCCCTCGAGAATATCGATGTCGACGTCCTTTTTGTTCTCAAGCAGGCTCTTGAAAGATGTTCCGAGCGGATCGGCGCTTTTCGGTTTCATTGATGTCCTCTTTTGTGTCTGTACCTGTATAGCCGCAATTTGTATGCCAAGACTCGCCAATCCAGAGCAAAGAATAAGAATCCTTTGGATAACAGGCG
>SDBV01007120.1_pt1 | contig 15347 bp, 16 predicted proteins | sample 2277081 | NCBI WGS metagenome assembly SDBV01 (sample SAMN10402039, study PRJNA504765) | marine sediment metagenome | isolation source: marine sediment core GS10_PC15, 223 cmbsf | place: Arctic Ocean: Southern Knipovich Ridge | collected 2010
TGTAGGGGAAGGCGCTCGTTGCGTCGGCGGCTGCGCTGATTTCGGCGATGACGTCGAGCAGGGCTTGGCCGCTGGCGTTCACGTCGCCGATTACGGGGCTGACGGTTATGGTGCGTGCGGAGGTGGTCGCCGCGGCGGTGGATTGTTGTGTTCCGTCTGAGAACTGAATGCGATCTTTGGTGATGTTTATGTCTTGTGTGGACGCTGCGGGGTGGAGGAGTAGGTTCGCCAGTGCGACGGCTGCAACTAGGTGGGATGTTCTCGCACACAAACTCATTGTTTAACTCCGGCCGGTCTATGGCCATCCATGCTGCCTGTGGGATAGAGCATAGCATTTTGCGCAGTGAATCGCATGTAGTGGGCGTGCGGCTCTGGGCCGGGGTGCTCCTCGGGGAGGGTGTTCCCTTTCTCCGGTATAGCCACGTATACTGATGTCTGTTCTTGCTTCGTTTGGCCCCTGTTTGCTGCGGAAATATGCAGATTTTGGACCATTTTGAGAGGTGGGGCGTCTGTCGGGCAGGCTGATGTGGGAGCGAACTGACGAGATGTACGGGTCCCGGGCTATTCTCGCCTTTCTTCTGAGCTGGTGTTGCGTCGGCGCAGCAGCGGCTGAGGCGGAGTGGGTGTCGCTGATGCCGGCTCCGGGCGCGGTTGCTGACGGCGCGCTGGCGGGGGATTGGCGGCTTGAAGGCGGCGTGCTGGTTGGGCGCACGACTGCGGGGGCGGATGCATGGTGGCGTGCACCAGGTACCCGCTGGGATTTTGAGCTGGAGGTGGAATTTCGAGCGCCGGGTGCTGTGCGGGGGGGCGTTGCATTTCGTTCGCATTGGTTGCCTCGGGTTTCCGATGAGGGGTCTGGGCCGCGCCAGATGTACGGGTATTGCGTGGGGATCGATGCGCAGTGGGAAGGCACGGGGACCATTAGCGATGTGAACGGGCGGAATGTGTTGGTGAGGTCCACTGAGGGTTCGGATGATGCGCTTGATCCTGAGGGATGGAACCGGCTTTCGGTGCGTGCGCAAGGCGGGCTGGCGGAAGTCCGGATCAACGGCATTGTGGCGGCCACGTCGTCTGATGAGGCGATGATCGGCGGACTGGTGGGCTTGCGGGTGATGCCGGGCGAAGGCGGGGACGGGGAGATCTATTTCAGGAATTTCCGGATTCTGGATCTGGGGAGGGCCGGGGATTGGAGGTCGCTCTTTGACGGCGAGACGCTGGAGGGATGGAAGAATTGGGGTTCGGAACGGTGGCTGGTTGAGGGGGGGACCATTCAGGGCCGCCGCGGTCCGAAGGTGTCGGAAGGGTATCTGGCGACGACGGAGCAGTGGCGGGACTTTCGTGTGCGGGGTGAGTTTCTGATGCGGGGAGAGGGAAACTACGGGCTTTTTTACCATTCGGCTGTTCGGCTGCGGGAGGATGGCTACCCCATAATTTCGGGGGTGCAGTGCGAGGTGGAGCCGAGTTATCCGGGCAGCACGGGGTGGCACTATGAGAGTTACCGGCGCGGCTGGTTGGTTCGGCCAGACATGGCGCAGGTGGCGGCGTATGCGCTTCGGCAAGATGAGTGGAACGCGATTGAGGTGCGGTCCGTGGGCAACCGGATCACGTCGTGGGTCAACGGGTATCGCATCGTCGATTTCGTAGACGCGTCGCCGCAGTTGTTCGAGGGGTCCTTCGCGTTGCAGTTGCACGCGGGCGAGGGGGTGGGTATCGACTGGCGGGCGTTTTTCGTCGAAGAATAGCTCTTCGTAGAAGAGTGAAGTTGTGCAAAAAAACCGCCTGTAATCAGTCCATTGGTCCTGTTCAACGCAACAGAAATGTCTTTCTTATAGAGGCATTTGTTTCTTGCATTGAAGGGAGCGGAGATGGCGAGTCTGATGGATTGGGTGCGCGGGCGTACAAAACGCTCGGAAAAGGTGGGTCGGCTGGAGCGGGCCGAGGTGTTTCGGTCGGGGGTGTCGCGGCCGGAGGATTTGCTGGCGGGTGAGTTGTCGTTGGTGAGCCGGGTCGAGGGAGGTTTTATCCCGCTTCCGAACGGCACGCCGTTCTTCATGTTGGACGTGTTCCGGTTCTTCCGCGACACGATCCCGGACGTGTCGGACGCGGTGTGGACGTGGAAACGGCTGTGTCAGACGGGTTTCGATGTCCAGGTCCAGGAGCCGAGTTCGGATGTGGCGAAACGGCGGGCGGAGCGGCTGCTGCGTGAGCTGAATGGGCGTGTCAATGGCGGCGACCGTGGGATGGACGGGCTGATCGACATCTTTTACACGTCGCTGTTCACGTTCGGGGCGGCGGCGCTTGAGATCGTGCTGACGAAGAGCCGTGAGCAGATCTTCGATATTGTGCCGGTCGATGTGTGGACGGTGCGGTTCCGGCGTGAGAATGGGAAGTTGCAGGCGTATCAGCTCTCGGGCGGCGAGGAGGTGAAGCTGCCGATGGACCGGTTTATCTATGTGGGGATGGACCGCGACGGTACGAACCCCTATGGGCGGTCGATGCTGAGGTCGATTCCGTTTCTGGTGAAGATTCAGCAGCGGCTCATCGAGGACATGGCGAAGGCGACGCATAATGCGGGCTGGCCGAAGCTGCATGTCAGCTACGCGCCGGAGGAACGGCTGCGGGGTGAGTCGCCTGAGGCGTATACGGCGCGGATTGGGTCGACGTTTGACGGGCTTCGGGACAAGCTGAGCGGGCTGGAGTCGGACCAGAACTTGGTGACGTATGACAATGTATCGGTCGAGTTGGTGCAGGGGAACATGCAGTCGCAGATCTTTTATGAAAACCATAAGGCGATCGAGGAGCAGGTGATCACGGGGACGCACTTGATGCCGATCCTGCTCGGGCGGAATTACGGCACGACGGAGACGTATGGCACGGCGCAGTTCGAGATTATCAACCGGCAGGTCGAGGCGGTGAATCGGAATGTGAAACGAATCCTGGAGCGGCTCTACAACTTTGAGCTGGCAATGATGTGGGGCAATGCGCGTGCGAAGGTCAACATGCGAACGAACCGCACGGTGGATGTCCTGCGTGAAGCTCAGGCACGGTCGCGTGAGATCGATAATGCCATCAAACTCCGGGATGCGGGCTTTCTGGACCACGAAGAGGCTGCCGCGACGCTAGGCATCGACTGACTTACTTTCTCTTTGGAAAAAGAGAAAGTAAGCAAAGAGAAACCGTTGCCCGCTTCGCGGGAGTGAGGTCTTGGAACGCTAACGAAGGAATTCGACTAGGGACAAGATGAGCCAGGGGAGCGCAAGAATCATCGAAAGGATGATATTGCCTACAAGGACTGCGGCAAACAGCCGGGCTACTCGCCTTCCCGGAATAGCTTCCAGGGAGACGCGAGTGGATCTGCGCTGTCGATGACCGATTGCCACGTTCGAAGGGTCCACGGGATCGCTTCGCGCGCAGTGCAGAATGGACACGTGTCCCACTCGGGCTCGACGGCGTATTTGCAGTGGGGGCAAACGGGGGCCGTCGAGATCTCTTGACGCGTCTGCTCTTCTCGGCTTTTCTTCATCTATCCTTCCTGATCCGTGGGTCTACTCGTCATCGTTCACGATGAAGACGTTGCGTGAAAGGATGTAGATGGACCAGGTGCATATGGCGGAGTAGAACACTGCCAGGAGAGCGAACGAGAGAATTTCGACTGCTGATTGGCCAATGGAGGGGCTGGTCAAAAGGAATCCGAGTATGTTCGAACTGTAGAAGAGTAATAGTCCGATGACGACGATCATGCTCCTGGGTCGTGTGACGCCTTGGTAGATTAGAAAGCGGGTGGTGTAGATCCGTTTTAGGGGGTCGAGGCCGGCGAAGGGTCCGAGTGGTGCGTAACAGGTGGGGCAGAATTCCCAGTCTTCGGCGGTCTCGTTGAAGCAGGTCGGACAGAGGGGGATGGCGTCGTAGGCCTCGAAGGGCGTCAGGGTGTCCCGGATTTCTTCTTGGGGTGTGTCGTCCGCGTTGTCGCTCATGCCCGGCTTCCCTATGTGGCCTCTCATTGGATAGTACCAATGTGGCAGGGAGATATTCACGTGGTGGAACCCGGTGGGAGGGTTGATTCCGCGCAGGCGGGAATCTCTGGAAGCCGTGATCGCCTCGCAAGTTGGTGGGTCAAGACCCACCCTACGGCTACGGCTACGGCTTTCGGCCCGCCGGGCGGTCCGGCCTCCCATTCGGATGTCATGGAAACTCTGTGTTCTTTGTGACTCTGTGGTGAAAAACTCTTCGTGTATTTCGTGGTAATCCTCTCGTATTTAGGCCCCCTTCGGCATCTCGAACGCAACAGGAAATGTATATCTATAGAGGGTTGATCCGGAGGGCGGACGCCCGCGAGGAGGGAAGCTGGATGGAACTTGAGCCGTTTGTGTTTCGCCATGAAGGGCGGATTGTGGGGACGCGGTCGCACGAGGCGGCGGCGGGCGTGGTCGAGGAGGTCAACCGGTATGCGTTGCGGCCGCTTGAGCGTGAGGAGTTTGAGGTGTTTACGCTGGACCTGTGCAATGACCGGGTCGACCGGCATCATAGCCGGTTTCCGGTGGAGGAGTTGCACAAGATTCATGAGATGGTGCCGGGACGGCCGTTGATGGAGCGGCATGATCTGAAGGGTTCGCTTCCTCGTGGGACGTTTTTCAGGTCGATGCTGCATCGGGACGATGAGGGGCTTGCGGTGCGTCCGGATGTGTATGTGCTGCGTACGCGTGAGAATGAGGATTTCATTCTGAATATCGAGGGCGGGGTCTATCGCGATACGTCGATCGGGTTCGCGTTTCGCACGCCGGAGTGCTCGGTGTGTGACAAGGACCTGCGGACGTGTAGTCATGTTCCGGGCCGAACGTATGGCGATGAGACGTGTCATTACCTGATGCGGGATGTGCTGGAGGTGCTGGAGGGATCGGTGGTGCCGAGTGGGTCGCAGGGCACGGGGTTTGTCAAGCAGGAACGGGCCCTGCCGGTCGCGGAGGCGTTGGAGTTGGCGCGGCGTGAGGTCCATCGGCCGGTGGCGTTGTGGTCTTCGGAGTAACCTACTTTTTCTTTGGGAAAAGAAAAAGTAGGCAAAAAGAAACCGTAATGACGGAATGTGAGGTTCTCTCGCGCATGAATGCGCCGATAGTTCGGGAGGTTCTTGATGACGGAAGCGTTTGATGGGAATTTGCAGCGTGAGGTTTATGACGCGGAGTTCCGGTTGCTGGAGAGCAAGATGATGGACCTGAAGGACCGTGTGACGCGGCTGGAGACGACGATGTCGCGGGGTGTGATGTTGCTGGTGGCGAATTTGGCTGGGGTCGTGATGAGTCTGGCGCAGCAGTATATGCAGCAGTAGCAAAATCTTGGAAGGGGTTGAGGATGTTTTGGAAGATTCGATGTGAGGACGCGCCGGAGGAGTCGGGGCATGCGCCGGAAGGGCGTTTTGTGCTGCACCGGCATGTGGATGCGGGCGGTGAGCATCTCGATTTGCGGCTTGAGTGCGACGGGCATCTCAAGGGCTGGCGGATTGATGCGGCGGAGCTCGGCCAGGAGGCGTGGGCGACTGAGAAGGCGCCGCATCCGGTGCGGTGGTTGGACGATGACGGCGATGCGGTCCGTATGGATGCGGGTGCGTATGCGTGGTCGCGGTCGGGCCGTGACGGCGGCGATCTGCTGTTGTTTGGTGGCGACGGTTGCCGAATTGTGAGCGTGTCGCGTGCGGAGGAGTTGCCGGTCGATGCAGCCAGGGCGATTGCGGATGCGATTCGTGAGCATGAGATGGAGACGTCGCGGGCGGCGGCGCTGATCGTGGACGGTGCGACGGCGCGCAAGAGGGCCACAGAGCGGTTGTGTGGACTCGGGCGTGAACTCGATGGCGATGCCTTCGATGATGTGGTGTGGCGTAAGACGCTTTCGGGGTTGACGCTCGAGGAGATCCACGGGCAGCTGCGTTCGTTCGAGGTGCGCTTCGACGTGAAGCATCCGCCGCTGCCGGTGTCGCGTCCGGAAGCGTCTGAGGACGGCGTCGAGGGGACGCGGTCGGTGCAGGCGCTGGCGATTGTTCGGGACTGAGTTTTTCCATTGGAACAGGTGAAGGTAACGGGCGCAATGCGCCTGTAGAAGGAGGTAGTGATGGCTTTTGGTGATGTTGGTGGTGCGGTAACGGAGCTGATTGTGACGTGTCAGACGCCGGCGAGTGGGACGATTGAGATTTCGAAGGGCGATGCCGTGATTCTGACGGGCGACTACGAAGTCGATACGACGACCTCGGCGGAAGATGTTGTCTTTGGTCAGGCGATGGCCGATGCGACGACGAATAGCGAGGCGATTCCGGTGAAGGTGCGGGGCATTTGCGTGTATGCGTACACGGGGACTGCGCCGACGGTGGATGGATCCGCGGGTGTGCTGGCTTCTGCAACGGCGGGGTCGGTGAAGGCGCCGGCTTCGGGCAATGGTATCGGCGTGAACGTCAAGGTGGATACGTCGGCGACGGAAGTGCATGTCCTCGTGTAGGAGACTTACTTCTTCTTTGGGAAAAGAAGAAGTAAGTAAGAAGAAACCGATATGAACTAACGCGGGGGCTTTCTCGCGAATGGAGATTTTTGATATGGCAGTGAGTGATGATTTGGTGAAGGAACGGGTCGGCTTCTTGAGTCAGGATGCGGGCCGGTTGCGTGAGTTTCGTGGGCAGCAGCTCTATGAGACCTTGGGTACGTTGGGTTTGTCGCATGGCCAGTTTTTCCGTGCGCTCGATACGAACTTGGACGATTATTGTGCGCAGGAGTTCGGCGTAGACATTAGCCGGATTACGGTCGAGCGGTTTTTTCAGTCGGATCCTGCGGCAAAGTGGCTGTTCCCGGATGTGGTGCGCGACGCGGTGGTCGCCGGGCTGAAACGGAAGCCGATGTATCCGGAGTTGATCATTCGGGACGAGAAGGTCCCTGGTACGACCTATGATGTGCCGTTTGTGACGGAATCGGCGGCGGATGAAGAGCTGCGGACGGTCGCGGAGGGCTCGTCTATTCCGGAGTCGGAGATTACGTATGGCGACCGGACTGTGAAGCTTGACAAGAAGGGCCGCGGGATTATCGCTTCGTATGAGGTCATCCGGCGCATGTCGGTGGACATGCTGCGTGTGCACCTGGCGCGCGTGGGCGAGCGTCTGGGGCGTAACCTGGATGCGCAGCTCGCGAGTGTGTTGGTGAATGGCGATTCGTCGGGCAGTACGGCGCCGGTGACGGTGGACACGGCGACTTCGGGTGCGTGGGTCTATGCGGACATTGTCAAGGGGTTTATGACGCTGACGCTGGACCACTATTTCTCGCCGACGCATATGCTGGCTGATTCGGCGCTGAATCAGACGATTCTGGGCATGACGGAGTTCAAGGACGCGCGGCTCTTCGATTTCGCGAAGACGGGCAATCTGCCGACGCCGCTGGGTGTGAAGCTGGTGCCTTTGGTCGATCAGCCGGCGGATAAGTTGACGATCCTGGATGCGGGTTTCGCGGTTGAGAAGCTGACGGAGCAGGACCTGCTGGTGGAGAGTGACAAGCTCATCAATCAGCAGTGGGACCGGACGTTTATCACGGTGGTCACGGATTTCGCGGTCATCTATGAGAAGGCCCGCGTTGTCGTCCAAAGCGATTGGGTCTAGTTACTTTTTCTTTGGGAAAAGAAAAAGTAACCAAAAAGAAACCGTTGGCGACCTTTGGTCGCGACGTGCGGCGGGGCGGGTGTCCGTCCCGCCGCATCCTGGAGGTTTTTGATGGCAGTCTTTACTACTGAATCGGCGGTGCGTGAGAAGTTTCAGTTGACGGATACGACGTTGGTGCCGTCGGCGTTGGTTACTGGCAGTATTGATGACGCGCATGAGATTGTGCTGCGTTTTCTGGATCCGGTGTTCGATGTGCCGTCTCCGGATGCGGAGGTCGTCTTGGGCGAGACGCTGTTGTCGGGGGCGCATTTGCTGCGCTCTTTGGCGTCGTCGGAGGCGTTCACGCAAAAGCGGTTGACGATCGGCGGGCAGCGTATCGATGTGGCGCGGCGTTTTGAAGCGCTGAACGACGCTGCGGAGTCTGCGGAGGAACAGGCCTGGCATGTGCTTGAGCCGTTTGTCCTGGCGCGGCCGGCGCCGAAGGTGGCGGACGTTACGGAGACGACGCCGATTATCGAGGAGGATTAGGTTTGGCGATTACGCTGGGAGCGGTCACGTTTGACGGCGCGCATACGACGGTCCGTGAGAAGCTGGAGGAGGTCGGCGGCCGGGATGAGCTGTGCATTACGGTGTCGGGCGCGATCGTTGGGCAGAGCACCGTTTCGGCCATCGAGGCGCAGATGGACGCGATTCTCGATGCGGCGTCAGTTGAGGATTATTCCGCCGAGCTGAGTCTGCGTTCGGGCCGACGGCTGTTTGTGCGTCGGAATGAGTTTTCGCGGGAGGTGCAAAGTGAGGCGCTGGTCGGGGCGTTTACGCTCGAACTTGAAGCGAAGGATGTGCTCGAGGAATCGACGTCGCTCACTACGGTGAATTGGACGGTCACGGCTTCGGGTCAGACGAAGGCCGCTTCGTCGGCTGGGACGGTGTACGCGAAACCGAAGTTCTCGCTGGTGGCGACGGGCACGATTGTCGATCCGTCGTTTAGCGATGGGACGCGCACTCTCGCTTACTCGGGGACGGTGCAGGACGGCGAGACGCTGGTGCTGGATGCGGCCACGGCTTCGGCGACGCTGGAAGGGTCGGATGTGACGCCGTATACGACGGGGTTGTTCCCCCGGATTCCGCCGGAAGGTGTCACGTTGACGTATACGGATGATGCAGGGAGTTCGCATACGGCGCAGGTAACGGTCACGTACCGTGACCGCTGGTGGTAACTTACTTTCTCTTTGGGAGAAGAGAAAGTAAGCAAAGAGAAACCATTATGAAGTTAGAGGAGGCTCTTCTTGTGGTGTTGAGGTCATCATCGAGATCGGCGTACGACCTTGTTGGTAGCCCTCTTTAGGGGAAGAGAGAAAGTGAGTAAAGAGAAACCGTAATGGGCTTTGGTGGAGATTCTCTCGTGGAATTGAGGTTGGTGTGGAGAGGTGTGAATGAATTACCGGATTGAGGTTTGGGATACGTGGGGGCGGCGTGTGGCGGCGTTTGATGAGGTGCCGCTGTTGAAGGCGACGCGTACGGCGCCTGATCGTTCGGATTCTGTTCGAGGGATCTTGCCTGGAAAGGTAACGGATTTGGGGCATGGGTATCGAATCCGGGTGCTGGTCAACGATGAGCTCTTTCTGGAGGCCTTTGTCACGGACGTCAAGCCGCAATGGAGCGATACGCGAAAACTTATTCTCGATCGTTTTGTGCACTTCCATGAGGTGATCGAGTTCGAGGCCAGGGTCGAAGCGAGTGAAGGCAACGGCGACATTTCGGAGGCGTTCACGAACCGTACGGTCGACCAGATCGTGCGCACGGCGATCAACAGTACTCTTGGCCCGATTCATTACGTTGTGGATCACGCGGTGTATCCGGACGGGGCGCAGCGCGAGTACACGAAGTTTCTGGCGCGGAAGACGGCTGAGAACGAGTTGGAGGTCGGCGGTATCGCGACTGGGCAATGGGTCGGCAGTGCGCGCATCGATGCGACGGGCGCCTCGGCGAAGGACGGCGACACCATCGAGGGGCTGGTCGTCGATGGCATCGCATGGCCAGACCTGCGCTTGATGCTGATTGATACGGAGGAGACGAGCCGGAATTCTCATGCGCGAGGGATGCACGGGGAGGTGGCCGGGTGGTCGGATGCGCAGTATAACGCGAGCGGGTACAAACTGAAGGCCGACGCTGCGACGGTCTTCTTGCAGAGTTTGATGGATACGAAGGGGATCGACTTCATTGAGCTGAATCCGCATAGGAATGCGGAGGGCGTCTTTGACGACCGGATAGACGCCTATGGGCGCTATCTCGGCTTTGTCTATGGCGGCGGCGAGTGTTTCAATGCGGCGCAGGTCGAGAAGGGCCACGCGGCTGTGCTCCTGTTTGCTGGTGGCAAGTACCATGTGCCCGAGATGGAGCTGAAGGACTATTTCTCGTATACGCGTCCGAACACGGAGAGTATCGAAGTCTCGACGGCCTCACTGGTGAATTACGACGTGACCGGTGGGCTGTTCGAGGTTCTGACGGCGATGTCATACGTTGCGGATGGGTTCGTTTGGTCCGTGGACGCGGAGCATGCGGTTCGTTTTCGTTCGGTAACGCTGCCGGACAAGGTGCTGATCTTCGATCCGCTCGAGCATGGTGTCACGTTGGGATCAGACGCGGCGGATGTAGCGAATGGCGTGGTGCTGAAGGGCAATCCGGTGACGTCGACCATCGACGAAATCTACACGAACCAGGCGAGCATCGACGAATACGATTTTCAGTTGCGGTTTCTCGAGTACTTTTCAATTTCCGTGCAGGAGGACGGCGACAAGCTGATGGCGGGATTGCTGGACGACGTGGCATATCCTGAGCCGTCGGGCGAGGTAACGTTCTTCCGAGGGGAGCCTTCGATATCGGTCGGCGATGTCATCGAGTTTCGGGATGGCGACTTGCGGAGACTGACGCGTGAAGTCGCGGGGGAATGGGGCGACCGCTTCACGGGAAGGCTGCTCGGCCGGGTCAAGTCGTTGACGCACGAATTTCGTGGGCGGCTGGTGAGAACGAAGGCGCTTCTGGCGTCGCCTTTGCGTTCGGTTGACAATCCGGTCAGTTTCATCGTTCGCGGCCAGCCGTTGGCGGAGACATTGTTTCAGTTTCGATTGGATGAGGCCACGGTCGGTCTCGATCTGGGGTATCACTTGGACTAGTGCGGTGAGGGAGATCTAATGGCGATTAAGGGAAACGCATATACGAAGACGACGTGGGCTTTCGAGGAACGGCCCGTGGCGTCGTCGAAGTTGAATCTGTGGGACGACCGCATCGAGACGGGCCTGGAGTTGCTGCACTTTTTCCTGGCCCACGCGTGGAGTGGGGTCGATGGCGTGCTGCGAGGGGTAACGGCGGACGACTTGGACGTGAAGGCGACGTCGCCCGCGAGTCTGTCGGTCGATGCGCAGCCGGGTTACGGTTTTATCGGCAGCTTTCCATACTACCTGAGCACGGCGACGGGCACGGGGGACGTGGTCGCGCCGACTACGGACAACCGGATCGATTTGGTGCAAGCGCGGTTGGGCACGTGGGACATCAGCGTAAAGACTGGCACCGAGGAAGCGTCTCCGACGGCGCCTTCTCCTGACGCGGATGCGATCCCGCTTGCGGAGTTGTTCTTGCGCGTCGGCATGACGTCTATCAAGGATACGGACGATTCAACGAACGGGTACATCATCGATGTCCGCGACTTCCTCTAAGGGCCGCAACGAGGTCCGGCTGTTGACGACGCTCGAGGGCGAGGAGGTTTCGCATTTCCGGCTTCGAGAATTCGAGAACGGCGACGGCCTCGCGATGGTCCATTCGGCGGCGCTTGTGTCGTTGGAAGCAGTCCGGCGCGATCTGAGTGCGATGGCCGGCGAAGAGGTGTGGGTCATTGTGACGGACGGTGTACGGACGGAGGCCGACCTTGAACGGCTCGCGGCGCGGCTGGGCTGGGTGGATGAGGGCGGGGCTGTATCGCGCGACTCGAAGCACCTGGCGAAGCACGGCGGAATTGCCGTGGATTTGGTCGCTGTTTCGGCGGATAGCCGGATGCGGGTCCCACAGGCGACGCTTGGGAGAGCGTGCCGCCGTCACTTCTCATGGGTCAAGGACGACTATGCCGACGGGCACGTCCACGCGGACAACCGCAGCCTCGTTCGGCAGGACTGATACGCGCGCGTTTTAAGCGCGGTTTCCCGTCGTGCTATCGTAGAGGCCGTCTGGCGCGCTGGGGGCGCGTCGAGGGGGTCCTTGTGGGGTTCTTGGCGCTGATAGTTGTCGGAGGTGCGGTAGGCGCGCTGATCGTGCGTCGGCTCGTTTCGTCTCCCGCGGAATCGATTCTCTATCGCGCCTACGTGGGCTTGTCCCTTTGCGGGGCCGGTGTGATGATGCTGGGCAGCGTTTCGCTCTACGCCGTGCGGATCGTCATGTTCTTCTTGGCCGTGGCGGCGGTCGTCTACGCGATCGCGAGGCGCTTTGGTGGGCGCGACGACGGGGGCGAGCCGACCCAGTTTCCGCGGCCCAATCTGAACCGCCTTGAGTCGGTCTGTCTTGCGGCGGTCGTCGTGGCGAATATCCTGACGCTGTTCTCGGCGTTGGCCCCGGTGACGAGTTGGGACGCGGGGGTCGCGCATTTGGCTGTGCCGTCGGACTATGCCCGTGCGGGACGCATTGGGTTTCTTGAGGGCAACACCTACTCGGCTTATCCACATTTGATGCATTCGTTGTTCGCGTATGTATTTTCGGAGAGTGGTGAGACCCCGACTACGCTCGTGAGTTGGCTTTTCGGTTTGCTGGCGTGCCTGTCCGTGTATTGTCTTGGACGCCGTGTCGACGGCCGCGAGACGGGTCTGGTTTCGGCCGCCATCTTCGCGACGTCGCCCATTTTCTTTTCGGGGGCAGGCACCGTCTCGATCGACGTGGCCTTTGCCGGGCTCGCGGCGGCGGCCTTGGCCTGCGTGGTTGCCTGGCATGACGAACGGCGGACCGGCTGGATTCTTCTGGCCGGGTTCCTGGTTGGGAGTTCGTGCGGCGTTAGACATACCGGCTATGTGGTCGCGGCGCTGATCGCTGTGGGGTTGGTTCTGATGCCCGGGCGTGGACGATTTCGCGCTGTGGCGATCTTTTCGGGCACGGCGATTGCCGCGGCCGGTCCTTGGCTGCTTCGAAGCGCGATCGTGGTCGGCAATCCGGTGTATCCGTTCCTGCCCGGCATTTTCGGGGGCGGGCGCTTTCCGGATGTGCAGGTGCCGGCCTTCCTTAGTCATGAATCGATACAGGGCGCGGGGCTACTTGATTTTCTCGCGTTTCCCATGAACATCATAATGCGTCCGGAGCTCTATGACGGCTGGTCGGCGTCACCCGGGGCGTTGGTGCTGCTGCTTGGGCCGCCCGGGCTGATCATTGGGGGGGCGAGGGCGCGGTGGCTCGGGGCCTTCGGCATCGCCGGGGGCGTGTGCTTCTTCTTCTTTCAGCGTATCGCGCGATACATACTGCCGTTCTTCACGCCAATGATGGTGGTCGCGGCGATGGCGAGTGTGCGCCTCGAACGGTTGCGCCGGCCCATCACGGCTCTGCTGGTGTTCTCGTTCGCATTTGGCGCGTTTCTGGGGGCGGCGATGATCCATTTCAAGATACCCGTCGTATTGGGAATGGAGCTGCCGGCGGAATATCTTGAGCGGCGCGTCGAGCGCTACGGGGCCTTCCAATGGGTCAACCGGAATCTTCCAGAGACCGATACGATTATGGTGCTTGATCCTCGGAGTTATTACATTGATCGACCGACCTTCCAGAACTTCGAGGTATTGCTGCTGCTCGCCGAGATGCCCATCGACCGGCAGGTCGCGTGGCTGCAAGAGAGGGGCATCCGCTACATTTTCTATCCAGAGGCCTACGTCCTGGCGGCACCCGTATTCAACCAGCGGGGCTCCGTGGAGCATCTGGCCGAGTGGCGCAGGAACACCGAGTATTTCCGGCTCGCGCATGCGATGGAGTTGGACCGGCCACGGGCGGACGGCGTAGAGCGCGTCGAGATCTACGAAGTGCTTTGGCAGGATCCAGACGCGGCGGCCGAAGATGTCAGTCCGTGAGACGATAGCTCGAAATACGGGGTTCAACGCCCTGGGCCGCGTGTGGGATGCCCTCGTCGGGCTCGTGCTCATCGCCTACATTGTCTCGAAAGTCGGCATTTCACAGTACGGGTTGTGGGCCATCATTTCGGCGTTTACGGGCTACGCCGCTTTGTTCGATCTGGGCGTGGGCAGCGCTTACACGAAATATATCGCCGAGCACGATGCGCGTGGCGAACACGAGGATATCTCGCGCGTGGTGAGCACGGGATTCTTCTTCTACGCCCTGTTCGGCCTTCTCTTCGTGGCGGCCGCATGGCCCGCTGTGGACGTGCTGCTCGGGTTCGTCGAACGCATCAGCGCTGCTGCTGCGGGCGATCTGGGCCGGCCGGAGGTGCTGGCGGACCTGCGGTTTCTTTTGCGCTGGGGTTTGGTATTGTTCGCGGCATCGAACTGCATCATGCCGTTTACGTCCGTGCAGACTGGCCTGCAGCGGATGGGGGTGGTGAACGCCATCAGCGTTGGCGTGTCGTTCGTGAAGATTGGCGCGACCCTCTATTTTCTCGAATCCGGTTTTGGTGTGCGCGGCCTTCTTTATACGAATGCTCTTGTGTTGGCGGTGTTCGGCCTGGCGAGCGTTACGGCGGCCTTTGTGTTGTGTCCGACGTTGCGCGTTTCGGTGTTCCGGATTTCAGGGAGCACGTTTAAGCGGCTCTTCAGTTTCGGTTGGCGCACGCAGGTCTCGCGGCTGTCCAACCTGATCATGTTCGAGACGGATGTATTGGTGATTACGTTTGTCCTCCGGGACTTGCAGTTGGCGGGACTGTATAGGATTGGGATCGAGCTGGCTAACAAGGCGCGCCAGGTGCCTTCGGTGTTGTTGACCGCGCTGGTGCCGGCCGCTTCTGGTCTCGACGCCGCGGATGAACAGGAGAAATTGCAACGGCTGTACGTGAAGTCGACGAAGTATGTCGCCGCGCTTACGGTGCCGCTGCTGGCCTTTGTTGCGGGGACGGCCGGACTTCTGATGAACGCGTGGCAAGGAACGGCCCTTGAGTTGGGCGTGGCGGTTATCGTGCTCCGAATGATGGCCTTCGGCTACGTGGCGAATGTACTGCCGGGTCCCGGGGTCACGGTGGCGCTCGGAAAGGGGCGGCCGGACGTGCAGATGAAGGCCGGGCTGATTTCCATGGTGTCGAACGTTTTGATGACGGTCGGGCTGGTATACGCCGTCGGGTTTTGGGGCGTGCCGATCGCGACCGTCGTATCCATGTTCTTGTCGTGGGGGTGGTTCGTGCGTGCGATGCGGTCGGTAGTGGGAATGGGGGCTAGTGAGCTGTTGGCGCTCGCGCTGAAGTGGCCCCTGATGTCCGCCGTGCCGGCCCTGCTTTTTTGTGCAGCCTGCGATCTGCTCGTGCCCCTGCCGGCGTCGCGTCTGGAGGCCCTCGTGGCGGTGGCGGCGGTACTTGCGGTGTTCTCTGCGATCTATCTGGCGATGCTGCGGCGGACGCCTTTCTTCGATGCGGAGGACCTGGACTTTTTCGACAACACGCTGCGCTTGCGCCGGGTGCCGGGGTATGCGGCGTGGACGCGCGCGATGCGTGAGGGGTAGAAGACGCCGGTATGCCCGAATCGATTGGAATGAAGCTGAGGCGTCTCGC
>SDBV01007121.1_pt1 | contig 15341 bp, 7 predicted proteins | sample 2277081 | NCBI WGS metagenome assembly SDBV01 (sample SAMN10402039, study PRJNA504765) | marine sediment metagenome | isolation source: marine sediment core GS10_PC15, 223 cmbsf | place: Arctic Ocean: Southern Knipovich Ridge | collected 2010
AGTAGATGGTGCTCTCGACCGTATATATGAAGTCAAGGTTCCTGACAAGGCTACAAGTACCAAAGAGATGCCTCCGGTAGTTCCTGATGATGCACCTGCGTTTGTAAAGGAAGTCACAGCCGAGATGATGTCTCGCCGTGGTGATTTGCTTCCTGTCAGCAAGATGCCGGCGGACGGCAAATTCCCAACGGGTACTACGAAATTCGAAAAGCGTAATATCGCATTAAATATACCGGTATGGGAGCCGGAGCTTTGTATCCAATGTACTCGGTGCTCGCTCGTTTGTCCGCATGGTACTATTCGAGCCAAGGCTTATGATGGTAAGTACCTCTCGGATGCACCGGAAACATTTAAGAGCGCCGATGCTAAAGGTAAAGACTTTGCGGGGATGAAATTTACGATTCAGGTGGCGCCTGAGGATTGTACCGGCTGTGGAGCATGCGTGGTGAATTGTCCGGCACTGGAAAAGGACGCCCAAAAGAAACCAACCGGCCGCCATGCCATCAATATGGCTCTGCAGGAGCCGTTAAGGCTGCTCGAAAGTGGTAATTATGACTTCTTCCTTTCGCTTCCGAATACGGACCCGAAGCTGTTTAACAGTTTGACGGTCAAGGGAAGTCAGCTTATCGAACCGTTGTTCGAGTATTCAGGGGCGTGTGCAGGCTGCGGCGAGACGGCATACGTCAAGCTTCTAAGTCAGTTGTTCGGCGACCGGACGTACATCGGCAATGCAACCGGTTGTTCGAGTATTTACGGTGGAAATCTTCCAACGACGCCTTACGGCAAGCGTGCCGATGGGCGAGGCATTACGTGGAGCAACAGCTTGTTCGAAGATGCCGCCGAGTTTGCGATGGGTATGAGGCTGACGGTGGACAAATCAACTGTGTTTGCAGTTGAATTGCTTGATAAGGCAGCGAAGGCAGGCTGCATTGACAAGGCTTTGGCGGCCCAAATCAAGGCGGCTACTCTGGCCAACGACCCGGCACAGGATACAATAGAAACTCAGCGGCAGCGCGTGGCCAAGCTCAAAACACAATGCCCCAAGAGTAGTTGTGATATCTGCAGGCAACTGCTGACTGTTGCGGACTTTTTGGTGCGAAAGAGCGTCTGGGCATTGGGCGGTGACGGCTGGGCATACGATATTGGCTATGGCGGTGTGGACCACGTTCTTGCAAGCGGAGTGGATATCAACATTCTTGTACTTGACACCGAAGTTTATTCGAATACGGGCGGACAGATGTCAAAAGCAACGCCCCGCGGAGCCGTTGCGAAATTTGCCGCAGGTGGCAAACCAAGCCCGAAAAAGGACCTTGGTATGCTGGCGATGACTTACGGGAATATCTATGTTGCAAAGATAGCAATGGGGGCTAACCCGAATCAGACTGTCAAGGCCTTCGCTGAAGCAGAAGCTTACCCTGGGCCATCGATAATAATCGCGTACTCACACTGCATAGCCCACGGTTATGATTTGACCAGTGGCTATCAGCACCAGCAAATGGCCGTTAACTGCGGTCACTGGCCGTTGTATAGATTCAATCCGCAATTGAAGGAACAGGGCAAGAACCCTCTGCAGATGGATTCAAAGGCACCGACGCTTGACCTTGCCGAATATATTTATGGTGAGAACCGGTACCGCTCGCTGCAAAAGACAAAGCCGGAAGCGGCGGCGGAGCTTCTGATTCAAGCTAAACGAGATGTTGCTGAGCGGTTTGCATTGATGGAACAATTGGCAGCGATACAGTGCAACGGGGATTGCGCAAAGCAGTAAAATTAGGGAATCAATCAGGAAACTGATGAGCCGAGGCCGTTTCGACGAACCTCGGCTTTTTTTATCAAAAAGCTACGTTTTGGTGATTTTTCTGCCATTTGCCGATCAAAGCTGGCGGCGTTTTCAGGACTGGTAGGTGGGCAGTTATAGGGCAGAAAAAGACTCGACGTTGCGAACAAATGATGTTTGCCGAAAGTATAAAGCGGCGTGTCATTTGGCGAAAAACCGGCGAGGAAGAGGGTTTTTTCATTATTGACTATTTCATCTGTTGTAAGTGCTGTTTTAGCAAATAGATACATGCTTGGCAGTCGGTGGTAATTTAGGGGGCTTATGGTTGTGAAAGGATGGTGTTTGTGGTAGGTTATCGGGCTTTAGTATGGGGCCGCGAATGGACTCGCATATCAGCGTATTGCTTTGTGCAGCAAGGAGTTAATAAGTTAAGCCGGCATATAGCCCAGCCGATAGATAGTTGGTAAATGCTGAATATTGACTTGATAAGGGTTATTGCTGTGCAAACTAAGATGGCTGGAGGTGCTAAGTCTATGTTCGTTTTTGAGCCGAAGAAGACGGCGTTTCATGTCGCATGCCTGGTCGGCATGGTTTTTTGTGTTCTGGGCGGCGGTTGCGGTGATAAGTTTTTCGACCCGACGCAGATTGGTCGATTTCGGCCTGTGCCTGCCGTTAACGTGATACTGGACTCTCTGGGAGTGGCAGATGAAAAACCATCTGAATGGGCTGGGGCTGAGGACCCCAAACCGATAGACATCATGGTTTTTGAGGATGATTATGCATTTGCGTCTGGAGATGTGATGCGTATTTCCATTTTCGAGTTGCTTCAGGAGGATTTTACTTATACAAATGATTTTGTCGTTACCGAGACGGGCAGAATCTCGATTCCGGAAGTCGGTGTTGTGGATGTCGCCGGGCTGACGGAATCGCAGATGGAGGAGGAAATCAGACAAATACTGTCGCCAAGTCTGCTGAAGGACCCTATAGTAACGGTCATTTCCATTAGCTCAGAGAGGCGCGTTTTCTCCATCCTGGGTAATGGAGTCCCGAATGGAGGGCGTTTTGGGATACCTCGTTATGATTTTCGACTGAACGATGCCCTTGCGATTGCGAATGTGGCGGCTCAATTCAATATCAGCTATATTTATGTAACCAGGGAGGTTACGGGCAGAGACGTTACTTATGGCAAGTACGAGCAGCCGGCGGAGCGGGAAGATTTAGGCGGACGGGATATTAAGTTCCGTGAAGACGAGATGCTCGAAATAATAGCGCCTCGAGCAAGTGTACAGCGACCAGACACACGGCTTGTAATTTCGACCGCTGAAATGGGTATAGACCAGGAGCTTGGGGCCGCAGCGATGCCTTCCGGATTTGGCAATAACAGCCCGTTAAGCGTTAATGAAGGTACCACCAGAACCATTCCCGAGGCAGATATTGGAACCGAAGGAAGAGTCGAATGGGTCTTCAAAGACGGCAAATGGATTCCAGTTTCGGTCGGAGAGCCCAGACCAAAGCAGAGCTACGCGGAGAGATTTGAAGAGCCAACCGGTGGTGAGCGGCGGACAAGGGCACAAATACCGGATGAATTTGACTGGGACCAGGTCGGTACTGCAGGGGTGCAGACAAGAGTCATCAAAATACCCAGTGATAAATTATCAGGCGGAGACCCGAGATATAACATTGTAATCAGACCTGGAGATACGATACACGTACCCCTTGATATAATCGGTGAATTTGCTATTATGGGTAATGTTAATGCTCAGGGTTATATAAACCTTACGGGGCGACCAATGACCCTGAAAATGGCAGTTGCCGCAGCAGGCGGTCTTGGCCCGTTGGCCTGGCCGAAGAAATGCGAGGTAACGCGACGTATCGGCAAGAATAAAGAAGAGACAGTCCTGGTTGACCTTGACAAGATTGCAAGCGGTGAAGAGCCTGACTTCTTTATTAAGCCGGATGATTTGGTTAACGTAGGTACGCACCCCACTTCGATGTGGCGTGCCGTTCTTCGGAATTCGTTTAGAGCCACGTATGGATTTGGCTTTATTTATGACAGGAATTTTGCTGACAGGGATTTTGGTACGAGACGACCGATCCCGAGCTTGTTTTAAAATACACTTTTAGCTATGTCCGGAACTATTGCTTCTTCTATTGCTGACACTGAGATCGAAAGCAGGAAGCTTACTCAGTGGCAAGAGCTTGGCGTTCATAAGTACGTCAAGATTGGGATAATTGCATTTCTATTTTATCTGTATTACCATGTCGAGATTGATCGGATAGTTGGCAAATGGGCGGACCCGAGCTGGTCACACGGTTTCATAATCCCGCTTTTCAGCCTGTACTTTCTTCATCAGGCTAAGGACGAGATACTGAACATAAAAATCAAGCCCAGCTATCTGGGTCTGTTTTTTGTTATTTGCGGTATTCTCTTTTATCCGTTTAATATAATTCAGTTCCGCTTCGGTTACCTCAGTCCATTATCTATGATTGCAACACTGGGTGCAATCGTCCTGTTTTTGGGCGGTTGGAAGCTGGTCAAATACACATGGTTGCCTGTGATATTCCTTGTTTTCGCTGTTCCTCTTCCAGACCGTTATTATCGAGAGATCACAATACCAATGCGTATATGGGCTGCTTCTGCGGCATCAAGTGTTTTAAATCTGGTCAAAGATCTCGAGACCAGTGTGTCCGGGGTTGTCATAGATATCTTTTATAAAGGTGAACATCTCCAACCATCGCTGGATGTTGCCGAGGCATGCAGCGGCATGCGTCTTTTAATGGCATTTCTGGCGTTGGGTGTTGCGATGGCGTATCTGCATAAAAGACCGGTGTGGCAACGTTTAGTGTTGCTGGCCAGCACTGTTCCGATTGCAGTGTTTTGTAATATCGTACGGGTAACGGTCACCGGATTCATACACATTGTTATAGACCCGAAGTATGCTCAGGGACTTTACCATGATGTGCTGGGTTTGTGCATGCTTCCTCTGGCATTCGGGTTGTATTGGGCTATAGCGTGGTTCATGTCTAATGTTTTTGTCGAGGAGTCAAAACTGAAACCTGCAAAGACAGACGTTATTATTCGCAAGACAAAGGTCAATAATAAATCATGAATAGTGTAGTGAAACAATACACCCAGCCGGCCTTTTTAATATGTGTTACGGTTTTGGCGCTTGCAGCAAGCGGTTTGTCGTTTATGCAGTCTCATTTCAAGCTGTGGCTGGAAAAAGAGCCTATTGCTTTGAGAAAGTCTCTTGACTTATTGGATGAGTCGAGACTGGGGCCTTTTACAGTCGTTAAGAAAATCAAGATACACTCTAACGATATTGTTGACAGCCTGGGTACGGAATATTATCTGCAGTGGGTATTAGTTGATGACGAGGCTAACCCTCAGAGCCCGACAAGCAGATTTCTGCTGTTCATAACTTACTATGGCAAAGCTGATTCGGTACCTCATGTTCCTGAAGAATGCTATACAGGTGGCGGTTTCAGTAAGGTGAAATCTGACCCAATAATGTTCCATGTGACAGATTTCACTGATAGCGACTCTTCGTCTTATATAGAGATACCTGGGCGTTTCGTCACTTTTAGCCGTGCTAATTCGGAGTTGTGGTCGAGCGGCCTTAGTTTTCCGGTACTATATCTTTTTAATGTAAATTGCGCCTATACTAACACTCGGACTGAAGCGAGGTTTATACTGGGTAAGAATATTCGCGGTAAACACTCGTACTTCAGCAAAGTAGAAATGGTGTTTAATCAAATGCGTAAACAACCTGACCAAGACAGTGCGGTCAGAGTATGTGAGAAGTTGCTTGGTGTGCTGCTGCCTGTTTTAGAGCAGGACCATTGGCCTGATGCAAATGACCTTATGTCGCAATAAAGCTGCTTTAATCACTTCGCAGACGATATTCGGATTTCAGGCCCAATTGGCAAACGTAGCTCACTGATGTTTTGCAGGATATGTAGTAAGTAAGAGTTGGTTTCTGATTCAAATATTATGTTTTTCAGCCATAAGCAGAAAGGGAGTTAAATGGCCAAGAGACTTAACAAGAAAGTAGCTGTGTTAGGGACAGTTGTCCTGTTAATGATGTTTGTTGTCTTTTTTATTGTGGTACAGGAGAAGGACATATTCACTTCTCAGGCCAAGCTGCTCGAAGACGGGGATGCTGCGATAGCTAAGCAGGATTATGAAACTGCGAAGAAGAAGTATCTTCGAGCAAAGGCTCGTGCAAAGACTGATGAGGCGCGTATTCAAGCAATACATAAGCTTATTGACGTCTATCTTGACACAGAAGAATGGCCTCCCCTTCGGGGTGTCTGGCAGGAAATGCTTAGAATAGAACCCGGCAACTTAGCGGTCAGATATGCTCAGTTAAAATACTATTATATTGTTGCTAACCGCGGTGCTACGCGGCTATGGCAGGACGTGGAATCAAAAGCATCAGAGTTCCTGGAAATTGTTGAGCGAGAGGGCATCCTTGATGCAGACACGAGTCAGTGGGAGAAGCCTCAGTACGAGAAATTAGGCCTTGTTCATAAACCTCTGGCAGGCTCCGACGGAATTCAAAATATAGGCCAATACCTTTATCTTCTCAAAGGCAGAGCAAAGCTTGAAGCAGTTGTTAGCGGGGCTACTACGGAGCCTGACAATGTCCTTGAAGAGGCTATACAAGATTTGGAACTGGCCAGGGAAATTGACCCGACCAATAGTAATGTAGTGTTGCAGCTCGTTCGAGCTTTTATTGCCAGGGGAAATCTGCTTGCATCAAGGGGTAATTTTGACGAGCGTGAAAAGGCCAGGCACATGGCCCTGGAAATCATTGAAGAGACTATTAAGAATTCGCCGCAGGACGCCCATAATTACTTGAATCGCCTTTCAATTAAGCGAGATATCGCGTGGGCAGGGGATGTGAGCGAAGATATAGTGGCTCAATTCGAAAAAGAATATGAAGAGCTTGCCGAAAGATTTCCTGATAATCCTGTCGTCTTTGCTTCGGTTTCGTCGTTTTACCGCGGGATTGGCCCAAAATATCTTGATAAGGCCATAGCAGCGATAGAGAGGGCGAGAAGTCTTGAATCGGATAATGTCATGTATTCATTGTCTGCCGCCAGTGCTTACAATCTTAAGGCTGCAATAACAAAGGACGAATCTTTCTTAGAAAAAACGATAGCAATCTTAAACGATTCCCTTCAATTGCCTGGCGTTCAAGAAACCCAGGGACCTCAGCAGTGGCGTCACAGGAGAAATAAAACCCTGGTTTACTCGTACCTGGCAGGTGTATATTTGGACAGACTTCTGTATCCTGAGGATGAATTATCGCCCGAGCAAAGGCAGGAATCCCTTACAAAGGCCGAGAATATAATCCACGTAATCGAGCAGATTCTTGGCAGCGGCGAAGACCCTGTTATGATGAAATGGCAAGGTATGCTGGCACTTGCACAGGGTAACAGGACCGAAGGGATCCGAAAGCTGTATACTGTTTATGAGCGTCTTAAGGCTTCAAATCGTATGGATACGGAGCTTGCCTATGTTTTGGCCAAGACCTTCGAGAAGACCGTAGAAGTAGGCGCCACTCATGACTTTTTCGCAATCACGCTGAAATTAAGAAAGGAAGACAGGGGGAATCGTGCAGGCAGTATTGACGCAAGTAAGCCTTCGGCTTTGCTTGAATATGCCCGTGTGTTGCTCAGATTAGGGGTTGGGTCTACAGCACGGAATGTAGTGACTTATTTTGAAAATACCTACGGGGCAACCAGCCGAAGCCGTATGATTATGGCCAATTCGTTAATTACCATGGGTGATTATGAAGAGGCCGAGGCAATCCTTGCCGAAGGTGATGTTAGCGAAACCGATCGACTCAGGCTCGAATTACGACTGTTACAACAGAAGATTAATGCTGCACAGATACTGATTCAAAGACAAGCATTTGCTGATGATGCCAATATGTTTAATGATGCGATTGCCGAGGAAGGGGAAGAAGAAGATGTTGACGTTAAGCAGCTCGAAAAAGAGCTCAAGAGCAATAATGACCTTCTTGCCGAAAATATCGAAAAATTAGTGACGTTAGAGCCTAATTTGGTGAGCAATGCTCTGGTTCGTAGCCTCTGCGATAGATATCGTGACCTTGGCCAAGAGAACAAAGCTCGAGAACTGGCAAACCTTTTCCTGAGTGTCTTTCCAGAGGATTTAGTTATGCGAACTTATCTTCGCATGCTCGATAGTGGTGGGCCGATGGGAGGCGATGAGGAGTTGGAGATTCGCAGGCAGTTAATTGAGGAGATGTCGGACCCCTCTAAAAAAGCACTCCTGCTGGGTATGTTCAACATGGGTCGAAATGAGCCTAACGAGGCTATTGCTCAATTTGAACAAGTGATATTAATATTCGAAGATAAGGCGGACAGCCTGGATGAAGGTGACCAACTTTCCTATCGGGCGCGTATCGCCACGGAGTATCTTTTTGACCTGGCGGTTCAGGCAGAAGACATGGCAATGGCAGAAGAGATAACGAATATAGTGGGGCGACACGACTTTGACCAGTGCAATGGAGATTATTTCAAGGCAAAGCTCAGTGCGGTTCAAGATGACTATGAATCAGCGCTAAAACACATCGAGAGATGTGTGGAGCAGAGACCTCTTTCTTCCCAGATTCTGGTTTTGAGGGGCCAAATTAAGGAAAGCCTCGGAAGAACACATGAGGGTATAACTGATATGAAGCAAGCTGCTCAATTCAATCCTCGCAACGGCAACATTAGTAAGATCCTGGCACTCGCGCTATTCAGAAGAAATGAAAGGTTAGGAAATAATGTTACCACAGACCAGTTTCTTGAGGCAAAACAAGCGATTGAAAGGGCTGTAGGCACCAACGGGAATGATATCCAACTACTCAGTTTCTATGCCGAGTTCATCAGTGATACCGAACCACGTAAAGCCCTGGCAATACGGCAGCGTTTGTTTAAGGATACTCCGACAGTTCAGAATGCAGTTCTTTTGGGGAACATGGCCTTTAATCTTTCTGAAGATCAAACCGACCCTGATAAGAAGCAGGCCTTGATACAAATTGCATCTGATTCATACGAGAAAGCTCTGGAATTGGAGCCGGCCAACCAGATAGTCCTTGTAGAATATGCTGAATTCTATCGTGCTACCGGACGGGAGGATGAAGCAGAGCGACTTATAAGTGGAAGCCAGAATGAGAATGTGCAGTGGCGTTACTATTATCGTATTGGACAGTACCCAAAAGCCAAGGAGATTATGGAGCGTCTTTATGCAGCAGACCCGGAGAATCAGGAAGTAATCGGAGGATTGGTTGACATTGCCCGATTGACCCTTAATCAGGATGATGTCAAGAAGTATTCCGAAGCATTATGCAGGGTTGATGACAGCATCCGAAATAACCTGGTCCAGATACAAGTCTTTCTTTCTGTTGGATTGGTTAGCGATGCAGAGCTCAAAATGCAGAGCTTCAGGGAGAAGAATCCGGACGAACCTTTAGGACAGTTACTCAATGCAGCTATTCTTATGAGACAAGGCAAACTGGATGAGGCGCTTAAACTGACTAACAGGAGTCTTGAGACTGACCAGGCAAATCCACTGGGTTGGCTGCTTCGCGGCAGGATAAAGCTTCTTCTTGGGGATTCAACTCAAGCTATCAACGACCTGACGAAGGCTGCCTCGCTGAAGGATAGCGCCGACTCCAGGATAGCTCTCGCAAGGGCGTACATGGCTGCAGATAGAATGGCGGATGCTGTTATGGAGCTTTCTGCTATTGTTGATGACCCTGCCAGTCCGGAACAGGCACGGCTATTGCTTGAAGCCATATATTCGAAAGCGGGCAATTTTGCAGCTCTTGCTTCCTTTTACGGACGTATGATGAAGCAGTATCCGGACGATTTGCGATGGAAGATGAAAGCGGCATTACTTGCAATGCGAGCCAAGAATTTCGCTGCGGCAGAGAGTATCTATAAACTGGTATGGAATACCAGCCTTGAAAGGGGCGAGCCGGACCCAGGTGCGCTTGAGGGCTATATCAGGGCCTTAATCAGCGGTGAAAAGCTGCAGGAGTCGATGGATGTGTCTTCTAAATACGTTAATACCGAATTCAAAACAGTTGCCTTGGTCGGTATGGCCTTGACTAAGTGGGAAATGAAAGACCGTCCTGCTGCCGTCGAATACTTCAGGATGGCGGCTGACAGTGTTCAGGACAGTCCTACAACCGCCACGGATATCCTAAACGTAATGTACAACGTTATCGGTCCAGATGAGGTCGAAAAGTATTGCCAGGAGAAACTCGCAGAAGACGCTGATTCTTTAGTTGCCAATTACGTCTTATATCATTTATCGATGATAACTGGGGACTATAACAAAGCTATCGCTTTTCTGGATAAATGCATTGTTATTAGTGGATCTGATTCTGAGTATGCGATTAATTTCATGATAAAGAAGGGCGACCTTTTGGCAAGGGCTTATAAGAAATATTCCGATAAAAGGCATCTTGACGAAGCTGTTACAACATGGAAATACGTTTTAGAGAAGTTCCCAAAGAATACCAGGCTGCTCAACAATATTGCGTACCTGTTGGCAGAAGATGGGCGTGAACTTGATTTGGCGAGCGAATATGCCAAAAGAGCGGTAGAGGCAAGTCCGGATAATCCCGACAGCCTCGATACGTATGCTTATGTTCTGTACAAAAACAACCGATTCGAAGAAGCAGCCGAGCAAGCTCATGCGTCTTTACAGCAGTATGAAGCGCTCCAGGCTTATGCCACTGCAGAAGTGTATCAGCACCTGGGGATGATTATGGAAGAACTCGGTAAGAAAAATGAAGCGATTGAGGCATATGAAAAAGCATTAGAACTTGGAGATAACAGTGGAGAAAAGGAACTTCTCGGTATTTCACAAGAAGGGATTGAACAGATCAACGAAGCCCTAAGGAGGTTGAGTAATTGATTTAATATTGATTGGCATGTGAACTGATTCGTTTGGTGATTCGTACGTAATAGTAATATGGACAAGCCTCAACAGATACAAATGCAGCCAAGATTAAGCCCTCCTGTTCCAAGAGCGGCTCAGGCAATGCCGACGCTTACCCCCAAAGACATAGTGGCAATACTTCGCAGGCATTTATGGATGATTATCATACTGACCTGTGTTGGCATCATTGGCGGCGGCGTAACATGGTACCTGCTCAGAAGGTATGCACCTAAATATGTTGCCCGGGGATACATTAGAGTGTTGCCCCCAGTTGAAACCGACCCAATGAGGATTGGCAGCCCGATAGTTGGCAAAGACATCCAGTATGGCCGACGAGTCTATATCGCTCAACTTCTCGCAAGGCAGAGCATGTTGAGCGAATTATTGACTCGGGATAAAATCAAGAAGACCAACTGGTTTAAGAGCTTCGGAAGTGATACTAATCAAGGTCTGAGAAGGCGCAAGGCATTCAAGGATATTGAGGATAATCTCCATGCATCTGCCTCTCGAGATGCTGAGTTTGTCATTGTGTCTATGACTTGCGGCAACCCAAGGGAATCTGCGGACATAGTTAATGAAATGATGGTTCTGTTTATAAACTCCCAACGAGACAGCGCTGTATCAGGGGTGCGCGACAAGCTGGTGGAGCTTGAGAAAAGACGTAACTCACTTGAGCGTGAATTGGATTTGGCAGAAAGATCCATGGATGCCGTTCGTACAACTACTGGCCTCACTGACCTTGAGGAAAGTAATTTTCGGGACACCATAGAACTTCGCCTCGACGTTCTTGATATAGAGGAGCAGCAGTTAAAATTAGAAATATCACAGTTTGAAGCGAATATCGGAAACCTTGAGAGAATCGTAGAAGATCCTATTGGTGATCAGGTTGAGAACATAATTGAGCGTGACCCAACGATGGTAATGCTTACGCAACAATTATTTTCCTCCGAGACAGCTCTTGCTCAGGCACAGACCAAATTTGGCGAAAATCATAGAACTATTCGTGAACTGAAGGAGAGAATAAAAGACCTCAGGAACAGAAGGAATCTCAGAAAGCAGGAGATAGGTGAGCAGACAAGAAAAGCGAATCTGGCGGATGCCAGAGACACTCTCGTGGTTTTAAGTCAGCGGCTCGAGGCGGCTGAAATGCAAATCAGAGAAGCTCGAGCCAATAAAAAACGACTTGATTTAGCAAGGGTTGAGTATGGTAAGCGTTTGCGAATAAGAGAGCAGCTTCAAAATCAGCTCAACGAGATAAAGAATTTGATCGAACAGCGCAGAATACAGGCTGAGGACCCTGAGACACCCAAGGTTATGATAGTTGGCAGGGCGCCCGTACCTATGGCGATGAGTTCGCCTAAGTGGATTGTATATTTTCCAGGCGGTACAATGATTGGTTTTATGTGCAGCGTTGGTTTAGCTTTTCTGCTTGAGCTGCTCAATGATTTGCTTCGCACGCCCCGGGATGTCGTTAGATATATAAACATCCCACTGCTTGGTGTAGTTCCTCATGCATCAGAAGACCATGAGTTGCGTGATGTTGATCTATGCCATGTTGTGCGACTAGCGCCCTATTCTATCGTTAGTGAAGCATACAGGCAGCTCCAGGTCAATCTGAAGCTCTCGAAGGCCCCGAATGAGGCAAAAGTAATCTTCATAAGCAGTTGTGGCGCCGGCGAAGGCAAGACTGCGGTGGCTATAAATCTTGCCACTACCTTGGTGGGACAGGGTAAGAAGGTTCTGCTTATTGACGCCAACTTCTGGCGGTCTATGTTACATAAAGCGTTCTCTAAGGATGGCCTTGATAGGCCTTGCGATGAGAAGCTGAAATCGGACTTCGGACTGAGCAATCTGCTTGCCGGTGAAGCGACGGCTGAGATGGTGATACGACCCAGCGGCATCGAGCAGTTTGACGTTATCGATTCCGGTCCTGCGCCGTCAAATCCGACACAGGCTCTTGGGTCTGAAAACATGTCCAGGCTAATTGCGGAAAATCGCGAAAATTACGACCGCATTATAATTGACGGTCCTCCAGTTCTGCTTGTGACCGGCGCAAAAATACTGGCGAGCCTTGCCGACGGTACCATTCTTGTATTCAATGCCGATTTGACCAGAAGGGGAGCTGCTCAAAGAGCCGTTCGGGAATTGCGGGTGGTCAATGTAACCGTCATTGGCTGCGTTCTGATGGGCACACGGGTATTGAAGGGCGGTTATTTCTACGAACAATACCGCGACTACCAGCGCTACCAGCAGCCCATGTTGGCCAGCTAATACTTGCCAATCAGTATATATCCAGCTATCCTGCCTGAATTACTATCATAAGAAAGGATGATATCCATGGAGAAATTCTTGGTTACCGGCGGCGCAGGGTTCATCGGGTCGAATATTACGAGAAAGCTTGTCGAGCAGGGCTGTTCAGTAACAGTCCTCGACAATCTGCTGACGGGAAAGAAAAGCAATCTTGCTGATTGTTTCGATAAGATAGAATTTATTGAAGCCGATATGGGTGACCCTGCGGTAGCCGCAAAAGCCGTCAAGAACGTAGATGTCGTTCTGCATCAGGGGGCCTTGCCTTCGGTTCCCAAAAGCGTTGATGATCCTGTTGCTACCAACCGGCATTGTGTTGATGCAACAATCACTATGTTGATTGCCGCACGGGACGCTGGTGTGAAACGTTTTGTATATGCAGCCAGCAGCAGCGCTTATGGCGACACACCTACGTTGCCGAAAGTAGAGACAATGCCCTCAACTCCGCTTTCACCTTATGCTGTGGCAAAGCTTGCCGGAGCAAACTATTGCACTGCGTTTTTCAAATGTTATGGATTCGAGACGATTTCACTGCGATACTTCAATGTATTTGGGCCTTATCAGGACCCTACAAGTCAATACGCCGCTGCGATTCCGGCCTTTGTAACGTCTATTCTGAAAGATGAGCCGCCGACTATTTACGGGGACGGAGAGCAGAGCCGTGATTTCTCGTATATAGATAATGTTGTCGAGGCGAATTTGCTTGCGGCGCGTGCACCGAAAACCGCCGGTGAGATTATAAATATTGCCTGCGGAGAATCGGTTACTGTCAATCAGATTATCGAGATGATTAACGAGATTGTAGGTAAAAACGTAAAACCCATTTATACCGACCCCAGGCCGGGTGACGTGAAGCATTCTCTGGCGGACATTTCACTTGCCCAAGAGATCATCGGTTACAAGTCTGTTATTCCCTTCAAGGCAGGCCTTGAAAAAGCCATCGACTGGTACAGTAAGAACCTGATGTAAGGTCCTCGCTTATGGTATGAGTTTTTCGCGGCGTTGTTTTTCGCGGATGAACAGAAGGAATATGGCAGGACCGAATGCCCACAGCAATACGGTTCCACCAAAAACCAGTCCTGCATAAGAGCCTCTTGCGCAGTAGCATTCGTCCTGTCGCGTGGCGTAGATGGGGACAGCAACAAAGAGTTCAAGAACGCTGCCTGTGATAAGCCCCCTTATTATTTTGCCTGCCCAGTTGTAGTGGTCGCCTTGCCGCAGGTAAATAATAAAAATAACCGACCAGAAAATCCAAAGCAAAACGGGAATCAGTAAGACAAAATAATGCCAGAGGGCAGTGGGGTTGGCAAGAGATTCGAAGAAATCTGTTGTAATCAAATCGACTATCGAACAGATAAGCCCGACAGACAAAAGCGCTATGACAAATGCCGCACCAATCGCTGCTCGTTTCATCGGGCGTCCGGAGTCTTTTTGCCTTGGTTTCCAAATGTGTCGCGGGCCAAGGAACCACCACTGACAGAGAAACAGCAATGCCAGATAGGTTAAGACCAGTAGTACGTATCCCCAGCTTCCTGAGATGTCGAATATATCATATACCAAGCCAAGTATGGCCAGAGCGGGAGTTCCTGTCAGGCCGACTCCTAATGGTTCGTCGTCCTGCATGCCGAATTCGTCGCTTGAAGGGGCTCCAAGCGCGTCGTTAAGCAACGGCCCAAAAAGCCAGGCGATTGCACACACGACACACACAATCCACAGGGCTAGCAAAAGCCATCGAATTCGCTTTGCAGTTATTTTAGCTCGTGTCATAGCCGCTGTTCCTTTAATAGTGAAATAAGCTGATTTATCGAGTTTTGCATACTGAAGTATCTGTACCAGGATATCGGCTAACAAAGCCGTATTTCGACAGGGAACGCCGATTGCCACGGAGGGGCTTTGTACGGATGCCACTGGCGCGGCCAAAATGAACATAAGTTGTTTGACTTGGGTATAGTCAGGGCGTTATTATGACGACTTATAAGTAATGGCGCGGGCTTTGCTTATACACGGCAACGCAATGAAAAAAGGATTATTCATACTAATAACTGGACTTTGCCTTCCAGCGTTTCTCTGTTCTGGGATAGAACAGGCTGCTTCAGGCACATCAGAACTCAACGAGCAGCTTGAAATCAATAAAAATGCCCTGCTTGCCGGCACAGACGAGCAGATTCGCACCAAAGCGGCGTCGCTGATGCTGGACAGCGGTGACCCTGCCGCCAGGGGCGTGATTCTGGATGTTTTGGGCAGCAGCGAGAACCAGCGGGCTCGTATTGCCGTTTGTCAGGCGATAGC
>SDBV01007122.1_pt1 | contig 15339 bp, 20 predicted proteins | sample 2277081 | NCBI WGS metagenome assembly SDBV01 (sample SAMN10402039, study PRJNA504765) | marine sediment metagenome | isolation source: marine sediment core GS10_PC15, 223 cmbsf | place: Arctic Ocean: Southern Knipovich Ridge | collected 2010
CTCGTGGTAGCTGTACTGCGCCGCGGCCATCTGCCACGGGCCCATCCCGGGCCACACGGGGACCGCCCGGGCAATGGTCTCGAAGTCCAGGTACCCCAGCCGCACGTTGAACGGCTCCAGCGCCTCGGCCAGCCCCGGCTCCACGATCAGGCGGCCTTCCTCCATGGCCCGGAGCTTGGCGACCTTCTACCTCGCCGAGGACTTGAAGCACGACCGCAAGGTCGCGGTCAAGGTGCTCCGGTCCGAACTCGCGGCTGTGTTGCGGGCTGAGCGGTTCGTGCAGGAAATCAAGACGACCGCCAATCTCCAGCACCCGCACATTCTCCCGCTCTTCGATTCGGGAGAGGCCGATTCTTTCCTTATATTAGGTGCGGAGGTTAGGTGGAGATGGCGAAGAAACCGATTCTGGCCCGCATCCGCGCGGTGAACTTGAAGGGCAGGCATCTGGACGTCGCGCCGAGTGCGCTCACGCTCCTCATCGGCGAGAACGCCACGGGTAAGACTGCCGTGCGGGAGGCCATCGTGCTCGCATTGATGGGCCGGCATCCGGAATTCGGCAAGCTGGGCAAGTCGATCCTGCGCCTGGCGGGTACGGGCCCATCGCTCAGCTGTAAGGTCGAGCTCACCGACGGCCGCTGCTTCGAATCCACTTGGAAACGCCGAGGCGGCAGCGCTGGCAGGAACCTGGGCGAGCAGCGCATTGAGCTGCTCGATGCGCAGCTCGACTTCGACACCTTCCGCCAGGCGAAGCCGACCGCGCGCCAGGAGATTCTGGAGGGGCTGCTCGGCCAGGACGACGAGGCACTCGACCCACGTGAGCGGGAGCGGGCACGGGACCTTCTGGCCGAGCGGGACCTCAACGTCCCCTTGGAGGAGGCCGAAGACTGGCTCAGCGCGCTGCAAAGGGATTGCAGCGAGCGTGCCCTGAACGCGAAGCATGAAGCCCAAATCGAGGGGGATGCGCTCCTTGAGCTGATGAGCAGGCCGGCACCGGAGAACGCGCCCAGCCCGGAGCAGCTCGACGAGTCCGAGAAGTGTTTCGAGCATGCCACCCGGGAGGAGGCACAGGCGGCCCTCAAGCTCGGCACCCTGCAAGAGCGAATCCGCAGCGCACCGGAGCGACCCGCGGGCCAACCCCCTGACCGTACTGCGCTCGACGAACTCGATGGACGCATCGAGAACCTCGAAGCACGCGACGATGAATCGGCGAGCATTGAGGCCGACTGGCAGCGCCTCTCGGTTCGGATCGAGACGCTTCGGGAACGACGTGGAGACGGTCTCGCCGTCGAGCACGATTCTGCGGCGCTGGGCGATCCGCCCACGGAGGAGGAGTTGCGCGAGGCGAACGAGTCCGAGCGGGATGCCCAGCGAAAGGTCATATCACTCTCCGAGCAGCTGGTCCAAAACGAGAAGAATTGTCAGCAAGAGCAGGATCGGCTCGAGAACCTCCTGAACGAACGCCGCTGTCCAACCTGCGGAGCCGAAGGGGAGAATCTCGCTGCTGCTGTCCGCTCCGAGATCCAGAAGCGGAACGATGGGCAAGCGATCGAGCGGGAGCGCCTCGAGAACTCCCGCCGAGAGGCAGAGGTGGCCGTACACGAGTGCCAGGTGCGTCTCGGCCGCCTCAAGATGAGCGTCGAGCGCAGCGGAGAAGCCAAGCGCTGGACGATCGATCGCGAGATCGAGAGCCTGCAGACCCAGATCGACGCCCTCGCCGACGCCAGAGAGGCCCGTGCAGGGCTCGCCACGAAACGAACGCAGCTGCGCGCGAGCCGAAGGGAGCTGCGGGATCAGCTCGAGCGCTGGGATGCTTGGCGGAGGGCCGCCCCCCCGGACGAGCTGGAACTCGAAAACGCCCGCGTCGCCCATCGCGAGGCTGAGGAGCTGCACAAGGCTGCGCGCGAGGCGCGGGGAGAGTTGAAACACCGCGCCGACGCGGTCGTGGCCGCGCGAGTGGACAGGCGGCGCGAGGAGCGTCTGAAGGTGGAAAAGGAGAAGCACGATCGCGACAATAAGGCCTACCGCGAAGTCTCTGCCTGGGCTAAGGAGCGTAAGCGGGAGCGGGCTGCCAACCGCATGGCCAAGCTGCTTCAGCCGGCGAATGGCATCCTGGCCGGCCTCGAACTGGGCGAACTCGCGATCGAGGGCACGACGATCGGGATCACGCCCGACGGGGGCCAGCCGGAGGACGCACTGCGGCCGCTGGAGGTCTTGAGCAGCAGTGAGACAACTGCGGTCGCGACGGCAATCCAGGTCGCGATCGCGAGCCAGGCAGAGCTGCGGCTGGTCGTCATCGACGACCTAAACCACCTGACATCCACACGCAAGGCCACCTTCTTGAGCAACCTCCGTGACGCGGTCGACGCCGGTATCATCGATCAGGCCATCGCGCTCGATCACGATAAGCACCTGGCGCCGGAGGGTTGGACCCGGTTCGATGTCGAGGATGTCGTGACACCCATGCTGCCTGAGGGTGCGTGTTGATCGGACTACCGCGATCCAGCCGATGCCGCACACGCCGCATAGACCGAGCTTAACCGGGGAGCAGCGCGCCATCCTGCCACTTGTAGGCGAGCGGGCGCCTGCGATCACGATCGCAGGCGCAGGCACGGGGAAGACCGCGGCCTTGGTCGAGAAGATCCTGTACGATCAGGCCAAGGGCCGCGAGCCGAGTCAGCAGATGGTTGTCGCGTTCACGAATGCGGCGGCGAGTGAGCTGCGCCAGCGCCTGGAGGCTGCGAGCGTAGACACGGAGTTCTACTACCTGGGGACGATCCACGGCTGGACGCTGCGTCCCCTCGCGAACCAGGCCAAGATCAGGGGTAGGGAACTCCTGGTGGCGACCGACGCCGTGTTCGACAAGGTCATCGGCGACACGCTGCGAGCGACGGGTGTGCGCGCCTCGATACGCGAGGTTCGGGGCATTCTTGCGGGGACCCGGGAGAGGCCGGCGCGCGTTCGCCTGCAGAGGGTCGTGCGCGCCGTCCAGCGAGAGCTGAACGAGAGCTGTCTCGTCCATCCGGACACAATGCTTACCAGCGCGCTAAAGACGCTCCAGGAGGGAGCCGCGGACGAGGAGCTGCCTGTGGGGTTGCGCGTCTACGCCGACGAAATGCAGGACAGTGCGCCCGTCGAGTGGCTGCTTTACGATGAACTCGGGCGCCGGACGCACGCAGGGGTCCTTGCGATCGGCGACCCTCGCCAGAGCATCTTCGAGTTCCGCGGGGCCGACCCGAACCAACTGGTGAGGCGCTTCCAGGCGGCCGATGAGCGGATCGTGCTGACGCGCAACTTCCGCAGCGGGCCAGCGCTCGTACACGCTGCGAACCGGGTGGCCGAGGGGATGGCCCTGCCGGCCGAACTGAACCGCCCGATGGTTTCGGCGGCCGACGCATCCCCGCCCTGTCGGGTCGCTGGAGTGACAGAGTTCACGACGGCTCAGGCCGAGGCGCAACATCTCGGCCGGCTACTCGCAGAGCCAAGCGCGGACGGCGGCCGAGCTTCGGAGATCGGAGCACGGGTGAGGGATGGGGCCAGTCTGGCTATCCTGCACCGCTACAATGCCGGACTGCGGCTCACGCAGGACCAACTGCTCGGACGCGGGATAGACACCCGGCACCAGTCAGCCCTGAGCAATGAATCGTGGGAGGCGCTTTTTACAATCGTGAAGAGGGGGTCGCTGGCGCTAGAGGACTGGACCGATGCCATGACACGAGCCGGCGTGTCCTTCGATGAGCAGCGCGCCTTGCTGGCCCGCCGCGGTGACCCTCCTTCTTTGGACCACGCCGCGAGCCTGTTGTACGACCGAAACCCCAACCGGCCGGGCGTTGCCAAAGTGGGCGCGGGAACGGTCGAAGCGCTCACGATTCACGGTGCCAAGGGCCGCGAGTGGGACCTCGTGTGGCTGGTTGGGGGCGACCACCAAGCGTTGCGCGCCGACAAAGCGGAGGATCGCCGGCTCGTCTACGTGGCGCTCACTCGAGCGCGCTCGGAGTTCCTCGCGAGCTTCGCCGTGGAGCGGCCAGACGGGGCGGAATTGGCCCGCGGGCTGACAAGGAGCGCCCTCCTCGAGGGCCTGGCGAGTTGAGTGTCCCGAATCTTTCTGACGCCGGATAGGCCGGGCGCCCCTGCGATATTGACTGGCGGGGCCGCTCTCCAGGCTCACGTTCGAGGGGCGGGAACCGGTCGTCTCGGCCTACCGGGTGCGCTGTGCGGTCTGTCGGTTGAGGCATCATGAGCTGCTTGACGCCGCCCATATCCTCCCCGACCGCGACGAGCGCGGCCGGCCCGAAGTCCCGAACGGTCTCTCTCTCTGCAAGATCCACCACGCAGCCTACGACGCGAACATCCTGGGCGTGGCGCCGGACTACCTGGTCCACGTCCGGCGTGACGTGCTGGAGGAGCACGACGGGCCGATGCTCCGTTGGGGACTCCAGGAAATGGAGGGGGAGCGGATCATCCTGCCCCGGGCGGTCTCGAGCCGGCCGGATCCCGGATATCTGGAGGAGCGATACGCGCAGTTTCGGGCGGCGTGATCTAGGTGTTTGCAAACCGATTGTCTGATAAGTGCAAGTAATACAAGGCGCTCGGTCGGCTGATGATGGGACTGATCGTGGATGATACCGAACTGTTCAAGCAGTTCAGTGATAACGAAAGTTTCAGGCGGTGGTTGGCGGAGATGGTGCTTGGGTTGACGTATGAGGCTGGGGAGGTGCCGTGAAGATCCGTCGCGCGTCAGCCAGTCGCAGTTTTATCGTTTTTGCCTCGTCCGGCCTGACGCTCTGCCTCAGGACGTCGCGTTTCTGGTGGTGGCCTGTCGTCCGCGCTTCCTCTGGCGACTGTTAAACAGTTTGTAGAGCCCCGCCCGGTTGATTCGATACTTCACGTAGTCTGGGCTGACACCAAATTCGCCTGCAATCTGCGACACGTTTGTGTTGCCGCTATTCAGATGGTGGAAGAGCCAGCCATAGGGAATAATGCAAGCGGCGCCGACGTTGTACGCCTCGTCCTCAATGTCGCTGTCGTGTGGTCGGACCCAATCGCCGTCGCCGTTAAAGTTTAAGGAAATGCGGGGGTGCTCCCTAACGATGTGAACAATTTCCTCCATCAAGCTCGCCACGCGGCGGTGGGGGTGATCGGTATGATTCAGCAGAATTAATTCACAGCCGTCCAGGGGGGAGGGTCCTAATCCAACCGCGCTCCAGTCATCACGGTCTCGAACAAAGAGATTCGACCTCACATGGGTGGGGAAGCTAGCGATGCACTCATCCGAGACGAGTCTTGCCGGGACGGTGGACAATACGTCGTACGGGCTCACAGAATCGTGAGGCCCAAGATCGAGATGTTCTTTAACTTCAATCGCGATCAGCTCGGTCTGCTTGCCACGGTCCGTGAACGGTAGGAACAGGTCCGTCACTTCACTGCACTCCGTCGCGCTTTTTCTTTTCGATCTCCCAGTTCATCACGGTTCTGACCGTCTCCGCGATGGTTCGCGCCGTCTTCTCCGACAGATTCTTGTCCGCGCGCAAATAGACCTCGACCGCGCGTTCCAAGTCCTCTTCGGATCGAATCTCGGTTTCGTCACCTCCAGCCGCTCGTACGTTTACACCCAACCACTTGGCCAGCTTTTCCACTGTCGCCAAGTCCGGCGTCACGCCCCGCTCGATTCGCGACAATGTCGAAGCGCTAACTCCGACTTCCTTCTCAATGTCCATGAGCCGTCTGGCTCCGCGCTTCTTTCGGACTTCGGAGCCGAGCTGCTCGAGTGTGATCATCACTGACACAGGCCACTCCGTTTCGTTTGTGAAATCATGATCTCGCAGTTGACAAGGACCCTCCATCATAGGTACCATATCAGGTGGATGTCAGCAGTGCAATGGTGGTTTCGTAGATGAAAATAGCATACGTTCAAATATGAAACGTTACCAAGGCGCTTGGCCTCCCACTGTCAGCCGTCTGAGTCAGCTGCCGACGGTAGGTGATCCGGAAATTAGTGGTTCCTTACCACCAGCAGTGTTGGACCTGTCAGAACTGAGGGCCTTTGGGCGGGTGGCGGATGAATGGAACCAGCCGTGCACAGATAGGTGGGGGGTGATCCTCCCACAGCGCGGCCTCAGATACTCACCCTTTCCTAGGGAGGAGCCTAACGATGACGGACAAGGCTCAGGGTCCGAAGAAGCCGGATCCGCAACCAGATCGAGGGAGGGACGACGAGCATCGGCCGCGACCGGTGCCGCGTCATACCCCATCGAGTCCTGGTTGATTGATGCGTTGGGGCTTGAGGAGGTGGCTTGGTACCACCCAGATTTGACGTGGAGCAGCGCGTCCTCAAGTCCCGCGACCCTAACAGTTCCTCTCCGCTTGTTCGAAAGCCTGCCATATCGCGCCCACCTCCGCCTTGAAATCCCCGCGACGGCGGATCACTGGAAGCGAGCGTTTCAGTATGGTTATAAGTTCGTTCCTCCGGTTCGCGCATGGGCGACGTGGGACGATGGAGATCCAATTCGATCGCACCATGAAAACCCAGACGGTAGCATATGTGCCTGTACCCCGGAGGATTGGGGGCTTGGGAGTCCCCTTGAGGACTTGATATCGTATAGCGCGTGCTGGGTGGCCAAGAGCCTCCACGATAGGATGCTTGGGCGCTGGCCCGGTCCGCAGCACTTCCCGGTCTGGTTGAGGGTATTACGGAATCAGCCCAATGAGTACTGCGGATGTGAGAAACAGAATCAACAGAGTTATGGTGCATGCTGCATGAGGAGCGATTTCGAACTTCCATTTGCACAACACCTGGTGAGTTGGTTCGACACACGGCGTGCGTATTTCCATTTTCTCCACGCTCGCAGTCTGCGCACCAACACCATCTCTTTTGCGGGATCTCCCGACCAATGGGTGTCCATATAGTTGCTGTCACCGCCGCTCAATCACTCGAGCTCTTTGGAATGGATCGCTCCTTCTGATTCGGTGCACGGTAAGTTGACGTTACACGGCTCCCGTTTCAATCCGGGCGAATTCCACTCCATAACCCATTCGTCGAAGGTCATCCACATGTCGGCGCAGATTCACTTGGCTGAAGAATGGCAATGCCTGAGCGGCGGTCTTCCCGTTCCATCTCGCAATGATGGCGTAGACCACCTTGAAATCCCCCGGGCTGATGCGTCCTGGATCAAACCCGGAGAAACGGCCGACAAAACCTGGATCGCCGGTACGGCTGGCGCGCTCATTCTCGGCCTCCAAGACCTTCGCTTGGGTATCCAACCGATACTGGGCGTTCATCAGAAACAGGTCGGCCGAAACCAAGCCCTGTGCGAACAGATGACTCAAAGACGACGATCCCAGTTTTCGCTTCACATGAATGAATGCTCTGTCATCCGTCAGCACGTCACAAATCTCGATCGCCGTTGTGAAACCACCAACGCGCACGGTTTTCTTGTCCAAGAGAAGAAACGACGGGTCACAGTCTGCCGCTGCTTTGTTGTAAACCCCTTCGTAGATGTCACCCAAGCCGTCAGGTAGAGGGTACTTTGACTCTGGGAGGGCATCGATGTAGGTCTCTAACGCCGCGTGGTATCCGGCCTCGATGCCGAAGAACAGGCCATTGGTGAAAACAACAACCTGATCTCCATCTCCAAACTGGCCGGTCAAACACTGGTACAGCGGCCATTTCGCCATAAGGTTGCCATCGCCATCTAGCGCTTCAACCTTCCACTGCTTGAGGTGGTTCCCATCGACCTTATCGAGGAGTTCAGCTGATTCGAGTACTTCGAGCAAGTTCGAATCCTCCGGAGCGCGAAATGTTGTGTGCGGGGCGAATGAATACCTGAAATCGCCAATCTCGTCCCATTGCACCAATTCAGGAACGGTCACGGAAACGTCGCCTGTATCAGCAAGTATCGCGGCAAACACCTCCTCATTGAGGTCCGCGATGACATCCGGTGCAGTTACCGCGTGCAGCTTGTCAATCCATTTGAAGTCGGTTTGGTAGTCTTTGCTCCGATGCTTGCGAGCCACCTCGACGCAGAAGTCGCCTAGACCATCGAACCTCAGCTTTGGTTGCACAGACAAACTATCGGCGCCAGAGATCCGAGCACCCCAATAGTGCGAATCAATGGGCATCCCCGTCACTGCGCCGAGAAGGTCCCGTTGAATGTCAATTCCGAAGGTTTCGAACGCGGCTCGGTGATCAGCTTGCCGCCTGGTCCGAATGGTATTGGCAGCTACAGTGCGTGAAGTCACGCTACGGATTCGAGACGGTTCTGAGTCTTCGTCAACCGTCTCGTATATCACATTGAGGGCGACCCGCAATCCATAACCCCGATCGATGGCATCCGGCTTAAGCAAGTGCCGTCCCTGCCCGAACGTGCATGCGAAGTATTGATCTACGTAATAGTGGACGCGCACCAACAACACCGCGCTCGCTGCTTCGTGAGTGTCGATTTCTAAGTTACCAAAACCATCTTCCAGGAACGGCACCCATTGCGGCACCGACAGCTCAGAGTAGGAAACAAAGAGACGGGTGTCGAAGTTCAGTTGACTGATGAGGTGGAACTCATCAAGCTCATTGGCGTCTTGCAGTATCTGAGAGAAATCGGTAACGAGCACTTCGTCGAGGTGACGCCTTATGTGATACAACGTCAGACCCCGCCGCTTGAGGGCTCCCGGCATTGGCCTACCTCATCAACAAATGTTTTGTAATCACCAGGGAACAACAGCGATGATAATGGCCCGCGGGACGGGCAGCCGCTAGGGCACGCCGCTTGAGCCCCCCCCCCCCGAGCCATTGCTGGCCGCCCGACGCTTGAGCCCGCTTACCTCGCAAGCGGATCAAGTCGAAACTGGAACTTCACGACCTTGCTCGGCGTGCCTTTGCCCGTCTCGAGGTGAAAAGACACTCGGGTGCTGTAGGTCGCCCACAGCCCCTTGCCTTTCCAGCCGGCGTCGGGATCGTCGATGCGGCCATCCATCCACTTGGTGTAGAACCCCAGCGGATAGGGCAGGCGCAACACGACCTGCTCTCCGTCCTTCAGCGCCAGTAGCCCTTCGGACGCATTGCCGGTGTTGATGGGCACGTTGCGGTCCCTCGATTTGGTGCTGACTGACAACTCCGCGTTTGAGTGGCGGGCGCCCGTCACAAGGCGCGCCTTCCAGCTGGATCTACTCCTACCTAGCCAAGCGCCCGTATCGCTCGCTAAGGGCCTGGCGCACGTGGTCGAGTATTTCTCTGCCGATGCTTGGAGATGGGCTTGGAATCGCCCCTTGGCGAGCCGTTCTGCATCAAAGCTTCACATCCCCACCCGGATCACGCTCTCGCAACTCCTCCAACATCTCCTCCGTCTCCCGCGTGTCCGCTCCCCGCCGACCGATCTCCGCCTTCCCCCACTGCGGGCCCCCTAGTGTAGGTGTGATGCTGGCATGTTCTTTTGAATGCCCCAGATAGAGTGCTCGACTGATGGCTCTCGACCGATCAAACGTTCGCACGTCCCGCGGCCCACCCACAGTAAAGCTCAATACCGTCATGATGAGATAACAGAACGAAGTCGCCGATGTTTCTCTCTTTGGCGAAGAGCGCCAAAAACGCCTGATAGTCGTCCAACCAGGTATGATGTGAACTGAACGAGTGGACGATCATCACGGCAAAGCGAGCCCGAAATCGCTGTGCCTCGATAACCGCGGAAGCCGTTCGGTGCAAGAGCTGGTAGCGGATGTTGCCACACGGGGGTTCCCTGAGACCAAGCTTCTCTTGGAGAAACTTGAGTCGCTCGTGCTTTCCGGGGGACGCATCAGTCAACCACTCGGCCACCGTGGGACCAAAGGGTTCCTCGACCTTTCCTTCTATCATGATCGTGGCGAGTGAAGACCCCGCAGCGGCGAGCACAAATAGATCGTTCTGTGACGGTCGGCTTCCGCCGGGGAGCGGTACCTGATACTCCGGGATCCCAATGAGAGGTGTCGCTTCGGCGAGTGCCGGTTCAGGGCTGCTTGCAAGGAGATCCCGGACCTCCGATGGAAACCCCTGCGCCCGATCCCACGACTCGGCGAGCATCTTGGCGGAGTGGCCGTCGCGCCAGCGTTTTTCTGGGTCGGGAAGTAGGTCCTGCCAGCTCTCTGGACCTGCCGAAGGAATAAGGATATTCATATCAACTCCCTGACGTGTCTCTTCCCGGGGCAATCCCACTTGAGCACGACTGCATTCGGGAATCCAGTGGTCCGTTCGATTCCCATCGTCTCCCAACAAAGCGGGTGTAGGGGCTTGAGCGGTCATTGGCGAGAGGCCTCTCATTGACCAACCAGATCTAACGTTATTTCGCCCGACCACGTCGTGCCTACTCGTCTCGCTGCACCTCGCAGAGCTGATGCGTGACGCGGTTGAGGTATCAGTAGGAACAGAACGTTGGTGGTACTGAACGCGCCAACCCAAGGCGAATCGGTTCGCTGGGTGCATTCAGCTGCCATACGTGCCGTGAAGCGTTTGTGATCTTCTCGGGGAAAATGCTGGTAAGCCAGAATAGAGTGGCCATTTCGGTACGTATTCTCAAGTTCATCCCAATACAAATATTTCGACGACGCGCGTCGCCCTTTAGAGACCGTCTTCACTTCTAAGCCGTTGTCCGGATCAAAAAAGACGAAGTCACTCGCCCGAGCAATGTCGCGGAAGTCCGCAAAATACCGATCGCGTCCGGTGCGGTTATCAGGGACGATCGGCGAGTGGTATGTGGTGCGTGGTAGAAGTGAGGACCGCTCGATTTCAGCCACGGCGCGGATGCCGTGTTCGTGGACCGTTGTCCGTAGGAACTCAAACAGGGGCGGGTCGAGATGTTGCCAGCGCTCGGGAGACGCGAGGTAGTCTACGAATTTGCCATCGGATCGGCCCTCAGAGGGAGTCAGCATCCAGCACAACGTATGAGAAAGCTCCGTCTCCGACAGTAGGGTGCGTAGCAAGCCGTACTTGCGGTAATCGTTTACATCTCCAAAGTACTGGTTTTTCATGCTTCGGTATGTTTGGATTTGCTCAATCAGGTCATTCTTGATCTCAAGGTGTATTCTATATAGATGGCCGGCGAACCAAAAAGCCAAATTGTCTCAAAGCAAGCGCTGGCCCCTATAGGCGTAGATCACCATATCGTTCGCTGACCTCGGGAATCAGGCTCATCCATGGCGAGGTATCCACTAGCGCGTACCGGACTCTGGGTCGTGCGTAGCCAGGAAGTAGTTTCCCCCACACATCGCCGACAGTGTTCCCCAGAATGGCAAGCCCGAGTGGGACGATGCCGAGCAGATCGGTATTTCGGAGCGGCACCATATGGAGGAGTACAGCCTCATCGATACCAAACTCGTCCGCTTCCACCATCCTGCCGGCAAGGAGCCCCTGCCGCATCAACTGGTAATGGGGTTCGTGGAAGAACGCTTCGATGTCTGGCTTCTCGTTAAACGGGCTGCTACTGCTATGGTATATCGCGTGGTAAACCTCGCGACGGTCCGTTCCTCCTGGTCCATGAAAACAAACAGGACTGTCATAGAACTCAGTGAACTTCCATTCAATGGCAAGTCCTGTCCGACCCCCATCGTCTCGTTCGACGACGATGAGCGCATCTAGGCTGGTACAGTGTTGACCTCGACGACGACGCTGTCCGCGACCTTCACCGAGGTAGTCTGCATGACCGATCCACTCAAAGGCAACGGGGCTACCGTCCTCGACGGTCACGAGTCGGACCGCATCTCTAACATGTGGAAGTATCGCCGCAAGGAGCCGCTCTGGTTTCTGAGCTAGCGAAAGAAGGACGTTAACACATTGCACTTGCGAATCTAGCAAGTGTGACGACGGCCACATCGGGCCCGTTGCTTGCGGCGTGGCACCATGCCACTTGATCCCGTGCCGGGCGAAACGGACTAGTGCCTCCTCTCGAATCTCGGCAACGAGGTTGTGGTCGGCGTAATCCAGCGGCAGGCAAACCGGGAATGGCCCGACTTCAATCGAACGCCCTTTCTCTGTGACCCAAGTGTGACCGGGGACTCGAGCATTGCTTGGAATGGCCTTGGTGTTGTTCTTCCACCGCACGGCTGACCGGTGAGCTTCCTTGTACCAAGGTGTGTGACGCGTCACAGGAGATATTCTTCCTTTATTTCGCCGGTGCTGGAGAGACGCCAGAAGCGGACATGCTTGAGCGTGGGAGTGCTTTTGATGAAGTCGCTAGTTTTCCTCAACCAAGCCTCCTCCCAAGAGGCTTGGTCGTCGGGAGCGGCGATGATAGGTACGAAATTCGGTCGTGACTGCACTCGAAGCTCGACAGTGTTAGGGATTAGACCGACCGAGATTTTTTGTTCTATTAGCCCATTCAGAATCTGCGCAACGTCGTTCCCGGACTGTTGCGCCAGCGCTGTAAACCGATGCATATGAACCGCTGCTTGATGAGCGGCCCTCAGGAGGTCGCCGGCTGCGTCCTTGACCTCGATGAGAGCCACATCACCACCGGGGAGCACTCCGACGACGTCGAGTTTACGGGGAACCCTCACCGACCTCTGAGGGAACAAGTCACGTTTAAGGCTCGTAGTGTAAGCTGCCTTATGCGTTATACCCGTGTCGTAGGAATCGTCCGCGGCAAATCCGATGACGGCCTCAGAATCCACGGCAAGTACAGCTGGTTGACGATCGGTGAGCAAACCGTATCGCCTCATCATCCCCACATGCGCTACAGCCTCACCTTCTACAAGACGCGAGGCAGCGTGATGCCGACACGCTTTCAGGTGCGTGCGGATTGTTGGTTCAAGCTCGGCGAGTTCCTCCACCCGTACGGTGCGGAAGAGACTGGGGGTGGACCCACATACTCAGCGTCGGCAACCAGCTTGACTTGTTCCCCTGTTCGCCACTGCATTTCCAGGGGGCTGGTCCGGCCCATATAGACTTGTATGCTGCCGTGACTCCGGGCACCCAGTGCTTTACGAAAGTCGAGACGTGCCACCTCGTCATCACGAACAAAGTCTATTAGCCAATGCAGTGGGCCACCCGCCGCAATTTGTGCGAGTAGAGAAGCATCGATACGACGGTCGTAATACATCATTAAGAAGATGTCCTTCAGGAGAACCGGGTGGCAACCAGGGCCTGGGTCATTAGCAGCCAAATAACGCTGTGACCCGTGCAAAGCGGGTTTGTCGGCTCAAACCTTGACATCCCCGCCTCCATACGGTCCCCGTAACTCCTCGAATATGTCCGTCTCCTCCCGGGTGTCTGCTTCTCAACGATCGATCTCCGCCCTCTCCCACTGCGCAGCAGCCAGTGCCCCAAAAGGTGGGCTCGGCCGCAACGCGGCGCGTCATGAAAGACGATCGTGCGTCTGTTGTCGACAACAGGAGGGCACTCATGGTATGACTTCCTCCAGACTGCTTCCCCAGAGAGCGAATACGTCGCTTACTCTTTCTTTCACCGCGTCGATAAGTCCTCCACGCCGATCCAGCTCTATCGCCTCAGCACGAGACCAGCTATAGCAACAGCGCAATCCGGGACAGATATTGACCGAATCCCTTCTTGTTGTCGTGAAGTACTTCTCAAACTCTGCGATGTCGAGTGAGCGATTGAACATAGACTCACTTTCGAGCCATCCCACCACAGACTCGAAATGATCTGATCCTCTCGACTTCTGACCGATCTCGTTCCAATGTGCAAGCCAATAAGTCGCGTAGTGCTGCAAATCAAGGCCAACCGTAGGCCATACGTAACCGGTGGCTGCATACGACAGTTTGAGGTTTGGCGTGACGTGCCAACCAGCCTCGTTGGCGAGCGTTGTTAGTTGATCCATCCGAAACTGGGGCGTGTAGAGCTTTCGCGCCTGTGCGACTATGTCGCCAGGGTACATAGTCAAATGAAGCCCCCATTCATCTGGGTGGAGTGTGGTGGCCGTGTCAAGGGCGATGGACCTCACCGGCAGGTCGAGAAGCTGAACGACGTAGCCCCAACCCTTGTGATATTGGACATGTCCTGGTCCAACTTGTTCCAGGGCACTGTGACATCGCTTGGCGAGCAAACGGGGGTTGTCCTTGCAGACATCAAAAGATTGAAATGGGTTAATGTCTGGAAAGACCAGGTCTACGAAATCTAGAAACTGCTCGGATAGCAGCCCGCCGGTTCCACCGATGGCGGATCCGGCTAGCAGAGCGTTCACATCGTCGATCAGATCGCGCCATAGGACCACTACCGGGACTGGATCGAGCAGGACCTGGGAAACATCGATTCCTTTGCGGCTCGGCCGCAGCTGTTCCATTGAGACCCCAGTGCCCTTGGGCTTGTTCTCGACAATGATCGTCCACTCTTGCCCATAGTTGATGACGCCGTCGTAGCGCGGCTCGCGATCTGACCACGTGACATTATCGGACAGCTCGATTGGTATGTCGGAGATCAACATGCTGATAACGTTGTCGCCAGGACCGAGAAGATGCCCCTGTCTCTGAGTCCGGATGTCGGCGCCTTGTCTCACCAGTTCTGGGAATGGAGGTAATGGCTTGCCAGCATCTGCTTGAAGCTGATAACGTCGGATTCGGTCGGCGAGAGTCCATTGGATCGCGGGTACGAGCCCGAGCAGGGCGAGCCATGCTCTTGTCAAGCGATCTTCGTGGCTCTCACCACGGGACTCGTAAGGGATGAAGTAATTGAGATGGTCGCTCATTGACTGCTCCTTGAGATGGGCAAATATTTGACAGGATCTCGCGGGTCTCTCGCATGTGTTAATAGCATGCAATCGAGACGACAACCAGCGACGGCGGGCAAATCGATCCACATGGGCATGGCACTTTCCACTAGGCACGCCCCCCCCCACTCCACCCCTCATACACCTCCGCCAACGCCGCAACCTCTCGCATCTCCTCATCCCGACCGTGGTTTAGACAGTACAACCCCAGCTCGCGCCAGAACATGCTATCCGGGTGGCCGTCCTCGATTGTGGTGGCTCGTTCCCGCGCCTCGTGTGCTGCCCGGCAGTGCCAGTGGTATGACTCCTCGCAGAGACCAAGGTCATCCAGTGTCATTGCCAGCATCAGGATGACGACTCGGGAATACGGGTCCCGCGCGCTGGCTCCCATCAAGGCTTCAAAGGCGACCTCTGGCTTGCCCAGCGCCATCCACAGCGCGCCCATTGCCACCCACGGCTCCGCCCAAGACTCGTCCAGCCGCGCTGCTCGGGCTGCCCAGCGCTGCGCTGCTCGGTCATATGGTTCCGCCTGCTGAAGAATCGCGCAGGAATCATGGCAGTTCGGGCCAGTTGGCGTGACCACACGGAACCGGCGCAGATCGAGAAGCAATACCATTTGAGCTGAAGCTCACCACACCATCGGGAAACGAGACTCGGCATTGTG
>SDBV01007123.1_pt1 | contig 15339 bp, 7 predicted proteins | sample 2277081 | NCBI WGS metagenome assembly SDBV01 (sample SAMN10402039, study PRJNA504765) | marine sediment metagenome | isolation source: marine sediment core GS10_PC15, 223 cmbsf | place: Arctic Ocean: Southern Knipovich Ridge | collected 2010
TTTGTTATTCGTAATTTTCATCCTGAAAGTGATGTTTTAATTGCTTATGTTCTTTGTGTAACTGCTTAAATATAAGCTTTTTACATCACTTTTCCTTGTTTTATTTTACATATTTAAGTAATAGAACAAAATTGGAACGGTTGCAGGGCAATCATTCAAAACAACTTTAATTATGGCTGAAAACAATCAACGAAACAAACATATTTGCATTCCGGATAATGTACTTCCAAAAATAGTAGTAATTGGAGCCGGTTTTGCGGGTATAAATATTATTAAAAAACTCGAAAATAAGTCCGTTCAAATTATATTAATAGATCAAAACAATTACCACCAATTTCAACCACTTTTATATCAAGTTGCAATTAGTGGACTGGAGCCTGATGCTATCGTTTCACCGATTCGGAAATTATTCAAATCATGCGCAAATGTAATTTACAGAATGGCAAAGGTGGAACATATTGATACTGAGAAAAATTATATTCAAACAGATATTGGATATGTCAAATACGACTATTTGATAATTGCTACAGGGAGCTCTACAAATTATTACGGTTCGAAGAGGATTGAAAAAAATAGCATCGGATTAAAAAGCATAAACGATGCAATTAACCTTAGGAGTTGGATGCTTCAAAATCTAGAAGAGGCTGTTGAAGGGTGTGATGATAAAGCGAAAAAGGCATTAACGAGATTTGTAATTGTAGGTGGGGGCCCTGCCGGAGTTGAAATGGCTGGAGCTATGGCTGAATTTAAAAAATATCTGCTTAGCAATGATTATCCGGAAATTGAGACCGGTTCAATGAAAATATACTTAATTCAATCGGCAGACAGAGTATTGCCGGCTATGTCGGAAAAGGCCTCTAAACATGCTTTGAAGATTTTGAAAAACCTGGATGTAGAAGTTCTTCTCAATAGCAGAGTAAATGATTATGATGGGGAAAATATATCTATTCATACAGTAAATTGTGAAAAAACGATTCAATCACACACCTTAGTTTGGACTGCTGGGGTAAAGGGAAATGTAATTAATGGTATTGATGAAGATGTTATCGTTTCCGGGAACAGATTAAAGGTGAATGAATTCAGCCAAGTGGAAGGTTTTGAAAACGTGTTTGCTATTGGCGATGTGGCAGCCATGATTACTGACGAAAATCCAAAAGGGCATCCGATGGTTGCTCAGGTAGCCATTCAACAAGGTCACGCTCTTGCAAAAAATATCCTTTTTAAAATGAACACGGGAAAGTTTAATGCTCCTTTTAGTTATATTGATAAGGGTTCAATGGCTACAATTGGTAAAAAAGACGCCGTAGCCGATTTGAAAGCAGCTTATCTAAATGGTCGTATCGGATGGCTTCTATGGTCATTTATTCACTTGATTTCCATCACAGGATTCAAAAACAAGATTAAAGTTGGTTTCAATTGGATGATGAAATATTTTTCATACGAAAAAGCAAACCAGCTAATTATCAGAAGATATCATAGAAATAGCTTATGAAAAGTAAAAAAGTAAAATTCATAAATTCTTTGGGGTATGAACTCTCGGCAAGTATTGAACTGCCTGAAAATGAAACGCCTAAAGGTTTCGCTCTTTTCGCTCATTGCTTTACCTGTAACAAAAATTTTACTGCGGTCAGAAATATTGGACGTTCTTTAACAGATAATGGAATTGCTGTTTTAAGATTTGATTTTACCGGTTTAGGCGAAAGCGAAGGGGAATTTGAAAATACAAACTTTTCATCAAACGTAGAAGATTTGATTGCTGCCGCTAAATTTTTAGAAAACAACTATTCTGCGCCTGATATATTGGTAGGGCATTCGCTGGGAGGGGCAGCAGTTATATTTGCTGCTAATCAACTTCCAGGTGTAAAAGCAGTTGTGACAATAGGAGCGCTCTCCAATCCAAAACATGTGTCACGATTATTACAAAGCGGTATGGAAGAAATTATAGCTCATGGTGAAGCAAGAATAATGATAGGTGGCAGGGAGTTTAAAATTAAAAGGCAGTTTCTACAGGATATTCAGGAAAAAAATATGCAGAATTCCGTTCGAAAAATGAACAAAGCGCTATTGGTAATGCATTCTCCGCAGGACACAACTGTAGGTATTGAAAATGCTGAACAAATATACAAGGCCGATTGGCATCCGAAAAGTTTTATTTCCCTCGATGGTGCAGATCACCTGCTTTCCAATAAAGAAGATTCTATATATGTAGGCCAGATGATTGCTACATGGTCAGGAAAGTATATAGCTCAGACAACAAGTATTAGCCATGAAAACTTTTGATCCCTAAACGATATTCAACTCAAAATCGCATTAGAAACCAGTGTAGCCAATATATCAGATTTATTGACGAAGTAACTAAATTTTGTGCCATCAACAACAGGTACATTTTCCAGCCCTTCCTGTTTTAAATAATTGAGCACTTCATCGGTTTTGGTTTTGGGATCAACATGAGAATCCTCAATGCCGGCTAAATTATCAGTTAGTTCGGTATAAGAAAAAGATGAGACATGAAAATTAAAGACTTGCCCTGTGAAGACACTACTCTCCATCCACCCATCAAACTTACCATCCTTGATAAAAACTACTTGTTTGATACCAAGGACAGCAACGTACTTAAGCAACATTTCTTTACTGTAGTGAATATGATTGACAATAGCCATCACATCCAGATGTTTGATGACTTGATTTCTGAGCTTATCCTGTAGCTCCATCAATTTAGACGTCCCTCCCTTGGTGATCATTTCATCATTGCCTTCAAATGCCTCTACGGTCAAATCCGTCCGGGCAAATGTTTGAATTTCCGTTGTTTTAATTTGTTCTCCAATTTCCAACCAACTTCCGATCTTTAAACTTCGACCTTCTACAGCCATTTGATAGAGCCCTTCCACTTTGGACTTGAACACAATCAAAATTAGGATAATAAATATCGGCCAAACCAATTGCTCTATGATCGGCATCCAGGTAGATAAAGATTCCATTAGCTTATTTTTTTTTAGTTGATGATTTAGATTATCCAAATTAAGCATAATAAAGGAGACATTAACGAAAATCCTACTGCTTTATCCCGCCAAGTTATTTCATTCTAGCCTCTTGGGGATTTATATAAGCGAAACAGAGGCAATTCAGGCTTAGGAATTGAGGGTTTTGAGCTAAATATTGGAGCCTCATTTGGGATCGTGATCCCAGTCATAATCCCATTTCTCCATATAATATTCTGCCTCCCGAAATTCATCATTTCGTTGTTCAAGCAGCTTTTCTAATTCAGCATTTAGCTCTTTTTGTAAAGTGGTTGATTCAGCTTTGTTTACGAGGTTGTTCATCTGAAAAGGATCTGTCAGATTATCATAAAGCAACCATGGGCCGCTCAAATCCCTGACGAAAGTGTAACGCTCTGTACGCACACCACGATATTCTTTTCCTCCAATGCTTCTTTTCCATTGATGAAAAGGTACGGGACACGTGATTAATCCTGCCTTAACATCAGGTTTTTCGCCTCCAAGAAGAAAAGGATCAAAACTTACCCCCTCAACGCTGGAAGGAATATTAATGCCCGATAATCCCAAAAGCGTAGGCATAATATCCGGAGTTGAAAATGGTGCGCTAACCTTCCTGGGCCGTGTTCCCAATTTCCCGGGATATTTTAATAAGAAAGGAACTAAAATAGATTCATCCCATGGTTTCTGCTTTTTTGTTTGTTTATGTGAGTACAACATATCTCCATGATCAGAAGTAAATACAAAAATGGTGTTGTCCTCAAGATCTGATTCTTTAATGGCTGTTTGCAGATGTCCGATGCAGTCGTCAAGCGCTGAACAGTGCGCGTAATATCCACTAAGATCTTTTTTCGCTTTTTGTATCTTTGATTCAGGCACATTTTGACGAACGTTCATTTCAGCCGGATCGTACATTTCTCTAAAGCGGTCGGGAGCCGTTTCATAGGGCGCATGTGGTGGCCCCCATGAAAGAAACAGGATGAAAGGCGCCTGTTTATTGTTTTTTATAAATGAGATGGCCGAATCGGTCTGAGCAATGGCGTCATATCCCTTCCAGCTATGTTTTTCATCGTTCGCATCATAATAAATAGAATTATTATATTGATGGGTGGTTTCGCACACTTTCCAATAATCAAATCCCTGACGGCGCTCTTTGGGAACCGGGAGCAGGCGATGTTCGTTCATATCTTCACCATTGGCATGTCCGTTGAGATGCCATTTTCCAATATATGCGGTTTGATACCCTTGTTCCTTATACACTTCCGCGATACTTAAGGCATCGTTTGAAAGGGGTTTGTCATTATGAAAAAGGCCATGGCTAAGTGGATATTGACCGGTGATAATGGATGCCCTGGCAGGTGTGCACACCGAACATGTGGATATGGCAGTAGTAAAATTAACTGCTTCGGTGGCCAATTTATCTAAGTGAGGCGTTTTTATCTGCTGGTTTCCAGTATAACCAAGAGCCTGGGCGCGCCATTGATCTGCAAGTACAAAAACAACATTTGGCTTTTGATTCTCTTTTGGTACACAGGAGATCAGTAAGACACTACATATTACGGGTATTGCTATTTTAGAGATAACCATTTTTATAAATGTCAAAAAGATTTTTGTTTTCACACGATCATCGGTACAAATGTGTAGCTGTCTTCTAAAAGTAAATATTAATCCCTAAGGTTCAAAGGCGCTGAGATTTCTTTGCGATTAACCGTCATTGTGGTGATTTCAAAAACAACGAATCGTATTCAATAAACAACTCAAAAGGAAAGAATGGGAAATTCTATGCTCTGTGGAGTATTATAGTTTGAAGTTTCGCACCTAAAACTAATTTATTTAATATTAAGGACTTATATATTTTATAATAATTAGATATTCTTATTAATCATCACTTTATGAAATTCATTCTATTCTTTGTTTTCTCTGCGAAACTTCAGTAATAGTCAGCCACATAATAATGATTTATTTTTTTGCGTCAATCACAAAAGTCTCAATGCCATATTGTCCCACTTTCATCAATGAAATTTCTTCAGGGTTTTCTTCGATGATGTTTGTTTTATGTATTTGTCCAAGATTGAAAAATGAATTTAATTTTATGGAAGATGCCTTACCCGCCGTATCGTACATCCTCAAGGCTAACTGATTTGAATCTTCAGCCTTTTTAATTGCCGTAACGATTACATTTTCCTTGTCAATATTGAAGAAACTAAGGCGTAGCGGCAGGCTGGCATTAAACATTTTGTTTGGATATACGATAGCTGTAATTGGCTCATTTTGTTGTTTGGCAATTCTGGAACCGGAAATGTCACCGTAGCTATTTGAGGTCAGGATATGTTGAAAATTGTGATTGCCTGCTTGTGAATATTCATTTCCTTCCCAATGACAAGACCTTCTACTGGCCAGTAAAATATGCTGTAATAGGTTTGTTTTGTGTTCTCTGGCCGGATCAATCCAATCCGCTACGGCTACAGAAGAGCTCAATGTTATAGTCATTTCATCATCCGAAGCCGATATCCAATCAAGAATTGCTCTTGGATGTACATCTTTACAAAGGGGTGTATACCGTTCGCCGGCAGTCGTAATTTCATCTCTGCCAACCTGAACACTGCCAAATGGCACCTCATAGGTTATTTTTGGAGAATCCATATCCAGCGGGAAGGCTGTTCTAAACTCGCGATACATTTCTCCTGTCCAGTTGAGTAATTTTGTTTCAAAAAGAATGCGTTTCAAATTATGATAAATGGTGACATGCTGCTCCACAATGGCTAGTGATAGTTGCTGTTTTATCCGATAAACGGAATACACAGCGCCAGATTGCAGGATTTCCCATTCCGGATCATGTGCGCTTATCTGATCAAAAAAGTTCATAGTGGGTTGTTGCACATCACCGAATTCTCCAGCTCCATTACCCACAGATTGTAGTGTGAATACATCTCCAACCATATAGTTATCTGATTTGAATAGATTCCTTTTGAGTTCTTTGTCAAATATTTGCGAGATGCCTCCTTTTTCAAAAGTTACCTTATAGAAAATGTTTTCATAAGTCGATAGGTTTTTGTCCTTTTCTTCAGGCGCAGGTTTTGTCATTGACATCTGGATATAATAGGTATGATATCCGATGGAAGGGACATTTGCCACAAAAGTGATGTCTGTCGATTTAACACTCCCATCTGAATAATATTCGGGATTGGATAGTTGGGAAGGAATTATTTTTTTATCTGATGTAGAGACTTTTAAGTTATTAGCTTCTCCTTGCTGCAACTGGATATTAATCGTCACAGGATCTGTTCTTTCCCAGGACAGACTGTTAAACAGAACCACAGGAATGCCCAATTGCTCATCAGTTTTGATTTGACCGGCAATAAATGTTGTTGCCTTGTTCAATAGTTTTTCCCCTAATTCTTTTGACTTAACAAGCTTTTCTTTGAATAGATTATCCGTTATATCGCCATCGTGACCTCCCCATCCATGATCGGGATAAATTTTGTTTTCCCATGCAGCATTGATTTCCCGGGAAGGGTAGGGCATTCTTTTTGCATCCAGTATGCCGGCAACAGCTAAGAATTTCTCTGCTGCAGGAATTAGCTTTGATCCCTCTCTGCTTGCGCTTATAGCCTCGTGATGGCTGGGGCCATGAATATAAAGCCACACATTTGGTCGTTCTCCATGAATGGTATCGGCATTCAGAGCATTTTTTTCTGCTAAAGGCAAGAACTCGTCCATTGTCATCAGTTCCATGTTGGGGAAATGCACGGCTTGCACATCTCCTTTATCGTTCTTTACACCTTCAAATCCATTCCAGGAATCAATAAAATCAGTATAATCAATGGCAGGAAGCATGTCCTGGCTGGATAACAATGGGGTTTGATTTTGACTGTTATCATAATACTGATTCCAAAATACTACCTGCTCAGCGCCATATTTAATTTTGCTCCCCATTTCTTTGGACAGATGTATAAGATCATTGCCATAGTGGCCGGGTGAATAGGTAAATACGGAACTGCCATCAGGGCTTTGCCAATGAAACATACCTTTTGCATGACGACTTATGACCATGTATTCCACACCCGCTTTCTTGAGTATTTGAGGCGTTTGCAAGGATTTGCCGGGCACATCTACATTCCAATAAACCTTTGAATCATAGCCGCCAAAGGTCTTCTTGACCCACTTTTTTCCAAGATATAACTGGCGTACCTGGTCTTCGGCATCATACATATCTTCGTAAGGGCAGTTGTATGTAGCGCCTACGGAAATAAGCTGACTTTTGAGTAGTGTGGTGATTTTGTCCCTCGCTTCGGGATGACGACCGAGGTATTCCCGTAGCATTAATGCGTCTTCGATATCAAATCCATAATCTGTACGCTCAAATGCATCTTTTATAATTGGTGTTAATAGCAAGGTATCACGGAGCATAATACAGACTTCAGGCCTGTCAACCCAGGCAATATCCTGATGACTGGAATTCATGATGGCAACCTTGCCGTCTTTATGCCTACGGTCAAAAAAATCATCGAATGCTGTAAAGTATTCCGGGCGATAGGCTTTCGCCAGAACAGCATTCCATCCTTTTTGAATCCATGCTTTGCTGTGCAAAATATACGACCCTTCGATATCTGTTTGGGTAGTAATACCATTTTTATTGGGAAAATTGATGTTTAAGGCAACGTCATTGCAAATTATTGAAAAGTGATTTTTTGGAGGCTTGGCCTTTATCGTTGCCTTGGCGATCTCGCCATCTATTATAAAAGTCGCTTTTTTACTTTTTTTCTCGTCGCTAATTACCTGAAGGATTTTTCCTTCAAAATGTCCCGGAGCATCAATATGCAACCACTCTCCGTCATGTATAATGCTGAAAGCCATTTCATTTTCTGCGGCTACTTTTAGGCGTGAAACGACATCCGTTCCCTGAAATATCATGAACCATGAATTGCTCCCTTTCTTATGACCTGTTACCTTGATTTTGGCGGGAGCGCCTTTTTTTATCATGCCTATCGGGACAGTTAAGCGGAATGCCCCTATTCCATCACCGTTATGATCTCTTTTATAAAGAAGATATTCTGCGTGGCCATTGCCGGGGTTTTCCAATATTTTTAAGGCGCCATCTTCATTGGCCTGGAAAGTCAGCAAAGGCTGATCGTAAAGCTCAATATCATATGGCTCACGTAAATTCAGATCTATATCTGACAAAAAGAAAAAAGCAACCTTTTCCCGGTCGTAATTTAGCGGAACCTTTCCGCTTAAAAATTCAAAACCCATTTTACCCGTTGACGCCCTGGATATCATGGCCTGGCCTAAGTCTTCCCTGAGGGAGGGATAACTGTACTCCCCCCCACTTATTCTTTGAGAATAGCCTTCTATGTCATTTTTGCATATTGTGTACAAACGGTAATTGACATTAATCTCATGAATGTGATCGTGTCCATTGTTTCCATTATGCGCGTTTGTATTGGAGGATATCAAGCATGAGGCTAAAAAAATAAAACTGAAAAGTGGCCGAAAGGAGTTCATGTTAATTGATATTTTCCTTTATCAGAAATTTCATAGTTATTGTCCTGCTAGTTTCAAAAGTAAACAATTTTTGCTTTAAAGCCTTTCAATAGCTCATTTTGTAATAATTCCGGACTCAGTATTTTGACAATTTCAAAATATAATTGCAAGTCAAATAATGAGTCCAAGCAGAAAAGTAAAACACCCCTGAATCACCTGCTGCGGTTTGCTAAAGCTACGCGGCAACGAAGAAGGGGACTTTGCAGAGTTTGTTGATTTTCAATGACTTCCCCTCTTTAGGGGCAGAGGCAAAAAAAATACTTTTTGAAACGAGGGATTTTTGTTGTACACCTTGATAAATTAAATACTGATATCTCTGAAATATTTGATGTTGGCTACAACAAATCCAAATACGGCAATTATAATTCCATACATAAAAATGTTGTAGGATAATCGCAGGAATTTATATTTTTTACCTAAAACTTTTCCAAGGAAATAGATGTCATCAATCAGGCTTGAATACAAATAATTTGAATCGTTCATCATCTCCATCATACCCCATTTGTAATCATCTCGATTCATGCCATGGAAATTGCCAAAGAACAGGAGATTTGTATTTTTATCTTCGATATCTTTCCTGGTAAATTTTCCTTTTGTCACATTGGGTCGTAAAGCCATAATGGCAAAAACTATGGTAACCACATTGATGGTTAAGATCATGTATGTAGGAATGACAAGGTGATCATGACTGTCAAGTGATTTTATCAGGCCGCTAATGATGATGGAAATGATTATGGAATTGACAGAAATGAGTATGTTGGCTTTGTTATCGGCCATGGCGCTCAATTGAAGATGATTCCTGGAAGTCAGACGAAACATGGTTTCTATTCCCCGGTCCGGTCTACCTTCTACCTTTTTCAATTTCTTTTTCAGTTCTTTGATTTTCTCCGGGTCGAGATGCAGATCTTTACCGATAGCTTCATCCTGCATGCGACCGAGCTTTTTGAGCATTTTAGATTGAGATTCTATGTTTTTCGCCACTTTTGGGCCAAGAACAGTCTTGCCATATTCGGTATAATATTGATGGGATTTCAGGAAGTCAAGATTTTGTTGATACCATTCTGAGTCAATTATTTTTTTGTCACTGGACTTCTCCTGTTCACTTTTTAAGAGAAGTAAATAATCGAAATATGATTTTTTTGAAAGGTGAAAAAAATCAGCATCATTCAGCACCCGTTCTGTCAATGTTATGGGTTTTTGCTCGTGTCTGGTGGAGTTAATCCCGGAAACAACCTTCTCGGTTTTATCTAAATCATAATTATGCTTCGCTAAAAACTCTTTGGCAATTTCTATGCTTTTTTCTTCATGATTATCATAAAGAAATTTAAACCCTGTGTCATGAAACCAGGCTGAAAGCAACAGAATTTCCTTTTCTTCTTCAGTGAGATTGGCATAATTCCCTATATTATCGGCTGCTTTTACAACCTCTCTGGTATGATTTAGGTTATGATACACCATCATTTCGGGAAGTGAGAGAAGTATGTCGGTAACGGCCTTCTCTGCTTTGATTAGAATAGTCGGTGAATCTTCCATTTAATTTTAGGATTAAAAATAAAGTTGAATATAAAAATAAATTATGAGTCAATGCAAATTAAATATATTTAAAAGAAGAAGCCCATTCGAAGGTATAAAGCATCCTCGTCAAGTGTTGATCTGGAATAATCAAGCCCAAATGAGATTTTATTTAAAGGCGCTAACCAAATACCGCCTCCCCATGCACGATGCATTTTGTTGGATTTTCCGGTATCGGTCGATGGATCATCTTCCACCCACACTCTTCCGAAGTCGTGAAAAAGGACCAAGCCTACTGAGGTTGGAATAAGCGGATTATTAATGTTAAATAGTTTTATTCTTAAATCGGAGTTTTGATAAAATGAGTGACTGCCGTATAATCTGAATTTACGCACTCCACGAAACGTATTCGTGCCACCACTTTTGGCTGCATGGTAAAATTCAAAATCGTCATTGGTAAAAGTACCCCCTGTTCTTAAGGCAAGGGTGGTTTTAAGAAACCTGCCAAAGGTATAATAATACGAAATGTCTGTACGTATGCGTTGAAAATTGACATCTATTTCCTTGTCATCTACATCTTCGAGGCCAATCATGTATATCTGCCATCTTATTCCTTCCAATGGAAAATACGTGCTATTTGTATTGTCAAAAGTATAGCTTCCATAAAGTGCCACATAATGACGTTGCACATCCAAAAGGTCATAGGTAAGCGAGTCGGCATACGTAATGATAAATCGATCCTGATCTTGATTCAGATCGTTTAAGTCGGATTTTACATTTATAGATTGATAGCCGCCCCCAATTAAAAAATGATGTAAGTCATTCTCAGATTTTCGTTCAAATTCCGGATAAAAAATATACTGAACATATCTGGAGCTATAATATCTTGAATCTATCTCAAATTTTTCCTTATCAAATATTGTCTCATTTCCATAGCCATAAAAATAATCCGTATAGCTGGGCGCAAAAATATTAGCATTGATTACTAAATCCCATTTCCCTATCATTTCGGTAAATGTCCCAGAATAGGAAAAATCATATGATTTGGAGTAAGGGGCAATATCTGCTTTTATCATATGTTTTGATTTAAAAGGATCTTTCCTAAATCCTTGTCTTTTAAACATTACTCCAGCTCCTATAAAAATGCCATCATCCGGATTATAGCCGGGATATAATATCGGAGTTGGCATGCTATATCGAAATTGCTTGCGATTATAATCATTGATCAGGGGATTCTTGTCGCTTGTCAAATCCTTGATTTCTCCTTTTTGTGATATGCTTGTGTTTGATTTTTTATCATATAATATGGTCTGCTTCCCCATTCCGGATACATAGGATTGATCATTGATGGTATCATTCCCTTTACCACCAATTATTCTTATTTTTATGCTTTTAGAGACATCTCCGGCGATATCAAATTTATCTTCCCCATTCAATCCATAAAGCCGAATTTCTGAAGTTTCCGAACGATGAAAAGTCCGTTCATACATCTTTCTCTTGATTTCATCTGATTTGGACTTCAATAAATAAACAATCACCCTGGTCTGATCGTCATCGATCCTGTCAACCACAAAATGCTCATTCTTATCTGAGCCCAATACATTTACTTCTGTTGAGATAAAAGAATAATAGCTCGATGCATATTTCACCAGATCATCTCGCCTGATTTTTAGTTTCCTGATAATTTCTTCTCCCCGGATATCAAAAATCTCTTTTGGAAAATCTCTTATGGCCTTCTCAATTACATCATCAGTAATTCGATTTTGAAGGTCTTTTGCTATGGTTATCCAGGTTTCTTTGTTTGGTTCATTGACAAAAGACCGGTCAAAATACTTTCCATTAAAATTAAAGCCATTTATATCTCTTATTTCAGAATGAAAACCTTGAAATTTTGAAATTCCCCAATTGAGTGATGCAAGTTTAAGCAACCATCCATCAGACCAAAAAAAGGTCTGGTCCCGGTCCCTGGGAATTGGCCTGTAATATGTATCCCCCATTTCATCCTTAAATTTAGCCCATCGCCATTGATCATCATGCCTGTCCCAGTCACCTATCAACATATCAAAAAGTCGTGATCTTAGGGCAAATTCCTGATCGACATAATGGTCGCCGTCTTTTCGGGTTTCTTTGAGCACCTCAAATGTATTTACAATATCTTTTGACCTTCCGAAGCTCTCAATATCTTCGCGGTTTTTCGCCGGTCGCTCTTCGAATAGATACAATCCATTTCCGAAAGTATGCCTGTAAATTCCAAGCCGGGGGTCATCTGGCAAATAGAATAACTTTGGGTTTGTATGGTAAATTCCGGCGGCTTCTGCCATAGAGGGAATCGCAAATGCTCCGTAAGGATGAGCTGCTGAAATTTGATCAATTACAATATCAACAGCCACCGTATTTCTCAGCTCGGCAGGGACTGCGTTTTCAGGGTATTTTTCAATCGACCTCAACACATAATGCTTTTTGTCCTTGCTCTCCAGTCGCAATGATTTTGTTTGCTGGCCTCCACCTTTTTTCAGGATTTTAAATCCACCCATTTCTTTTCCAATATCAAAATATGGAATGTTGGGAATTTCAGTCACCCATTCTTTTCGGTAATTATTGCCCAGCATTCCGGCCCGATTTCTTTTTTTTGTGTACATCCCCGAGGCAAAAGTTGTGATGACAGAATCACTATAATCCAGATTTTCCATTGGAATGATTTCCTCTTTTGCTTTTTTTGGTAATCCCTGAAACAACAATTCTTGAAATAACAATTCTGGCTTATCATCATTAAGTCCCCAGTATTGTACATAACACGCTCCATTATTACTAAAAAGTAAGCGACCAAAGCCGCGTTTTCCAGAAGCAAAAATTGCCTTTTTCTGAGCTACATCTTCACCTTTCGAGTAGGATCCACTATTTATAAAATGGATGTTTTCACGATGATGATATTCCAGTGTTTTTTCATGTGCTGAAAGATAAATGATGTTTTCATGGTTTTTCATGATGTCGCGCATCGTGTTGATGAAGCTCTTATATTTTGGATTTGATAGATCCTGACCACCACCAATCCATGATCTGTACAAAACATTCATACTCCCCAAAATAGGCAATGGGATGAAATGCGATTTCGCAGGGAAATATCCCCCATGTTTTGCATTGCCTTCCAGGCTGTGATAACCAGCGACAATTATTGTTTTGGAATTATTTCGTTTGATGGCATCATCGAGATTTAAGTAAAAGTCCAGATTAGTTTCTACTCCGCATCCATCTTCTGTTTTCGGTTTTTCCCAATCGTGAAATAACCATTGGGTATCAATTAGCAACAACATTAAATTTTCACCTATTTCAATTTCTTCAGGTCCCGGACACCCATATGCCGGTTGTATTATATTTCCCTGTTCGAGTTCTTCTTCAATTATTTCCTCCAAAATGCGGACGCTTTCCATTCCCTTTTTGCTTCCATTTGCCCATTCATGAGGTCCCATTACTCCATAATACTTTCCTTTCAGTCCATTAAAAAAATCATATCTTCTTTTTAACAGGGCTCTGTTTTCCATCGTTTTTTTTGAAGAATCAGTGTCAAATGTTGATTTTCGTAAACTATTGTTTCCCAACAATAAAAGCGTGGATTTCTTGCCGGATGCTTCCATCTGATCAGCTAAAAGTTGTCCGATAGTTGATTCCTCAAGCCTGACTTCATCAGAACCTCCCAGGAAATAAATGGTATGTGATACATCATCGATTTGCGATGGTGGGAGCTGTTGATTTTAAAAAAATCTTTGTTTACAGCACATGCACAAAAGATGAAAATAAAAATTATACTGGTCAGTAGTCGTAATTTGTTCATCAATTCATTTATACAATTTGCTTAATTTCATAATTATAAATTAAAAAAAATAGAAATTGACGGTTTTTGTTGATTAAACTATAAAATAGATACAAGTAAAATTCAATTGTAAATAAATGCAAACCGTGATAGAATCTTACAATTGATTTTTATCGATCAAATTTTATTTACATGTTCATGAATAATTATTGATATTTGGAGACTTTTTTATAAAAGATATAGCGCGCGGAATGAAGAGTAGAATTTACACATTTTTAACCATAATTGCAGCTCACTTGTACTTACACGGGCATGCTCAGGATTTTGTAGTTTCAGATTCCATCACAAGGTATCATCAACTGACAGATGATGAGGAATTTACGACAGCTGCCAAAATGGCTTTTAAAATAGCCAATTATTATGTCGATTCCGCTGAGCTTCCAATAGCAAAAAAATACTATGACTTTGCTTCTTTAAGCGCTAATAAAGGGGAACAAGTAGTGCTGGAAGCTCGTGCGATGTTCAAGTTGGGAATGACTGAAAAGAGAATGGCAGAATCAGGCGCTTATTCCATGGAGGAAGAACAACAGTATTTTAAGGATTGCATCAAAAGTTTGAAGAGGGCGCACAATTTATTTAAAAAAAGTAATATGTCTGGGGGTTATGAAGATGTCATGGCCATGATTCACGGAGGGGAAGCTCAACATATTTTAGGGGATTATAAGGATTCTGCAAATGCATTGCAAACAGCTTTGAAGTATGCACAAAGAAACAGATATAATGATTTGGCCTTGAAAGCCAGTAATTTAATGTCACAGAATTACGCCGAACTTGATGATGATGAAAACGAAGCCTATTATCACTCCGTTTATAAAAACTATCAGGAATTCTTTATATCAAAGGATTCATTGGCCCAATCTGTCGATGAAATTGAAAAACTTGAGAGTACCAATCAAATCCAAAAAACTGATCTTGAGTTAAAAATGACAGAAATAAATAATAAGAATCTGCAACTTGAGAATCAGAATGCCATAGCCGAAATTAACCAGGCTATAATAAAGCAACAAAAGCTTGAAAGTAGATTGATGGTCGGCGGTATTGGCGTCATATTTATTTTTTTGGTGGTGGCCATTATTACCCTCCAATATAAAAGAAAGACCAATAAAAAGCTCGAAGCGCAAAACAAACAAATCCTCAGGCAAAAATCATTAATTGAAGTAAGGCAAAAAGAGCTGAAAGCAGAAAAAGCCCGTACTGATGCTTTGTTACTAAATATATTGCCTGAACTTGTGGCTGACGAGCTGAGAAAAAATAAAAAAGTAGTCCCCAGGTATTATAAGATGGTGACTATTATGTTTACTGATTTCAAAGGATTTACCAAGATTGCCGCTCAAATGAGTCCGGGAGAGATCGTGAAAGAATTGGATGCATGCTTTATCGCCTTTGACCAAATCATAGAAAGATATGAACAGTCCGTTGGGA
>SDBV01007125.1_pt1 | contig 15336 bp, 17 predicted proteins | sample 2277081 | NCBI WGS metagenome assembly SDBV01 (sample SAMN10402039, study PRJNA504765) | marine sediment metagenome | isolation source: marine sediment core GS10_PC15, 223 cmbsf | place: Arctic Ocean: Southern Knipovich Ridge | collected 2010
ACATCATCAATTCTTAAAATCATAACAGCAACTTCACTTGCAGAGTTGATTGCTTGGCTTTTTATTTTATATGGTTCAATAATCTTAGCTTCTAAAACATTATCAACTTTATTTTCAAATAAATTCAAACCTGCATTTCTTTCACCTGCATCGTGTCTTGATCTTAATTCTGTTAAAACATCAATTGGATCAATTCCTGCATTTTCTGCCAATGTAATAGGTATAAATTCTAAAGCAGATGCAAATTCTTCAATTGCTAATTGTTCTCTCCCACTTAAAGATTGTCCAAATTCTCTTAATCTTTTAGCTAATTCAATCTCAATTGCTCCACCGCCAGGAACAACTAAGCCCACTTCCAAAGAACATATAACATCTCCCAGTCCATCCATCAAAGCTCTTTCAATCTCATCAATAACATGACTTGTTCCACCATGAATTAAAATTGTCAGTGCTTTTGGATTTTGACAGCCCCTAACATGTGTAAAGACATCCTCCCCTGTCTTAACTTCTTCAACAACCTGCGCATCTCCTAATTCAAAAGGAGTTAATTCATTTAAATTACTAACAATTTTTCCACTTGTGGCTTTGGATATCTTTTCCATATCACTTTTAGCAACTCTTCTACATGCATAAATTCCTTCTTTAGATAATAAATATTGAGCAAAATCATCAATTCCTTTTTGACAAAAAAGAACATTTGCTCCAGAATCTTTAACTTTATTTACCATTTCTTTTATATCTCTTTCTTCTTGGTTAATGAAATTCTGTAATTGTTCAGGAGAAGAAATTGAAATCTTTGTATCAATTTCTGGATTTCTTAATTCCAAGGGAAAATCAATCAATGCAATTTTAGCATCTCTAACTGTTTTAGGCATATCATGTGAAACTTTTTCTTTATCTAATACAACTCCTGAAATAAGCTCTGTATCCTTAATCCCCTTTCCTTTTGATTTTTCAATTTTAATATTATCAATATCTATTTTACCTTCACTTTCAATCTGTTTAACAGCTTTAACAATCATATCTGCAAATTTTTCTTTTGAACTTTCAGCACCTTTACCAGTCATAGCAGTCATTGCAATTTGCCTTAAAATTTCTTCATCAGAAGAATTTATTCTAAAAGCAATTTCTTTTAATATTTCCTGGCATTTTTCAGCTGCAATCTTATAACCTTTTGTAATAATAGTTGGGTGGATATTCATATCTAGTAATTTCTCTGCATTTTCTAGTAATTTCCCAGCAATCATAACAGCTGTTGTTGTTCCATCTCCAACTTCGCTCTCTTGTGTTTTTGCAATCTCCACCATCATACGGGCAGCAGGATGTTCTATTTGCATCTCATTAAGAATAGTTACTCCATCATTTGTAACAATTATTTCATTTGTAGGAGAAACAAGCATCTTATCCATTCCTTTTGGACCTAAAGTGGTCTTTACAATCTCAGAAACCATTTTTGCAGCCAAAATATTGTTTCTTTGAGCATCTTTTCCCATAATCCTTTGAATGTCTTCAGGCATAAGTACAACTGGTTTGTCTGTCATTTTATTCTAAAATTTTAATCTCTAATCCTTTTGGTAAATAAGGTTTTATTTTATTTAGGTGATCTTTATTAGGTTTCATTTGATAACTATTGCTTTCACCTGAAATACAAAAAGTATCTCCAAGCAATTGACAAAAACCCATTCCAACAACCTGATAATCGTTTCCCTCTAATATTCTTCCAATTTTAGAAATTATTGGTCTTATCTCAGAATTTAATACAAGATCTGATTGCGCTCTTTGAAGTACTTGCCTATAAGATTCTTCCTTAGTCCTTCCTATCTTAAAAAAAACCTCTTCACCTACATACAATTGTACAAACCTTACTACATCTTCTCTTGGGATAGAAATTTCTTTATCTGCCATATTAATTATCTAGCAAAACCTTTATTTAAGGATTATTATATTTTACAATATATCTTAAAATGTTGGTAAAATTTATAAGTAAGCGACCCTATTTAAAACCATGAAAAAGATACTAGTTGCAGACATCATGACTCGGGATCCAATCATTATTAACCCAGATACAAATCTTTTAGAGTGCGCTAAGAAAATGGTTAAAAAAAAGGTAGGGAGCCTTTTAATTGTTGATGGGAAAAAATTAGTAGGTTTTATTTCTAGGCAAGATATTCTATGGGCATTAGTAAAAAAATCAAAAGCAGATCTTTCCACTATAAATGCTATAGACATTTCACCAAAGAAGATAGCCACGATAAAACCTTCTGCCACAATCCAAGAAGCTTTGAGTAAAATGAAAAAATTAAAGTTTGATAGACTTCCTGTTATACAAGAAAAGAAACTTATGGGAATGTTAACTGTAAAAGATATTTTGAACTTTAACCCGGAATATTATCCAGAACTAGACGAATTTGCGCAAATTAGAGAAGAAACACAAAAATTAGAGAGGGTAAAAAAATCAAAAAGCAGAGTTATGACAGAGGGTATATGTTCGGAATGTGGGAATCATAATCTTTTGTATAAGGAAAACGGGATGATGGTTTGCCTTTCGTGTGCTGATTCTATGTAATTAGTTAAATATTTAAATCAGATTTTATTCTTTATATCATGGCAGAAAAAGATCAAATTTTCTCAAGTAAAATGAAATACGATGGATATACATCTTTCAAAGATTTCTATAGATTTTGTTATGATTGGTTAAAAGAAGAAACAGAATTAGATGTCGCAGAAACAAAATATATTGAGAAATTAAAAGGGGATTCAAAAGATATTGATATTGAGTGGATAGGGGTAAGAAAAGTGACTGACTATTTTAAATTCCAAATTAAAGTAGTATTCAGGATTTTAAAATTAAAAGATGTAGAGATAACTCGAGGGGGAGTAAAAATAGGAACAAATCAAGGATCTGTGGAAATAAAAGTAACAGGAACTTTAATAAGAGATTATGAAGGTAAATTTGAAGTTACTGCTCATAAGAAGTTTTTGAGAAGCATATATGAAAAGTGGGTAATTCCTTCAAGAATAGAACAATTCGAAGAGAAACTAATATCTGATTGTGATGAGTTTCTTTCACAAGCTAAAGCTTACCTTGATTTAGAGGGTAAAAGATAGAATTTCTATCACAGAAATCTTTAAATATAAATCTAAATTATTTTTAACATGAAGAAGATAGTTATCTTATTGTTAATCAGTTTAATCTTACCTACAATTTGGGCAGTTAACTTAGAAATCAATAAGACGAGTGAAAATGAAGTAATGATTTTAGATCTAGATACCCCTGCAACTTTTGATTTAACAATAAAAAACAATGGTGCTTCAGATGAATTTGAATTTTATACTTTTTTTGCCCTCTTAGAAGAACCAAAAGAATTTATTTCAATTAACAGTGGAGAAACAAAGAATATCACAGTCAAAATTTTACCTACTTACACCTTAAGAACTGGGTTTTCAACTTTTGATTTGGTTATTAGGGGAAGAGATAAAACAGAAACAGAAAAACAATTAACAATAAGAATAATAAATTTAGAAGATGCGTTTGAAATAGGTTCTGGAGAAATAGATTTAAGTACAAAAGAATTAGAAATTTATATTCATAATAAAGTAAATTTTGATTTTGATTTTATTACTGCTAAATTTTCTTCTCCTTTTTTTGAATTCGAAGAGAGTTTTGCTTTAGGTCAAAATCAAAGACAAAATTTTTATGTTGATTTAAATCAAGAAGATTACAAAAAGATTATAGCTGGTTTTTATACTTTAAAAGTAGAATTAACAACAAAAGGTAAAACTTCAGAAATCGAAGGAATTATAAAATTTGTTGAGAAAGATCTTGTAACAACAATAAGAAAAGAATCAGGATTAATAATCAGTAAAAAAATAATTGAAAAAACTAATGAAGGAAATATTCTTGCTTCTTCAGAAACAGTTATTAAAAAAAATATTATTTCTAGATTATTTACTAGTTTTAGTCCAGAACCAGACATTGTAGAAAGAGAAGGTTTGAAGGTTTATTATTCTTGGGTGAGGGAAATAAAACCAGGAGAATCTTTAAAAATAATTGTAAGAACTAATTGGTTGATTCCCTTCTTAATAATATTTTTTGTTGTAGCAATAGTTGTATTTGCCAAAAAATTCTCAAAGAGAAACATGAATCTAAGAAAAAAAGTAACTTTTGTTAGAGCTAAAGGAGGAGAATTTGCATTAAAAGTTTCTTTATTTGTACACGCTAAAAAATATATTGAAAAAGTTCAGATTATCGACAGGCTCCCATCATTAGTAAAAATTTATGAAAAATTTGGAGGAGAAATTCCAACAAAAGTTGACGAAGCTAATAGAAGAATTGAATGGCATTTTGAAAAATTAGAAGCAGGAGAAATAAGAGTCATATCATATATAATTTATTCTAAAATTGGTGTTTTAGGCAAATTTGCTTTACCGTCTGCAATAGCAATCTTTCAAAGAGAAGGAGAAATTAAAGAAGAGCAATCTAATCGTGCATTTTTTATGGCAGAGCAAAGAACTAAAGATGAAGAAGATTAATTATACTTTCTAAGATACTTTCTATTAATATCTTTAGTCTTTGTACTATCTCCTCTTAAAGTAAGCATAACCTCTTCTGGTTTGGCCCAAAGATGATAAATATTAACCACATGATAAGGAGAAGGTCCAAGATCCTCTCCCATATTCTTATTTAAACGTTCTTGAATCATTCTTGGAACGCCATCTAGACCATCTAGACTTTTGGGAACGACATTGTCCTTTCTCATTACAGTTTCATTACCAGATAAATTAACAAAAGGTAATTTTATTTTTTCTTTAAGCCTCATACTCTTATTTAGATCCATATATTATAAGATTAATCATAATAGAACATATAATAAGAACTTTTAAAAACGAGATAACTCCTAAAAATAGTGTATAGCCACATGACATGTCTGGTGGTCGCACACTCATAAATAAAAGTTATGTTTTTATATATTAAAAACATATAATTATATGTGCAAAGATTACAAAAACTATCTTATAAAAGAGATAAAAAAGTATAAAAAAGAGGAGATAAAATTTGGAAAGACTCTTAAATTTCATATGGGGAGAATGGGGATTTCCAAAGAAGAGATTAAAAAAGAGATTTTTGATTTTAGAAAATATCTTTTTGGAATAAAACAAGAAATATCTGGAGAGATAAGATATAATTTATATATTTTCAGGAAAAAGAGAAGATGGGAGAGATATGTAATAACTTTTAGAAAGAATAAAATAAGAATAATTACTTCTATTCCTATAGGAAATAGAACAATAAAAAAAGTAAAGAAAAACTACTTGAAAAAGTTTAAAAAGAATCTTTGTGTAGATTTAGAATGAGAGAAGAAAACTTTAGTGTTATGTATGATGAAGAAGATGATATTCTTTCAATATATAATTCAGATAATAAATCTAGAGAATTCTTAGAAATATCAGATTTTATTTCTCTAGGAATAGATAAAAATGAAGGATTTAGTTACTTAGAGATTCATGACGCAAGCAATTTCTTTAAATCGGTAAACGAGAAAGTAAATAAAGAATTTTTAAAAGATTTAAAATCAGCTAAACTTAGAGAGAGTATTTTTAGAGGAATGTTTATTTTAGCAGTTATTCTTAAATCAAAAGGACTGAGAGTAGAACAATCTCTACCTTTAATGTCTAAAAATGAATTGAAAGGACCATTACTACAATTTATAGGGAGTCAATAAATATTCTTTTTTTTGAATAAGCAAAATTTAGATAATCTTTTTCTTAACAAAATACTAAATAAGAACTTTTAAAAAGTAAACATATTTATTAATTTTATCCCTCCATGGCTCAGTGGTTAGAGCGCCTGGCTGTAGTTAAATATAAGGTATAAAAGCCAAAACTAGGGTGGAGATTCCATCAAGCACGACCCTAACAAGGGAAGTGTGGATGACTGTGAAACCTGAAAAGCCAAAATGTTCAATAGAACCCGGGAAATCCCCAGTTCGAATCTGGGTGGAGGGATTTTTATATTAAAATGGGAAAAATAAGTAATTTTTTTAAAGCACTTAAATGGTTTGATTGGGTTTATTTAGCTACTTTCTTTTTAATGATTTTATTATTGTTTATTGAAAAGAAATTTGGATTAAAGGGTTTTGGACTTGCTATAGGAATAACTCTATTTACAATTTTTACGATTTTTGCTATTATTTTTGGTAAAAAAGAAGGTAGGAAAATTTATCCTGAAAATATAATTTTTCTATTAATGTTTATAGGGTATAGTATATTATCTTTTTCTCTAGCGCTTAAACAAGCAGAGCTAATTTCTCCATTAATACTTTTAATTTCTATATTTCTAGTTGTTGGTTTCTTTTTTGGAATGGCAATAATTATTTGGTTTCGATTTTTGATTAAAAATAAAGGGCATCCTCTCTTTTTGGTTTTTACATATCTTGTTTTGACATTCTTAATTATTACTCTTTTTGTAGGTTTCTATATGGGAATTGGTGAAATTGGATTTAATGGGGAAGTAATTAACAAAGAAAATTTAAATCGAGTTGATTATTATCATCTAAGCGTAGCCTCTTTTACAGGACTTGGTTATGGAGATTATTATCCTGTTGGAAAAGCTAAAATTGTCTCTTTAACAGAATCTTATTTTTCAATGTTCTTTAACGTTGTTGTGATAGGAGTTATTATCTCTAGATTTTCCAATAAGAGAAAATTAAATAAAGTACTTGATGGAACTCTAAAAATAAAAGGAATAGGTAAAAAGACTTTAGAAAAATTGAAAAAATATATTTAGATAATTATAAAATCTTTGGATTATTTAGATTTTTATGAATTTAAACAAAGAATTACAAAATTTGAAAAAACTTATGGAAGAAGGAAAAATTAACCTTCTTGAGGAGATGACAGAACCTTTAAGGAAGATTATGAAAAATCCTGATGGAAGCGTAGTAGAAGAAACAGTTGATAGCAGAGTAAGAGCACTATTGTTGGCAATAAAGACTGCGGAAAATGATAAGATAGAAATAAGAATGGAAGACATTGATGAAGATTTCCTGGAAAAAATGATGTCTATGAGTAAAGAGGAAAGAGAAAAATATTTTCTAAGTTTACCAAGGGAAAAAGCAGCAGGATATAAGGAGATTTATATGAGGGTGATGCAATTAGAAGACCTTTTCTTTATAATTTATGAATTACCTAAAGAAATTTTTAAGAGTAAATTTAACAAAACGATGATGAAATTTGAAGGCAATCCTGCTAATGTTTTAAGAGATTATATCCTCTTAGAGATTAAAAAATTCTACGAATTGGTACATCTTGAAAAATTAGACAAACTTCTGCCTCTGCCTGAATATTGGGTCGAACTCAAGACTTTCAGAGATGCACGAATTGCCCATCCTTCTGAAGGAAAGAAATTTAAGATTAATGAGGATGTTGAAAAGTTATATTGGGACCTTAAGAAAATTGGATTAGACAAAATTATGGAAGACTTCAAGCAATATGCTAAAATATGCATGAATCATGTGATTGAATCTGAGGATTAATTATTAACTCCCACCTTTTCTAACAAAAAGTTAGGTTCTCGGCGTGTGCATCTTGTCGAAAAGTTTATAAGTATGCGTTTCTCTATATAATCATATAATATGGTTCAAAAGAATATAAGCGTGAGAGAAGAAACTAAAGAGAAGTTGAAATCCTTAAAGTTGTACTCTGGAGAGAGTTTCGACGGGGTTATTACAAGAACAATTGAAATGTTAGAATGCTATGAAAGAGAACCTTTCGAGTTTATAGGTGTAGACTCAAATAAGAAGCCCCAATGGAGACGGAAATTCAAAAAAGGAGAAGTAATGGTTTTTGCATCTTTACTGCCGGGGGAGAAAGGGTATGAAGAACAACAGAGAGAAAGAGAAAAAGAATTTTTATTAAAAAATCCTTAGGCATTAAACTTTTGCTTGAAGATTCGGCGTGGACGTTTCTATACAGAAAACTATAAAATTGCGTAATTCTTTAGGAAATATATGGATAAAGAAACAAAAATTATTGTTTTTGCAATTTTTTTATGTTTGCTTTTAATTAGTTTTATTCTTGTGGGTGTTTTTAAATCTAAGGTGGAATATGATAAGAAATTAATAGTACAATTCTTAGTTAATAAGTGGGTTCATATCACAATTAAAATCCATGATGTTTCAAATATTACAATTTCAAAAGATGATTCAATAGAGGTCCAAACAACTAAAGATAATGAAAGAATTTCAATACTAAATAATATTTCAGATTCAATTTTATTAACCTTTTCAGAAGATGAATTTAAACTTGAAGGTAAATTTCCAATAGGGAATGGTTTTTATGGGGATATTACTAAAGAAGGTTTTGAAAAATTGTTAAAGGACAGTAGAGTTAAAAAGATTTATGCTGAGAAACATATTACATTGCATAGTTCTTAGTTTTCTTTCTTAATCCCTTAAAAAAAGAACAATTCTTACTTACTGGGTGGAGGGATTTTTATTTATTTTTTATATAATAAATCCATTGGCAAGAATTTTTTTATTTAATGATTTTATTTCATTAGTTAAATAATCCAACGTTTCTGTATAAGATTTTCTTGTCATAAATTAATTAGCTTTGTCGCAAGAGCAAAAAGAAGAAAGGAAACTCTTAATATTCTTTCTAAAAGCCCCAAATTGAGTCAATCAGAGATTATGAGGGAATTAAAACAATATAAATCACACAATTCTGTAACAATAAAAGAATTGAATGAGAAAGGATTAATTGTTTGTATTAATCCAGAAGATAGATCTTTTAAATTTTATAAAATTACTAAGAAAGGAAAAGATGTTCTTAAAGAAGTTATAAGAATTTCTGAATAAAAACACTTATGCCCGGGTATTATAAAGTATTAATTCTTATATTTATTATGAAAAAAGGGTTGAATGTTGTGGACGTCTTTTGTGGGGCTTCTGGGTTAAGTACTGGCTTCATAAAAGAAAATTTTAATGTGCTTCTTGGAATTGATTTTTTTGAAAGTGCCCTCAAAACATTTAGAAGAAACCATCCAAAATCACAGATTTTAAATGAAGATATAATAAAAGTAGATTCAAAAAAGATTTATTCAATAACGGGAAATAAAAAAATTAATGTGGTGGTTGGTGGACCTCCTTGCCAAGGTTTTAGTATGGCTGGAAAAAGGCAACCAAATGATCCTCGAAATTCATTATTCAAAGAATATGTGAGGTTGGTCAAGGAATTAAGTCCAGATTTTTTTGTTATGGAAAACGTCAGAGGATTGCTTTCAATGAAAAATGAAAAAGGAAAGAAAGTCATAAACATTATCCTTGATGAATTTAAAAAAATTGGAAAATATAAATTAGAATTACATAAAGTTAATACTGCTGATTATGGAATTTCCCAAAAAAGAAATAGAATTTTTATTATTGGGTATAAACCAAAATTTAAATATTTATTTCCAAAAACTACCCATAATAAAAATGGCAAAGATGGGCTCAAAAAATGGATAGGATTAAAGGATATTCTTTTACCAAAAAATAAAGTTGATAAAAAATATTTTTATTCTCAAAAATTAATTGATGGATTTCGAAGAAGAGAAAAAATGAATAAAGAAAGAAAAGTAGGATTCGGATGGCAGTTTTTAAATCCGAATAATCCTTCATATACTATTTCAGCAAGATATTATAAGGATGGGGCAGAAGCATTAGTAAAATATAATGATTCTTACAAAGAAGGTTCGATAAGAAGATTAACTCCAAAAGAATGCGCATTAATACAGTCATTTCCAAAATCATTTAAATTTGAGGGTTCAGAAAATGAAATTTATCAACAAATAGGGAATGCCGTTCCTCCAAAAATGGCTCAAATTATAGCGAAATCCATAAAAAAGGCTTTAGTCCTATAAATTAATGGAAAAAACATATGAAATAATCCCAAGTGCTAAGAGACTGATTAAATCTCTGAGAGATATTGGATATGACTTTCCTATGGCAGTAGCAGATTTAATTGATAATTCGATTGAGGCGGGAGCTTCAAGAATTGATATTATGATTGGTTTTTATGGTAATGATTCTTATTTACAAATTTCTGATAATGGAAGGGGTATGAATGAAGAAGAATTAAAAGAGGCTATGAGATATGGTTCTGAAAGAGATTATTCGGAGGAAGATTTGGGAAAGTTTGGTTTAGGATTGAAAACTGCTTCAATGAGTCAATGTCAGCGCTTCTCTGTTGCCAGCAGAATTAATTCTTCCAACTCTTGTGAAATTCCTATTTTTTGTTGGGATTTATCCCACATAGAGAAAACTAATAAGTGGGAAATCTTGGATTTAAAAAAAGAAGATGGAACCGAATTTATAAGAGCTCCATTGGATAAACATACTGGGACTGTTATTTTGTGGGAAAAATTAGACAGAATTGTAAATTTTAAAAACCCAGATGGTAATACGGCACGTAAAAAATTAATATCAATGTGTAGAGAATTAGAAACTTATTTTGGAATGGTTTTTCACAAATTCCTGTTAAATGAAATTCAGGGAAAGGAACTGGAAATTTATTTGAATAATAACAAAATCCAGCCTTGGGATCCTTTTGCAAGAAAAGAACCAAAAACAAGCACCCTTTCACCAATAAAAATCAAATTAGTTCGTGAAAACTTTACAGGTAAAATCATCCTTCAACCTTACATTCTCCCAACAAAAGAAGAATTTTCCTCGCCAAAAGAATTTGAAAATTTATCCGGTCCGGCTAAATGGAACCAACAACAAGGATTCTACATCTATCGTGCAAATCGGATGATTCAAAGCGGAGGGTGGTGTGGATTACGAACCCAAGATGAGCACACAAAATTATGTCGTATAGAACTAAATTTCCCCCCGTCTTTTGATAATGATTTTAAAATAAATGTCGCTAAAATGCGCGTGCAATTACCTTCTCAACTCAGAGAAGAAATAGAAAGAGTAACAAAACCTGCAGTATCCTTAGCAAGAGAATGTTATAGTAATGAAAAGAAAAATAACATGCCAAAGCAGATTAATCAAAAGGAATTTGTTAAATCTCCTCAAACTATAAATCTTATCGATTCCAAAAAACCAATCTCAGAAAATATTAAAAAGAGTTATTCTTCTCTTTTTAGCTTTGATGAAATTGAACAAAAAGCAAAAGAATTTGCTTCAAAATATGAAGGGAAAATTATATCGGATGTTTTTTCCCGTTTAAGAAAAAAATTATTCGGAGGACAAAATGAATGAAAATCAAGCACTAAATTTGGTTAGACATATGATTGATATAGGAATTCCCTTAGAAAAAGCAGTAAATAATCCTGAAATATCAATTAATTTTAAAGATAATATTTTACAGACTATTAAAGAAGAATATAATATTATATTAGAACCTGCAAATATAATAAAAGATAATGAAGAATACGAGGATTGGTTGAGCAAAGAAGATAGAGAAAATTGGTATTATTGGCCAACACTGAGGAAATATTTGTTGTATAAAAAAGGGTTGCCAGGACCTTCCGTTCAGTCATTAGATAAAGAAACGGATAGAATTTTAAGGATGCTTGATTCACCGAAAAGAGAAACTTTTGATAAAAAGGGCCTTGTATTAGGATTTGTGCAAAGCGGAAAAACTTCAAACTATACATCTCTAATAGCAAAAGCGGCAGATGTAGGGTATAAATTAATTATTGTTTTGTCAGGAACGGATAATGGTCTCCGTTTACAAACAAATAGAAGATTAAAGAATGAATTAGTTGGAAATAGCGAGGGGAGGGGTGTCCCTTTTCCGCCTTCAGATAAACAATGGGTTGAGTTCACTCGAGTAGATTTAAATGGAGATTTTAGAGCTGGTTTTATTAATACGGCTTTTTTACAGGGGTCACAGCCAAAACTTATGGTAATAAAGAAAAATGGTGCTGTACTTAGAAGACTTCTTAAATGGCTGGATTCTGCATCAGAAGAAGTTAAGAAAACATTACCTCTTTTAGTAATTGATGATGAAGCAGATTTAGCAAGCATAGACACTAAAGGATCATATCAAAAAGAAGATGATAAAATTTCAATGGAAGAATATGAAGATCCAACAGTGATAAATGGACTAATACGTAAATTACTAGATAATTTCAATCGCAAGGCGTATATAGCTTATACTGCAACGCCCTTCGCCAATATTTTGATACCTCATGATAATTATGATCCGAGATTTAGTGATGATTTGTACCCAAAAAATTTTATGGTTAATTTGCCAAAACCACATGGATATTTTGGAGCAGAAGAATTATTTGGTTCAGCAGATTATGTTTCTGAAGATGAAGAAGAAGGAATTGATGTTATAAGAACAGTTGGAGATGATTATTTTTTAGAAAGATCAATAATTCCTCCTGTTATGGAGAAATCAATTTTAAGTTTTATTTTGGCAGGAGCAGCGAGAACATATAGGAGCCAAAAAGATTTTCCTGCTACAATGCTTATTCATATAACTTTGAGAACTTTAGAGCAAGAACAATTAAAAGAAATTGTTGAAGCAAAGTTTAATGAATTTAAGAATGAATGGAGATATGCCCGTAAAGAAAAGATTTATGATCAATTGCGTGAATTGTGGGAAGAAGATTTTTTACCTGTTATTAACACAAAACATCCTGACAAACAGATTATTTTTGAAGATTTGGAAAAAGATATAAGCACTTTTTTGGAGTCAGTCCAAATAAGGACTCTTAATTACAAATCAGGAGATTCTCAAACACTTGATTATGAAAAAGAACCAAATTTAAAACTTATTGCAATAGGGGGAAACAAACTTTCAAGAGGATTAACTCTTGAAGGGCTTTTAGTAAGTTTTTTTACAAGAAGACCAAAACAATACGATACCCTAATGCAAATGGGAAGGTGGTTTGGTTTTCGTGAAGGTTATGAAGATCTAACAAGGATATATACAACTTCTGAACTTGCAGGATGGTTTAGTGATTTGTCCCAAGTAGAATCAGAATTACGTAGAGATATGAAAATATATGAAGAACAAAAACTCACTCCTTTTGAAGTTGGATTAATGATTAAAGCTCATCCAATGATGCAAGTCACAAGCCCATCAAAACGTAGATTTGCATTTGAAAAGTTAATTTCAAAAACATATAAGGGAAGGTTATCTCAAACAATAAAATTTCCATTAAATAATCTTGAAGTTTTGTCAAAAAGAGAAGATGAGAATCTTGCAACAGTTAGAGAATTTTTATCTGGACTTGGGGAACTTACAGATACTGGGGGGAAGAAACCTTTTTGGAAAAAAGTATCTGTACAAAAAGTAATTAATTTTCTAAATAAATTTCAAGCAGATGAAAGCAACCTTTCTTTCCGCCCCTCATTGATCATAGAATATATAAAAAAATTAAATGAGGCAAAAGAATTAACAAACTGGACAATAGCTGTCTGTGGAAACAATTCACCTAATCCAAATCTTGGAGATGTTGATTTGGGCTTAAAAATTCAAATTAATCAGATTAGTCTTAGCCAAGAGAAGAAAAATCCAAACAGCATCAAATCTATTGTAAGCCAAGGAGACGAATTAATAGGTTTTTCCACTGAACAATTAGAAGAAGTAAATAATCTTGTTGCTAACACTAATATTCAAAAGAATAGTGCTGCAAGATTAGTCAGAGATTCTTCCGAAGGTTTAATCCTATTGTACCCTATAAGTAAAAATTCAATACCCATATCAAAGAATAGAATCCCATTGTATAAAGATGCAAAAGACATTCTTGCAAAAAATCTAATTGGAATTGCAATTTCTTTCCCTCAGAAGTCGAAAGTTTCTCATTCTGATCAAAAATATGTCTTTGGAACAGTATCTCCTGGAGAATCAGATGAATTTTAATCAAGATGTTTGGAAAAAATTGGAATCAGAATATCTGTCTGGAGAAAAAATAATGGCAAGGTTGGCTGTGCCAGAAATGTCACGAAAATTGTATGTGGGTATTGACTCAATGAAACAACGTCATTTGCTTGTGCCTATTGAAAGAACTGAAGATGGCTATAATGACTCAGAGAGTAAGGGTTTATCAATTTTGACAAGAGAATTAATTATTAAGGGAACTGAGAAGAAAAGATATATTGATATTATATGTCAAGATGTTTTAGGGCATATCATTTTTGATGCTATCGCAGGAGATATTGTGGAAAAACTGGACAAGGGAGTCCCAAAAGAAGTGATAGCAAATGTTATTGGTAAATGGCGTAATTTTTGGAAAAAAACTCCCAAAGAAATGATGTCATCTAATGAAATAATAGGGCTTTTTGCAGAACTATGGTTTCTATATAATTGGTTATTACCTCATTCACAAAATTTTGAAGCTATAAAAGGATGGAGGGGTCCTTTTGCAAGCAGGCATGATTTTGAATGGCAAGGTAAATCTGTTGAAGTAAAATCTACAACAAATGTCCAAAGTAGGATACATAAAATTCATGGAATAGAACAACTATCTCCTCTTGAAAACGGGGATTTGTTTCTATTCAGTTTACGGCTTAGGGAAGAACAAGGGTCGGAGATGACTCTCCCAAATCTGATCAAACTATGTAAAGATTTCTTGGAAAATGATATTGAGAATTTATCTAAATTTGAAAACATATTAGCAATTGCAGGATATTCCCCTCTTTATGATAAAGAGTATTCAAAATTTAAATTTAGGGTAGTAGATGAAAAATTATATAAGGTAACAAAAGAGTTTCCTCATTTAGAAAGAAATTCTTTTATTAACGATGTTCCTTCCGGAGTTGGATCAATAGAATACTCCATAAATCTTGATGGATATGATAACTTATGTATTGCTAATTCTCCAAAAGAGGGTTCAAAATTTCTTGCTTAACCAACCGAAACAACCGATCGCCCCGCTTTGTTTCATCACCTTTTCTTTCTTTAACGAGTTTTATTCTTTTAAGAAACTCTAATGATCTTAAAGCAACTGTCCTATGAGTCTTAACCTTTAAAGAGATTTGTCTAATAGAAAGTTCTTTATTCTTAGATAAAATCTTGATTATTTGTTCAGTTATTACCAGTATATTCCTATGCATAGGTTTATAAGATATAATAAATTTATAAATAACGAGTGAACCATCGTTCATAGGTGTAAAAGCATGAAATCAATCAAAATAGATCTAACTTCCTTAGGAATAGGAATAATATTTGGTATCATGTTCTCAGGGATAATTACAGGAATCATATTTAGTTAAAAATAAAATGAAAAAATATTGTGCAAAGTGTGGTGAAGAAATTGATGAAAAAAAGAAGTTTTGTATGACTCTTACTAAACAAGATAATAAAATATTAGAATTCGAAGCCTTTCATTTT